>Ga0070682_100000805_pt1 | contig 18401 bp, 16 predicted proteins | sample KBSC63LmetaG_FD_64668 | JGI IMG/M metagenome (GOLD analysis project Ga0070682, IMG submission 64668) | Corn rhizosphere microbial communities from Kellogg Biological Station, Michigan, USA - KBS C6-3L metaG | ecosystem: Host-associated > Plants > Roots > Rhizosphere | place: USA: Michigan... | reverse complement strand
CAGATGGTGCGCCTGATCGCGAAGATGCCGACGCTCGCCGCGTGGAGCTACCGGCACAGCATGGGCATGCCGTTCGTCTACCCGAACAACGAGATGAGCTACAGCGAGAACTTCCTCTACATGATGAAGCGCATCGCGGAGCCGAAGTTCGAGGTCCACCCCGAAATCGTGCGCGCCCTCGACGTGCTCTTCATCCTGCACGCTGACCACGAGCAAAACTGTTCGACGAACGTCATGCGCGGCATCGGCAGCTCGCGAGCCGATCCGTACGTCGCCGTCGCCGGTGCGGCAGCGGCGCTCTACGGGCCGCTGCACGGCGGCGCGAACGAAGCCGTCTTGCGCATGCTCCGCGAGATCGGCAGCGTCAGCAACATCCCCGCTTTCGTGAAGGAAGTGAAGGGTGGCGGCGGGCGACTGATGGGCTTCGGTCACCGCGTTTACAAGAACTACGACCCGCGCGCGAAGGTGATCAAGCGCCTCGCCGATCAGGTGATGGACCTCGTGGGCAAGAAGAGCCCGCTGCTTCCCGTCGCGCTCGAGCTCGAGAAAATCGCCCTTTCGGACGAGTACTTCGTCAAGCGCAAGCTCTACCCGAACGTCGATTTCTACTCGGGCCTGATCTACGAGGCGCTGCAGATCCCCGCGGACATGTTCCCCGTGCTGTTCGCCATTCCACGCACGTCGGGTTGGCTCGCGCAGTGGGAAGAGATGCTGCTCGACAAGGATCAGAAGATCGCGCGCCCGCGTCAGATCTACACCGGCTACGACGAGCGCCGCTTCATCCCCATCTCCGATCGCCAAAGCCCGTTGAACGCGGCCGTGCCCAGCAAGCCGCGCGTCGAGACCGACTGAGCTCGGAAAAAGCGATCATGACCACAGCGAGCGAGCTCATCGAGCGCATCCGTGCGCGGATTGCCGACCAGCGCGACCTATTGACGAGCGTCGGTGCCGTCTTCAAGTTCGTGCTGGAAGGCGAAGGGGGCGGCACCTACCTCCTCGATCTCAAGGAAGCCCTGCAGATCACGAACGGCGACGGCCCGGCCGGTTGCACCGTGCGCATGAGCACGACCGACTTCGTCGATCTGTTCGAGGGTCGCGCCAACGGGCAGGCGTTGTTCTTCACCGGCAAGCTCAAAGTCGAAGGGGACATGGCGCTCGCGCTGCGGTTGCAAACGCTCACGAGCATCCTGAAATGACAGGACGGCGCTCCGAACGGCCGACGCCGGGGCGCGCCGGCAAGACGACCCCCGCCTTCGGCAAGACGACACCGCTCAAGCAGCCCGCGCTCAACAAGACCCCGGCGCGCGCGAGCCGTCGCCCGCCGGGTGAAGCCCCGGGCAAGAACTTCGCCGCCACCTGGCCACTCTTCGGGGACGCGGCGGCTCCCGCGTTTCCGGCGCACCCCGCGACCACGGTGCACCAGCTCGCCCCGCCCAGCGCGGATCTCGCAGCGCTCGCAGTCCGCGGCGTTCCGCCGTCCGAGGCTGCCAAGCACACGGGCCGCGAACGCAAGCGTCTCACCGGCTCGACCGCACCGGAGGAACCCGAGTGGCGGCGCGCAGCGAACGCGCTCGCCGACTGGCTGCGCACCCGTCTCGAGCACGATTCGATCGAGCCCGTGGAACAAGCCGCCATCGCGCGGGCCTGGGCTGCTTTCTGTCTCGGCGGCGTGACGGAGCCGCAGATCTTGCGCGTCGCGCACATCGTTCAGCGCGCGCACAGCGCCATCCGCGAGAGCCCTCGCGGGCAGAACGACTTGCAAGCCGCGTTTCAGGCCGCGGCCGGCGTTCTGCACGCGGGATTGCCGACGGCCATCAAGCAGCGAATGCCCCTCGATCGCGTGGTGTACGTCGTGCGCAAGCTGCGTGAGGAAGCCGACGCGTGGAGTGCCATCGTCCAGGGCACGACGGAGCTCCTCGGCTGGACGGACTACGCGCGCGTCCACGCGGCCACCGCCATCCGCGCCGTTCTCGAGCGGAGCCGCACGCGATGACCGAGCGCGCGGCCGTCACGGTCGCGTTCATGGGACCGCGCGGCACCTTTTCCGACATCGCGGTCCAGGCCGCATTCCCCGGCGAAAAAGCGCTCGAGTGCCCGACGATCCCGGCCGTCTTCGACCGGGTCGCGGCCGGCGCGGCCACGGTCGGCGTGGTGCCGATCGAGAACTCGACCGAAGGCGGCGTGAGCGCCACCTTGACGGCGCTGCTCGAAAGCTCGCTTTCCATCTGCGGTGAGCTCGTGATCCCCGTGCGCCTCTGCCTGGCGGCGCGCCACGAGGATCGCACGCGACTGCGGCGCGTCGCCTCGCACCCGCAGCCGCTCGCCCAGTGCCGGCATTGGCTCGAGCGCGAGCTGCCGGGCTTGGAGCTGCTCTCGACTTCCTCGACGACGACGGGCGCGCTCGAGGCCCAACGTGACGACGCCACGGGAGCGGTCACGAGCCATCTCGGCGCAGAGCTCCACCAGCTGTTCATCCTCGCGGAGGACATTCAGGACAGCACCGAAAACGCGACCCGCTTCGTGATCGTCGGCTCGACGGACGCAGCGCGCACCGGCCACGACAAGACGAGCCTCGCCTTCACGACACGCCACGAGCAGGGCGCTCTCCACGAGGCACTCGGCGTGTTCGACGAGGCGGGCATCAACCTGACGCGCATCGAGTCCCGGCCGGCCCCGGGCAAACGCTGGGAGTACGTCTTCGTCGCCGACCTGGAGGGGCACCGAACGGACCCCCAGGTGTTGGGAGCGCTCGAGGAGCTCCGGCAGCGGAGCTCCTCCGTGCGCGTCCTCGGCAGCTACCCGCGCGCCGCCGAAGAACCAGATTAGAAGAATTGTTCCGCCGGGTTATGCTCCCAGGCCGTCAGTCCGACCGGCACGTCTTTACGGCCGGGACCTAAACATTTATAGATGTAGGCAAACGTGGGCACCGAGCAGGCGGAGCAGGCGGAAGACGCCGGCAGCGAGCCACGCGCCGCGGAGAGTGGCTTTCACGCCCGGCGACGCATCGTGCCGGTGCTGCGCCAAGGGGTGCGCGAAATCGTGCTCGATCGGCCGGCGCTCACCATCGGCCGGAGCGCGGCCTGCGAGATCCAACTCTCGAGCGCCCTCATCTCACGAAGGCACGCGCGCCTCACGCTCACGCAGCTCGGCGTCACCGTCGAGGACCTGAGCAGTCGCAACGGCGTCTACGTGAACTCGGTGCGCGTCATCGGTTCGGCGCGCCTCAAGCCCGGCGATCGCCTCGCCATCGGCGATGAGGTCCTCGTGTTCGCCGAGCTCAGCGAGCGCGAGCGGGGTGACGCCGCCACACAGGCCGCTGTCCCCGCAGCGGGCGCCCAGCGCGACACCTTCGCCGACGAGCAGCTGGCCGTCGCCACCCGCAGCGCCGACGTTTTCCAGCTCCTCGCGAGCGTGGTCGACAAGTCTCTCGCGCTCGGACGCGGCGACGAGGCCGAGCGGGTGATCGCGAGCCACCTTCAATCTGCCCTCGACGACGCGACCAGTGGCCGACCGCTGCCCCCGGACATGGCTCGCACGGCTGCGGGCTACGCGGTCAAGCTTGCCGGCGCCACGGGCAAGCCGCGCTGGCTCGACCACGCGGTGAAGCTCTACGACGCGCTCGATCTCGTGCTGCCGCTCGCCCTCGTCGACGAGATGTACGTGCTCCTGCGTCGCGTGCGTGGGCTCGATCTCGAGGTCCTGCGGACCTACACCGAGCACCTGCGGACGCGCAGCCAAGAGCTGGCTCCGGCCGAACGCTTCGTTCTCCAGCGCTTGCTCGGGCTCGAGCGCCTCGCGAGCTGGCAAACGAGCGCCGGGATCTAGGTTACGGCGCCTTCGGCGGCGTGATTTCGAGCAGCTCGACGTCGAAGACGAGCGGCGCATCGGGTGGGATCACGGGCGGGCGCCCCGATTTTCCGTAAGCCAGGTCGCTCGGGATCGTGAGCTTGCGCTGCCCGCCGGGCTTCATGCCGACGATGCCGTCGTCCCAGCCCTTGATCACCATGCCCGCGCCGAGCGTGAACTCGAACGGCTCACTCCGATCGCGCGAGCTGTCGAACTTGGTCCCGTCGAGCAGCGTCCCCGTGTAGTGAACGCGCACGGTATCGCCGGTCTTGGCGGCGCTCCCCTTGCCCACCTTCACCTCGTCCTTCACGAGCGCGGTGACGGCCTTTGCGGCACTGCCGGCGGGCGCGGCGGGCGCATGCTGGGCCGCAGCCGGCGTCGCCGGAAGCGTTGCGACGGGCGTCGTCGAGCCTACCGGCGTGGGGGCGGACTGCGATGGCTCGGGCACGCGCGCCTGACAACCCAGGGCGAGCGCCGAGAGGACGAGGGCTTCGGGAAGTCTCATGCCCCGCCTCTTTAGCATGTCCGCGCGGCGTTTCGCTTCACCGGGTGCGAGCGCTACCCTTCCCGCCATGAGCCTCAAACTGCTGGTGCGGTACTTCCTGCGCGGATGCCTCGTCACGGCACCTCTCGGCCTCACCGTGTACATCGTCTGGATGGTTCTGAGCGCTGTCGATCGACTCTTGCCCCTGCCGATACCCGGCCTCGGGCTCGTCGTCACGTTGACGCTCATCACACTCATCGGCGTGCTCACCTCCAACGTCGTCGGCCGCTCGGTGGTCGAGCTCGCGGACGGGCTCCTCGGACGGTTGCCGCTGGTCAAGCTCGTCTACACCTCGATCAAGGATCTGGTGAGCGCGTTCGTCGGCGACAAGCGCCGCTTCGACGTACCGGTCGCCGTCACGCTCTCGCCCGGCAGCGGCGCGCGCCTGCTCGGCTTCGTCACGCGTGACAATCTCGGCCGGCTCGGCATGCCCGACCTCGTGGCCGTTTACTGCCCTCAGTCCTACAACTTCGCGGGCTATTTGCTGCTCGTGCCCCGCGGCCAGATCGAGATCCTGCAGCTGCCGGCCGCCGAGGTGATGACGTTCGTCGTCTCGGGCGGCGTGTCCGGGTTCGGCGTCGGCCAGAGCATCCTGCCGCCGCAGCAATCGGTGCGCTAGCGACGCCGGGCGGCGCGCTTCAGTCGGGCTTGAGCGATCGGGAGCTCAGCTGCAGCGCGCCGTCGTCGGCCCCGGCGAGGATCTCGTGCGCCTCTTCGTCCGAGAACTCGAGGAGCTGAATCAGCTGATCCAGCACCTCGGTCTCGTCGCTCGACTGATCCCCGTCGGCGTGCGTGAGCAGCGCGGCGTTCGCGAGCAGGAGCTCGCGGTCGTCGCGCGTCAGGTCCGCGAGCGGGATGTCTTTCTCGAGGGTTCGCGGCGTCCGGGCGTAGTCGAGCAGCTCCTTCTCCTCGGCTTCGGTTGCGTCGAAGCCGGTGAGGAGCCCCTCGATCACGCTCGATTCACCGTCCGCGAGCTGGCCGTCGGCCCACGCCACGGCCACCAGCGATCGCACGATGTTTTTCTCGCTCGGAGTCATGAACCCTCTCTCTCGCTCGCGCTCTCGGGACTCAGTAGCGGTACGCCTCGGGCTTGAACGGGCCTTCGACCGACACGCCGAGGTACTCGGCCTGCTTGGCCGAGAGCTTCTGGAGCTTGACGCCGAGCTTGCCGAGGTGGAGCCGGGCGACCTTCTCGTCGAGCTTCTTCGGCAGGACGTGAACGCCGAGCGGGACCTTCTCGGTGAAAAGCGCGATCTGGGCGAGCACCTGGTTCGTGAAGCTCGAGCTCATGACGAAGCTCGGGTGCCCCGTGGCGCAGCCGAGGTTCACGAGCCGGCCGCGCGCGAGCACGATGATCTTCTTCCCGTCGGGGAAGATGAAGTGGTCGACCTGCGGCTTGATGCTCTCCTCACGCATGCCGGGCTGCGTCTCGAGCCAGGCGATGTCGATCTCGCTGTCGAAGTGCCCGATGTTGCAGAGGATGGCTTCGTTCTTCAGCACCTTGAGGTGCTCGCCACGCACGACGTCGCAACAGCCGGTGGCCGTCACGATGATGTCGGCCAGAGGAGCGGCCTCCTCCATGGTCAGGACTTGGTAGCCTTCCATCGCGGCCTGCAGCGCGCAGATCGGGTCGATTTCGGTGATGAGCACGCGCGCGCCGAGCCCGCGCATGGCCTGGGCGCAGCCCTTGCCCACGTCGCCGTAGCCCGCGACCACGCAGATCTTCCCGGCAAACATCACGTCCGTCGCGCGCTTGATGCCGTCGGTGAGCGACTCGCGGCAGCCGTAGAGGTTGTCGAACTTGCTCTTCGTGACCGAGTCGTTGACGTTCATCGCGGGGCACTTGAGCGTGCCCGCCTTGAACATCTCGTACAGGCGGTGAACGCCCGTGGTGGTTTCCTCACTGAGGCCGCGGATCGGGTCCGCACCCGTGAAGAGCTGCGGGTACTTCTCGTGGATCCACTTGGTGAGGTCGCCCCCGTCGTCGAGGATCATGTTCGGACCCTTGCCGCCCTCGAACGCGAAGATCTGGCGCTCGAGGCACACGTCGTACTCTTCCTCGGTCTCGCCCTTCCAGGCGAAAACCGGGATACCGGCCTTGGCGATCGCCGCGGCAGCGTGATCCTGGGTCGAGTAGATGTTGCACGAGGTCCAGGTGACCTCGGCCCCGAGCTCCTTCAGGGTCTCGATCAGCACGGCGGTCTGGATGGTCATGTGCAGGCAGCCGGCCACGCGCGCACCCTTGAGGGGCTTGGTCGTGCCGTACTCGGCGCGGAGCGCCATCAGGCCGGGCATCTCCGTCTCGGCGATGGAGATCTCTTTCCGACCCCAGTCGGCGAGCGCCATGTCGTGAACGCGGTAGGTTTTGCCCTCCTGCGTGGGGACACTCTGCTGTTTGCGACGGCGAGCTTCGCCCTCGACCTTTGCCGTACCGCTCTCGACCACTGTGCTCTGAGCCATGCTCCAGTAACTCCTTCGGGAAGTCTTGGGTTTCTAGTCGACGAACCCTCGTATGACCAGCACCGGGGGCCCCCCCAGGCGCCAAATCGCCTGTCTCGCCCTCCTTTTTCGCGCCCCCGGGGCGGGTGGCCCACCCCGGGCCCATGGCCGACGCGGGAGCTCGTCGTCCGCGCTTGGCCTATCGCCGGCGCGGGCAGTGCGACTAGACTCCCCCGCCATGGATCGGTTTCGCCGCTTCGACGAAGCCTACTACCACCGCTTCTACGACTCGCCGCAGACGCGCGTGACTTCGCCCGAGGAGCACGCCGGCCTCGCCGAGTACGTGTTCGCTTTCGCGCGTTACAACAAAGTCGAAATGAAGAGCGTCCTCGACGTGGGCGCTGGTGTTGGCCTCTGGAAGCACTGGGTCGAAAAGAACCTCAAGGGCGTGCAGTACACGGGCACCGAGGTGAGCCAGGTGATGTGCAAACGTCACGGCTACATGCACCGTGACATCGCGCGCTGGCGCGATCGCAAGAAGCACGACCTCATCGTGTGTCAGGGCGTGCTGCAGTATTTGCCGGACCCGGACGTCGCCCCCGCGGTCGCCAACATCGCCGCGATGTCACGTGGGCTCGTCTACGTCGAGGTCACGACGCGCCAAGATTTGCGCGAGCGCTGCGACACGACGCGCACCGACAGCGACATCTTCGTTCGCAACGGCTCGTACTACCGCGGCATCCTCAGCAAGCACCTGGTCAGCATCGGTGCCGGTCTGTGGTGGGTGAAGGATCGACCCCCGCCGTTCTTCGAGCTCGAGATGGCGGGCTGATGGCCGAGCGCGGCGGGCTCTCGCGCGCGATCATCGCGGTGGTCTGCTTGGGCGCGACGGTCCTCGGGCTCGCCAACACCTACGGCGACAACGCCGACACGGTCAGCAAGGCCCAGCGCGAAGCTTGCGGCAGCGGAGCCTGCTCCTACGAGAAGCTTCGGGAAGAGCGCTCGCCCCTGTCGCAGACCTTCACCTTCCAGGTGAAGCTGACGGAACGGGGTAAGGAGCGCGCGGCCACCGCGGACGTCGAGTGCCGGCGGGCTTACGTCTTTTTCGGCGACTACGCCTGCAAGAAAACCAGCGGCGGCCTCCCGCCCGCGCCGCCTGCTCGCTGACGCAGCCGCGTGGCTAGGACGCGGGGCGTGACCCGGCTTCGTCCGAGAGGCGGCCGATCCAGCGCTTGACCTCGTCCGCGTCGTCCGCGTGCGGCAGGCGCTCGACGTACTGGGCGAGGTCTTCGGCTGCCCCGCGCGGCGCGCCGAGCCGACCGAGCAGGTAGCCTCGCTCGCGCAGCTCGTCGGTCGAGTCGGGCATGAGGTCGATCAGCCGATCGATGACGACGAGCAGGCGCGGGAAATCGCCGTGCGAGGCATAAATGCCGCGCAAGTTCATCAGCATCCGGGCCACCACCTGCCGCACGGGCGTCGGGGCAATCAAGTCGGAGCTGTAGCGGAGCTTGGACCCGGAGCGACGCAAGAGCTCGGCCAAAGCGACCTCGTCGAGGGCGCTGCCACCGTGAAACGGGTCGACGACCAAGCGCCGTTCGGGGTCGTCGATGCGGACCAAGAAATGGCCGGGGAAACCGACCGGGCTCGCCGAGACCCCGGCGCGACGGGCCACCTCGACGTACACGACGGAAAGCGAGATGGGGATCCCCGTGCGCCGCGCGATGACCTCGTCCAGAAACGAATTGCGCGGATCATAGTAGTCAGCATCGTTTCCGTGGAATCCGACGCCGACGAAGAGATGATCCGCGAGTACCCGCGCCTGTGCAGGTGCAGGCAGCTCGGACAGACCTCTGCGGCAGAGTGGCGCCGCCAGCTCGTCGAGCTCGGCGAGCACCGCCGCGCGATCCAGGCCGGGGCGCGCGTCAGCTGCGATCAGCAGCGCGCCCTCGAGCAAGTCGAGCTCGTCGTCCGGCTGCGCGGCGTACGTCGCAAAGTCCACCCGCGGAGTATACCCAGGGTCCACGCGGCGGAAACCCGCGAAGGCGTTAGGATTGGAGCGGGCTGGTGCTAGACTCGCCCGCGAAGGAGACCTCTCGTGAAGATCGAGGACATCATGACCCGCGACGTTCGTGGCTGCATGGCAGACGACAGCCTGGCAACGGCCGCGCAGATCATGTGGGAGAACGACTGTGGCTCGGTTCCCGTCACCGACGCCGACGGGCGCGTGATGGGCATCATCACCGATCGCGATCTTGCGATGGCCGCGCACCTGCAGGGGGTCGCCCTCCGCGCCTCGCGCGTGTCGAGCGCCATGGCACGCGACGTGAAGTGCTGCTCGCCGCGTGACACGCCCGCCACGGTGCAGGCGATCATGCAGCAGCACAAGATTCGCCGCGTCCCGGTCGTGGACGATCAGAAGCGCTTGCTCGGCATCGTCAGCTTGGGCGATCTCGCGTACGCGATGGCCGCCGAGCAGACGCTGGGCGGCGACGGCATGACGTGGACGGCCGTCGCGCACACGCTCGCGCGGGTCAGCGAGCCGCGCGTGTCGCGCTGGGGCCGCCTCGGCGAGCGGATGTAGCTCGCTGCGGGCGACGCGAGCTAGGCGCCGGAGCTGCCCGTCTCGTCGAGCAGCGCGGCGCCGATCACGCCCGCCGAATCGCCGAGCTCGTGCCGCAAGATCGGCGTCTGAAGCTCGCCGTTGCAGATGTAGGTCTCGACGCGCGAGCGCCCTTCTCCGTACAAAAGCTCGAGGTTCGAGACGCCGCCGCCGAGCACGACCGCGCTCGGATCGAGGATGTCGATGACGTTCGCGAGCCCGCGCCCGAACGCCTCCACGAGCTCGTCGACGAGCGCCGCGGCGTGCTCGTCGGTGTCGCGTCGCTCGACGAGATCGGCGAGCTTCCTCGTCTCGCCCGTGCGTCGCTTGTATTCGCGCTCGACGCCGCTGCCACTCGCGTAGAGCTCGACACAGCCCATTTTGCCGCACGAGCACGGCGGCCTTTCGGTGAGGCCGGTACCGGTGATCGGCTCCTCCCCCGCGGCGTCGAGCCTGCGCCACGGACCGACGGCGTGGTGGCCCCACTCGCCACCGAGCCCCTGCAAGCCGCCCCACAGCCGCCCCCGCAGCACGACACCACCGCCCACGCCGGTGCCCATGATGACACCGAAGACGACGCCGTCGATGTACTCGCGCGCCGCTCCACAGCGTGCTTCCGCGAGCGCGAAGCAGTTGGCGTCGTTGTCGAAGAGCACGCGGCCACCGAGGACCCGCGAGAGATCTTGCCGAAACGGCTTGCCGTTCAAGCACTCGGTGTTCGAGTTCTTGATCAGGCCGCCGAGACGCGTGACCGAGCCGGGCATGCCGACGCCGATCGGAATCGCCTTCGGATCGACGCCAGCTTCGCGCGCCGTCTGGCGGACGATGTCGATGATCGTCTCGAGCACCGCGGCGTAGCCGCGCGCGCTGCCGGTCGGCACGCGGCGCCGCGCCAGCACGCGAAAGTCGTCGTTCTTGCGCACGTTCGCGCCGACGCCCTGGCGAGCGATCACTGCGGCTTCGGTTTTCGTTCCCCCCAGGTCCACCCCTAAAGAAATTAGTTCGCTCATCAGTGGGTTACGCAGAGTACCCGGGGCCCGCGGATTGGCAACCGTTCAACCCGGCTGCCCGCGTCTCGAAACGCGACACGGCAGCGCGGAAAGAACGCTCGCGAACGCCGCGCCCCACGCGCGGCCACCCCACGGAGTGGCACGGAATCCGGCGCGAAACGCGGGCGCTGAGAACGGGCGTTCGCAGCCCTCCCGCGACTCAGCCGCCGATCATGCCGAGGGCGGCGAGCGCGGCTGCCGCCAGCTGGGCCAAGGACGAGACCGAGCGCGACTCCGCCTGCCGAAAAAGGCCGGTCACGAACTCGAGCGCGAGCTCCACCTGGTCCACCTGGCAGAGCAGGAGATCGCCGGGCTCGAGCCCGCCGATGGCCGCGCCGATCGCCCTGAGCTCACCGGACAGCTGCACGATGCGCGGCGACCCGTCCGCGCGCACGAAACCCTCGCGCATCAAGCGGATCACTTCGCCGTCGGGACGACCGCGCGTGCACTGGTCTTCGTAGATGTACACCTCGTGGAAGAAGCCGCCGAGGATCTCCGCCTGACGAACGATGTCCTCGTCGCGGCGATCGCCGGCCGCCGTGTAGACGACCTTGCGGCGCCGGTGGCGCATGCCGCGGATGGCTTCGGTGAGCGCGAGCAGCGCGGACGCGTTGTGCCCGTAGTCGAGGATGACGGTGCTATCGCGGTGCGTGACCACGTTGAAGCGGCCGGGCACGGTGCCGAGGTGGCTCGCGAAGGTCTCTGCGCCGAACCGCAGCGCCTCGATCGGCAGGCCCAGGCCCCAGCCGGCACCGACGGCGGCGAGCAGATTCTCGATCTGGAAGCCGACCAGACCGCCTTGCGTGAGAGGTAGCTCCGTCAGGCTCGCGAGGCGGCGCTCGAGTCGGCCGTCGGCGAGCACGACGTCACCGCGCTGGACGATGATGGCTTTGCCGCCCGATGCCCGATGCCGCACCACGACGGGGGACTCGGCATTGCGGCTGAAGAAGATGACGGTGCCGGGGCAGAGCGGAGCCATCGCGGCCACCAGCGGATCGTCGGCGTTCAGCACGGCCACGCCGCGGGTGGACACGCGCCGCACGGGGATCGCCTTGATCGCCGCGAGCTCCTCCACGCGGTGGATGCCGTTCATGCCCAGGTGATCGCCCTCCCCCACGTTGGTGACGACGGCGACGTCGCACCAGTCGAAACCGAGCCCTTCGCGCAACATGCCGCCGCGCGCCGTCTCGAACACGGCGACGTCGACGCCCGGGTGCCCGAGCACCATTTTCGCGCTCTTCGGGCCGCTGCAGTCGCCCGTGTCGATGCGGCGCCCCTCGACGTAGATGCCGTCGGTGCAGGTCAGGCCGACGCGCAGCCCGCGCTGCCGCATGAGGTGCGCGACGAAGCGCGTCGTGGTCGTCTTGCCGTTGGTACCGGTGACGGCGATGATCGGGATGCGGGCGTCGTCGCCCCGCGCGAACATCGAGTCGATGATGGCCTCGCCGACCGCGCGACCGCGGCCGTGCGACGGCTCGAGGTGCATGCGGAGCCCGGGCGCCGCGTTGACCTCCACGAAAGCGCCGCCCGTCTCCTCGAGAGGACGGTCGATGCGGGGCGCAACCAAATCGACGCCAGCGATGTCGAGGCCCACGACGCGCGCGGCCTCGATGGCGCGGCGCGCGACGGCCGGATGCACGTCGTCCGTCACGTCCGTGGCGCTGCCACCGGTGCTCAGATTCGCGTTGCGACGCAGCACGACGCTCTGACCGCGCGCAGGCACGCTGTCGGGGCCGAGCCCTTGTTCGCTCAACATCTCGAGACCGATCTCGTCGAGGCGGAGCTTGCTGAGCGCCGTCGCATGATCGTCCCCGCGCAGGGGGTTCTGGTTTTCGAGCGCGACGAGCGCGGCGATCGTGCTCCGGCCGTCGCCCACGACGCGCGGTGGCTCGCGATGCGCGGCAGCCACGAGCTTGCCGCCGACGACCAGCAAGCGAAAATCGGAGCCCTCGAGGTGGCGCTCGACCAGCACCTGACCGTCGCGCCGTACCGCGATCTCGAAGGCGCCCATCACCGCAGCGCGCGTGCGGAGGCCCACGGAAACGCCCTTGCCCTGGTTGCCCTTCTGCGGCTTCACGACGACCGGGAGGCCAATTTCCTGCGCGATCGTCCAGGCTTCCTCCGCGGATGCCGCTGGGCGACCCTCGGGAACCGGGACCCCGACGGTCGCGAGCAGGCTCTTCGTGAGCTCTTTGTCTTGAGCGATGGCCTCGGCGATGGCGCTCGTGCGGTCCGTCTCCGCGGCCCACACGCGCCGCTGCTGCGCGCCGTAGCCGAGCTGGAGCAAGCTGCCGTCCGTCAGGCGTCGCACGGGGATGCCACGAGCGCGAGCGGCGTCGGCAATCGCGCCGGTGCTCGGTCCGAGGCGCGTGTCCTCGTTCAGCTTTCGAAGGCGCACGAGCTCGGCGTTCAGGTCGAGGGAGCGCCCTTCGTGCGCGGCCACGACGAGCTCGGTCGCGAGCTCCACCGCGCGTCGCCCCGTCGCCTCCTCGCAATACTCGGCCACGAAGCGGGCCTCGCTCGGAGCGTCGAGCGGCGAAGCGAGCGCCAGCGTGACGTCCGCGCCGATGGAGCGCTCGAGCTCGACGGCGAGCCGGGCGACGACGTGCGCCCAAAAGAGGGCGTGGGTCGCGTCGTGCGGTACGCCCGCGACCACGCGCACCAGAAGCTCCGGATAGCGGGCCTCGAGCTCGGCGAGCACGCGCTGGGCCGGGAAGCCCGGGTCGAGTGTCACGATGCCTTCCACGGCGGGCTGGTCCGACCAGCGATTCGCACCTCGAAGGAGACGTATGGACTCGAATTTCATCGTCATCATCCTACGGCGCTTGCCCCGGCACCTTCCCGCTCGCGCGGTTCGGCCGGGCGTGCGCCCAGTTCACGGACAAAGAAGCTACGAATCGCCTCGGCCGTCATGCCGAGCGCGACACCGGTGGCCACGGCGGCCAACCAATCCTGAAGGTTCGTTGCAGCCCCCGAAAGTCGTGCCCCCGCAAGCGTGGCGGCGTCGAGCAGCTCGCTCCGTTCGCTGCCGCGACACAAGAGCGCCCGCCCGGAATCGTGGACGACCGCTTCGCCCCCTTGCGCGAGGTGCGCGGCGAGCGGCGGCGCCGCAAGAGTGCTCGCGAAGAGCACGACGCGACCCTTGCAGTGCGCGGCCATGCGAGCGACGCCCGGGTCGTCGGCGTTGAGCGCAGCCGCGCCCGAAGGGAGCACGACATCGACCGCGGCACGCAGCGCCTTCGCGCGCGGCGACGGGCCGTCGTCGTCTGCCTGGGGTGCAGGCTCGTCGAGATCGGTGACGAGCGCGACCTGGCAGCGGTCGAACGCGAGCCCTTCGCCGAGAACGCTCGCCTCCGTCACGTGGAGCACGAAGGCGTTGGCGAACGGATTCACGAGCAAACGACGACCGCCCTCGGCGCGCGAAGCGTCGCCGCGCGCGAGCCAGTGCTCGCCGACGCGCACGCCCTCCGCGTCGACCTGGCCGACGTGGTAGCCGGCCGTCGCGAGGAAACGCCCGATGATCGTCGCGGCGAGCTCGGAGCGGTGGCTGCCGGCGACCGCGACCACCGGCACGCGGCCCGTCTGCCCCGGACCGAACATGTGGTCGACGATCGCCTCGCCCACCGGGCGCGGCTTACCGTGCAGGGGCTTCAGGTGCATGACGAGACCCGGGCTCGCGTTCACCTCGATGATGGCGCCGCCCTGCGCCTCGAGCGGGCGCGAAATGTCTTCGGCGATGAGGTCGATGCCGGCAATGTCGAGACCAATCGTGCGCGCGGCGAGCACGCACGTCGCCGCGACGTCTGCGTGCAAGCGGTCCGTGACGTCCACCGTCAGGTCGCCGTTGAAGCGGATCATCACGGTGCGACCGGCAGCCGGCACCGACGCGGCCCCGAGGCCCTGCGTGCGGAGCAGCTCGAGCGAGATCTCGTCGAGCACGAGCGTAGTCAAAAGCTGCGCGGAGTCTTCGCCGCGCGCGGGGTCGCTGTTGGCGAGCGCGAGGAGCTCGGTCACCGTGTGAACGCCGTCGCCCGTCACCTGGTCGGCGTCGCCACCGCTCGCGGCGATGGCCCGCTCACCGACGACGAGCACGCGGTACTGAGCACCCGGCACGAACCGTTCGACGACGACCCCCGAGCCTTCATTCGCTGCAAATTGAAAGGCCGCCTCCACCGCCCCCCGATCCTCGAGCCGGATCGAGACGCCGCGGCCGTGATTGCCATCCTGGGGCTTCACGACGACCGGCAGGCCGAGGTCTTCGGCTGCCGCCCAGGCATCCGCCGCATCGGCCACGACGCGCCCCGAGGGGACCGCGACGCCCACGGAGCGGAGCAGCGTTCGGGTGAGCTCCTTGTCCTGCGCGATGCTCTCCGCAATCGCGGCGGTGCCGTCGGTCTCGGCCGTCCAGATTCGGCGCTGCGCCTTGCCGTAGCCGAGCTGCACCAGATTGCCGGCCGAGAGTCGCAAATGGGGAATGCCGCGCTCCCGCGCTGCGCTGACGATCGCCTGGGTGCTCGGGCCGAGGCAGACCTTGTCGGCCAGCTCGCGCAGGCGCCGCAGCTCGCTCGCGAGGGGAAAGGTGCGTCCCTCGGCCGCCGCGAGCACGAGCTCGAGCCCGGCCATCAGGCAGGCTTGGCCGAAGGCCGGCTCGTCGCACCGGACGACCACCTTGTAGACGCCCGGCTCGCTCGTACCCCGGGCACGACCGAAACCCACCGGCAGGTGCGCCAAGGTCTCGAGCTCGAGCGTCACATGTTCGAGCACGTGGCCCAGCCAGGTGCCGGTGCGCAGCCGATGCAAAAAACCTCCCCGAACGCCCTCCGAGCAGCGGTGCTCAATGAGGCTCGGCAGCCACTCCATCAGCCGATCGGTGAAGCCGGGCAGCTTGTCGGTGGGCAGATCCTCGTATTTTCCGAGGTCGACCACGGCCTCGAGCACTGGGAAATTCGCCCAGATGTTGGGGCCTTTCAAGGCGGTGACGCTTCTGACCTGCATGGCTGGCCGTGGGGGGCCCGAGGTAGCGCATCTCTCCGGGCGTGGGTAGGACGCTCGAGCCCGGTGTATCGGCTCGGTTACCTTGCCGTTGCGTGCGGCGACACGAGCAGGCAACGTCCCGCGGGTCCCCACCTCTCGTGATGGCGAATTTTTCCATGGAAGACCCAGGGGTTAGCCAGCTCCCCCTCGAGCCCGGCGAGGAGATCCTGGTCGTTTTTCACCCTGACTTGAACAGTCGGCAGGGTTACGAGCGAAGCTCCGTCGTCCTCACGAACCGCCGGCTCGCGCACCGGGGCCCGGACGGGGCCTGGTCGGACATCGAGCTCAGCCCCGACACTGAGCTCCTGAGGGAGGAGCACAGCGGGGTCGGCGAGCTGCACGTTGCGCGGGCCGGCCAGCCAGTCGTGAGCTGGCCCCACACGCTCGCCCAGGCCCGCGCTGCCACCGACCTCGTCGAGGCGTTCGCCGAGACGCACGGACCCGCGCGCGGTCGCGGCCAGCGCCGGCCGGCACCCGAAACCGACGCCTGGGAATCCACCACTCCTCTGAGTGGCTCGCCGCTCGTCCGCCTGCTGGGCTTCGCGCGCCCTCACCTTTCGTCGGTGGTGCTCGGCCTCGGGCTCACCCTCGCGAGCACCGCCGCGAGCTTGGTCCCGCCCTACCTCACCATGCCGCTCGTGGACGACGTGCTCGTCCCGGGCGCCACGGGACGTTTCGCGAGCGACCCGAGCGCCGCGTACCGCACGGTGCTCTTCTACCTCGGCGGGCTCGGGCTCGCCGCCGTCGTCGCCTGGTTGCTCGCGTGGGCGCAGGGCGCCGTGCTCGCGACCGTGACCGAGCGCATGGCGGCCGATCTCCGCAACCGCTCGTTCGCCCACCTGCAGCGGTTGGGCCTTCAGTACTTCGGGGGCAAACGCACGGGCGACCTCGTCGCGCGCATCAGCTCCGACACCGACCACCTGTGCGCGTTCCTTTCGGACACGCTGATCGACTTCATCGCGGACGTGCTCATGATCGTGAGCACGGCGGTCGTCCTGCTCACGATCGATCCCCTGCTCGCCGTGGCTGCGGTCGCCTCGTTTCCGCCGATCGCGTGGCTGATCGTGCGGATTCGCGGCAACCTCACGCACGGGTTCTTGCGGGGCGGACGCTCGTGGTCGGCGATGACGAGCATCCTCGCCGACGCGATTCCCGGCATCCGCGTCGTCAAGGCGTTCTCGCAAGAAGAGCGGGAGATTCGCCGGTTCGAGCGCGCGAATCAGCGCATCGTCGACGTGAACAACCGCATCAACCGGTTGTGGACGTTCTTCTGGCCGGTCGTGCAGCTCTTGAACCAGGTGGGGCTGCTCGTCGTGTGGGCCGTCGGTGCGTGGCAGGTCTTGCACGGCAACGTCACGGTCGGCGTGCTCACGGCGTTCATCGCTTACATCAGCCGCTTCTACACGCGCGTCGAGAGCATGAGCCGCATGCTCACGGCGACCCAACGTGCTTCCGCCGGGGCTCAACGCTTGTTCGAGATCCTCGACCGCGCGCCCACCGAGCTCGAGCCGAAGCACCCGGTGAAGCAGCCGGAAATCCGGGGAGAGGTCGCGTTCGACCACGTGTCGTTTCGGCACGGCAGCCGGCTCGTGCTCGACGACGTGAGCTTCCGGGTCGAGCCGGGCCAGATGGTGGGCATCGTCGGCCACACCGGCTCGGGCAAGAGCACGGTCGCCAACCTGATCTGCCGCTTCTACGACGTGTCGGCGGGAGCCGTGCTGGTCGATGGCGTGGATCTCCGGCAGCTGTCGGTGGCCGAGCACCGCCGGCACATCGGGATCGTGCTGCAGGAGCCGTTCCTGTTCTTCGGCACGATTGCCGAGAACGTCGCGTACGGGCTGCCCGGCGCGGCACCCTCGGCCGTGCTCGGCGCCGCACGGGCCGCGCGCGCACACGATTTCGTCCTGAAGCTCCACGAAGGCTACGACTCGCTCGTCGGTGAGCGCGGTCAGTCGCTTTCCGGAGGGGAGCGGCAGCGCATCGCCATCGCGCGGGCGATCCTCGTCGATCCGCGCATCCTGATCCTCGACGAGGCCACCTCGGCCGTCGACACGCGCACCGAGCGGCAGATCCAACGCGCGCTCGATGCGGTCGTGAAGGGGCGCACGACGATCGCCATCGCGCACCGTCTGAGCACGCTCCGCAAGGCGGATCTGCTCGTCGTGCTGCGGGACGGCGCGGTCGTCGAGCTGGGGCCGCCCGCCGAGCTTCTAGCGCGCGACGGTGAGTACGCTCGCCTCTGGCGCGCTCAGAGCGCGGGCGGGGGTGAGGCAGCGAGTGACGACACCCCGAACGACGACGACGACGAAGCGAGCCTCGACGTGACGCCGCTCGAAATCGCGGGGCTCCGCCTCGAGGGCGACGGCAGCAAGCTCTGGGCCGTCGCCGCGAGCGGCGCGCGCCGGCGTGTCATCCCGCGGCGTTGCTTTCCACTGACCGATGCCGACCACTTCGTGGCCCTCACCGACGAGCGTGGCCACGAGCTCGCCTGCCTCGAGCAGCCCGACGTGCTCGACGCAAGCTCGCGGCGTGCGCTGTTCGAGGCCCTCGGCGCAGCGACGTTCCTGCCGCGGATCCAGCGCATCGAGGCCGTCACCCCCCTCGACGCGCGCTTTCAGTGGACCGTTGCGACCGATCGCGGCTCGGTCTCGTTCGTGCTCGAGCAGGAGGAGCACGTGCGCTCGCTCGAGGAGGGGCGCTACGTGATCACCGATTCCCACGGCATGCGCTACCTCATCGAAGACGCCGCGCGCCTCGATGCGGCAAGTCGCCGTTGGCTCGGTCGCTTCACGTAGCCCCGGACCTCGCGCGCCGAGACCTCTCTCGTCGCGCGCCGGGACCTCCCACGTTTCCACGCTGGCAACGCGCTCGAAACGTGCGTGAGCGTTTC
>Ga0070682_100000804_pt1 | contig 18406 bp, 13 predicted proteins | sample KBSC63LmetaG_FD_64668 | JGI IMG/M metagenome (GOLD analysis project Ga0070682, IMG submission 64668) | Corn rhizosphere microbial communities from Kellogg Biological Station, Michigan, USA - KBS C6-3L metaG | ecosystem: Host-associated > Plants > Roots > Rhizosphere | place: USA: Michigan... | reverse complement strand
CAGAACGCAACGTGTTCAAAATTGCTCATTTTCTTTATCGCCACACTGCCAACTTTTTTGCTGAAATATTTTGTGTAATCAGTAGCAAATACCCAGATGATCAGCAAGAGTGTGTACAGGAACCAAACATAAATATGCTGAAAACGGTGAATGAAATATTTTTTTTGTGTAGGACACATTCTCAACATCGGCTTGATCTCGATATCATCATCAACACCGTCGATATTGGTGTAGGTATGGTGAATGATATTGTGTTTGTTGTTCCACATGATGCCGCTTGCGCCCAATGCATTTACAGAAAAAGCTGCGATCTTATTCCAGAATTTACTGTTGCTGAAACTGCCGTGCCCGCCATCATGCATCACATTGAATCCTATTGCTGCGGTTAGTCCGCCCATGAGGAAACATTCTACGATACAGGCCCATACAGGCGGAGTGAAAAATACCAGGTGAACATATAATGCCACATAAGAAACCCATAAAAACACCGCTTTGAAGTAAAGGCTAAAATTGCCGGTAGCTTCTTTTTTTGATTCCGTAAAATAATTGCTCACCCTTCTTTTTAATTCCTGGTGAAAAGTGGAACCATTTACGTTTAAGAACTTTGGGGTTGCCATATCAAATATTTGATTTTATTGAATCCCCGACAGCGGTTGGAAACCCTATCGGCGGATTTTTAATAGTTATTTTTTTAATGACCGCTGTCGGGGCTTGCAACCGCCGACAGGGTCGACTAACGTTACGTATCATGTTGGATCAGCGCATCAAAACTATTTACACCGATCATTTTATTGCTAATAAATCCTTCCGCATATTTTACACCGATCATCTTGCCAAACCATTTGTGCCGGTATACCACACTGTCTAAAAAATCCGGTGTTGAAATATAAGTTTGCGGTCCATCTGCATTACCTGAACTAAACTGCGAACCGTATGCTTTTATTGCCTCCAATTTTTGTTCAAACACAGAACTGATATCAACAACAAAGTTAGGTTGCAAAAACCGGTCCTGGATATAATGTAGAACGTATTTGGGCCGCCAGGGGTTTTGCTTTAAACCATCTTTAACAGTTTCTATTTTTCCCAGTCCTGAGAGAAAGGCGGCATCTTCCACCATTTTTGCCGAACGGCCATGATCGGGATGACGATCGGAGACCGCGTTGCATAAAATAATTTCCGGTTGGTAAATGCGTAATGATTCAATGATCTTTCGCTGGTGCGCTTCATCGTTTTGAAAAAAGCCATCAGCCATTCCCAGGTTATCACGAATATCAACTCCTAGGATCTTTGCCGCTGCAGCCGCTTCTTTCAACCTTGTTGCTGCATCTCCTCTTGTTCCCAATTCACCTTGTGTGAGATCAATGATACCCGTTTTTTTGCCCTTGTTTTTTTCTACTAATAAAACACCGGCGCAACTCAATTCCACGTCATCGGGATGAACTCCAAAAGCGATAAGGTCTAACTTCATTCCTGGCTTAAAAATTTCAAGTGCAAGTTATAGGTTTTTAGGCCAACTAGCCTGTTAAAACTCCGGCAACGATGCCGTTTAAATGGTTATTAACATTCCTGGGGGTAAAAGTGAAGAAAAAGAAGGAGTTGAGCTGTAGTAATTCCTCTCATTTTGAGGTAGGAATGGGAAGTGGTGAGTGGTGAGTGGGAAGAACGGACCTACGAATTAAAACCCTACTAGCCACTTGCCATTCCCCTCTAACTCTTATATCCGTACATGCGACACACCTCCAACACTATCTTCTCCATCTCAGCATCATCGCCGGTTGGATCGTAGGGTTGTTTTAGGTCGCTGCTAAAAAAGAACGCTACGGTTTGCCAAAAACGTGCGGTAAGCCCTCCTTTGTATTCCTTAATGAGTTCGTAGCAATTGTTTCCCGTTTCCCGGTTGATGAGTTTCATGAGTACCCGGCCTTGATAAACAGAGAGGTTGGTAAGCGGATCGGTGAATTCCCTTTTCAGATCCTTTTCCCTCGATTTGATATAGGCTTTTCTTTCAGATCCGGTGAGGTTAACGAGTTTTTTGTTCATTTCATTTATGACCACACCTGCACGCTTTGCATAAGGATAAGTAACATAGATGGCGTTGCGCAACCTCGTCCACTTTGCATAGGCGCTCATCGCTGATCCCGAAAGATGCCCATAGACCGCAACGGTGTATAATGTCCTGGCCGGAATGGTATCGCCTTCATATACCACAGCGCCAACGAGAACGGTGTCATTAATGGCCACCTGCGCAAAAGAGGTATCGCTTTTCACTGTGCATAGGATCACCAGCAAAAGGCACAGAGTTTTGAAAAATAAGCGCTTGAGTGGCGGTCGCATATTGTAAATTTACAGCAACATTTTTTTATTAATACCTATAGATGCTTAAAGTAACCATAAAGTTTGCCGGCTTCCTGGTTTTTTATTTGGCGCTAGGCCTGGGTTGTGGTCCTGTTGATGACAGTGAGAAGGAGAAGGATGCTGCCTTGCACCAGGCAGATTCTCTTTCGGAAGCGAGGATCGACTCGGCTTATAAGGCAATCGGTGATAGTTGCGATACATTAAAAGTTCACCTCGTGCCACGGTTTGTGGATTCTTTGATAAAGGGAGATACGGCTTATATGGATGAATATTTTAAAAGCGGATCTACTTTTATCGACAGCAATAAAAAGGTAGAAAAAATAGTGCGGCAATTGCAGGTGGATTGTGATTCCAATTTAAAAAGAGAAGCATATCGAAGATTCTCGCTTTTGCGGCGATCAAAGCGACAGGTCAAAGGTAAAAGATAGAAACGCGGATGACACGGATCGAACGGATTTGAACGGACCAGCGCAAATCCGTTCGATCCGTGTCATCCGTGTTTCTATTTTCTAATTTGCGTAGAGAAACATATAAAATAACCCGGCAGCTGTTGCGATCAAAGCAAGTGCTGCATAAAAAGTTGAAAGCTTAGCTCTCTTGATGGCGCTCATCAACAATCCAATGGCCATGATCACCAACCCAGTCCATACGAGATTGATAAAGGGAAATACATAGGCCTTCACCGTAACAAAATCAATGATCTTATCCGATTCTTTAATACCTAATTTTATCTTTTGATTATCGGTTACGCCCGCAAAACGTAGGAACATATTTTGTGCATACACCGTGTCGTCGACATGGTTCACACCAAACTCATCAACAGTTACAACTGGGTTGGCTTTGTAATGCATACTGTCTTTGCTATGCAGCGTGATATCGGCCATCAGCGCAGCATCCGTGGGTTTGAAATGATATTTACCATTGTCGGGATTCTTTACCACAGCGTTCAGTATTAAATAGCCATTGCTGTAAAATGCTGTATCGCCTTCCGCCATTTCTTTGATCTTGAATTGGCTCGTGTCGGTTGTTTTATCATCACTAACGGCGTAAGAAATATAAGTGAATACGTCGCGTGATGCATAGGTTTTGGTATCAGGATTACTGCTCATGTTGTTATCCTTCATCAAGTACACGTCGGGCCATAAAGTAAAATGCTCGATCGTTTTCTTTGTTACTTCATCCTTTCTTTCAAAACTCAATTCATAAAATTTCCTTCCTTTTTCATGGCCCATAGAATCTCTCAAATAGGTCACTTCATAAGGCCCCATCTTTGCCGGCACCTGGCGAATAAGTGTGAGATTTTCTGTAGGATCATCTTGCTCTTTCGTCATCGGATCTTTTCCCACTTGCAGGTTGATGCCATTTACGACACTGCTGCTGATCACTTTTTTATTGCTTGAAGAGATCAGGATGCCGACAAGCATCAATGCAAATCCAAGATGCGCAATAGAAGCGCCGGCCGACTTCAACTTACCATTCAAACCCGACCAGATATACCCCGCATTTGCCAACACAGAATATATTGCTGCAAATAATGCGAAGTAGATCGCTCCCAAATATCCACCGCCCTGTTTGTAAAAGGTCATGGGATAATACCGGGAGATCGCTATCGTGATGATAAGCGCCAACAGGGTAGGGATGGCGATCTTCTTTAAAATATAAGAAGATGGGGTGGACTTGTATTTAAAATATTGGGTGATGGCGCTGAGCAGTCCGATGATGAAAGTAACCGGAAGCAAAACCTTGTTGTACGAGATCTCAATTTGTTGTGGTGGAGCGATCTTACTGCCGGTTATTGCGGCATAAACGGGCGCAGAAGTTTTCGCAATGATGAACATCGATGCCAGGAACAATACCAGTGACCCGATAAAGATCCAAAACTCACGCGAATCAGTTCGCTCTTCTTTTTGTATCGATGGAATTTTTTTGTAGTTAAGAAAGTACAATGTCAACGCCGGCAATGTAAATGCCGCGAGGAACAGCAGCAATAGAGTATAAGTAACTTTCTTGGTAGTATCATCCAGTGTGAATGCGTGAACTGATGTGTCGGCCAATATTCCTGTTCGTGTTAAAAATGTTGCGTAGAGTACAAAAACAAAAGTGAGTATTGCAAATACATAATTCGCCCGAAGTGAATGCCCCGTGGCCTTGTAGATGACCATGGTATGCAGTCCGGCTACAAGAATAAGCCAGGGTACCAATGAAGCATTCTCCACCGGATCCCATGCCCAGTAACCTCCGAATGACAATGATTCATAGGCCCATTTTCCTCCCATCATGATGCCGGTGCCGAGCACAAGAGCGCTAAGCAATGCCCATGGCAGTGCAACTTGTACCCAATCGCCAAAGCGTTTGGTTTGGATACCCGCATACGCGTAAGCAAACGGAACGATGGTTGATGCAAAGCCGAGGAACAAAACAGGGGGATGTATCACCATCCAATAATTGCGAAGTAATACATTTAGTCCAACGCCGTCTTTAATAAAGGTCAGGTAATTGGGCAGGCTGAATATCGGGCCGGCTATCTCGTTCCTTGTTAAAGTAAACGGACTGCTGCCAATGCGAACATTAAAAATATAAACCCCAATGATCATCATCAGCAAAAAGAATTGCGCCATACTGATGACCGACATCACGGGCGCTTCCCAAACTGAGGTTTTTGGATCACGGTTTTTGATAATGATGAGGGTGCCGAGTATGCCATTCCAGATCGCCCAAAGTAAGAAACTTCCTTCCTGTCCTTCCCAAATACAAGCCAGTAAATATTTTGATTCGAGTTCTGTTGATGCATGCTTGTAAGCATACATGTATTCGAAATAATGATGAGAGCAGATATAAAAGATGGTGGCAAAGATGATAGCAGAAGAAGCTACCTGGGTAAAGAAAGCAAATCTCGCAAAGCGGAGCCAGGATTGTTTTTCAGCGATATCTGTTTTTCGACTCGCGGTAAAATAAGCAATTGTGGAAATGAGTGCCGCAACGAATCCTAACACTACAAAGAAGTGACCTATCTGACCAGGAAGTAAGTGTTCGCCTTCGAAATGCATTTGTTTTTTTGCTAGTGATTAGTGGGGAATGGTTAGTGGGTATTCAACTCGCAGCTTCCTACTAGCCACTCGCCATTCCCCACTCCGTATTAGTTGCTGGTGGTTTGATCATTCATCGTCTTTTCCAATTGCTTTTTATCATCCTTATATTTACTTGGACATTTTAGTAAGATGTCGGAGCATTCAAAATGATCTGCTTCCATTTTACCCTTCATTACCAATCTCTCGCTTTTTTCCAGGTCGGTGGGCTTACTATTATGAAAGATCACTTTTGTTTGTCCGCCAAGACTATCCATCGCATAAAAGGCAAGGTAATTGGGATTCTTTATCGGATCGTATTCAACAGGCCTGGCTTTGTCCAGTTTGGCGATGATATGTACAAATGTACCGGGCTTCTTTTTGGCAGCGTCGATGGTATCATAAGTGGAAAAATCCGCCGCAGAAAATACGATCAGCCCCGTGATCAGCGCCGCAATGCCTACCAGTATGATGATATTAGTTCTTTTCATGTGTTGAAATTCTACGCGAAGGTAGCACAAAGGTGTTGAAGTTTGAATTTCTTTGGTCACCACCAGGCATGACATTCATCAGTCAAACCGAGCTGGCAGGATTATTGCATTTTCTCCTATAATTTAATGGCAGTGCATCAGTTTGAAAAGCTGTCAGCCTGAGCTTGTCGAAGGCGGGTTAGATCTATATGGCCGGCTTCGACAAGCTCAGCCTGGCAGTTCGTTTGTCGGCAAAATATTTCAAACAGATATACTATTAATTTAATTATCACAATTCAGCTTTGCTGTCAGTCACTTATATTTGCACCGTTTTTGCCTATGCCTGTGATCGGCGAATAACAATTAATTAAATAAAATAATGACCGACCTCTCCAATTTTGACCCCAATGGCGTTGGCAATCCCAACAATAATATTTTCGGCTTACCCTTTGAAGAAGAAGACGCAAGGCTAATCATATTACCTATTCCATGGGAAGTTACCGTGAGCTACAATGCAGGAACAGCAAGGGCTCCGCAACATATCTTTACTTCGAGCCTGCAGGTTGATCTTTTTGATCCCGATGTACTGGATGGTTGGAAGCAAGGTTTCTATATGCGCCCGGCCGACAAGAAAGTAATGATGAAAAGCGATTACCTGCGCAAGGAGGCTGAGCTTTATATTAATTATATCGCACAGGACGAAGCTGTTGCTGATAATAAATTCATGTGCAAATCTTTGAAGGATATCAATGAGGGCAGCATATTCCTGAACAACTGGGTTTATGAACAAACAAAGGAATTGCTGGCACAGGGCAAACTGGTGGGATTATTGGGCGGAGATCATAGCACTCCACTCGGATTCTTTAAGGCGATCGCGGAGAAGCACGGCAATTTCGGCATCCTGCAAATAGATGCGCATTGCGATCTGAGGGTGGCTTACGAGGGATTCAAATATTCACACGCTTCGATCATGTATAATGCTTTGGAAGAGATCTCCGAGATACAAAAACTGGTGCAGGTTGGGGTGAGAGATTATTGTGAAGAAGAGGTGGAGTATATCAATAGAAACCACGCACGCATAAAAACCTATTTCGATAAATCAATAAAGGAACGCCAGTTTGAAGGCGAGAGTTGGAAACAGATCGTAGATGAAATGATCAGCCAATTGCCGGAGAAAGTGTTCATTAGTTTTGATATTGATGGACTTGATCCCAAACTTTGTCCGCATACGGGAACGCCCGTGCAAGGCGGCTTTGAGACGGAGCAGGTGTTTTATATCTTTAAAAAATTAGTGCAAAGCGGACGCAAATTGCTTGGCTTCGATCTCAATGAAGTGGGTGTAAGCCACGACGAGTGGGATGAGAATGTTGGAGCAAGGTGTTTGTTCAAGCTGTGTAATTTGATGGTGGCAGCCAATCCGTAAATACAAGTCGGCAGTCTGCAGTTGCCAGTTTGCAGCAGCGGACTTTTTACTACGAACTGCCCATGCAAACTGTAAACTGGCAACTGCAAACTGCTTTATATGAAACTTCTCACATTATTAATTTTTCCCATTTTCAGTTTCGGTCAGATCAAGGCCGATCAAAAGATCTCGATACTCGACAAGAAGGTTGAGATACTTGCGCCGAAGGAATTGTCAACAATGACGGATGACGCCTGGCAAATAAAATATCACGATTTTCCAAGGCCTAAACTCGCCTTAGCTGATAAAACTGGAGAGGTATCCCTTTTGGCGGATCTTACCCAACAGGCAGCAGTAGATAGCCAGATGACAGCTTATAAAGATTTTCGCATTAAGATTTTAAAGAAAACCCAGCCGGGCATAAAAATTCTGGTAGACGGAGTTAAAGCTGTTAATGGTAAGTATGTTGGATTTATCAAGTTTTCCTCGAAGGCAACCGATCAGGATATTTTCAATTTCTTTGCCTTCGCAGTCGTTGACGGAAAGATATTGTCGCTTAGTTTTAATTGTACTGAAAAACTTAAGAAGACCTGGGAAAAGGTTGCCGACGAAATTATCGGTTCTCTAAAAATAAAATAGGTTCCTCTTGGTTTGCTATCTTTCAGTTTCCAGTTAGGAGGAGGCAACAGACTGCAAACTGGCAACTACAAACTGGCAACTACTTATGGTGTTCACCATCATTTTAAAAAACGAAAAACTCACTTCCTATAACAGGCTTGCGCTATTCATCCTGTTGATCCATTTATTATTTTTCATCGGCGATATTTTGAAAACCCCACCCGACGTGAATGTTGCTGCACCCATTGCGGGCATGATCATTTCATTGATCGGTTTTGGGTTCAACATTCAAAGCTTCTCGAAGAACAAAAAGCCCCTGGTACCTTTTGTTGTGGTCTTTACTGCACTGGCAGTAGTTTGGGTGATGCTCACCAATTTATGGCCGCCGATCACCATGCTCGTTCTTGCTTTTCTTGACGTGCATGTGCGAAAAAAGATCACTGTTGTTTTTTCTGATGATGGCATAGCCATCAATACTTTGCCTTCAAAAAATTATCAATGGGTGCAACTTGGCAACGTGATCCTCAAAGACAGGATACTCACGCTTGATTTCAAAGATGATCGTTTGATACAGACGGAGATCGGGGAGGAGAGTTGGGGGGTGGAGGAGGACGGATTTAACTCTTTTTGTAAGCAGCGTTTGGGAATTGATAATGGATAATTGAGAATTGATAAGGTTCAAATTTGTAGCAGTTAGCTGAATAGTGGAGGGCTTTGGATTGAAACATTATCAACTATCCATTATCAATTATCAATTTCTCTTATGGAATTGTGGAGATCACGCATCACAAGGGAAACTTCCTGTTATGCCAAACCAATATACCCTCCCCGTCGTGCACCCGGCGTTCGAGTTGCTTAAGCGCTCCGCCCGCATTCTTCATTTTATCGCCGCTTCTGTGATCCTGGCCAATGCCCTTTTTGAGTTGAAGGCCGATGATGGCAACGCACTGCTGTCGTATATGCAGCTTATTATTGCGGCAGACGTATACCTACTCATTTTCCTGGGTGGCTCCTTGCTTGTGGCGGCGCCGCGACTCAACCTCGTCTTTCGTTTCATCGAAACGCTTACTTTGCTGGGAATAAGCGCCACGCTTGCCAGTGATGGACTTGGCTGGCTCGCCTTTGCGCACCTGGCGATGAGTGTAGGCTATGGATTTTTGTTTTACCGCGAGTGGCGGGTCATCCATTCCGAAGCGGTTGATATCAAGCCAACAGGCATCACGCTCCCGAATTTTTTGAAAGATGGAGAAATAGGTTGGAATGAGGTCAAAGCCATTATCCCAAAATACCATAGCATCATAATTGAGACCTTTCGCAACAAAAGGATCAGCTTTGAACTGCGCAACAACCTGGGAATTGAAGAACTGGAGCAGATCGATGACTTTTGTAAAAAGCATTTGGGGGCAGTATAGCCAACCTATAAGGTTCCGGCAGACTGCTTTAATTCTTGAGACTCCTTCAGGGAACCTTATAGGTTGCTATCTTTGCAGCTATGTATTTACTCTTCTCCGATGGCAACGGAAATATTTTCGAAGACACTTCACTCTACGTGACCGGTCGCAGTGGCTGGGATGCAGTGCCCGTGCCTGCCGACGAATGGATCGAGCTTCCATCGGGTGGTAACTTGTATGAATTACCGGGTCGGAGAGGTATCGGCATCGACGTCCAAACAGGAGAGATGCGGCTTTGCGAAAAAGGCTGGGCCGTGGCAGCTTTTATTCCACCTGCACACACTGGGTTGTACATGGCGGCTTATGAAACACTGCCTGATGCACCGGTATTGCCGTTGTTTTGTTACACTGCCGCCGGATGGCTCGATGAAAAATTTTATGTACCTGCTGTTCGTATCGAACAGGATATTCGCCAGGAATGCGAAGGTTATGATGACAAAGAAATTAAAGCCGGCGCGGCACATTTATTAAAAGCTTACCCACATAATCGGTTGGTAAAACATTTGATGGAGAATTGCTGCAACACGTATCATTGTCCTGCTGCAAGAAATTTTGCAATGGGTAGATGGGAGTGTCCCGTGCCCTCTTCACCGGCGTGTAATGCCAATTGCATCGGATGTATTTCTTTTCAACCCGTTGAAGAAACGATCGTGAGCACGCAAGACAGGCTGACCTTCAAACCAACGGCTGAAGAGATCACTGAATTTACCGTTCCTCATTTGGAAACTGCTCCTTTTCCTTTGATAAGTTTTGGACAGGGTTGCGAGGGAGAACCATTGTTGATGTGGGAAACCATACGCGATAGTATCATCGAAATTCGCAAGCACACACAAAAGGGAAGTATCAATATCAATACCAATGGCAGTAAACCAGATGCTGTAAGAGCCTTGTGTGAAGCGGGTTTGAATAGTATGCGGGTAAGCACCAACTCAGCAAGGGAACATATTTATACACCGTATTACCGTCCCAATAATTATGTATTCAACGATCTGATCGAAAGTTTAAAGATCGTGCGCAGCTATGGCGGTTGGACAAGTATCAACTATTTTGTTTTTCCCGGGATGACAGATAGTATTGAAGAATATGAAGCTTTGCGAAAACTTATTAAAGAGACAGATCTCTGCATGATCCAATGGCGCAATTTTAATATCGATCCCGATTGGTATCTCGGAAAGATTGGCGTAACAGAAACAGGAGATTGCATGGGAATGAAACAAATGATGGAGTTGATACGGGAAGAATTTCCTGATCTGAAATTTGGATATTTTAATCCATCGATAGAAAGAATAAAAGGAAATTTTGAAAAAGATTTTGCGCATTATTAGACAATAAGCAATAGGCAACCTCCAATTCGGAGGCATTTTCTTCTTAATTGCCCATTGCCTATTGCTCATTCCCCATTTTTTTCCGATTTGCATTTTCCTGGTAAAATTTATAGTTTAGATGCACTTAAAAAACATCTATGAAACAGATCAAATTTTTGATTGCTGTTCCGTTGTTATTATTTGCGTTCGCTTTTAACGGAAAAAATAGTGAAACTCCGGGACCGTCAGCGCCGATGACCTTTAAAGACTCGCTATTCGACATGTGTACGGTGATGCCGGGAGACCTGGTAGCGGACCTTTCGCCTTTTGGAAAACCCATTAAAACTGTAACGTCTGATGATCGTTTTGACGGCTATTGCGGTTGTCATTATGATTTTCAATCCGACGATGATTATCCGCAAGTAAAGATCTCAGTGAACCAGTTTGCTTCTTATAAAGAGAGCAGGCAAGCTTATACTATGTACAAGAAAGACTGGACTGCTATGTATGGCCGCCAACCGGATGAGATTGCTAACCTGGGAGATTCCGCTTGCTTCCAGGGAAATGCTGAACCCGACAAATGTGATGATTGTGGCTTGCATGTGATCGCGGGCCGCTTTTATGTAATGGTTATCTTCAAGGGCTACTACGAAAAGATATCTCAATCGGTAAAAATGGGTGCGGCTATAAACATCGTGAGAAAATTGTATGAAAAGAAGCCGTATCTGTTGAAAAACAAATAATAGACAATAAGCAACGCTCTCGGGATGTTACAAAGGCACGGAAGCACAGAATTTTTTCCGTGATTCCGTGCCTCTGTGGCAATTACTTACTTCAGCGTTTCATCCAGCCATTTATAAAACTCATGTTGCCACACCAATGCATCCTGTGCAGTCAACACCCAATGATTTTGATCGGGCAATAAGATGAATTTACTTTTTATTCCTCTTAGCTGTGCCGCCTGGAATGCTTGCTGGCCCTGCTCTATAGGTACACGGTAATCTTTTCCGCCCTGATAGATGAGGATCGGTGTATTCCATTTTGCAACAAGATCGCTTGGATTGAACTTGCTAAAACTTTTTTGCGCAGCTGCATTATTCTTATCCCAATAGGCGCCGCCTTTATCCCAATTCTCGAACCACATTTCGTCGGTAGTGCCATACATGCTTCTGAAATCAAACACACCATCGTGTGCAATAAAAGATTTGAAACGGTTGTTGTGAATTCCGGCTAAATAAAAAACAGAGTAGCCTCCATAGCTTGCGCCGACACAACCCAACCGCGACTTGTCGACAAATTTTTCTTTACTAACAGCGTCGATAGCACTGAAATAATCTTTCATCACTTGTCCGCCCCAGTCTTTGCTGATCTGTTCATTCCATTTGGTGCCATGGCCCGGCATTCCCCTGCGGTTCGGCGCTACAACGATATAATCGTTTGCCGCCATGAGCTGAAAATTCCAGCGGAAAGAATAGAACTGGGTGAGTGCCGATTGTGGTCCGCCCTGGCAATACAGCAGGGTAGGGTATTTTTTTGCCGGATCGAAATCGGGTGGATAGATCACCCATACCAGCATGTCTTTTCCGTCGGTGGTGCGTACCATTCGCCTTTCAGACCTGCTCATGCCGATCGTGGCGTATGTTGCGTCGTTCACGTGCGTCAATTGCTTCATTGTGCCTGAGGCAATATCAACGGAATACAATTCGGTAGCATGATTATGATCTGTTCTTGTCACCACCAGCGTGTTGCCACTTTGACCTACAATGCCCGTAACATCAAAATCTCCGTGAGTGATCTGCCTGATCCCTGGCGTTGTTCTCGCCGTGCTAATATAATTTGCGTCAAATAATTGCAGCGTACCGTTAATTGGCGCCCAAAAGAAAATATGCATGTTATCGTTTGACCATTTATAGCCTTCCACATGAATGTCGTCTCTTACTGCGGTCAGGTTCCATTTGGTGGTGCCGTCCGAAACAAACAGGTCCTGTTTATCTGCTTCATACCCGGCCCGTTTCATGCTGAGCCAGGCCAATGCTCCTTCCTGGTTAAAGGAAGGATTGATATCATAACCCATCATGCCCTCCGTTAAATTTCTTGTTTTGCCCGTGCGGATATCATAAGCAAAAAGATCGGTGTTTGTACTGAGCGTATATGCCGTGCCGTATGCTTTCTTGGTGCAATACACCACTTCTTTGCTATTAGGGTTCCAAACAAAATCTTCGTCGCCGCCAAAAGGTTTTTGGGGACAATCATAAGGCTCTCCTTTCATCAGGTCAATTGCTTCTCCGGCAACTCCGTTGTTGAGCGGAGTTAAAAGTACATGGCCAAATTTTCCATCTTCATATTCATCCCAATGACGATAAGTAAGGTTGTCAAAAATGTAAACATTTGATCTTTGCAGTTGCGGATAATAATCCTTGCCTGTTACATTTTTTATCTTTACGTCACTGCTACTGATCATATATTTTCCATCGGGCGAGATCTTTTCATTCAGCAGCATACTGTCTGTATTGCTTACTGGTATTGGTTCTCCGCCGGTTAACGGAAGGGCGTAACTTTTGCGGGAACTTTTATTTTCGTCGGCGTTTGGAGTAGACACCGAGTACAAAACATATTTTCCGTCTTTGGAAATTCCCAGGCCGGAAACCCTTCCCAGTTTCCACAATAACTCTGGTGTCATGCGGTTCTGTGCGAACGAAGAAAAAAAGAAAAGGCTAAACAATACCGTTAGTAGCTGCTTCATTTTTTGAATTTTAATTTTTTGAATTCTTAATTGTATTCGGATAGTCAAACACTAATTGACAAAAAGTTTTTACTCCAACAAATAGCTGGCTATCGTCGATCATGAAATCCGGACTATGATTTGATGGTGCAGTATTCGTTTTATAACCGACAGGCATGCCGCCAAAATGAAAAAAGAAAGCCGGCGCTTTTGTGCCATAGTAACTAAAGTCCTCTGCTTCTGTTATCCAGTTCATTGTTTTTACATGGTCTGCTCCAGCTGCGGTGAGAAAAGAAGGGATCATTTTTTCAACCAGTGCGGGGTCATTATAGGTAACCAATGTTTTATTATCAAAAGTAACTGTTGCGGTTGCGCCTCCAGCTTCGGCGATTTTTTCTGCAGTATTTTTTATCCTTGCCCACACTTCTTTTTTCATGTCTTCATCAAATGTTCTGATCGTACCATCCAGTGTGCAATCCTCGGGGATGATATTGTTGCGTGAACCACCGGCGATCTTTCCAATCGTGATCACAACCGGGCCTTTTGTAAGTTCCGTTTGCCTGCTAACGATCTGCTGCAATCCTGCAATGATCTGCGCAGAGATAGCAATAGGATCAACGCCCAGCCAGGGTTTCCCGCCATGCGTTGATCTGCCTTTTACCTTGATCTGAAACCAATCAGAAGATGCCATGAAGGCACCGGCTTTATACCTTATTTCCCCGGCGGGGATCCAGGATTCTATGTGTAATCCGAATATCACGTCCACTTTAGGATTATCCATTACGCCTTCTTTCACCATCAATAAAGCTCCTCCTTCTTCCCCGTTTGGGGCGCCTTCTTCTGCTGGTTGAAAAATGAATTTCACCGTTCCACGAATATCTTTTTTCATCGTCGAAAGCACTTCAGCTGTTCCGAGCAGCATAGCGATATGGGCATCGTGTCCGCATGCATGCATCACCGGCACATGCTGGCCATTGTAATCGGCGCTGTCAATTGACGCAAAGGCTACATTCGCTCTTTCTTTTACCGGAAGTGCGTCCATATCCGAACGCAATGCCATTACAGGACCAGGCTGTCCTCCCCTCAAAATAGCTACCACACCGGTTTTGGCCACATTCATTTGCACTTCCAATCCCAGTTTCTTCAAATGTTCGGCGATGAATGCGGATGTTTTGAACTCCCTGTTGCCGAGTTCGGGATGCTGGTGAAGTTGCCTTCTCCATTCCACCAATTTTGATTGGATAGCGACGGCCTTCGTGGCGATCGTTGCCGACATGTCTTGTCCATAGCTCTTCTGAAGAAAAAATAATAGCGATGCTAACAGCAGTCGTTTGATCCTATTCATGTTGGCGATGATTGAAAAATGAAAGTACAACTTAGTGACAAAAACCCATGTTTCAATTTTTTGAAGAACCGGCCCAAATGATATTTTAGGCGAATATATCCCTTCATTTCAGGGCCGAATTTCCGAACGGGTTAGACATTTTTTACATAAAAGCCAGTGGGAAAGAAAACCGCATTCCGGATTTGCCCGTTTCGGCAAAATTATTTTATGGGCGGCACAGGAAGTGGTAATTATTATTTATATTCGCGTAAATAATTTACCTATCTATCACCAAATCTAAACTCGATTTTATGAGAAAAATACTACTCTCCCTAGTGTTTTTATCGTCATTTCTGTACATGAGCGCTCAAAATAACGCTCAGTCCGATGCTTTGGCCAAACAGCTGGTAACAGCCAATGCCGCAGCTATCGGGATGTCGCAGTATGATCAGACTAATTACATTGTAAGCAGTTCGTATTTTAACCAAGCAGGTAATACCCAAATGGTGTATCTCCTGCAGGGTTACAAAGGACTGCCGGTATGGAATCAGATGTTGGTGTTGGCTTTCAGAGACGGAAAATTGCTTTCCAAAGCGGGCGCTTTTTTGCCCAATATGGATCAATTGACGTCGGGAAGATCAGCAACTGCATCCGTATCTGCGGCTAACGCGGTACGTTCGGCTTTTACAGAATCAAATCTTGCTGCGCCGGCTTCTATTGTTCAGCGCTACACGCCTGGCACTAGCAAGAAAATTGACTTTGGCACCTTAGGGATGGCTAAAGAAAATGTTACAGCGGAACTCATGTGGGTTCCTGTTATCGATGGTGCAAACATCAGCTCCGTGAAATTAGCATGGCAGGTTGAATTGTATCCTTTGGTTAACTCCGATTACTGGAGTATCCGCGTTGATGCAAGCAACAGCGCTATTGTTAGTAAAAACAATCTGACTGTTTACGAGAATTTCAACCAGAATGAATATCTATCACAGGACAATTTCTTAACGAAAGATCCTGGGATGTTCAAGAAAAAAGTTGTTACAGATGATTCACCATTGAATAAAATGTTCTCGGTGATCACTGACACACAAAATCAAACAAATAGTCCGAGCCTGGTAGGCACGGCTAATTATACTGTTATCAAGTATCCGGCAGAAGCTCCAAGCTTTCCGGGTGGTGCTGCACAGGTGGTAACCAATCCATGGTTGGCTGCTCCTGGTTTACCGACTACTTTCGGTTGGCATAACGATGGTGCACTTGATTATACTTCAAGCCGCGGTAATAATGTGCATGCACATGAAGACAGGCTTAATAATAATAGCAATGCGGGTCTTATGGCGCAGTCTACGACTACACCAGATCCTTTGAACTTCACTTATGCAGGTCAACCTGACTATACTGCAATTCCAACAACTCCTCTTTTCCAACAGTTTGCTATTACCCAGTTGTTTTACTGGAATAATATCATGCATGACATAGTGTACAAGTATGGGTTTAATGAGGTTTCTGGTAATTTCCAGAACGCAAACCAGGCACTTGGCGGATTGGGAAGTGACTATGTACAGGCGGATGCGCAAGATGGTGGTGGAACAAACAATGCCAACTTCGCTACACCAGTTGATGGTGTGAAGCCAAGGATGCAGATGTACCTGTTCAACCCGGCTGCGGGTATTTTGACGTTTGTGGTAAATTCACCGGCTTCTATTGCTGGTCCTTACACAGCGGTTGAAAGTGCTTTCAGTCCTAACAACCTTTTAGGAAACGTTGGACCAAGAACTGCAAACCTTGTATATTATAATGACGTAGCTGCTACAACTCACGAAGGTTGCGTTGCACCTTCGAATGCTGCAGCTTTAGTTGGTAAGATCGCGTTGATCAATCGCGGTACCTGTACCTTTGTAATTAAAGTAACAAACGCACAAGCTGCGGGTGCGATCGGTGTTGTAGTGGTAAATAATGCACCTGGCCCCCCAATCGTTATGGGTGGCGGTCCTGATCCCACGATCATTACTCCTGCTATCATGATCTCTGATGTTGACGGCGCAACAATTGCTGCTCAACTGACGAATCCGTTTGTAAACGTAACTATGTCTTCTACACCTCCGGGCACTGTGCAATTGGATGGTGATATCGATAACGGTGTTGTTTCTCATGAATTCTTTCATGGTGTGAGCAACCGTTTGACTGGTGGTCCCGGCAACTCATCTTGCCTGGGTAACGCTGAAGAAGGTGGTGAAGGTTGGGGCGATATAAATGCGCTGTTCCTTACCACAGATTGGTCAACTGCTGTTGCCGCAGATGGTTTCAATAAAAAGAGACCAGTTGGTACATATGCATTCGGACAAGCTCCTACAGGAAGCGGTATCCGTTTGTATCCTTATTGTACTAATATGGCGATCAACCCATTGACCTATGCTAATATGGGTGTTGCTCCTGTTGGAACTGAAGTACACAATATCGGAGAGATCTGGTGTATGGCACTTTGGGAAATGACATGGCAAATAATCCAATCTCAGGGAATCGATGCAAACTTGTATAATAGTGCAAGCACTAAGGGTAACACAGTTGCCTATAAGTTGATCGTGGAAGGTATGAGGTTACAACCTTGCTCTCCTGGTTATATCGATGCAAGGAATGCGATCCTGCAGGCTGATCAAAATCTATATGGTGGCATTCACGTTTGTGATATCTGGGCAGCATTTGCAAAAAGAGGTATGGGCTTCAGTGCATCTCAGGGAAGTTCTAACAGTGCTACGGATCAAACTCCGGCATTTGATCTTCCTCCGGGAGCTGCATTTACAACGCAACCAACCAATACAACAACATGTGTTGGTTCAAATGCGAGTTTCACTGCAGTTGCGGCTGGTGCAACCTACCAATGGCAGGTAAGCACTACTGGTTGTGCGGGAACTTTCTCCAATCTGACCAACACCGGCGTTTATTCTGGTGTTACTACCAGTACACTTAATATTACTGGTGCTACTTTGGCTATGAACGGTTTTGCATATCGTGCTGTTGCTACCACAGCCTGTGGTTCATCCAATAGCAGTTGTGCAGTATTAACTGTTGTATCTGCTGCAGTTGGTGGAACAGTAACTCCTGCAAACACCAATGTTTGCTCAACTCCGAATTCAACTTTATTGACATTAACTGGTAACGTAGGTCCTGTTACAAGCTGGCAGTCATCAACGACTGGTTGCGCTGGTACGTTTACCAACATAGCTGGTACCGCAGGTCAACAAACCTATACGGCTACCAACGTAGCTGCAACAACAGCTTACAGGGTGTTGATCTCTGCTGTAGGTTGCGCTTCTGCAACTTCAAGTTGTGCAACGATAACCCAACTTCCTGGTGCATTACCAATGTTCATTGTTGCTGATCCGGGTACAACAGTTTGTGCCGGTGACCCAACAAGGTTAACAGTTATGGAAGGTGCATCTACTACAGGTCCACTTTATACACAAACAGCTGCTGCTGTGAACGGAGCTCCTTCTCAGAATTTTGAGACAGCGAACGATGCATTCGATTGCTCCGGTGCTGATGACTTTACAGTTCCTGCTGCTTCTACATGGACCGTAACACAAGTAAATGTTACTGGAACATTGAGCACTACTGGTCCTCCAGTATCCTGGAATGTAGTTTTCTATAATAACGCAGGTGGCTTACCTGGAACGGCAATTCAGACATTTAATAATGTC
>Ga0070682_100000803_pt1 | contig 18416 bp, 8 predicted proteins | sample KBSC63LmetaG_FD_64668 | JGI IMG/M metagenome (GOLD analysis project Ga0070682, IMG submission 64668) | Corn rhizosphere microbial communities from Kellogg Biological Station, Michigan, USA - KBS C6-3L metaG | ecosystem: Host-associated > Plants > Roots > Rhizosphere | place: USA: Michigan... | reverse complement strand
ATCCAGGCATCAATACTGAAATCTCCGGTGCCGAAGTTGATCGCAGGATTATCTGGAATCTGTACATAGCTATTAACGCCATCGAATCTCAGCGCACTGCCGACGACACCAGGCGCCGGCGCGGGTCCGCTTAGACCTAATAGCCCCGGTTGCGATGAGCCAGTGAGCGGCGTGGTGGTGTTGGGATTAACGTCGACTACGGTTGGGGCGCCGAAGCTGTCCTCAAAATTCCACCAGCCGACAAGGTTTGGCGGAAGCATTGCACAAGGCGGTTCATGCAGGGGCGTGTCATCGAACAGGTTGCGCGGATACAGATCAAATCCAGACCACATCACAAGCGCCACGCCCGGCAGGCGAACGGGCTGAGCGTATTCGTGGTCTTCGTCGCGCGGCAGGTGGTGATTGGATGACATGTACCAGAGCGCTATGTCTTTATCTACGATTGGCTCTGGGGGACTGAGATAGGGGGGTGGGGTAGGCCACTGTTCAAATCCGAACGAATACTCGTACTCGTTTGACTTCGTCCGGGTGATCCAAAAGTCGTGTTGAGAAAAACCCTCAGCATGTCGCGCAGTGCCGGATCGCAGCGGCATCACGTCGTAACTGATGTTATTACCCTGAGCATTCTCAACGTCCAGGTTGCTAATATTCAGGTGAGTAAATTCTTTGTCATTCCAATCGCCAAAACCCTCAACCCCGTTATTGAAGGGCCGCATACAGTCTGACGCCGTAAACACGGCATTGGGATTTAGCGAGCAAGGGTTTGCAGGATCGGTTGGGTTATTCGGATTAGCAGGATCACTCGGCTCGAAATGTTTCATGAGCATCACCGAGCTATGATCCGGCCCCACCGGCGGGGCGGCGAGATTCACATCGGCATACCAAAGCGCGTTGTGCATATGGGCTTCAAAGGGTCTCACCGGACTGTTGTACCCAGTGCTTCCCAAGCGAAAGGTGATAGTTCCATCGTCCCGAAAGCCGTATTGAATGATGTATTCGTAGTTACCTGAGTCGTAAGTGGCCCACAGCAGCATTTCCTGGCCGCGACGTGTATGGCGATCGCTCGTCCATGCCACACCGCGATCGCGAATTTCTTTGATGAGCACTCGCCGGGCAGGCTGGTTAGGGATAGGTGAAGGCGTCAACGGGTCGGTGATGGCCCCGCAATCACCCGCATCTTGTGGTATTGCTTCGAGTAGACCGCCGAACTTTAAGTCGTAAAGACGCGGGCTGTAGCGCGGATGAGGGCCGTGGTAAACCACGAAAATCTCGGAGAGGCCAGCCTGGCCCAGGACCTGTATAGCATCATTCGAGTTAAATGGGGCCTTCCGCCAGAACCATGCACCCTGAATCCACAAACCTTTATGACCATTTTCGGTCCAGGCTATCATCCAGGCAGTTTCGGCTGGGCCGTTCGCGGGAAATTGTTGGTAAACAAGTCGAGATGACTCCAACGCCGTGGTAGTCGCGGGAAGACACGGCGTGCTCGGCGTTGCACGCGCCGCACCGGCGCTGATTGCAATCAAGAGAACGGCGAGGACGGTGAGGCAGACTCTTCTTGTTTTCGCAGGATGGACGCAGTGGGACATCTGAACCTCCTGTATATTTGGAATGTAATTTCTGTGCCTGCTGATCAAGCGCTATAAATGTTTACGACGCTCACCTTCTGCTGCCGCGACAGGATGAATGCTTAAAGTCTCATCCGTCAGGTCTAGAAAGACTTCACCTTGCGCCGTCAGATAGCGCGGACCGGCGCGAAATAATAGATAAACCACCCGGTGGCGGGAACTTGGATCTCTCGGCATTGGGGTTCTCGTCAAGATCGCTTCCACAGTCACCCGGTTACCATAAGGCTCGAATACTTTTTTCAATTGAGGATCGTTAAGCGCGATCTCTCGAGCTCGTTGGAGTTCTTCGGGCGCAATTGGGGCCGGAAAGTGCGGGAGCTGTTCTACTTTTATCACACGCTCCCGCATGAGATTTACGTAGACCAAAATGCCCAGGTCGCCTGCATAGCGGTAGTAGGTAAGCAACGCGTGGCGTTCAAACGCGCCTTTCTTCTCGGCCTCGAGATTACGATGGGTCTGCACCAAAGTAAGGACGGTTTTCTTTTCGGGGAGCAATTTGTTGGACCGCAACGCCTGATCGGCCAGGCGAATTGCCAGGGCCCGTTCATCTGCTGAGAGGGGCGCCGCAACCCGCGCAACTTTTAGCATCTCCGTGAAATCCGGTTGCCGCTGAGTCTGTCCCTCAACACTCGCTAGCATGACGATGAAGATCGACAAAAGAAAGCGCCTTATTACGGCAGCGTCGATGAAACGCATCAGCACCTCTTGATGATAGTGAAGTCCTGGGAAGCGTAAGGACTTATCTGCGGCAGTGAGGGTCACGGTTTCAATTCCAGAAACGAGTATTAACGCGAATTAAGGAGACACTACCTTAAGCGGAATTCATAATTCGGTCAAGATACTTCCGGCTTGGGGTCCACTCAGGACACGATTGATATTGTCTGCCAGCTCGCGACGAACTGGCTAATGGCAAACGGGTAAAGGGGAATAAATTGTAAGTAGACTCTTCCAACCTTCCCCTTTTTCCCTCTTCCCCTTTCGTTTAAGGTTTCTTCCCGTGGCCTTTGCCGCCACCGCCACCGGGTTGACCCTGTGCCTGTGCCGGCGGTCCGTGCTTTTCTTCATTGTGCTGAGGCGGTGCCGCGCGTTGCTCGTGCTGCGGTGGCGCCTGCCGTTGAACCTGCGGAGCCATTGGACGCGGCTGCGGTTGTGCCTGTCGCGCAGGCGGCTCCGCTCGCTGTTGATGCTCGGGCCTGCTCATCACTTGCGGCGCGCGCGCTTGCGGACGGGCTTCAATGCGCGGTTGCACGGGAGCTGCTCGTCGCGGCTCAGGCTGCGCGCGTTGCGGCTGCGGCCTCATGATTTCCCTGGCTGGCTGCCGGGCCGCCGGCTGACTCACACGCGCGCCTTGCGCTTGTTGTGCAGCACGACGCTCGTCTCGTTGTTGCTGAGCTTGCGCCTGCTTTTCCTGTTGCTGCATCTGCTTCAGTTGTCGCTCAGCCTCGCGGTTTCCCCGCGCTGCTTCAGCCGCCACTTGCTGCTGTCGCGCCGCATCCACAGCAGGAACATTTGCGCGTCGGGAAGCCTCAACTGATCCATTTTGGCGTTCATCCTTCACGTTGAACTTCTGGTTCTTCGCGCGATCAGGAACAGCGTCTGCGCGTAAACTTTTCGCCAGGTCCTTTCTGAAGGCCGGGGCCGTCGGCGCCGTTCCGACCACCACGCGCGTGTCGTTTAGTTTCTTCGCAATCCCCGGCGGCAAATCAATCTTGCCTCTGCCCCAGGCGGAATGTATCGCCGCATTGCGTAATGGCGTCAGCAGTAATGGCTCCAGCGTTGGACGCACCTGAGCCAACACTTGCGGATCAACCCGGTTAACGAGTCTTCGATCGATCGGTCGCTGCAAGTAATCAACCGGCACAACCGTCACCGCGTTTGGCACTGCCAGATTCACGAGCTGCGTCGGCGTAACCGCCGCCTGCGTCAGGTAATACGGCTGCCAGTTCGCGTCGTAGTAGCGCGGTGCGTAGGCATCGCCGGGGCCGAGCGGTACCCAGCCAATCTGGTTCGGATCGTTAAAAGGAACAAACGCAACCAGCGCCGGCGCATAGACTGGCGTCGTATTCACTGTTTCCGGAACCCAATACCACTGATTACCAACGTTGGCCCAGCGGCCGTAGTGGTAAGGCGCGTAGCCCCAGGGTTCACTGGAAACCCAGGTCATTCCATATGGATAATCGTTGGCCCAGTAACCCTCCTGATAGGGAACCCAACCCGCGTCGGCGCGCGGTCGCCAGGCGTAGCCGTAACCATTCAGGTTCTGCCAGTCGCCGTAGTCATCGAGATCGTAAATCCCGGGGATCGTCGAGCTGACATACTGATAACTCGTGTAGTGCTGTGAAGGATCGTAGTAATAGGGATCGTTCAAGTACGCGTCGTAGTTGCTGTAGCGGCCGTCATAAACGTTGGGATACTGGTAGCGATAATAATCGTCAACCAGATAACCGGCGTCGTTGCCGTTTAGTTTCGACAGCAGCACTTGCGCTGCGGTTTGACCGACGAGCGTTAGAATTTCACCTTTGCCGACACGACCCGAACCACCGAGGCCTACAACTTGAGCGATACCACTTAACGCCGACACCAGCACACTGCCATTGTTGTCGAAACCAACGTTGTAGAGTCCCGGCTGATCAAAATCGACGGCGCCATAAGGAGTGCCAACCTCAAACAACTCGCCGGGTCGTAAATAACCGACATCAAAAATCGCCGAGCCGTCGCGCAGTGCGAGCTGCGTGCGCTGATCAGAAAGGTCGAGTACATCGAGCTCAGTATTTGGATTGAGACGGGCGAAGTTGCGACCCGAAAAGGCGAGCGAGGTGCGCGCGTTGTCGCGTGTGTAAATGCGATCACCGACGGAGAACGGCTGGTTAATTGTTGCCCGGGTCCAGTCCGCGTTTTCGAGATTCTCATTCCCTGAACTCAAGGCATTCCTCAAGGCCACGTCACCATCGACACGCTGGATGCGCGCCGCTAACGGCAGCGCTTCCGCTTTGGCTTTCTGTTCATGCTTTAGGTAAACCGCGACGCCCAAACCTGCGAGCAGTGCGACTAAAACAGCCATCAGTGTCATGTGTGGCCATACTTTTATTTGACTCATCTTAAAGACCTCCTCGATCCGTTCGTGCCGCGTCAATCCGTCCAAATAACGGACCGCAATACAGCCTCTAGTTCTCTAAACACGCTTGCTCGTCTGGGGATGGCGGGCGTCCATTCTGCTCCGCGCCGAACCTGCCCGCATTCATGTTGAACTCTATTCATGGACGCCCGCTCCGGGTAGAAACTTTGCTGGAATTCCCTAAAGATTTCTCCCATCTTTTCGCAAGCGATGTGCCGACATGTGCTTGGTGTTAAGAGGAATTTCGGGATCGTTGAAGGTTAGAGAGATGCGCCACTGATAAGTCACGCTATCGCAAGACATTTGTTAATGAGTGAAGAATTTTGGCTGGCGCGAGGGCCGCGTGAGGAACCCACTCATGCGCGATATGGGTGCGTCGTCGTACCCATTCAAGGCATGGAATTAGTTTGGAGTACCGCCTTTAGGCGGGCTTTTTTCTTCGGCTGCTTTAAAAGCCCGCCTAAAGGCGGTACTCCAAACCCAACGCTTAAAGGCAGTACTCCAACCTAACCGAGCAGCTTCTTCAATCGTTCCACTTCGAGCTCACAACGCGGCGACTGGCAAACGCTTACAAACGCTTCATACTCGTTTAAGCGCCGCGCCGCCTGCTCCCGTTTACCCGACGCGAACAGCGCCTCGACGTGCAAAGGCCCTAACCACAAACGGCTGACGCCTGAGATCGCGTCGCCAAGCAGTTGCAATACCTCGTCGCAAAGGCGCAGCGTTTCGGCGTATTCACCTTTTCTGAAGTGCACGTGCGCGAGGCAACGGCGCCCCTCGGCTCGCGAGTAGAGCAGTCCCAAAGATTCGGCAGCATCGTAATTCTCACGAGCTTCCTTAAACGCTTCATCGAAACGTCCCAGGTCAGCGAGCAAGGTTGCGTAATTGCCCTTCAGCAGTAGCCACAATCGTTGCTCGCCAATCGCTTCCGCGAGTGGCATGCCTTCGCGAAACTGCTGCTCCGCCGGTTCCGGCTGGCCCAGACACATGTATGACAACGAGGTAACGAGGTAAGTCCAGGCATGACGTTCGCGCGAATGTAAGCGCGCCGCGATCTCGCGTTCGCGCGCGGCATAGATGAGCGCCTGTTTATAGTCGCCGGCGTTCAAACAGTTCTCGCCCAGAAATTCGTAGCCCATCGCTTGCGCGAGCGGAACGTTGTGCGAAGTGCCAAAATCGACAGCCTGTTGAGCCCATACGTTGCCATCGGCAAAGCGGCCGAGGTGCTGATGTGCGCCGGCGAGAAAACCAAAAATCGTTGAGAGCGTGGCGGCGCCGAACGGAGTAATCTCCTTTTCAACTGCCGGCGAGGCGATCGCGATCGCCTTTTCGAGTAACTCGAGCGCTTCGCGACTGCGTCCGGCGAGATGTTGAAAACGGCCTTCGATAGCCAGCGCGTTTGCTGTCTCCAGCGGATCCTTTTCCGCGTCCAACACTTCGAGCGCCTGGTGAACGTAATCGAGCCCACGTGGATCGCCGTTAGTGACGAGTGAGCTCGCAGCCTGACATTGGATACGCGCACGCTCGCGAGGTTCATGCGCTAACACGAGTGCGCGATCGAAATGCGCGGTTGCTCGGAGTGTGTCGCCGGAAGCGAGGGCCGCGTTGCCGGTCGCCTCTTCCAGCAACAATTGCTCGTCCTTCAAACCCAGCGACTCGGCACACTCGATAGCGCGGCAGTAAGCATTGATGGCTTCGTCGTAGGCAAAGATTTTCTCAGCCTCGATCGCCGCCTGCTTCGCATAGGTGAGCCCGCGCTCGTAATCGCCCGCATGAATAAAATGGTGCGCCAGCGTTTCTACCGAGACGTGGGCGTTCTCACGCAAACGTTCAAGTCCCTCGGCGGTGCGACGGTGCAGGCGACGGCGACGTATCGGATTCAACTCCTCGTAGAGCACCTCGCGAATCTTGTCGTGGGTAAAAGCAAACGCTTCATCGCGATCGGCCGCGAGCAACTGCGCTGCGACCGCTTCGTCGAGTGCGTCGAGCAATTGGTTTTCGTTTTGCCCTTCTGTTGCCGCAGTCAGTTCGTCAATCGTAAACGTCTTGCCGAGTACCGCCGCCGCACGCAACGCGTCGTTACATTCAGGACTGACGCGATCCAGACGATTGCCGATCGCCTCCTTAACGCTCTGGGGGATAACGAGGTCCACCAGCTCACACCGTTTCCAGCGGCCGCTCTCGCGTCGCACCGACCCCTGCTCGATAAGCGCCTTCATCACCTCTTCGACGAAGAATGGATTGCCTTCCGTTTCGCGGTAGACGACCTCCGAGAATTCGCCGGAGATGTTTTCATCGAGCAGCGCGGCAATCTGAGCGCGTGTCTCTTCCGGACCAAAGCGTTTGAGCACGATGCGCGTGAGAAAACGTTCGCGGTTCCAATCAACCAGGGCCTTGGCCAGGGGGTGAGTGCGATCGAGTTCGGTATCGCGATACGAGGCAACGATCAGCACGCGCGATTCGCGCAGACTGCGAACCAGGTGACCGAGCAGCCAGAGAGTGCCGCTGTCGGCCCAGTGCAAATCGTCGAGATAGAAAAGCAGACTCTGACGCCGCGCCAGACCAGCAAACAGGTTGGTGACCGCGTCGAAAAACAGCAGGCGCTCTTCATGTGCGGGCAGCTCATGACGTGCGGGAAACGGGCCAATGCGAGTTTCAATATCAGGTGCGAGTTTTGCGACTTGTGACGCGCTGTCGCCCAGTAATTCTTTGAGCTTCGCAGTATCTTTCTGCTCGCGCACCCAACGTCGAAACGCTTCAACAAAGGGCAGGTAAGGCGTGGTCGCTTCATACTCGTAACAGGCGCCGCTGAGAACCACGGCGCCGTCGAGTGTTGCCTGCACAATCACTTCGCGCGCGAGACGCGTCTTGCCGGACCCGGGTTCACCGCTTAATAGTAAACAGTGTCCCAAACCTTCCTGCGCGCGCCGCCAGAGGTCACGCGCTTCGCCGAGCTCTTCAGCACGACCGACCAGACGTCCGCGAGAAAGCGCGTCAAGAATTGCAACGGTACTCGCGCCGTCTTCTTCCGGCGCTTCCGCGGTACCATCGACAACTGCTCGTAGTGCTTGGGCGGTGTCGGCTGCGTTTGGGTATCGTTGCGCCGGGTCCTTCGCGAGCAGACGCAGAATTATTGTTTCGAGCGCACGCGGCAGATCCGGACGCAGCACGCGAGGCGGAACTGCGGGCGCGTGCAGGTGCTGCGAGATGGTGGCGAGTGGATTCTCGCCAAGAAACGGCAGGCGTCCAGTCGTCAATTCGTAAAGCACAACACCGAGTGCATAGAGATCAGCGCGTCCGTCAACGGCTCTTCCGAGCGCCTGTTCCGGCGCCATGTATGAAGCGGTGCCGACAATCGTGCCCGCGTGAGAGATGCGTGAGCCGCGTGCCGGCAGCGCGAGTCCGAGGTCGGCGAGTTTGATGGACGAACCCGAGAGCAAAACGTTTGCGGGTTTGAGATCGCGATGCACGATCTGATTGGAGTGCGCGTGTTCGAGTGCGGAGCAGATCTGGATTGCGAAATCGATTAGCTGATTGAGTGTGTAAGCATTGGTGTGGGCCGCCTGGCCGAGGTTTGGACCGTCAACCAATTCCATCACGAAGAAAGGGAAGCCGTGGTCCTCACCGATGTCGTACACCGCGACGATGTGCGGATGATTCAAGGCCGCCGCCGCCCGCGCCTCGCGCATGAACCGGCTCCGCTGATCGTCATCAGAACTCACTGGGACCGCGGGCGTCCCGCCCGCCTTCTCCCCTGGCGCACCTTCATCTGGGACCGCATCTGAGACCTTGCTTACTGGGACCGCGGGCGTCCCGCCCGCATCTTTCTCCCGCGAATCCTCACACGGGAGCGCATCTGCCTCTTCACTCGTACCGAGATCCAGCTCAGTCTGCAGCTCTCTCTCTAACTCCGTCAGCGCCGCCCGCTGTTTCCGATTCCCCGTTCCCCCTTTCCCCTCTTCCCCCTTACTTCCCGCCGGCATCCTTTCCGAAAGGACTTTGACCGCCACCGGCCTCAACAACTCAAGGTCAGTAGCGCGAAACACAACACCCATCGCACCGCGCCCAATCTCGGAGTCGAGCCGGTAACGTTGACGCAGCACTAGCCCGGGATGCGGTCCACTCGCGCGAATCTGCTCGGAGTCGAAACGCCGCGTCTCCTGCGACTCAACAGCCGCTTGCCGGCTTACTTCTGGTGAGACTGTTTCGGGGGAATCGAGGGACATAACACCTTCGCTCAAGTCGCTGATAACCAAATCGCGTTGCCTATTTTGACATACAGTGACGGGAAGCTGTGAGCAACCTCTGCAGTTCCTCGCGCGCGGCGCCGCCGCCCGATGTGCGGAAGGTCTCAGACGCTTCCGTTAGCTGCTTGATCAGCATCCGGCTGCATCCCAAAAGCGGGCGCAGCCCGGTCAAAAAAGTCGATGCCCGCCGGAGGGGCACAGCCACCACCGCACATCAGACGGCTAAGCCGATGACCAATGTGAGTGATGCAGCGTTGCAACGAGTACCTTCCACGGTTATCGCGCGGAGAGCGTTGGAAAACAGCGGCTCCGCCGCCCGATGTGCGGAAGGTCTCCGACCTTCCGTTAGCGCTTACTATCTGAGTGCTGCGCCCGCCTCGTGTGCTTATTCTCTGGTAGGCATTGTTGCCATCGCACATCAGCCGTATTTCGCAAAGACTCTTTCATCGTAAGAAAAGCGAAGTAGAGAGGGTTACACTTTGTGAACGCATCGTTCATGTTAGAATCGGTTTCTTTCAGCAGCCATGTCGAAACAATTGCGAAATGAAAATGGTATCGCACGGCGAAAGCTCCGATTTATTGATCTGTTTTGTGGGATAGGCGGTTTTCGCCTTGGTTTCGAACGAGCCGGTGGCGAATGCGTTTTCTCTTGTGATTGGGACAAGTTTTCACGACAAACGTACGAAGCCAACTTTCACGAAGAACCTAAGGAAGACATCCGAGAGGTAGCGGTCGAGGACATCCCACCCTTCGATATACTTTGCGCCGGCTTTCCCTGCCAGCCCTTCAGCCTAGCAGGTGTCTCCAAGAAGAATAGTCTGGGCCGTAAGCATGGATTCGAAGATCAGAAACAAGGCAATCTCTTTTTCTCTATAGAAAAGATTCTTGAAACTCACAAGCCCTCTGCCTTTGTTTTGGAAAACGTCAAAAACTTACGCAGTCATGATGGAGGTCAGACCTTCCAAATCATTTATGACATTCTGACTAAGAAACTCCGTTACCAAGTGCAGTGGAAGATTATTGACGCTCAAGGCCTCGTACCTCAACATCGTGAGCGCATCTTCCTGGTCGGGTTTAAGGAACCTCGCTTTTTCCAGTTTCCCAAGTTTCCGACCGAAGGCCCGAAACTGAGAACCATTTTAGACCGTGACGTAGATGACAAATACACGCTCAGCAATCATCTATGGAAGTACCTGCAGAACTATGCGAAAAAGCATCAAGCCGCAGGGAACGGTTTTGGCTTTAGTGTCTTTTCCGATGACGATGTGGCTCGGACTCTTAGCGCGCGTTACCATAAAGACGGATCTGAAATCCTCATCTCACAAGGTCCAAATAAGAACCCTCGTCGCCTCACACCACCCGAATGCGCAAGGTTAATGGGTTTTCCTCGTCGCTTCAAAATTCCCGTTTCCGATACCCAAGCCTACAGGCAATTTGGGAATTCAGTCGTTGTCCCGGTTGTAGAACGAATTGCAAAAAATGTTGTGTCGACTCTATGTCGTCCAGTAGACCATGAGCCGGATTTTGTCCTCACTCCCCCTGAACCGGCCCGAAGACGACGCTCCGTTGCCGTATCCCTGCCACTTGGTTACCAGAAAATGCGCACGTAGAATATGCCTCGTGACGCTAGCTGATCGTGCCAATCACTGCAGAAGGTATTGACCCCAACAATGAACGACCTGCTCGAGTACGCACGCGGAATTGTCGAAACAGCGGGCAATGTTCTCGCGTCGGCTGAGTTATTTGCAAAGGTGCTGACTCCGAACGATGACTCGGGAAGACATGGGGTCCTCATCCCAACCGACGCGCACTCATATTTCCCAGATCTTCCGATTCCAGATCCGGCCCAAAATGCAACCGCACACTTTTCGGCATTTGATGGCGCTTCCGGCGCTAAAAAGACCTTAGGTTACAAATACTATGAGCGGTATCCAGAGCGACGAATTACCCGGCTGCCTGGCATTCTCAACGACAGGACTGCGGACCCTAGAATTCTGATCTTTCTCGCGGCGAAGCATAGAGATGGAAGTTCTGCTTATTACTTCGATTGTGCGAATGCTGCGCTCAATGGACGGTTCTGGAGCCTTTTTAACCTCATTTTTGATGGCGCTGTCGCGCCAACCACTGGACAATTTGTTGTCCGGCCCGTCGACTCATCGGGGCTGGTGATTGACCCAGCCCTCTCGGAGTTGCTCAACAAATTCGATATCGTCCGCGAGATGGGCTGGATTACAAGTTTGCGGGAGGGACACACGGGCATTGGTTATACCTTTGAAACTTTACTTGGTATCAAGGAGAACAATGACCAAATAGCAGACTTCAAAGGAATCGAGATTAAGTGCAAGGGAGTAAAAGAAGGAGACCGTGCGGGAACGGGAAAAATCAACCTCTTCCAGGTGGGACCTACATGGCTTTCAAATTCTACCGCTAAAGAAAGGATTAGAATCTTTGGAACGGCGGGTACAGATGGACTTTACGCGTGTCATTCACAAGTCACGACTACTCCAAACAACCTTGGATTACTGCTTCGCATATTGAAGGCGAATAAGAAGATTGATCTCGAGAAGAGCACAGAAACGCTCGGCTTCTGGTCATTTGAAAAACTCGAAAAGCGTCTTATAGAAAAGCACTCGCGCGCTGCGTTCATTAACGCAGAAACCCGTCCGACGAAAACGAAGACGCTATATTCGTATCGAGAGTTCGTTTATTGCGAACGCCCCAGTATTGGGCGATTTGTGGATCTCGTTTCTCGGAAGAACATCGTATTCGAGTTTCTCATGTCAGAAACCGCCGCTGGCACAATTCGGAATCACGGCTACCCTTGGCGTCTTACTCGTGCCGAATTTCTTTCCGCTCTATTCACTTTCCAGATTAGGCTTAGATGACGCAGTTCGATGACAGACGTTCTGACGCCCCAGCAACGCAGCTTCAACATGTCGCGGATTCGGAGTCGCGACACTCGCCCTGAGATGATTGTTCGATCAATAGTTCATCGAATGGGTTATCGATATTCGCTTCACAAGAAAAATCTTCAAGGCAAACCCGATCTCGTTCTTGTACGTCATCAAAAGATAATCGACGTGCATGGCTGTTTCTTTCACATGCATGACTGTCGATACGGAAGAGTGGTACCGGCGACGAACGCGGACTTCTGGAAGACCAAGCGGCTCTCCAATGCGTTGCGAGATCAAAGAAATCTCAACGCGCTCAGGCGTGCTGGTTGGAAGGTAATGATCGTATGGGAGTGTGAGACCAGGGAGCTGACAAAGCTCTCTAAGCGAATCGAAAGGTTTCTCACGCGTTAACAGAGCAAAGCCTTCCGACTTTCGGTTTATGGAACGGGCGATATTTCCAACGAGCATGACAACCAACTTCTGCGAAAGACTTCTCCGCGTGAGAGTTGGGTTGTCGATTACTGAAAAACAATTTGGAGTGCGGCGGCTTGACGCCGCTTTCGACGGCCGACAAAGCGATTCGCTACATCTTTCCGGATTAAGAGCAAAGCGAAAGCGGCGTCAAGCCGCCGCACTCCAAAAGCTTGCCGCTCGCGCCTCGAGAGTCCCTTGTTCCAGCAGCCTTCTAAGGCTTTCGTGAGCGCTGATGGCGGCAGTGAGTTGATCCTCGAAGTCGTAGATCTGTCCACGCGCATCAATCGCGCATTGCGCGTCGCTTTTAAATGCGTGAGCGTGTTTCGAGCGCTGCGCGCTCGTTGCAGGCAGGATGCCTGCGCTCCCAGCGTGTGGACTCGCTGGCGAGAACGGTCTATTGTGCAAACGCCGCAGCTTCAGAGATTGAACTTCGCATTCAGTGCTGCGAGGATGGCGGTGAAGCTGGCGTAGTCGCTGACTGCGTGCTGGTTGCACCGTGAAATCGAAGCGCGGCGGGCGCGACGCAAGAGGGGAATGTCTTCCGCACGCAGTGTGGCGATCGCGTCAACTTCACCGTCGGGCACCTTCATCACCATTTCACGAAAGGCGCTGTAGTCGCCGTCAATAATTCCCTGAAAGGCGCGCAAGTTTTCTTCGCGGGTTAGTTTTGGGTTCGCGCGCGGTTTCAATAAATCGCGATTTGCCTTCATGTCCTGCAATGCTTTTTGATTCGCGGCGGAAAGACCGGCGGGATTAATCTGTTGAATTGCACTTAGCGACGCAGGAGTAGCCTGGCTCGACAGAATCGCGATCGCATCGTCGCGATGGGGATGGTTAACGTCGTTCGCGATCCGCAGCAGCACGGGGGTGGCGAAGTTTTCATCCATACTGCCGAAGATGAAAACGGCGCCGAGGAATGAACCAATCGGATAACCGCCGTGCATTGAGAGTTCATACTTCGCTTTCGGATACGACAACCACTTCGCGCCGGCTTCCGATGTGTCGAAGCCTTCGACGCCGCGCCTCGCCATCGTCTTCACCCAGTATTCCAAGTCTGTCCCGTCAAGATCAGCTTCGATAAATTTGCGTACCTGCAGCGCCTTCGAAGCGCTGCTCGGATCCACTTCAACCAACAGCATGCTGCCATCGATGCCAAAGAAGGAACCAGAACGGTCTGACTTCAACGCCTGTCGCAAACATGGCACCAGCATCCCACGCGACTCCTTCACGTTATTCCAAAAAGTGTCGAGCTTCGCAGAGGCTGCGCTACGTTGCGCGTCATTGAATTGGGCCGGGTTGAAGTTGTATGTGGCTCTGATGGTTTGCGTGAAGTTGTCACACTGGCCGGGCGCGATCGCTTCATTGGGTTCAGCGAACGACGGCCCGCCGCTCGAGCTGAAACGGTTCGCGGTTTGATCGAGGCTTGGCGCGGGTGTGGACTTGCGACTGATGATCCAAGCGGCGCCGTTGCAGGAATCGGAGAACATCTCGCCGGAGATGGCGAAGCCGTCGGGAACGGGAAGATTTTTGCAGAGGATGTTGTTGCCGGTTGTCGCGTCGACCGAAACGGAAGGCGTGCGACGTGTTTGTCCGGAGGCAGTGATTGCGATCAGAACTAACAAAGCGAGCAGAGTGGTTTTGAGAATTTTCATAACTGGCCTTTCTGAGTCTGGAAGATGAGAGGAAGGGGTCGGCGGATGTGCCGATAAAACTATAAGAAACTGAGCAGTGAGGGTCAACAATTAGTTTTCAGATGAAAGTGGGCTTGTAACTTAACAAAATAAAGACAGCGGGGGCAGGCCCCCTTCCTGACCTGTGAGACTGCGCACTTGAGTAGGTTTCGTTCACGCTTGAGAGACTTTTCATGTGGTAGTCTGTGCGGCTAGTGGTCTCACAGGTCGATAAACGAACCAGCAGAATCAGTAACCGGGCGCGCAAGATGCGCACGCGCGTGCGTGAGACGCGCCGCGAAATCGAGCGCATTGCCAACACGCCCACCCTCGGCGGACTCTTTCTCTCCTTCTTAAAGATCGGAACCGTTGGCTTCGGCGGCGGCCTCGCCGTCATCGCACAAATCCGAACGCTCGCGGTTCAGCAACGGCGCTGGCTGACAGAACAGGAATTCGCCTCGGGCTTTGCGTTGGGCCAAACGCTTCCCGGCACCGCCGCGGGCAACGTTGCCACTTACGTCGGATTACGATTGCGCGGTTGGCGCGGCGCCGGTGTATCTATCGCCGGATTTATTTTGCCGTCGATGCTGATGATGATCGTGCTCGCGATCCTGTATCGACATCTGCGTTATCTGCCGGACACCGACCGTCTCTTCCATGGCCTAAACGCGGCCGTGGTTGCGCTGATCATCGTTACCGCCTGGCGCATGGGCCGCAATTCTTTGATCAAGCCGTGGCAATGGCTGCTCGCAGTGCTCTCCTGCATCGTGGTCGCTTTCTTTAGTGCGACAGTTATCGAAGTCGTTTTAGCGGCGGGCCTGGTGGGTATCTTCATCGACTCATTTGCCGAGAAGCAACTACGTAAACTGGGCCAACTGCAGGGCGTCACTTCACGCCGCAAACGAATCGCCGCGCGCGTTACTCTGCGGCGCCGGAAACGGCGCGAACGCGCCACACATTTTGTCGGCGGCTATCTGACACGCGCGATAGCCGAGGAGCGCGTTCGCCGCGCTTCGGAGGAAACCAGGACAGCAAACGATGGCGATGAGCCGCCGGCGAAAAAGTTTCGTGGGCTCGTCTTGTTCGGCGCAGCCATGCCAATCCTCACAAAGGTCGCACTGCTGTTAACGCTGTCAACAATCTTCCTGCGAATCGGCGCCATTACTTTTGGCGGCGGCTTCGTGATGATTCCCCTAATCGAGGCGGAAGTGGTTGACTCGCATCACTGGCTCACGCATCAGGAATTTGTCGACGCTACGGCGCTCGGACAAGTCACGCCAGGACCCGTCCTGATCACGGCAACATTTATCGGTTATCGCGTCGCGGGAACTTTAGGCGCGCTCGTGGCCACGGTTAGCATCTTCCTGCCGTCGTTTCTGATGACCGTGATTGCGGGTTCATCGCTGGCGCGGTTTCACACGAACAAGATCGTGCAGTCGTTCTTAAAAGGAGTGACGCCGGCTGTGGTCGGACTGCTGGTTGCGGCCGGCATTAGCGTCGGGCGCGCGGGACTTCATAGTTGGGTGGGATTGCTGATAGCCATCGTTGCGGGCGCTGTGCTGGTGAAGTATCGGCCGAGCGCGATTTGGGTGATTCTCGGCGCCGGGCTGGTCCGCTTAGGTCTCGGCTTTTTGGTTGGATATTAACTAAGCGGCAGCTTTCTAGAAGAGTTCAGCGATTGTGAAACTGATCGGTTAGTTTGGAGTACCGGTTCCAGGCGGGCCTTTGATCATTCCTCAAAAACCCGCCTGAAGGCGGTACTCCAAACGATAATCCATAGCAGAGCAGATTATTTAATTTATGTCCGCTAGACCGTCACCTTAACCGACGGCAATGAGGTCAGTACCACCACGCGGCAGCGGGTGGGTCTGTTAATTGCCGATTGTCAATTGCCGATTGGCCTTAAGCGAAACATCAATCTGAAATCGGCAATCGAGAATCGGCAATTAACAGACCCACCCGCTACCGCGTGGTGGTACTGACCTCATCCCGCCACTAGTGTCATGATTGGGAAAGCGGGCTGTCCGCTACTGTTTTGGTCAGTCAAGTATGTGATTACCCTCTGCCCAATGGGAGAGGGAACAGTAATACGCTAACCATAGCCCTCTCCTATTCGAGGAAACAGTCGCTATTTACCAAACCTGGCAACGTTGTTCCGGCGGACGCACCATCGCATCGCCTGCCTGGCAATGAAATGCTTCGGCAAACTGTGGCATGTTCGACAGCGGTCCGTTGACGCGGAAACGGCCGAGCGGATGTGGGTCAGTCAGAATCTGCTGCCGCATCGCCTCGGGAGTTTGCTTCCGTCCCCACACCTGCGCCCAGCCAAGGAAAAAGCGCTGTTCAGGTGTAAAGCCGTCGATGTTTGCCGGACGCGGTTTGCCCTGCATCGCCTTTTGGAACGCAAGCCATGCGATCTTCAAACCGCCGAGGTCACCGATCGACTCGCCCAGCACGAGTTTGCCGTTTTGGTTCAAGCCAATTTCATCGACGCGGAAGTTGGAGAACTGCTGCTCAACACAAGTCGCGCGCTCCGTATAGTTTTTCGCATCGACCTCAGTCCACCAGTCTTTTAGGTTTCCCTGGAGGTCAAATTTGCGGCCCTGATCGTCGAAACCATGTGACATTTCGTGTCCGATAACTGCGCCGATTGCGCCATAGTTGAGCGCGTCGTCTGCGGTGAGATCAAAATATGGCGGCTGCAAAATGCCCGCCGGGAAAACGATCTCGTTCATCAGCGAGTTGTTGTAAGCATTGACGGTCGGTGGCGTCATGCCCCACTCAGTACGATCAACCGGGCGTCCCATCTTGTTGAGATTTCGTAGCCGCTCGAATCGGCTGGCTCGGTCCAGGTTCTCCAGATACGACGCGCGATCGATCTTCAGGGTCGAATAGTCGCGCCATTTATCGGGGTAACCGATCTTGATGCCGAACGCGTTCAGCTTCGCGATTGCGGCCTGCCGCGTGGGCTCGCTCATCCAATCCAATGTAGGAATGTCTTCGCGCAGCGCGACGATCAGATTGTTTACGAGTTGTCGCATCCGCGCCTTTGCCTCCGGCGGAAAAGCCTTCTTTACGTAAACTTCGCCGAGCGCTTCGCCGAGAACGTTATCGGTAGCGACCACGCAGCGACGCCAGCGCGGCTGAATTTCTTTCGTACCGTTGAGCGTCTTCGAGTAGAAAGCGAAATCTTCGTTAACAAATGGCGTTGATAAAGCTGACGCCGCGTCGTGCACGAGATGCCAGCGCAGATAAGTCTTCCAATCCTCGATCGGCACGGTAACCAACATTTGATCCAGGCCTTTGAAGAAGTCGGGATGCGCCACATTGATTTCGGTGAACTGCGGCGCGCCGATGCTCTTGAAGTAAGCCTGCCAATCGAAGTTGGCCATCACCGTCTTCAAGTCTGCCGGACCCATCTTGTGATACTGCTTGGAAGCATCGCGACGTGAGACGCGATCGAGAGAGACCTGCGCGAGCTGCGTTTCGATCTTCATAACCGTTTGCGCTTCGGCAGCAGCCAGCGCCGGCTCGTCGCCGAGCAACTTGAACATGTTGGTGACATGTTGCAGGTAAGCGTCGCGGGTCGACTTCGACTTTTCGTCATCCTTCAAATAGAAATCGCGATCGGGAAGACTAAGTCCACCCTGACCGGTGATGGCGATCACGCTGTCGCTCTTCTTAAAGTCCTGGCCGGCCCCAAAGGAAAACAGCGCGGGCACGCCCATCGAATGGAAGTGGGCCAGCATTGCCGGCAAGTCGCCGGTGCTTTTCAGTTTGTTAATGACTGCAAATTCTGGCGCGAGCGGTTTGGCGCCGGCGGCTTCGATCTTCGCTTCATCCATGCAGCTCGCATAAAAAGCGCCGATCTTCTGTTCGTTGCTGCCGGCGGGCGCAGAGGTGTTTTTGGCGGCATCTTCGAGAATCTGATGCAGCGTGGCGATATTCTTTTCGCGCAGAGGGCTGGTGATGCCCCAGGTCGAAAACGCCGCTGGAATTTCGTTTTTTGCGATCCAACCACCGTTGGCATATTGATAGAAATCGTCGCACGCCTTGCAGTTGGTGGCGCACATATTCGCCGGATCGAAGCCGCGCGGCGCAGTTTGCGCAAAGGCGACAAAGGTAAACGTGGCCGCTGCGACCAGTGCAATTAATGGTCGTAAACTAACAAAACGCATAGGGACACTCCTTGAGAAAAGTTGGAACAGGGGGTTGACTATGGCGGTAGATAGTTAATCTTTACTAAAAATTTGCGGATTCGCGCAAGTCGGTAGTGACCTAATTTCAGTTTCTCTGTGAGACCTCCGTGTCCTTTGTGCCTCTGTGGTGAGTCTTTGCTTACTTTATTCACCACCGAGACACAGAGAGCACAAAGAACGCACTGAGAG
>Ga0070682_100000802_pt1 | contig 18420 bp, 18 predicted proteins | sample KBSC63LmetaG_FD_64668 | JGI IMG/M metagenome (GOLD analysis project Ga0070682, IMG submission 64668) | Corn rhizosphere microbial communities from Kellogg Biological Station, Michigan, USA - KBS C6-3L metaG | ecosystem: Host-associated > Plants > Roots > Rhizosphere | place: USA: Michigan... | reverse complement strand
CTCCAGCAGCTCCAGGCAGCACTCGAGCAGCTTCGACTCCTCGAAGGGGTCGCCGATCTGCACCGTCGGCCGCTTCGCCTCGTCGCCCTCGCCGAGCTCGGCCGAGGCCAGCACCGAGGCCCCGCCGATCCCGTCGCGCCCGGTCGAGGCGCCCATCAGGACGATGGAGTTGCCCGGCCCGGCCGCCGCCGCCCGCACCATGTCCTTGGTCTTCGCAAATCCGATGCACATCGCGTTGACCAGGCAGTTGTGCTCGTAGGGCTCCTCGAAATAGATCTCGCCGCCGACCGTTGCCACCCCGATCGAGTTGCCGTAGTGGCCGATCCCGCGCACGGCGCCGTCGAGCAGGTGACGCGAGCGGACCGAGTCGAGCTCGCCGAAGCGGAGGCTGTCGAGGATGGCGATCGGCCGCGCGCCGATCGCGAAGACGTCGCGGAGGATGCCGCCGACCCCGGTCGCCGCCCCCTGGAACGGTTCGACCGCGCTCGGGTGGTTGTGGGACTCGACCTTGAAGGCGACCGCGTAGCCGCTGCCCACGTCGACCGCGCCGGCGTTCTCGCCCGGCCCCATCACCACCCGCTCACCCTCGGTCGGCAGCCGCCCCAGCAGCTTGCGCGAGTGCTTGTAGGCACAGTGCTCGGACCAGAGCAGGCTGAACATCGCCAGCTCGACATCGTTCGGCTCCCGCCCCAGCTTCTCGACGATCAGTTCGTACTCTGAGTCGGTCAGCCCCAGCTCGCGGTGTTTCGGCGCTCCCACGGTCACGCCGTCACCCGCGCCATCCGCTCGAAGACCGCCAGCCCGTCGGTCGAGCCGGTCAGCGGGTCGACCGCGTGCTCGGGGTGGGGCATCAGGCCGAGCACGTTGCCGCGCTCGTTCCTCACCCCGGCGATGTCGCGCACCGAGCCGTTGGAGTTGTGGCCGTCGGCGTAGCGATAGGCGACCTGCCTGTTCGTCTCCAGCTCGTCGAGCATCTCCTCCGGCGCGTAGTAGCGCCCTTCGCCGTGCTTGGCCGGGATCGAGAGCCGCTCGCCGGTCCCCTCCTCGACCAGCTCGACCTGGTGGCAGCGGAAGCGCAGCTCGACGTTGCGCAGCAGCGCCCCCGGCAGCAGCCCCGCCTCGCAGAGAACCTGGAAGCCGTTGCAGATGCCCAACACAGGCGCACCGCCCGCGGCCGCCTCGGCGACCGCTTCCATCGCCGGCGAGAAGCGAGCGATCGCCCCCGCCCGCAGGTAGTCGCCGTAGGAGAAGCCGCCGGGGACGACGACGCCGTCGACGCCGTCGAGGTCGCGGCTCTCGTGCCAGATCAGCCGAGCCGCGTCGCCGTGGATCTCGCAGGCGTGCAGCGCGTCCCGCTCGTCGCAGGACCCGGGGAACTGGAGGACGCCCCAGATCACAGGGTCTGGATCTCGTAGTCCTCGATCAGGGTGTTGGCGAGGAGCTTCTCGCAGAGCTCGCCGAGCTGCTCCGGGTCCTCGGCCTCAAGCTCGACCATCCGCCCGACGTGGACGTGCTCGATCCCCTCGAAGCCGAGCGCCGGCAGCGCCCGCTCGACGGCCTTCCCCTGGGGGTCGAGGATGCCCTCCTTGGGGCGGATCAGCACACGCGCCTTCACAGGCTCAATCTAACGATCAGGGCGGTTGCGCTGCGCGAAGCGCGGCGCGCTTTTAGAAAGACTCGCCGGTGATGCGCTCGTAGGCCTCGACGTATTTAGCCCGCGTCTGCTCGACCACGTCGGGCGGCAGCTCCGGCGCCGGCGGCTTCTTGTCCCAGCCGCTCTGGGTCGCCCAGTCGCGCACGAACTGCTTGTCGAAGGAGGGGGGCGTGGCGCCCGGCTGGTAGCTCGCCGCCGGCCAGAAGCGCGAGGAGTCGGGGGTCAGCACCTCGTCGCCGAGGACGATCTCGGCGCCGGCGTGGCGGCCGAACTCGAACTTGGTGTCGGCGAGGATGATCCCGCGCTGTGCGGCGTGCTGGGAGCCGCGTTCGTAGACCTCGATCGAGATCCGTCGCAGCTCTTCCATCAGCGCCCGGTCGCCGACGATCTCGGCGGCGCGGTCGAAGTCGACGTTCTCGTCATGGTCGCCGATCTCGGCCTTGGTCGCCGGAGTGAAGATCGGCTCCGGCAGCTGATCGGACTCGACCAGGCCGCCCGGCAGCTCGATCCCGCAGACGGCGCCGCCTTCCTTGTATTCCTTCCAGCCCGAGCCCGAGAGGTAGCCGCGGACCACGCACTCGACCGGGTACATCTCCAGCTTGCGCACCCGCATCGCCCGTTCGGCAACCTCCTCGGGCACGTCCTCGGAGATGAAGTGGTTGGGGACGATGTCCTCGGTCAGCCCGAACCAGAAGACCGACATCCGGTTCAGCACCTTGCCCTTGTCGGGGATCGGCGTCGGCATCACCACGTCGTAGGTGGAGATGCGGTCGGAGGCGACCATCAGCAGGTCGTCTTCCCACTCGTAGATCTCCCGCACCTTCCCGGACGAGAGGAGGTTGAGGTCGGCGACGTTCGGCATCGGCGCGATGCTACCCATCCTCTGCGATGCTGTGATCCGTGGCACTCCCGCCAGAGCCGAAGATCCCGCCGCTTTTGCAGACGTTGCGGTGGGCGTTCCGGCCGATCCCCTTCATGGAGGACTGCCGGCGCAAGTTCGGCGATTCCTTCGGCGTCCGTTTCCTCGGCTTCGAGCAGCCGATGGTGCTGATCAGCGACCCCGTTGCGATCAAGGAGCTGTACCGCCAGCGCGAGCAGGGGCTGCCGCCGGGGCGGAACATCATCCTCGAGCCGATCCTCGGCTCGAAATCGCTCTTGATCCAGGAAGGGGCGGAACACCTCAGCCGGCGTCGGCTGATGCTGCCGCCCTTCCACGGTGAGCGGATGCGATCCTACGAGGAGACGATGACCGAGATCGTCGAGGCGGAGATCGATTCCTGGTCCTTCCACCGAGAGTTCCCGATCCACGCGCGGATGCAGGCGGTGACGCTGGAGGTGATCCTGCGGGTCGTCTTCGGCGTCTCCAGCGGGTCCCGACTGGACCGGCTGCGGACGATGCTCTCGACAGTGCTGCAGGAAACGGCGACGCCGGGGCGGCAGGTGCTCGGGCTGGCGCTGGCGCGCTTCGGGGGCGACGGGCCCTTCGCCCACTTCCAAGACCAGCTGCGCGAAGTCGACGCGCTGCTGATGGCGGAGATCGCCGAGCACCGGGCGCGCCGCGACCTCGAGGAGCGCGAGGACATCCTCTCGATGCTGATGACCGCTGAGCTCGAGGACGGCACGCGGATGGAGGACCGGGAGCTGCGCGACCAGCTGATGACGCTGCTCCTGGCCGGGCACGAGACGACGGCGACGGCGCTGGCCTGGACCTTCGACCTGCTGCTGCGCCACCCGGCGGTGCTGGGGCGGCTGCGCGACGAGCTGGCGGCGGGGGACGAGGACTACCTGCGGGCGACGATCACCGAGTCGCTGCGCCTGCGGCCGGTGATCCCGCTGGCGGGGCGGCGGCTGGCGCAGGGGCTCAGCGTCGACGGGATGACCCTGCCTGCCGGGACCGACGTGACCCCGGCGATCTGGCTCACCCACACCCGCGCCGACGTCTATCCCGAGCCCTTCGCCTTCAAGCCCGAGCGCTTCCTCGAGGAGCCGCCGGACACCTACGCCTGGATCCCCTTCGGCGGCAGCGTCCGCCGCTGCATCGGCGCCACCTTCGCCGAGTTCGAGATGCGGGTCGTCCTGCGCGAGGTGCTGACCCGTTGCGAGCTGCGCAAGGCCGACCCACGCCCCGAGCGCACCGGCCGCCGCAACATCACGTTGTCGCCGAAGGACGGCACGCCGGTCGTGGTTACGGCGCGAAAGCCGGCGCGCGAGCCAGTTGCGGTCTGACAACACGTTCCGAAGTTCTTTGTCTACAATACTCCCATGGAGGCACTTCTAGAGAGGGAGGGAGACGTGGACAGCTGGAACGACGACCGGTTGGACGAACTGAGCCGGCGGGTCGACAACGGTTTCAAGGAGATGCGGGAAGGTTTTGCTCGGATGGACGCTAGGTTTGCCCAGGTGGATGCCAAGTTCGACTCTAAGTTCGATGGATTAAATGCCCGGATCGACAAACTGTTCTACATCCAGGTCGTCTTCCTGATCAGCCTCGCCGCCGCGCTGATAACGCACTCCGTTTAGAGAACTGCTTCAGCCGCCCGACTTGGCGGGAGAGCGGGGGTGATCCTTCGCCCAGCGGGCGATCGCGCCGGAGCCGGAGATCACCTCGTTGTTGTCGAGCACGAGGATCGGCACCTCGTTGGTGCCGCTGAGGCGCTTGACCTCCTCGCGGTCAGCGTCGCGGCTGCCCCAGGTCCAGGGCATCAGGCGGTAGCCGCCGACGGTCTTCAGCTCGTACTCGTAACCGGCGGCGTCGAGGGCCTTGCCCGCTTTCGCGCACGGATGCGCGAAGCCGGGGCCGTGCGTCTTCTGGCCGCAGGTGTAGAGGACCATGCCGCGCAGACTACCCGCCTTTTTGCCCCGCGGATAAATCTTTCGGACTACGATCGACGGGTGGGCGACGATGTCCCTCCGGAGCGACTGACCTTCTGGCAGCGGGCGGCGCAGCGCCGGCTCCGCAGGGTGGCGCGCAAGCAGAAGGACGAGCCGCTGACCTCCGACGACTGGGCGGCCTACTTCGCGATGGCCTCGGACCCGACGGGGCGGACCGTCAGCCGGGTACTGCGCTCGCTTCCCTCGAGCCCCCGCTGCGGCATCTGCGGCGCCCCCTTCTCGGGCTTCGGCGGCCGGCTCGTGCGTCCGCTCGGCTACCGCCCCTCGCGCAAGAGCCCGAACCTCTGCGCGACCTGCGTCGAGTCGGCGCCGCCGGGCGGGATGACGACCGAGGCCGGCGTCCTCTTCGCCGACATCCGCGGCTTCACCCGCCTCTCCGAGCAGCGCGACCCGGAGGAGGTGAGCGCGCTCCTGCGCCGCTTCTACACCAGCGCCGAGCACGTCCTCTTCCCCGAGGCGATCATCGACAAGCTGATCGGCGACGAGGTGATGGCGCTCTACCTGCCGATGTACGGGGGCTTCGAGGAGGCGGCGCCGGTGATGCTGCGGCACGCCCGGGATCTGCTCGGAGCTGTCGGCTACGGCGGCGAGGAGCCGCCCTTCGCCGAGGTCGGCATCGGCCTCGACTACGGCGAGGCGTTCGTCGGCAACGTCGGCCAGGGCAGCGTCAACGACTTCACCGCGATCGGCGACGTCGTCAACACCGGCGCGCGGCTGCAGGGGCAGGCAAAGGGCGGCGAGATCGTCGCCTCCGCCCGCCTGGTCGAGCGCTTGGAGGGAGCGCCGCCGGGCGAGCGGCTCGAGCTCGACCTCAAGGGCAAAGCCGAGCCGGTGGTCGCCTACCGGATCTGAGCGAGGGCCTCGGCGGCGGCGCGTTCGCCGGAGCGGACGGCGCCGTCCATGTACCCGTTCCAGACGGTGGCGGTCTCGGCCCCGGCCCAGTGCAGGTGGCCGACCGGCTCGCGCAGGGCGCTGCCGTATTCGGTCCAGCCGCCGGTCGTCATCAGGCAGCCGTAGCAGCCGCGCGTCCACTCCTCTTCGGCCCAGACTCGCTCGACGAAGGCGACCGGCTGCGCCGCCCGCGGCCCGAACAGCCGCGCGTGGCCGGCGAGGATCGCCTCGCGCCGCTCCGCCGCCGGCCGCGTCGCCCAGTGGCGGGCGAAGCGGCCCTCGAGGAAGCCGAGCAGGACCCCCGGGCTGCCGTCGGGCGGCGAGTTGTCGAAGGTCACCCGGGCCGGGCCGAGGTCGCTCGTCCCCTGTCCCGAGAGTCCCTCGTCCCGCCAGAACGGCGTCTCGTAGATCGCCATCGTCTTGATCACGCTGCCCTGCGGCATCCGCTGGGTCAGCTGATCGCGCAGCGCCGGCAGCGGCGGGTCGTAGTCGATGCGGCCGGCGATGGTGGGAGGGACGGCGATGATCGCCCGCTGCGCCCGCGCACTCACGGGACCCCCGCTGCCGCCGGCAGCATGGACGACGACCCCGTCGTCGCCGTGCTCGATCCGCCGCACCGGCGAGCCGAGCCGTACCCGCTCGGGGCCCAGTTGCTCGGCCATCAGCAGCGCGAGCCGCTGCGAGCCGCCGTGGAAGCGGTCCTGCTGGGCGCCGCCGTTGGTGCCGATCAGGCTGTTGAAGCCGCTGCCCGAGCGCGTGTAGAAGAGGACGTGGAGGAGGGAGACGTCGGCCGGCTCCGCCGCCCAGACCGCCTCGGTCACCAGCTCGAAGAGGCTGCGCGCGTTAGCGGTGCGGGTGTTCCGCCGCACCCAGGTGGCGAAGGTCTGGCCGTCCCAGAGCCGCGCCTTCGGCGCTTCCCACGGCGTCTCCAGCGGCACCCGCTTCGCCATCCGGTCGAGCCGGGCGCGTGCCTGTTCGAAGTCGATCAGCGCCAGCGGCGAGATCGCCCGCGAGAGGTCGCGCAGCAGTTCGGGGCGGACGCGGTCGAAGTCGCTGTAGGTGGTGCGCTTGCCGCCCATTTCCATCACCTCGCGACCCTCGTCGTAGGTCGGGAAGGTGCCGACGCCGAGCCCGGTGGCCAGCGCCGCGATCTTGTCCTGGGTCGGCCCGATCCACTGCCCGCCGACCTCGACCACCTTGCCGTCGCCGATCTCTTCGTTGAGCAGGCGGCCGCCGACGCGGTCCCGTGCCTCCACGACGAGTGGGCGGGCGCCCGCCGCCGCCAGCTGCCTCGCCGCGACCAGCCCAGCCAGCCCAGCGCCCACGATCGCGACGTCGGCCTCGAGCTGCTCGGTCATCCTCAGCTCAGGATCGCAGAGCTTCCAGCCGCTCGAAGATCTCGGGCAGGTGCGTCAGGTAGGCGTCGTAGTCGAAGACGGCGTCGAGGTCGAGCTCGGGGGCGGCCTCGGCGAGGAGGTCGCGGAACTCGGTACGGGTGTCCCAGGCGCGCTGGGCGTTCTCCTGGACCACCCGGTAGGCGTCGTCGCGAGTCATCCCGGACTCGACCAGGGCGGTGAGGGCGCGCTGGCTGAACAGGGCGCCGTGGGTGAGGCCGAGGTTCTCGCGCATCCGCTCCTCGTTGACCTTCATCCCGGCGGCGACCTTGGTCGCCAGGTCCTGCATGTAGTCGAGCAGGATCGTCGCGTCGGGGAGGACGACGCGCTCGGCGCCGGAGTGGGAGATGTCGCGCTCGTGCCAGAGGGCGACGTTCTCGATCCCGGTCTGGGCGTAGCCGCGCAGCACGCGGGCGAGGCCGGTGACGCGCTCGGTGCGGATCGGGTTGCGCTTGTGCGGCATCGCCGAGGAGCCCTTCTGCCCGGCGGCGAACGGCTCTTCGACCTCGCGCACCTCGGTCTTCTGCAGGTTGCGGACCTCGGTTGCGAAGCGCTCGAGGCCGGCGCCGGCGATCGCGATCGCCGAGAGCAGCACCGCGTGACGGTCGCGCGGGACCACCTGCGTCGCCACCTCCTCGCGCCGCAGCCCCAGCCGCTCCATCACTTGCGCCTCGACCGCGGGCGGCACGGAAGCGTAGGTCCCGACCGCGCCGGAGAGCTTTCCCACCTCCACTTCCTCGAAGGCGGCTTTCAGGCGCCGCAGGTTGCGGTCGGCCTCGAAGGCGAAGCCGGCGAGGCGCAGCCCGAAAGTAGTCGGCTCGGCGTGGACGCCGTGGGTACGGCCGACGCAGAGGGTGTCGCGATGCTCCAGCGCCCGCTCGACCAGCGCGTCGCGGTAGCCGCGGGCGCTCGCGATGACGACCTCGCCCGCCCGCCGCAGCTGCAGCGCCAGCGCCGTGTCGAGCACGTCGGAGGAGGTGAGGCCGTAGTGGATCCAGCGCCCGTGCTCGCCAACCGACTGGGCGACGACGTCGACGAAGGCGGCGACGTCGTGGTCGGTCACCTTCTCGCGCTCTTCGACCGCCTCGACGGTGAAGGCCGCCTTCGCGCGCGCCTCCTCCGCGGCCTCGCGCGGCACGGCCCCCTCCGCCGCCCAGGCCTCGGTCGCGGCCAGCTCGACTTCGAGCCAGCTCTGCAGCTTTGCCTCTGGCGTCCATACCGCCCCGATCTCGGGGCGGGTGTAGCGAGGGATCACGCGTTGATTATCCGCGCGGCGAGGACGCCGGCGTTTTTCGCGCCGTCGATGGCCACGCAGGCGACGGGGATCCCGGGGGGCATCTGCACCGCCGAGAGCAGCGCGTCGAGGCCGCCGAGGCTTTTGCCGAGGATTGGCACGCCGATCACCGGCAGGTCGGTGTGCGCCGCGGCGACTCCCGGCAGCGCCGCCGACATCCCGGCGCCGGCGATGATCACCTTCAGCCCGCGCATCCGCGCGTTCTGGCAGTACTCGCGGACCAGCTCCGGGTCGCGGTGGGCGCTCATCACCCGCACCTCGTAGCGGATGCCCGCTTCCTCCAGGGCTTTGCCCGCCGGTTCCATCTTCGGCTTGTCGTTCTTCGAGCCCATGATGATCCCGACGTGCGGCTCGTCGACGTCGATTTCCTCGAACGCTTCCTCCACGGCCGGCATCGTCGCCGACTCCGCGGGATCGGCCGGGGGGACGGCGGCCGTGCCGGTCGCCTGCGGCTCCTCTGAGATCTCGCTCATCTACTTCCTCTCTCGTGATGGGAACTCTCGTAATGGAAAATTCATCTCGGTCAACTGGGGACGCGCTCGACGGCGCGGGCGGCGATGTCGTGCCGGACCTGCATTCCCTCGAAGGAGATCCGGCCGGCAGCATCGTACGCACGATCGCGGGCCTCGGCAGGGCTCGCTCCGAGCCCCGTCACGTTCAGCACCCGGCCGCCGGCGGTGACGATCTCGCCGTCGCGCTCGGCGGTGCCCGCGTGGGTCACCTCGGCGATCTCCGCCGCCTCGGCGAGGCCGTGGATGACGTCGCCCTTCGAGGAGGACTCCGGGTACCCGGCCGAGGCGAGGACGACGGTCACCGCCCACTCGTCGGCGAACTCGGCCGAGGCGCCGGCGAGGCCGCCGGGCTCGCGGGCGGCGAGGAAGAGCTCGGCGAGGTCGGAGCGCAGCCGCGGCAGCACCGCCTGCGTCTCGGGGTCGCCGAAGCGGGCGTTGAACTCGAGCACCCGCGGGCCTTCGGCGGTCATCATCAGCCCGGCGTAGAGGACGCCGTGGAAGGGGACTCCGCGCGCGGCCATCGCCGCGACCACGGGACGGTGCACCCGCTCGACGATCTCCTCGACCTCGGCCGGGCCGAAGCCGGGGACCGGCGAGTAGCTGCCCATGCCGCCGGTGTTCGGCCCCTCGTCGCCGTCGAAGATCCGCTTGTAGTCCTGGGCGGGGGCGAGCGGGACCACGTTCTCGCCGTCGCAGAGCGCCAGCAGCGACAGCTCTTCGCCCTCGAGGAAGTCCTCCATCACGACCGTCGTCGCGCCGAACCGCCGCTCGGTGAAGAAGACGTCGAGCGCCTCGCGCGCCTCGGCCTCGGTCGAGCAGATGATCACGCCCTTGCCCGCGGCGAGGCCGTCGGCCTTGAGCACGGTCGGGAAGCCGGCGCGGACCAACTGCTCGTCGGCCTCCTCGCGGCTGCGCAGCAGCACGTGCCCGGCGGTCGGCACGCCCGCCTCGGCCATCAGCTCCTTGGCGAAGGCCTTCGAGCCCTCCAGCTCGGCGGCGGCTTGGGTCGGTCCGAAGGCGGCGATGCCGGCCTCCTCCAGTGCGTCGACGGCACCGGCGACCAGTCCCGCCTCGGGCCCGATCGCGACGAGGCCGGCGCCGCTGTCCTTCGCCGCTGCGACGATCGCCGCCGCATCGTCGGCGGCGACATCCGGCAGGCACTCCGCGTCAGCGGCGATCCCGGCGTTGCCCGGCGCGCACAGCACTGCCTCGACCCGCGGCGAGCGACGCAGCGCCCGCACGATCGCGTGCTCGCGCCCGCCTCCCCCTACTACGAGTGCCCTCAACTGCGCGACCTAGAGCGAGCCGGCCAGGTCCTCGGCCGGGATCGCGGCGAGGGTCTGGCTCGTCATCGTTCCGCGCGAGCCGAGCTCGACCGAGACCTTGGCCATCGTCTGCTCGTCGGGCGCCTCGACCACCGTCACGAAGTCGTACTGCCCCAGGGTCGCGTACTGGGAGAGGACTTTGACCCCCATCTGCTCGACCTCCCGGTTCACCTCGGCGATCCGGCCAGGATGGTTCTTCAGCGTCCGCACGCCCTCCGCGGTCAAGTTGGTCAACATCAAGAAAGTTGGCATTTTCCGGCTCCTCCCAAGGTCTCGACAGGCTCTGCCGACACCGTACCCGCTTGGGCGGCAAATGTGCGTGGGTGGAGGGGTGGGTGTCCCTCTCGCGCCCGGCGTCCTGTTCCTCGCACAGACCACTCGGCGAGAGAAGTCCAGTTAGAGGCGAGGAACCCAGGAAGCGAGAGGGACACCCACCCCTCCTACCGCCAACCGCTAGTACCCAGGCGGGTGCCGCACCACGAAGCCTTCGGGGTACGGAGGCTCCGTGTGCCAGCGCGGTCCCGTGCCTTCAGCGTCGCCGACGGTGTCCCAGCGGAGGCCGGCGACGGTCATGTAGGTGTGGGTGGCGCTGGCGTAGATCGTGATCCAGCGGCCGGGGCCGGGTTCGCCGTAGCTCTCGAGGGCGCCGGAGGTGAGGGGGGTGTCGAGGAGGCCGCCGCCGTAGAGGGCGAAGCTGACGGCGCCGGAGCAGTCGTAGCCGTAGGAGTACCAGGAGCCGTGGCCGCCGCCCCAGACGTACGGGGTGTCGGCGATCGAGTTGGCGGCGGCGATCACGGCCTTGATCGCGGGCGGGGCGCTGCGGGGGGCGGCGGCAAGCCCTTCGGGGGTGAGGACCGCGTTGGCGCCCGGCGCTTCGAAGCCGGTCGCCAGCGGCGCGATCCGCCAGTCGATGTAGCGGACCTTGCAGCCGCCTTCGATTTCACCGGCCTCCTGCAGGACCTCGTCGACGTACCACTCGGCCTGGTTGTGGGTGAAGACGCCAGCCTGGATGCTGCCGCGCGACCAGATCAGCCGCGCCAGCGTCGCCGCCGAGTCGGCGATGTCGCCGTGGCGGACCCTGCCGTCGTTGTTGCCGTCGACCGCGTAGCGGTGCCACTCCATCGGGTCGAGGCCGAGCGCGCCTTCGGTGCGCAGTTGGCGCTTGCTCATGCCGCGGCCGAAGTTCGACTCGAGGTGGGCGACCGCGGCCAGCGCCCAGACGCCGCGCTTGCCGAGTTCGTAGCGGGCGGCCGCCTCCTCGAAGGCCTGCATGTATTCCTCGGGGATCTGCTTCTTCCAGTCCGGCGCCGCTTCGCAGCGCAGGACCTGGATCTGCGGCCCGAGGCCGACGGCGCTGAAGGAGTTGCTGCCGACTTCGTCGGCGTAGCAGCCGGCGTTCGCCAGCACCTCTTCGACGTACCAGTCGGCGTGGTTGTAGGCGAAGATCGCGCCGTAGGTGTCGGCGGGCATCCCGGCCGCTTTCAGGTAACCGGCGGCGGCGAAGATCGCGTCTTCGGGGTTGTTCGGGTCGGCGACCCCGTCGCCGTTGGCGTCGACCCCGTAGGTCGCCCAGGTTTCCGGCATGAACTGCATCCAGCCGACCGCGCCCGCCGAGGAGGGGCCGAGGTTGGTGCCGAAAGCGGTCTCGACCGCGTTGATCCCGGCCAGGACCGCCGGGCCCTGCGGCCCGAGCCCGTACTGGGCGCTGGCGCGCTGGTAGATCGGGATCAGGACCGGCGGCACGCCGCTGATCGCGCAGCTCGAGGCTGGCAGCGAGGGGATCGCGAAGGTGCCGGGGGCCGGCGCCGTCGTCGCGCCGACTTCGGTTTCGGCCCCTTCCGGGCCGACCACCGAGCTGCCGTTGCCGGCGCCGACGCCGCCGCTGGGCGGGGGCGTGTGGGTGGCGGGCGCCGGCGGCGGGACCAGCGTCGCCCCGTGCTTGACGCCGGGGTCTTCGCTCGGCGGCGGCACGAAGTTTTCGGCCGCTTCGGTCGTGACCGGCGAGTTGGGCGCGGTCGAAGTCGAGGGGGCTTCAAGCGGGCTGTTTGCGCTCGGCGTCGCCGCCGTTTCCGCCTGGGCCCGGGCGACCGCGACCGGCACCGCCAGTGCCGCGGTGGCCGCCGCGGTCGCGACGACCGCTCTGATCTTCCCCGTCCTCTCCATCAGCCGAGGACGTTGGTGACGCGCCAACCCTTGGTTTTCAGCTGTTCCATTTCCAGCCGCAGCTCGCTGGTCACGCCGACCCGCAGCAGCGAGACGCTGAGCGGGAAGACCTTGCCGTGGGAGGGGGCGGGAACGACGTTGAGGACCTTCGCCTGCGGCACCTTCACCCCGGCGGGCTGGTGCGGCGGCCGGCGCATCAGCGCCTTGGTCAGCTCCGGCGTCGCGGTGGCGCCGAAGGCTTTGCGGACGGTGTCTTCGTCGCCGCCGGTCTCGTAGACGACGAAGGCGGCGGCGAATTTGTGGGCGACGGCGATCGCGGCCGGGCCGGCCGGCGGGCCGTCGACGGTGGCGGGCGAAGCCGAGGCGGAGGCCGCGGCTTCGGCCGGGCTAGCGGCGGGGGAGGAGGAGATCGTGTCGGTGGCGGGGTTGCCGGTGTTGGCGGCGGCTTCGGTCGGCGCGCTTTCGACGCCTTCGGATTCGCCGACCTTCGCCTGCCTTTCTTCCTGTGGCGGCTTGAAGACAGGGGCCGCCCCGTGCAGCGTCGGTTCGGCTTCCGGCTCAGCCGCCGGCGCGCTGGGCGCGGCCGGGGCGGTCTTCTGAGGCACGACGGCGACGGGCGCCGAGACCGGTTCCGACCCGCCCGAGCTCGCCAGGGAGTAGGTGCCGACCCCGAGTGCCAGCACCAGCGCCACGGCGCCACCTGCGACGGCAGCGCGGCCGCGGTCGCCGAGCCCCAACAGCCGGTCCTCGAGCGGCCAGACCAGATGCTCGCGCAGCGCCAGCGAGACGTCCTCGAACGCCTCCGGGGGACGCCGCTTGGGGCGCGCGTTGATCGGGGTCTGGTCGTCGTTCATCGGCCGCTTTCGGAGCTCTCCCTCTCCTAAAGATGGATAGGACAATTAAAGAGCACCTTTGTGCCTTTGTAGTTTCGGCAGGAACGGCTGGAAAAATGAGCCTTTAGGCGGCACTTGCAGCAGGCGTCCCGGCGCGCTCGAAGACGATCTCACCTTCGGCGGCGTCAACCCGCACCACGTCGCCTTCCTTGAACTCGCCCTCGAGGATCTTCAGCGCCAGCTTGTCGACCAGCTGCTTCTGGATCACTCGCTTCAGCGGCCGCGCCCCGTAGGTCGGGTCGTAGCCGAGGTTGCCGAGCAGCGTCCGCGCCTCCTCGGTCAGCGCGATCTCGATCCCGCGCTCGCGAACCCGGCCGACCAGCTGGTCCACCTGCAGCTCGACGATGCGGCCGATGTCGGCCTTCGAGAGGCGGTGGAAGATCACCGTGTCGTCGATCCGGTTGAGGAACTCGGGCTTGAAGGTCGCCGCCAGCACCTCTTCGATCCCCTCGCGGATCTTCTCGTCGACCGCCTCGCCGACGATCCGGTCGGAGCCGACGTTGGAGGTCATGATCAGGACCGTGTTGGTGAAGCTGACCGTGCGTCCCTGGCCGTCGGTCAGCCGCCCGTCGTCCATGATCTGCAGCAGGGTGTTGAAGACGTCGGGGTGGGCCTTCTCGATCTCGTCGAGCAGCACCACCGCGTAGGGCCGCCGCCGCACCACCTCGGTCAGCTGGCCGCCCTCCTCGTAGCCGACGTAGCCGGGGGGCGCGCCGATCAGCCGCGCCACCGTGTGCTTCTCCATGTACTCGGACATGTCGAGGCGGACGATCGCCTGGTCGGTGTCGAACATGAACTCGGCCAGCGCCTTCGCCAGCTCGGTCTTGCCGACCCCCGTCGGGCCGAGGAAGAGGAAGCTGCCGATCGGCCGGTGCGGGTCCGAGAGCCCGGCCCGCGAGCGCCGCAGCGCGTTGGAGACCGCGGAGATCGCCTCGTCCTGGCCGATCACCCTTTCGTGCAGGCGCTCCTCCATCTGGATCAGCTTCTGCACCTCGCCCTCCATCAGGCGGCTGACGGGGATGCCGGTCCATTTGGCGACGACCTCGGCCACGTCCTCCTCGGTGACTTCGTCGGAGAGCAGGACCTCGCCGCCGGCGTGCAGCTCTTCCAGCCGCGCTTCCTGCTCTTTGACCTTCGCCTCCAGCTCGGGGATCTGGCCGAATTTGAGTTCGGCCGCGCGCTGCAGGTCGGCCTCGCGTTCGGCCCGCTCGACCTCGTGCTGGGCCTCCTCGAGCCGTTCCTTCGCCGACTTGATCTCCTCCAGCGGCTCTTTCTCGTTCTGCCAGCGGGTGCGCAGCTCGGCCGCCTGCTCCTGCAGGTTCGCGAGGTCCCCCTCCAGGGTCTCCAGCCGCGCCTTCGAGGCCTCGTCGGTCTCCTTCTTCAGCGCCTCGCGCTCGATCTCCAACTGCTGGATCCGCCGCTCGACCTCGTCGATCTCGACCGGCACCGAATCGATCTCGATCTTCAGCCGCGAGGCGGCCTCGTCGATCAGGTCGATCGCCTTGTCGGGGAGGAAGCGGTCGGCGATGTAGCGCTCCGAGAGGGTCGCCGCGGCGACGACCGCCGCGTCGGAGATGCGGACGCCGTGGTGCTGTTCGTAGCGCGGTTTCAGCCCGCGCAGGATCGCGATCGTGTCGTTCATGTCGGGCTCGCCGACCAGGACCGGCTGGAAGCGCCGCTCCAGCGCCGCGTCTTTCTCGATGTGCTTGCGGTACTCGTCGAGCGTGGTTGCGCCGACCGCGCGCAGCTCGCCGCGCGCCAGCATCGGCTTCAGCAGGTTGGCGGCGTCGACCGCGCCTTCGGCGGCGCCGGCGCCGACGATCGTGTGGAGCTCGTCGAGGAAGAGGACGATCTGGCCCTCGGCCTGCTGCACCTCGGAGAGAACCGCTTTCAGCCGCTCCTCGAACTCGCCCCTGTATTTGGAGCCGGCCAGCAGCGAGCCGATGTCGAGCGCGATCACCCGTCGGTCGCGCAGGCTCTCAGGGATGTCGCCCTTGACGATCCGCTGCGCCAGCCCCTCGACGATCGCGGTCTTGCCGACGCCGGGGTCGCCGATCAGCACCGGGTTGTTCTTGGTCCGGCGGGAGAGGACCTGGATCACGCGGCGGATCTCCTCGTCGCGCCCGATCACCGGGTCGAGCTTGCCGCTCTCGGCCTCTTTGGTCAGGTCGCGGCCGAATTTCTCCAGCGCCTGGAAGGTCTCCTCGGGGTTGGGCGAGGTGACTTTGTGCGGGCCGCGGACTTCGGCGACCGCCTTTTCCAGCGAGGTGCGCTCGGGGAGCAGCTCGGCGACGGTCGAGTCGGTCAGCGCCAGCAGCAGGTGCTCGGTCGAGATGTACTCGTCGCCCATCGCCGCCATCTCGGTCTCGGCCTGGCGCAGGACCGCGGCCAGGTTCGAGGACATCCGCGCCTCTTCCTCGCCACTGCCGCCGAGTTTCGGCAGCGCCGCGACCGCCTCGTTGGCGCGGGCGGCGATCGAGGCCGTGTCGGCGCCGAGCTTCTGCAGGATCGGGACGACGAGGCCGTCGGTCTGTTCGAGCAGGGCGACCAGCAGGTGGGCGGGGACGATCTCGGGGTTGCGCCGGGTGCGCGCCAGCTCCTGCGCCGCCGCCACCGCTTCCTGCGATTTGACCGTGAATCGATCTGCCTGCATCAGCTCTGCCCGTCCTTCCCGTCGCTGTTCGTCTCGGGTCCCTCCACCCGTTTGCGCAGGCGTTCGTTTTCGGCCCGCAGCCTCTGCACCTGCGCTTCCAGCGCCAGCACCGTTTCCACTCCGGCGAGGTTCAGCCCTTCGGCGGTCATCTGCTGGATCCGCCGCAGCCGTTCGACGTCGCGCTGGGAGTAGAGGCGGGTGTTCTTCGGCGAGCGCTTCGGCGCGATCAGCCCGCGCTGCTCGTACATCCGCAGCGTCTGCGGGTGCATCTCGGCAAGTTCGGCGGCGACCGAGATCATGAACACGCCCTGCTCCTGGTCGAAGGTCGCTTTCACCCGCCGCCGGAAGGTCGCCATCAGCGCGCCGCCCTTCGCAGCAGCTCGGCCCGCGGGTCGCCGCCGTTCAGCGCCTCGGCGAGCTCGTCGACCGCCTTCAGCTGGTCCTCGCTCAGCTCCTCCGGCATCTGGATCTCTAGCCGGTAGCGGATGTCGCCGTTGCCGCCTCTTTTCCTCGGCGGGCCCTCGCCGCGCAGGCGCTGGACCGAGCCGTGCTTGGTCCCCGGCGCGACCTTGATCTTCTTCGTGCCGTTGAGGGTGGGCACCTCGATCGTGCCGCCGCGGAGCGCCTCCGGCACCGTGATCGGCACCGTGACCTCGAGGTTGCCGTCGTCCAGTCGCTTGAAGACCGGGGAGGAGGCGACGCGGGTGGTCACGTAGAGGTCGCCGGGCGGGCCGCCGCGGGGGCCGTCCTCGCCCTTGCCGGCGAGGCGGATGCGACTGCCGTCCTTGACCCCGGCCGGGATGTTGACTTTGTAGCGCTTGTTCTGCTGGGTGAGGCCGGAGCCGCCGCAGGTCGGGCAGGGGTCCTCGATGATCTGGCCGGAGCCGCCGCACTGCGAGCAGGGCTGGCTGATCGAGAAGAAGCCCTGGCCCTGCGCCTCGACGCCGCGGCCTTCGCAGCGCGGGCAGGTCTTCGGGGCGGTGCCGGGCTTGGCGCCACTGCCGTGGCAGGTTGGGCACTGGCTCTGCTTGGGGACGGTGACGCTGATCTGGGTGCCGTTGATCGCCTGGTCGAAGCTCAGCGAGACCTCGGTCTCGAGATCGCGCCCGCGCACCTGCTGGGACTGCGGGCCGCCCCCGCCGCCGCGGTTGAAGACCGAGCCGAAGATGTCGCCGAGGTCGAAACCGCCGAAACCGCCGGCCTGGCCGCCATCCGGGAATGGCCCCTGGCCACCGCCGAAGCCGCCGAAGGCCGGGCCCTCGTCGTACTCCTTGCGCTTCGCGGGATCGGAGAGGACGTCGTGGGCGGCGGAGACTTCCTTGAACTTCTCCTCCGCAGCCTCGTCGCCCGGGTTGCGGTCAGGGTGGTATTTCCGGGCGAGTTTCCGGTACGCCTTCTTGATCTCGTCCTCGGACGCCTTCTTCGAGACGCCCAGCGTCTTGTAGAGCTCGTCAGCCATGCACTCCTAACTGCTCACCACGACCCGCGCCGGCCGGACCAGTTGGTCGTCCAGCGTGTAGCCCTTCTGCAGGACCTCGACCACGACCCCGCTCTCGGCGCCCTCGACCGGCTGGGTGGAGAGCGCCTCGTGCCGATTCGGGTCGAACTTCTCGCCCTTGGGATCAACCACCTCGACCCCATTGCGCGACAACGTCTCCCGCAAGCCACCGAGGACCATCTCGACGCCGGCCCTCAGTCCCTCGGGGTCGCCGTCAGCAGCCTCCAAAGCCCGCTCGAGGTTGTCGACCGCATCGATCACTTCCCGAGCGACTTCGACCTTCCCCCGCAGCTGCGCCGCCTTGACGTCTGCGGCCATCCGCTTCCGGTAGTTCTCGAAATCGGCCTTGGTCCTCTGCGCGAGCTTGAGGTACTCGTCCTTCTGCTGATTCGCATCAGCTAAGAGCGCCTCGAAGTCCTGCTCGACCTCCTGAGCGCCGTCCTGCTCCTCTTGCTCCTGCTCCGGGGGGAGGGTCATTTGCCCTCCTCGTCGACCACCTCAGCATCGACGACCTCCTCCTCATCGGAGGAAGCCCCGTTCTCGGTCGTGCCGCCCTCGGCAGATTCCGCCGAAGCCGCCGCATAGATCTGCTCGGAGACTTTGGTCATCGCCGTGTTCAGCGCCTCGACCTTGGAGTCGAGCTCCTCTTTCGAGCCGGACTCGAGCGAGTCGCGCACCTCTTTGACGGCGCTGCGCACGTCGTCCTTCGAGGAGTCGTCGACTTTGTCGCCGGCCTCGTCGATCGCTTTCTCCGCCTGGTAGGCGGCGTTCTCGGCGAGGTTCCTGGTCTCAGCCAGCTCGCGCTGCTTGTGGTCCTCCTCGGCATGCGCCTCGGCATCGGAGACCATCTGGTTGATCTCCTCGTCGGAGAGGCCGGAGCCGGATTTGATCTCGATCTTCTGCTCTTTGCCGGTGCCTTTGTCCTGGGCGGTGACGTTGATGATCCCATTGGCGTCGATGTCGAAGGTGACCTCGATCTGCGGGATGCCGCGCGGCGCCGGCGGGATGCCGGTGAGCTGGAATTTGCCCAGGCTCTTGTTGCCGCCGGCCATCTCGCGCTCGCCCTGGAGGACGTGGATCTCGACCGAGGGCTGGTTGTCCTCGGCGGTCGAGAAGACCTCCGACTTCTTGGTCGGGATCGTCGTGTTGCGCTCGATCAGCTTCGTCATCACGCCGCCTTTGGTCTCGATCCCCAGCGTCAGCGGGGTGACGTCGAGCAGCAGCACGTCCTTGACGTCGCCGGCCAGCACG
>Ga0070682_100000798_pt1 | contig 18483 bp, 18 predicted proteins | sample KBSC63LmetaG_FD_64668 | JGI IMG/M metagenome (GOLD analysis project Ga0070682, IMG submission 64668) | Corn rhizosphere microbial communities from Kellogg Biological Station, Michigan, USA - KBS C6-3L metaG | ecosystem: Host-associated > Plants > Roots > Rhizosphere | place: USA: Michigan... | reverse complement strand
GTATCAATCGTCAAAACTGCCGTGCAAAATCACCGTGTACGATGGGGATTCATTATGCTCGGCCTTGTAGGCATGGCGCTATTCTACGGCGACAGCGCGATTACGCCGGCGATCTCGGTGCTCTCGGCTGTCGAAGGTGTAAAAGTCGTCACACCGAGCCTAGCGCATTTAATCGTACCGGCAACAATCGCCATCCTCGCCTTATTGTTCTGGCTGCAAAAATACGGCACTGGTTTGATAGGCCGATTGTTTGGGCCAATTATGGTCGTTTGGTTTGTGACGATTGGTCTGGCCGGCCTTCACCAAGTCGTGTTACACCCAGGTATTCTTCAAACATTGTCTCCGTTTACGGCGTTAAGCTTCTTTGCGCATCACGCTGCGATTGGTTTTAGCGCAATGGCGGCTGTCGTGCTGGCCATTACTGGCGCCGAAGCGCTGTACGCCGACATGGGACACTTTGGTAGGCCGGCCGTTGCCCGGTCGTGGTTTTTGCTAGTCTTTCCAGCGCTTCTGCTGTGCTACATGGGTGAGGGAGCCTTATTGTTGAGTCACCCAGATGCGGCTGCCAATCCATTCTATTATCTTTTCCCGCCAGAGCTGCGGGTGAGTGCAATTTTGCTGGCTACGGCTGCGACCTTGATCGCTTCGCAATCTGTCATTTCAGGAGCTTTTTCACTGACTCGCCAAGCCGTACATTTGGACTTCGTACCACGCATGCTCGTCAGGCACACTTCATGGCGTGAGGCTGGTCAAGTCTATGTACCTCTAGTCAACTACGTGCTTTTCGCAGTAGTTATAATGCTGGTACTTACTTTTGGTTCATCGAATCATTTGGCCGGAGCATACGGAATTGCAGTCAGCGGAACACTGGCGGTTGATAGCCTCCTTTTCCTAGTCGTTATGCGTAGGAGGTGGCAAACTGCAGTAATTTGGGTAGGGCTAGTCGCGCTGTTACTATTGCCGCTCGATGGACTTTTCATCGCAACGAACCTGTCGAAAATTGTCCATGGCGGTTGGGTCCCGCTACTAGTGGCAGCAATTGCATTTCTGCTCATTAGCACCTGGACCAAAGGCGAGCGGATTATTACAAATGAACGTCGCGCTCTGGAAGGTACCCTTGACCACCTGGCTAAGGAAATCCACGATGACAAACGGCTCCACCGATTTAGTGATCAGGCGGTCTACATCAGCCATCACCCAGACTATGCGCCACTAGTGCTAAGAGAAGCCATTGAAGATCTGCATGAATTACCGGACAAGGTTCTGATTATATCCGTCAATGTGGCAAGTGAGGCACACGTAGCAGAAGAAGAGCGGGTGGCTTTCGATGAGTTAGGCTATATCGACGGCGTCAGTCATCTAAAGCTTAATTATGGTTATTATGACACTGTCGACATTCCAAAAGCCCTCCGCTCCGTACGTCACCTGAGTCCAGAGCTGGACCTGGATCCGGCCGAAACTTCATACTACATTTCGCTTTACAAAGTTGTCGTGACTAAAAGGCACAATCTAGCAATGTGGCGCAAACGTTTGTATCATCTGATGTCCCTGAATGCTCGTAGTCACGGCGATTATTACAAATTGCCACTTGATAAGACTCAAGAAGTTAGCGCGCTGATCAAGCTTTAGTTTCGCGGTGTAATTTGATGACAGCGTGACGAGTGTGCTCGCGAGTGTGTCGCTGTAAAAGTCTCAAGCCAAAATAAACCAGCGCCAAAGCAGCCGCACTGATCCAGTCCATAAATCCCAAAGACTTCGTTTTGAAAACAGCTTGCAGCAACGGGTCGTAAATCATATTGAGCAGCACGAAAGCTGATAGCAACCATGCTTGCACAAGTTTCTTGTTTTTCAGATTCAAACTCGGCATTAATTTTGACTCGGCGTCGGCGCGGATAAAGATTAAGTTCAGAGTCTGAGTCATGGTGAAGGTCAGCAAAACTAGCGTAGTTGCAGATCTGTACAGATCACTAGTGGTGTCAATATAGGCTGCGCTCAAATTATGCCGACCGTAGAACCACAAATAATTCAAATAAGCCAAACCAGCCGCGATCAACACTGAAATTATGATCTCGAAAACAACTTGGCGGTCGTGGGTATCGCGGACTTTGTGCCTGTCTTTGTCATATTTCAGGCGAGAAGCTGGCAAGGCCAACACCAACAATTCCAGACCCAAAGCTTGCAGTGCGGTTATCGCCAGCGGAATATGCTGCCGCAGCCAAACCATCTCTCCGATAAGCAGTACTAATAGCAAAGCCGTAACATCTGTAATCACTGCTCTGGAAATTTTGTTCAATTTCATACCATTAGCATTATATATGTTCACGCAGGGTCATTCCTTACAGCATTTGTGAGTGTGATTGGTAAAATTGGGTTATGAAGACAGAAAAAGCCCAAATTCGATCCCATTTAAGTGCGACGCGCTTGGCAATGAGTGGTGAAGAACGCCAAGCCAAAGGTGCGATGATCAGCGAAAACCTAACTGATTTAATTGACTGGTCGGCGGTACGCTTTTTGCATTACTTTGAGCCTTTGATGAGTTTGGGCGAGGCAGATATTTCTGGTTTTGTAACAGATCTGTGCAAGCACCACCTGGCAATCGAAGCCTTCACCAGCCGGAAGTTTGATGATGTCTGGAAGGTGGTACCAACTGATGCCGAACAGCCGGTTGCGGCGCCGAGTTTTGACGTCATCATAGTACCAATGCTGGGGTTTGACCCCAAATTGCTCAATCGCATCGGCTACGGCGGCGGTTATTATGATAGGTTTCTAGCCGCTCAGCCACAGGCGCAAAAAATAGGCGTCTGCTTTGAGCTAGGCAAAACCGAAAATTTGCCAGCTGAAGATCACGACATTCCATTGGATCTGATCGTCACCGAGTCAGAAACCTACAAACGTTAGCGTTACTGCTAGCCGACTCCTTGGCGTATACTTGAATCTATGAGCGAGACCGGGAAAAAGAAGCTGGTAGTTATAGACGGCAAGTCGGTGTTTTACCGCGGCTATTACGCCATGCCAAATCTTAGTAATAGCGATGGTGTTTCCACGGGTGGCGTCTTCGGTTTTGCCACGATGGCACTGGAAGTTTTACGTCGGCTAAAGCCAGACTATGTGGCGGTGGCTTGGGACAAGCCCAAGACCAACATCCGTCGTCGATTGGAACTCTATCCTGAATACAAAGCTGGCCGCAAACCGGCGCCGGACGACTTCAAAATCCAAATTCCAATTCTCCAGGAACTGCTGCAAGCCTTTGGCTGGCCGCTTTATGAATTAGACGACTACGAAGCCGACGACATCATGGGCTCGTTGGCAGTGCAAGCTAGCGAAAAGGGCATTGAAACGCTGCTTGTCACCTCTGATATGGACATGCTGCAGTTGGTTAACGACCAGGTGCACGTTTATGCGCTCAAGACCGGCCTCAGCAATATCGAACTTTATTCACCAAAAAGCTTTGAAGCCAAATACGGCATCGGCGTCGACCAATTTTTGGACCTCAAATCGCTCAAAGGCGACAGCTCAGATAACATCCCAGGTGTGCCGGGCATTGGCGAAAAGGGCGCGCTGGACTTGCTCAAAGAATACAAAACCCTGGACAATGTGTATGACAATCTCGCCCTCATCAAAGAATCCACTCGCAAAAAACTCGAAGCCGGCAAAGACCTTGCTTATCTCAGCAAAGAACTGGCTCGCATTTGGACTGACGCTCCGCTGAAGCTCGACCTCAAAGAAGTTGATGGCAGCAAAATGCAACCGGAGAAAGTGCTTGATCAGCTCCAAAAACTGGAGTTCAAATCTCTCGTACGGCATCTGCCAGAAGTTATGCAGGTGAAGATCGACGAACACCAAACGGCGAATGGCGGAGTGTCCATCAAAGCTGGCAAAAATACACTGATTGATTCCGACGCCAAAGCCAAAGAACTCAAACTCGGTGATTCGGACTTTTTCTACATCCATTCGCGCTCGGCAGGCAAGCACGGCAAGCGCCCGGAAGTGCTCATCATGAGTCTGAACGGCAAAGATACATACACAATCGACCTCAGAAAAGTCAGTCACAAACTGGTTGCCGATAACTTCGCAGGCGTGCGGCCATTAGTCGGCTATGACCTTAAGTCCACGCTGAAAGTCCTGACGGAACTGGGAGTTAAAGACTTTCCAGAAATCGGCCATGACGTGCAAGTTGGAGCGTTCCTGATCAATTCTCTGAGGCGTGAACAGAATCTAACAGAACTTGCCGAAGCCGAAATTAGCTATGAAGGTTCAGCTTTCGAAGACGTTGACACCGATGAAGTCATCTCGCGGGCACCAGAGATCATAGCCGTAATCAAGACTTTGCACGACGAGCAAGCTAAAGCCATCAAAGCTATTCCAGCGGTTGCGAAATTGGCCAAGGAAATTGAATGGCCGGTCATACCAGTCCTGGCTCGGATGGAGTACGTTGGCATCGAGCTCAACACTAAATACCTCGAGAAATTTGCCGACGAGATCAATGATATGATCAGCGATTTGGAACAGAAAATCTATGGACACGCTGACCAGGAATTCAATATCGGCAGCCCGACTCAGCTGGCTGAGATACTCTTCGAAAAGCTCCAGCTTCCGACGCAAGGCATCAAAAAAGGCAAGACTGGCTACAGTACAGCCGCCAGTGAACTCGACAAACTCCGTGGCCAGCATCCGATAATTGACCTCATTACGCAGTACCGCGAGGTTGCAAAGCTGAAGAACACTTACGTTGACACACTGCCAAAGCAAGTTGATGAAAAATCTAGATTGCACACGACTTTCGCGTTGACCGTAGCCGCGACGGGCAGACTGTCGAGCAATGACCCTAACTTACAAAACATCCCGATCCGCACAGATCTTGGCCGGCATATTCGTACGGCTTTTGTGGCCGGTTCGGGCAAAAAACTAGTCAGCGCTGATTATTCCCAGTTTGAACTACGTTTAGCGGCCGCAATTGCCGGCGAAAAGGAAATCATCAATGACTTCAACAGAGGTGCTGACGTGCACACTATGACGGCTGCAAAGGTCTATGACCGTGAGCCGGAAGATGTCACAAAGCAAATGCGACGAGCTGCCAAAGCCGTGAACTTCGGTATCATGTACGGCCAAGGTCCGCACGCGCTAGCGCTGGGCACTGGCATGACGTTTGAGCAAGCCAAGAACTTTATCACTAAGTATTTTGAGATCCGACCGAAGATCAAAAAGTTCATCGAAGACACGCGCAAATTGGCCGTAGATCAAGGCTACGTCGAAACGCTGCTGGGCAGACGCCGCCCTACGCCAGATGCCAAGTCATCCAACTTCGTCGTCCGCGAAGCCGCCCTGCGCGCCGCCGTGAACATGCCACTGCAGGGCACAGCCGCTGACATCATGAAGCTGGCCATGGTGAAGATCGACGAAATTCTGCGGGCTCAGCACAATGACTGCAACATGCTGTTGCAGATCCACGACTCGGTGTTAGTAGAATGCCCAGCTGAAGTCGCCGACAACATCGCTGTCATGCTCAAAGAAACCATGGAAAACGCCTACAAACTTCCTGTCAGCCTCGAAGTCGACACGACAATTGGCGATAACTGGGGTGATTTGTGATAACTACGGTAATAGGCATTACAGCTAGTTTTCTGACGGGGTTTAACCTTTTCCCACAATTTCTAAAAGTTGTTCAAACCAAGCACACCAAAGACCTAGCACTGACTACATTTATAAGCGTTACAGTTTCATCTGTTCTTTGGGTAATTTACGGAATCTTAAAGCACGATCTGGTCATCAGCTTTGCCAATGCGGTAGTTCTGTTTTTTTCAGCTTATATCCTAGCTGTAAAGATCAGGCACGGTTAGATTACTTAACCGGTTTGCGGACGCGTTGGCGCGGGCGCTGGCCGTTATTGAAAATACCAGCTCCGCTGACGCGCATCAGCCGGAAAGCTAGAGTCACTATCCAAAGCGCCAACACCAGGTCTACCAGGCTAGTGAACAGACTCAAAGCATCCGTGTGGTGCTTGGCGTTGAAAGCAGCGATCAGAGCGATAAAGGCTTCAGAACAGATTAGCAATTGGGCTAAACGTTTGCTGCGGTTGACCTGGGCAAAATAGCCAAGTAGCCAAACTGCACCAAAAAAGCCAGCTGTCAGAACATACAGAGCAACGGACAAGAATATGTTATTCGCACAGTCACCGTCATGGCGACAGGCAGTAACGGCTGAATTGATCTGATCACCAATGTTCAGAAATGTCAAAACGACGAACTGGATGAGTGTACCGGTAGCCGTTTGGTAGGTGAGTTTCATTAGCTACATTATATAGCTGAAACCAGCCAATCGTAAGCAGTTCAAGAGTTGCAAAAAGTGTGTAATAGTGGTAGTATATGCATGCCGTAAAGAGCGGCGGGAAAAACCACATATGCGATACTTCTTTGGATTTTTAATATCAATCGGGCTGATCATATTTATCATCATCCTGGTTTTTAGTGGTGGCAAAAAAGCCCCGACGCTTCCATCTAACATCAAACCGATGGAAAGTTACTCCAATACTGACGCTTCAGTCAGGATGATCATTGATGGCCCAATCAATGCTTCCGACAACCACGAGCAAATTCGCATCACAGTCGACAGCGACAGCGTGACTTTTGAGCAATTGACTGGCTATGACAAGCGCGTCGTAAATGAAAAGACTTTCCACAACAGTGAAGCTTCATACTACAGCTTTTTGCGATCATTGGGTTTTGCCGGATTTGAGAACGGCGATACCAGCCAAAGCATGCGCGATGAACGTGGCCGCTGTCCTCTGGGCGAACGCTACACATTCGAACTCAACCAAGCCGACAACAACCTTATCCATTTTTGGAACACCAGTTGTAAAGGCACTAAAACATATCTAGGCGATACACAAGCGACTATCCAGCTGTTCGAGGCTCAGGTACCAAACTACGGCGATCTTATAGCCACCCTCAAAACCATCCAGAACCAATAACTGGCTATCCCTAGTACAATATAAGTATGATAAAGGCCGTCATATTTGATTGTTTCGGCGTATTGGCTACTGAAGCCTGGTTGCCGTTCAAGGCCAAATACTTTACTGATCCAGAAGTCCACGAAGAGGCAGAAAGTCTTATGAAGCAGGCCAATTCTGGATTAATCAATAACGCTGACTTCTTGCAAGGAATTGCTAAACTTGCGGGTCTAACACCCGAAGCCGTGTTGGAAGCGCTGCGACACAATGTACCCAATGAGCCATTGTTTGATTACATGCGCAATCAGTTGAAGCCAAAATATAAGCTGGGCTTTTTGAGTAATGTGAGCGGCGACTATTTGCAGGAGCTTTTTACCCCCGATCAACTAAAACTTTTTGATGCTATTTCGCTGTCCTACAAAACCGGCCACGTAAAACCAGAACCAAAAGCCTACAGTTCTGCAGCTGATGAGTTGGGCGTTTTGCCCGAAGAGTGCGTGTTCGTCGACGACAGGAGCATCCATGTTAATGGTGCTCTCGACGCTGGTATGAAGGCTGTACTTTATGAAGACTTCGAAAGTTTTAAGCATCAAATGGATGAACTGTTAGCCGATGCGAAAGGTTAGGCGCTTTGTGAGATTACACTGGCGTTTGATGTCGGGCGACTTCAGCCGCAGCGCGTTAGCTAGCGCGGCGCTTGGTACTTGCAGCACTATGTCGCGGTCGCGCACCATGACTGATACGTTCTGTTGGAACTCGTCCTGCACGTACTTTTTGATAGCGGCGACTTCCGGTGGTTCACTGTATTCTTTGCGCCCAAGTAGGTTTCCCAAACTGTCCATGAGCTTAGTTTAGCGTAAAATAGATCTATGCCAGAATTGCCAGAGGTTGAAACCATCAAGCGTGGCTTGGCGCGGCTCCTACCAGGGCTTGCCATCAAGTCGGTGGATTTTGACTGGCCAAAGTCATTTCCGAATGCCGAAGCCGACGTAGAAAGGTTCCTCATCGGCGCCAAGATCGTAACTGTCGAGCGCCGCGCCAAAGTGCTGATCATCGAACTTTCCAGCAAGTATTCACTCGTGATTCATCTCAAAATGACAGGGCAGTTAGTCTACCGAAGTCAGGATAATAGCTTTGGCGCTGGCCATCCGACGGATTCGCTCATCGGTGATTTGCCGGATAAATCTACCCGTGTAATCCTGACTTTTGAAGATGGCAGTAAGCTGTTTTTCAACGATCAGCGCAAGTTTGGCTGGATGAGACTCATACCAACCGTCGAAGTCATGAACTTGGATTTTTTCCTGAAAGTCGGACCAGAACCACTGAGCGCGGATTTCAATTGGCAAGCTTTTCGCGAACGTATGCTGCGGCGCAAAAACACCAACGTCAAAGCCGCGCTGCTCGATCAAACGGTCATCGCTGGTGTGGGTAATATTTACGCAGATGAATCGCTGTGGGGCGCCAAGATTCACCCGCTTACACAAGTGGGAAAACTGAGTGCCAGAAAGTTCCAAACGCTTTATGAAGAGCTGGTTTTTGTGCTCGAGCTTTCAATACAAAAAGGTGGATCGACGGACAAAAATTACGTCAGCGCCGAAGGCAAACGCGGCAGCTACCTGACATTTGCTCGCGTGTTCCGGCGTGAAGGTCAGGCCTGTGAGCGTTGCGGCACAACCATTATCAAAACGCGCGTTGCTGGGCGCGGCACGCATCTTTGTCCTCGCTGTCAGAAAATAGTCAGAGATTAGCCTGACAGACTCCGCAGCAGATGATTTACCGCTTTGGCGTCGGCCAGGCGGAACCTTGCGTTTGTCCGGCCGCGGCCGACCTTTATCGTATAAGCGCTTTCACGCAGAGCGGCAAATAATTGCTCGTCCGTATAGTCATCGCCGATCGCCAGAATGAAATCATAAGCCGGCCGCACCCAGCGCTCGATAGCTACACCTTTGTTAATGTTCGGATTTTTGATCTCCAGTATTTTATTGCCCTGGAAAAGTTGCAGGCCGTGAGCTCGCAGCATTGGTTTTAGAGCGCGCTTGATGATAGCGATATATTTTTGGGCGTAGTATGGCGGCGAAGCACGGTAGTGCCAAACGAGAGTGTGTGGTTTGGTCTCGACACGGGCTTTGGGAGTCAGCGCGGCATACTTTTCGAGTTCCGGTTTCACCGTTTTTTGCCAATCAGCTTCGGCATTTTCGACAGTCTGCCATTTAGTGCCAGCTTTCTTGTAAGTCGCGCCATGTTCGGCGACGATACCGATGGGCAGTTTGCCAAACCAAGCGTCTAGGTCTTTAGAAGTTCGACCACTGACTAATACCAAATCGTTATGTTCGTCAGCAGCCAATTTCGTTAGAGTTTCTATCAATTTTTGCGGCGGCTGGGCTGAGTTATAATCTTCTTTGAAAGGCACTAATGTACCGTCGTAATCAAACAGCAAAAGGCGTTTGTAGGCTCGTGCATAGTCAACTCTTAACGCCACATCCCAGCGGCCTTTGAGTGCAGACGTACGCAAACGCTTAGTGCCCGGTACCGGGGCTTGCAGAGTGTCCACAAAAGTTTTAGCCCAGATGTTGACGGTGTTGATAGACAATACTTGGCGCATTTGTTTTAGCCTACGTCGCAGTTCACGCCGTGACATTGTGAGGGCTTGGTCGAGCGCGTTGACCATGCTTTCTGGCTGGTTGGGTTTTACCAATAAGGCACCATCACGAAGCTCTTCGGCGGCGCCGGCGGTTTCGCTCAGGATAAGCACGCCTTTGCCATGATTGCTGGCGACAAACTCCTTGGCGGCGAGGTTCATACCATCGCGCAGCGGCGCTATAAATGCTACGTCAGCAACCTGGAATAGCGCACTGACTTCTTCGAACGGCTTAGCTTCGTTCATGTAATCAACTGGCTGCCATTTGGGTGTGCCGTATTTGCTATTGATGTCGGCCACCAGCGCGTCTAGGTCTTTGGCCAGGCTTTGGTAAGCCGGAATTTCTGTACGCGAAGGCGCAGCCACGAGCGCGAAGACCACCTTGCCGCGATATCGAGGATGAGTTTCCAGCAAATTGCGATAAGCGCGCAGGCGTCTACGCAGGCCTTTGCTGGGATCCATTCTGTCGACGGCAACGATTATCTTGCGGCCGCGGTACTTGCGCTTGTAATGCCTAACTGCAGCTCGGACGGCCTTGCTGCGACCAGCGTGAGCATATTTTTTGTAATCAATTCCCATCGGTAAACTGACGATCTGAGCAACGTGGCCAGACATTTCTATCTGTCTGTCATCAGAGTGGCCGACGTGTTGCGCCTTGCAACTAGACAAGAAATTGGTGATGTAGTTGCTGGTGTGGAAACCGAGCAAATCCGCGCCGAGCATGCCGACTAAAATGCGGTTTGCTTCGGGCAAGCGAGCAAAAGATTTAGCTGGTGGGAAGGGAATGTGCAGGAAAAATCCGATGCTGGCATCCTGTCGCTCTTGCCGGATCATCGAAGGCACCAACAGCAGTTGATAGTCGTGAACCCAGACATGACTGCCTAATGCACCGAAATTCAGCACGGCTTCGGCGAACTGCTGGTTGACGCTGCGATAGCTTTGCCACCACTGTTTGTGGCGCTTTGAGTCGCGGTTTTGCGGCGGCAAATTATGAAATAGCGGCCAAAGTACCGTACTACTATAGCCGTTATAATAATCACGAATTTGTTTGTTAGTCAGAAACACTGGCACACAGTTGTTTTTGGCCAGTCGGGTGACAATTTCCTGATGTTCCTCATCTGTTAATTCATCACTAGCAATGCCTGGCCAGCCGATCCAAATGTTGCGGCGGTCGGTAGCGTAAGAGGACAGACCAGTGGCTAAACCTCCTAAACTCGGGTAGAAAATCAGCTGGCCGTCTTCCTTCTTTACGCTGATGGGCAGGCGGTTCGAGACAATGATAACTTGTGACATGAAAACCTACTCTTATTCTAACAGATGAGATCAGATTGGCTGTGAAGTTCCGGTGGGCTACAATAACTGCATGGTGATTTGTTTGACGGGAGATAATAGCTTTGCTTTGCTGGCTGAGCTGAAAAGCTTGGTTGGTGATTTCGTGGCTGAGCATGGTGATTTAGCTGTGGAGCGAGTTGACGCCGAAGAAGCCGAGTACGAGTGGATCGCTGAGGCATTGACGTCTTTGCCATTTTTGTCAGCCAAGAAATTGGTGATAATTCACTCGCCGAGTAAAAACAAGGTTTTCCTAGAACGGGTTGAACAACTTTTGGCAGATATTCCCGAAACAACAGAGGTGATTTTGCTCGAACCAAAGCTGGATAAGCGCTCGGTTTATTACAAATGGCTGCGTAAAAACTCAGACTTTCGTGAGTTCAACGAACTCGACACCAATGCTCTGGCCAAATGGTTGGAAGCCGAAGCCAAAGCTGGCGCCGGCAAAATTAGTGCCAGCGATGCGCGGTTTTTGGTTGAGCGGGTTGGCGCGAACCAGCGACTGCTAGCCAACGAGCTGGAAAAGCTTTTGCTGCATGACCCGGCCATTACTCGTGAAGCGGTTCAGGAGCTGACGGAAGAAACGCCTCAGAGTACGATATTCAATCTGTTGGAAGCGGCTTTCGCTGGTCGGCAGAAGCAAGCTTTGCAACTTTACTCCGAGCAGCGAGCGCTGAAAGTCGAGCCGCCGCAGATCATCGCTATGCTGACTTGGCAGTTGAATGTATTGGCCATCATCAAAACCGCGGGAGACAGACCATCCAGTCAGATTGCCAGTGAAGCTAAAATGAGTCCCTACGTGGTTCAAAAAAGCCAAGGCATTGCTAACAGATTATCTTTGGGCGAACTCAAGCAGCTGATTAGCGGGCTGGTGGACATCGACCGCGGCCTGAAACGCACCAATCTAGACGCCGACGAAGCACTTCAGCACTATCTGTTGAGCCTGGCCGCATAATCTTGCAAAACCAAACCTTTTATGCTAAAATAATACTACATTTATGTCGGTTCCCGCTAGTCACAATACATTTCCTGATGGCGCAGAGAGAGCGTCTGATTTAGGTTTGCCAGCAACTGAGATCCTGGCTTCTTACGAATCAATATTGGACGCTCCGTATATTGAGCGCTATCAAAAAAACGCAGCTACTCCGAACTTTGTGGAAGCTCTTTGGCCAGCAAAGCCTGGCGTACCTGGGCTGATGCTAGGCGTTTGCAGCCCATCCACAGAGGATAGTGAAGTCGAACATAGTGATGAAGGGCTTTCGCTCAGTTATGCGAACCTTGATTATATGGCGGGTTATTTAACGACAGGCGGCCTACAAGGCCCCGCCGCTGGACTAGGTTTTCGCGCAGGCCGATTGACCGTAGGCGATGACGAGTTAATAGCTATACGACATCCTCACCCGACGGATCTGAATGAATCCCTAATGCAGGCTGGTGAAACTAGACCCCGATTTGTTTTGTTCGACGGTGATGAGTTTACGGCTTTGCAACAAGCCGAGGCACAGGCACAAGGTGGAGTATTAACCTCCAATAGTGACCGGATGAGGTTCCATGATACTGCATTTCATGGTCTAGTCCGGGGTTTTTTGGCTACTGAAGTTGAAGATGCCTTTACTGATAAAGCAGACTTCGAACTGGCTCATGATATGGATGTAGATGCTTATACTGTGGACGGCAGAGATCGTGGTAATCCACTGGTAGCAATTGCTGATGGCTGGATAAATCCTGAGGCATTTCCAGCTTTTGCCAATGCCTATAATGACTTCAAGCAAGGCATTGATTATAGATATAGCCTAGAAGATCTCGGTGAAAAGCTGGCTTTTTGGGTGATGACTCCAAGATTCTATCCTGAAGACAAAGGCAAAGAACTAGCTCGATTGACTCTCGAGCACATGGACCGACTAGCCGAGCTGGTTATTTCTTCTTAGCAGGAGCTTTTTTGGCGGCTGGTTTTTTAGCTGCAGGTTTCTTGGCAGCGGCTGGCTTGGCGGCTGATTTGGTAGGCTTCACGCCGGCGGCTTTGGCGCGCTTGGCGGCTTGGCGCTGCAGACGAGCGGCTTTGTTCTTGTGGATGACGTTCTTTTTGGCAGCTTTGCCGATGGCGCTCTGAGTAGAGCTGTGGCTTTTGCTGCTAGGGCTCTTGGCAAAAAGCTTTAGAGCACCCTTAAGGCTGCGCTTAGTTTTGCTGTTGCGCACGCTGGCTTTACGGGCAACACGGACACGTTTCTTGGCTGATTTGATAATTGGCATGAATTTTCCTAATTAAATTACTAAAGATTAGAATCAGACTATAACAGATGAGCACCGAAGTTGTAAAGTAAGTTTGATCCAGACAGAAAGCGTAAGGTGATTTAACAGTGGACAAACGTAAGCATTTATGATAGTCTGAAAAATGACAGCTACTCAAACAAAAATCAAACAAAATAAAAAGCCATGGATCCAACTGACAGCGCACCAGCTAATCCCAAATCTGAACTTATCGACAAACTGAAGAACTCCAACAACGTGTTGGTAACGGTTAGCCGTGACCCGTCCGTTGACCAATTGGCAGCTTTGCTTGGTTTAACCCTGCTACTGAACAAGCAGGGCAAACACGCGGCAGCCGTCTTTAGCGGTGAAGTGCCATCGACCATTGAATTTTTGCAGCCAGACGAAACCATCGAAAAGAACACCGACAGTTTGCGTGATTTCATCATCGCGCTAGACAAATCCAAGGCTGACAAACTGCGCTACAAAGTCGAAGACAACGTGGTGCGGATCTTTATAACACCTTACAAAACGTCAATTTCCCAGGAAGATCTGGAATTCAGCCAAGGTGATTTCAATGTCGACATCATCGTGGCCATTGGCGTCCACGAGCAAGCCGACCTGGACGAAGCCATCACAGCTCACGGCCGGATTTTGCACGACGCTACGATAACCAGCATTACAACGAGTGCGGATGGTGAACTTGGCAGCATCAACTGGCACGACCCGGGCGCGAGCTCTTTAAGTGAAATGGTAACCGAGCTGGCTGAAGGATTAGACGGTTCACTCATCGACGGCCAGATCGCTACAGCTTTGCTGACTGGCATAGTGGCCGAGACAAAACGCTTCAGTAACGAGAAAACTACCTCCCAAACCATGAGCATAAGTGCTGTTTTAATGGGCGCAGGCGCCAACCAGCAGCTGGTCGCCAGCAAGTTATCAGAGGAGCCACAACCAAACGTGCCTTTGGCCGAAGCTCCAGTAGGTGAAACCGAGCAACCGCATGATGGAGCATTAGAAATTGATCACGACGCTTCACAAGATCAGCCAGACCAAAGTGAAGATGAACAGCCGCCACTAGCAGATCCAGCGCCTGAACCGCCAACTGCACCAAGCGATGGTAGTGGCTCCGCAGGTCCAGAAATCGACGACGTTAAAGCAACTGACGCTTCCTCCGATAATTCGATGTTCGCGCCACCAGCGCCTCAGGTAACGGACACTCCGGCTGATACCGCGAACGAACTTTCAGGCGACAGCAAAATCATGACAGAACCGCCAGTAATGGGCGGCATGCTGACCGCTAACACCCAGACCGAAGACATGGCGCCATCTACAGATGTTTTGGGCTTACCAACAAGTAACGAAACACCTACATTGCTCGATCACAACAGCGTTCCGGCCGCTCCAGCGGTCGATCAATCTGCTGTGCCAGCTCCTGTCGCTTCAGTACCTGATGCGGTTACACAAGTTATGACACCACCACCAGCCTGGATACCGCCAGCCGACACGCCTGCACCAGTTCCATTACCACCCGCAGCTGACACATTGACCCAGTTAGAAACTTCGGTCGATAGCCCGCACTTGGATTCGCAAGATTTGAGCAACGCCCGCGACGCAGTCACGAGTGCGATGGGTCCAACTGACGTTTTGCCAACCGGTGCTATGGAGCCAGTAGCGGCATTGAACGCTCAGCCACTGGGTGAAGATTTGCATCCAGCTGACATTCCCGCGCCAGCTCCAGCAACAAGTGAAGCCGGCCCTTCATTTAATGATCTCTTTAGCTCTGAACCAACTGCGCCAGCTGGTTCGCCAACGACTCCGTTGTCAACTGACCCGACTGCCAGTGCTAATCCACAAGTTAGCGATCCAACCGCTCCACCTCCGGTACCGCCACCGATTCCGTTCCAATTCGGCGGTCCGCAACCCCCAGCTCAATAATCTACTAAGCGTAGTAGAAGTACTCAGTTTTCAGGCCATCGCCACGCATTTGCTTGATCATTTTGGCGTCGTTACGTTGGGTGTGATGAGAGTCCATCACCTTTAGCTTTTGCTCAAAAACTTCGCTAACATCGTGGGTTTCATCTATTTGATCATCCGGTCGCCCGGCGGGCATGTACAGCCAATGAGTATTTGGTTCTGGCGCGCTGGAATAAGGGATGCAGAAGTAACGCAACCCGGTTTTTTCGACGTTTTCCGGCAGATTTTGCTTGCAGGTTTGGTAGACGAATGTCGTGATAAGACTCATAGCTATGTGATCCAAATGGCCGGACAAACCGGTAGTGTCAAAAGTCATGAACTGCAGGTCGACAGGCTCGGTTTGAGCGTCGATAACAGATTGAATCTTGGCTTTGATCTTATCGGCTATTTCCAAGTAATACTGGTTACTCAGACCGCTGTCTGGGTAACCGAGTTGCAAGCAGCTACTGGCGCCGATGAGATCACAACTTTTTTGCCATTCGTCTCTACGCACTTCGCCAAGGTTTGGTAAATTGTCGGGGTTATTGCCGGCTTCGCCCTCGGTGGCGCAGATGAGATGCAGTTCGGTGCCGGATTTAACTTCTTGGATAAGCGTGCCGGACGGGCCAAAACCTTCATCGTCAGGATGGGCGAAAATACCAAATAAAATTCGTTTCACGTCTTTATTGTATAAAATAGCTGCACAATGCACGAGATTTTATTAATCGATAAACCGGTCGGCTGGACGTCGTTCGACGTGGTCAACAAGATTCGGCGAATGGTGGCGGACAAAGAAGGCAAAAAGCCAAAAAGCGTCAAAGTCGGCCACGCTGGCACGCTGGATCCATTCGCGACGGGCTTGTTGATCGTCCTGGTAGGCAAAGAAAACACTCGCCGTGCATCTGAATACAGCAAGCTCGACAAAACTTATGAAGTCACCATGCAGCTGGGTGAGGTCAGCTCCACTGGCGATCCGGAAGGCGAGATCATGCCAGTCAAAGGATCAGACCCCAAACTTGAGGAGGTTGAAGAAGCGCTGCAAAAATTCGTAGGAGAGATCGAGCAAACACCGCCGGCATATTCAGCTATCAAAGTTAACGGTCAACGCGCATACAAGCTCGCTCGCGCTGGCAAAGAAGTGCAATTAGAGCCACGCAAAATTCGAATTAACAGATTGGAATTGGCTGATTATAACTATCCGGAAGTTAGATTTGTAGCCGATGTTTCGTCAGGCACTTACATTCGAAGCCTCGTGGAAGATCTGGGCCAAGCGCTCGGCAGTGGTGCCTACACCAGCGCGCTCAGGCGCACCAAAATAGGTGAGTTTTCAATCAAAGAATCCAAGACAGTTGAAGAGCTAACAGATTAGTGAGAGCTGTCGTAACCGCTGGCCATATCGATCCAAGGATCGCTGGATTGGCCCTGATAGTCGACTTCAGCAGCAGCGCGCATCAGTGCTGAGCGGGTCAACCGGGCAGCAGTAAATTCGTTTAATTCTTGATCTTCAGCAAAAATGCCTGCGACTTCAGCATCTACGCCACCTCGAGCAAGCTTGTCTTCTAATTCCTGAAAAAGCTGTTCTTCATTTTCGCCTTCATTACCATCAATGTCGGCGTATGGATCCTCAAAGTCATCGATAGAAGTTGGGACTTCAATTGAGCCTTCTCCAATTACTAGGCCACTAGCACCAGGGAAAACTTTGCCGGTTAAACGGCTTTCCGGCACGAGACTGCCTAGTTCAGACATGGCGGCTAATTCTGCTAAATTTCCTGGTTTTAGTTTTCTTGGAGGTGTTATTGAGTATGTCATATTCGCAATTTTACATAAAACAAATGGCTAGTCAACTAAGTGGCATTAAATGCGGCGCGTGTATAATGCGAGCAGAAGGGAAAAAAACGTGCCTTTGGGTATTCCAACAGATAGAGAATTGCTTCATGTACCTCACGCAAAACGTGAAGATCATGCCAGGACGGCTTGGCGCATTACGTTTGCCATAGGCGCTTTGGCGGCCATATTCGAAGTTGCCGCCTGGGAAGATATCTCTACGCATTCCGCCGCGCGCAAGGCAGAGACCGGCGCTGTTCTTTTCCTGCCGGCAGCGTATTTCGCGGCAAGAGCTGTGCGTTATGAGAGTGATGCTCGCTATGAATTGCCGCAGCTAGCGCAGCCAAAACTACCTGAGATATCACCAGCTTTTGTGCCTACTTATGGTAATCACGGCCATGTAACTCTTGTTGTCAAGCCAGAGGCGGAGCAGGGCGCCGATGTCATAAATTTGCCAACCGCTCGCGAACCGGAACCGAGCACAGAACTACCTTCCACAGAGGAATTGCCAGCCTAAATCTTGACAAATCAACATATTCTTGCTATAATTACATCTGTTAATCAAAAACAAACATGTCCGAAGCCGGAATAGAATCCTCACCACCTATCGCCAGCGCCGAAGCGCCAGCTCAACCAAATGACGCTGAGTTGTTAGCGCTTGGCACAAAATGCCTGGAAGCAGCCCAAAGAGATGATCTTGAAGCTGTTGCAGCAGATCATGCACTAATGACGGGTAAAGATAATCCAAATGCTCATAGTCCAGGTTTATTTGTGGGCGAAGGCGAGGTTCCAATGTCCGCTGATAGCGTTTACCGGTCGGTCGATGTTCGGGCTATTCATGACTTAGCCGAAAGTGGTGTCGTCCGCGGCGCTTATACCGCAACTGGCGGCGAAAGAGCTCAAACCAGCGGCCACACTACTTTCTGGAATGATGGCAATCCAGATAAGAAGGCGTCTTTTAAAGGTAAAGGCCCATACATTATTGAAGCGCCAAAAGCTGCCGCTGAAGCTGGGTGGGTAACAGCCGACAAAGTCACTGCTATTCACACCAAAAACCCAGCTGGAGAAGTAGTTGATATGCTTGGCATGGCCCGACAGGCTGCCGCTGAACAAGCCAAACCGGCTGCAGAAACACCTGCAACACAACCGTAAGCATCATTGACAAATTTGACTTTTTTTGGTAAAATAACCTCTAAGAATGTCAAACGAAAAGCCTCACGACCCTAACTCTCACACGGCTCATCAAGAGCCCGTGAGCTCCAGCGTACCATCTCCTTTACAAGATGAGGCTGCTGCTAAGGCTGCCTTCCAACGTTTTATGCATGCCCCCGAGGAGCCAGCGCCACCGCGTGGTTGGAACGCGTGGTCGGACAGTCGTAAGAATAATTTTTTGCGCCACACGGTCATGCCCCTAGCATTCCTAAGTGCAGCTGGCTTTACCGCCAACGCTATTGTCGAACAGACAGACCAAGGCTCACGAGCTCACCATTCTGCGGAAGCTACTAGCGGCCATGCCGCTAAGGCAGCGGAAGTAACTACCGGT
>Ga0070682_100000797_pt1 | contig 18487 bp, 22 predicted proteins | sample KBSC63LmetaG_FD_64668 | JGI IMG/M metagenome (GOLD analysis project Ga0070682, IMG submission 64668) | Corn rhizosphere microbial communities from Kellogg Biological Station, Michigan, USA - KBS C6-3L metaG | ecosystem: Host-associated > Plants > Roots > Rhizosphere | place: USA: Michigan... | reverse complement strand
CGTCCGCGAGGAGCTCGCCCTCGCGCACCTTCGCGCCCACCGAGACGGTGGGCTTCTGGTGGATCAGCGTGCCCTGGTTGGACCGCTGGAACTTCGACATCTCATAGGTGTCCTTGCCGTCCTTCGTCTCCACCACGAGCTGGTCGGCGTCGACGTAGGCGACCGTCCCGGCGTTGCGGGCCAGGACGACGTCACCGGTGTCGAGGGCGGCGCGGCGCTCCATGCCGGTGCCCACGAGCGGGGCGTCGGTCTTGAGCAGCGGCACCGCTTGGCGCTGCATGTTCGAGCCCATGAGCGCGCGGTTCGCGTCGTCGTGCTCGAGGAACGGGATCATCGCCGTCGCCACCGACCAGATCTGGTCCGGGGAGACGTCCATGAGGTCGACGTCCTTGGGCGCGACGGTCACGTACTGCCCCGCCTGCGTCCGGCACAGGACCTCGGGCCCGCGCAGCTTGCCGGTCTTGTCGTCGACCGGCGCGCTGGCCTGCGCGATGATCCGCTCCTCCTCCTGGGTGGCATCCAGGTGGACGATCTTGTCCGTCACGTTGCCGTCGTCGACCACGCGGTAGGGCGTGGTGACGAACCCGAACTCGGAGATCTCGGCGAAGCTCGACAGCGAGCCGATGAGGCCGATGTTCGGCCCCTCCGGGGTCTCGATCGGGCACATGCGGCCGTAGTGGGTCGGGTGGACGTCGCGCACCTCGATCGGCGCGCGCTCACGCGTGAGGCCGCCGGCGCCCAGGGAGTTCAGGCGCCGCCGGTGCGTCAGGCCCGCCAGCGAGTTGGTCTGGTCCATGAACTGCGACAGCTGCGAGGAGCCGAAGAACTCCTTCAGCGCCGCGACCACGGGCCGGATGTTCACGATCGTCTGCGGCGTGATCGTGTCGGCGTCCTCGGTGGTCAGCCGCTCGCGGACGACGCGCTCCATCCGGTACAGGCCGACGCGGAACGCCTCCTGGATGAGCTCGCCGACGGTGCGCAGGCGGCGGTTGCCGAAGTGCTCGTACTCGTCGAGGTGGTCGGCGACCGGCTCGCGCGGGAGCGACGCGGCCTCGGCCGCGTAGTCCTTGATCTCGACCTCGCCGTCCTCGGGGATCCCGAGCAGCTTCGGCATCGAGACCAGCTCGCGGACGAGCGCGATGATGTCCTCGTGGGTGAGGACGCGGGTCTCGAGGTCGAGATCGAGCCCGAGGCGGGAGTTCAGCTTGTAGCGGCCGACCCTCGAGAGGTCGTAGCGCTTCGGGTCGAAGAAGAGCTGGTTGAGGAGGTTGCGGGCGGCGTCGACCGACGGCGGCTCGCCCGGGCGCTGCTTCTTGAACAGCTCGATCAGCGCGCCCTCCTCGGAGCGCGTGACCTCGGTGTCGGCCTCGAGCGTGTTGCGGATGTAGATCGAGTCGTCGAAGAGCTTGGCGATCTCCTCGTCCTCGGCGTAGCCCATGGCGCGCAGGAGGACGGTGACCGGAAGCTTGCGCTTGCGGTCGATGCGGACGAAGACCTTCCCCTTCTTGTCGATCTCGAGCTCGAGCCAGGACCCGCGCGCGGGCATGAGGTTGGCGATGAAGACCTGCTTCTCCCGGTCCTTCGGCTCCATCAGGTAGGCACCGGGGGAGCGGACGAGCTGCGTGACCACGACGCGCTCGGTCCCGTTGATGATGAACGTGCCCCGGTCGGTCATCCACGGGAAGTCGCCCATGAAGACGGACTGCTCGCGGATCTCCCCCGTCTCCCGGTTGACGAACGCGACCGTGACGGTCAGCGGGCGCGCGTAGGTCAGGTCCTTCTCACGGCATTCCTCGAGCGAGGCAACGGGCTCGTCGAACGTGAACTCACCGAACTGGACCGCCAGGTTCCCCGTGTAGTCCTCGATCGGGGAGATGTCGTCGATCGTCTCGCGCAGCCCTCCCTTCTCTGGGTCCGACAGCCAGGCGAAGGACTTGCGCTGGATGTCAATGAGGTTCGGGAGGTCGACAGTGTTCTCGAGACGCGCGAAGGTTCGGCGCGTCCGGGGGGCATCAACGGTGGCCAAGACGGCGGCTCCTGGAGGACGAGGTGGAGGCGAGCGGTGCGACACTTCACAACCTGAAGCGGCTCTGAAGCGCGACCAGCAAAGATAGCACAGGGAGATGATGCCCCTGTGAAGGACTGCCAACGCTCACGGACCCCGCCCCCGGTACCGCGTATGTGGCGCGGCGTACGGACCCTTTGGGCGGCTACGACTATTGGTCGGCTGACGGAAGTGTAGGGGAAAAGGCAAGGGCCGGCCACAGTGGGCCGGCCCTTGCTTGCTGAAGCCTTCGCTGACGGTGAGACGCCGGCTACTTGAGCTCGACGGTCCCCCCGGCCTCCTCGATGTCGGCCACGAGCTTGTCGGCCTCCTCGCGCTCGATGCCCTCCTTGACGGGCTTGGGGGCCTCGTCGACCAGCGCCTTGGCCTCCTTCAGGCCCAGGCCGGTGGCCGCGCGGACGACCTTGATGACCTGGATCTTCTTGTCGCCCGGGCCGGTGAGGATGACGTCGACGGTCGAGGACTCCTCCTCGGCGGCGGCGCCGTCACCGGGAGCGCCCGCAGCGGGCGCGGCGGCCACGGCCGCGGTGGCCGAGACGCCGAACTCCTCCTCGAGCGCCTTGATGCGCTCGGAGAGCTCGAGCACCGAGATGCCCTTGAGCTCGTCGATCCATTCTTGGGTGGTTGCCATTCGTTACTCCTTGTCCTCGTCAGTTGAAGGTTGTTCGGGGGCGTCGGGCGTTGGGCTTTGGGCGTCGGACGCCTCGGGCTCGTGCACCTGCACGCCCTCCTCGGGCTTCGGTTCCGGCGCTTCGGCGGCCCGCTGCTCGGCGATCTGACCCAGCTGCAGGGCCAGGCCCGAGATCAGCCCGTTCAGGCCGCGCACGAGGCCGGTCAGCGGCGACGCGACCACGCCCACGAGCTGGGCGTCGAGCACCTCGCGCGTGGGCAGGCGGGCGATCACCTTGAGCTCGTCGACCGACAGCGGCGTGCCGTCCATGACCCCGCCCTTGAACTGGAACGAGTCCAGCTCGCGGGTGAAGTCGTTGAGGGCCTTGGCCGCTGCGGCGGGATCGCCGTGCACGAACGCGAACGCGGTCGGGCCCTCGAGGAGGCCCGTCAGCGTGTCCGCGCCCGCCTTCGCGGCGGCCCGCTCGGTCAGCGAGTTCTTCACGATGCGGAACGTGGTGTCCGCGTCGCGCAGCTTGGCGCGCAGCTCGGCCGCCTGCGGCACCGAGGTCCCGCGGTAGTCGACCGCGATGACGGCCTGCGCTTCGGAGATCTGGGCGGCGATCTCGTCGACCACCGCGGCTTTTTGGTCCTTGTTCATCGGCCTCCTCTGCCGGACTTCTGCCGGGCGCGGAGCCCAACTGCCGACGGTCTTCGGTGGCGTCGCGGGCGACTACGCAGCGGCGGGCGCAGCCTCCTCGACGATGTCGCGGGTGCGGGACGGGTCGATCTTGATGCCGGGGCCCATGGTCGACGCCATCGTGATCGAGCGCAGGTAGCGCCCCTTCGCGGCCGACGGCTTGGCCCGGATGAGCTCGTCGATCACCGCGGCGTAGTTCTCGAGCAGCGCGTGCTCGTCGAACCCGGTCTTGCCGATGACCAGGTGGACGATGGCGTGGCGGTCGGTGCGGTACTCGACCTTGCCGGCCTTGGACTCCTCGACCGCCTTGCCGATGTCCATGGTCACGGTGCCGACCTTGGGGTTCGGCATCTTGCCCTGGGGGCCGAGGATGCGGCCGAGCCGGCCGACGATCGGCATCAGGTCCGGGGTGGCGATGGCCACGTCGAAGTCGGTGAAGCCCTCCTGGACGCGCTCGGCCAGGTCCTCCGCGCCGACCACGTCGGCGCCGGCGGCCTCGGCCTCGCGGGCCTTGTCGCCCTTGGCGAAGACGGCGACGGTCACGTCGCGACCCAGGCCGTTGGGCATCGAGAGCGTGCCGCGCAGCTGCTCGTCGGCATGCCGCACGTTCAGGCCGGTGCGGATGTGGACCTCGACCGACTCGTCGAACTTCGTCGAGGGCAGCTCCTTGAGCAGCTCGATGGCCTCCGCGGGCGCGTACTCGTGCTCGCGGTCGATCTTCTCGCGCGCCTCGCGGTATCGACGTCCGTGCGCCATGGCTCAGCCCACCTCCACGCCCATCGACCGGGCGGTTCCCTCGATGATCTTCGCGGCCTGCTCGACGTCGTGCGCGTTGAGGTCGGGAAGCTTGCGCTCGGCGATCTGGCGCACCTGGGCGTCGGTGATGCGGCCGACCTTGTCGCGGTTGGGCTCGCTCGAGCCCTTCTCGAGCCCGGCCGCCTGCTTGATGAGCACGGCGGCCGGCGGCGTCTTGACCACGAACGTGAACGAGCGGTCCTCGAAGACCGTGATCACGACCGGGACCGTCGTGCCCGCGTCGCTCTGCGTCTGGGCGTTGAACGCCTTGACGAACTCCATGATGTTCACGCCGTGCTGGCCCAGCGCAGGGCCGACGGGCGGCGCCGGCGAGGCCTGGCCGCCGGTGGCCTGGAGCTTGATCGTGGTGAGGACCTTGCGGGCCATGGCTAGATCTTCTTCACCTGGTCGAAGCCGACCTCGACCGGGGTCTCGCGGCCGAAGATCGACACCAGCACCTTGAGCTTGGCAGCGTCCTCGTTGATCTCCGAGATCTCGCCGCTGAAGTCGCTCAGCGGCCCGCTGATGACCTTGACCGACTCGCCGATCGAGTACTGCGCGCGGGTGCGCGGGCGCTCGGCGGTTTCGCGGTGCAGCAGGCGGTCGACCTCGGGCTGGGTGAGCGGCACGGGCTCCTGGGAGGCGCCGACGAAGCCGGTCACGCCCGGCGTGCCCTTGACCAGCGCCCAGGAGTCCTCGTTGAGCTCCATGTTGACCAGCACGTAGCCGGGCATCGTGCGCTTCTCGACCGAGACCTTCTGGTTGTCCTTCATCTCGGACACGGTCTCGGTGGGCACGACGACTTGGCGGACAGCACGCTCTTGCCCCAGCGAGTGAACGCGGTGCTCGAGGTTCTGTTTCACCTTCTTCTCGTGGCCCGAGTAGGTGTTGACGACGTACCAGCGGAACATGACTTAGCGGCGGAGCAGTGTAGGGGCGCTCAGAGGATTGCGTCGACGAGCTTGCCGAAGACCCAGTCGGCGAGGCCCAGGTAGGCGCCGATGATGATCACGAAGATGGCCACCACGGCCGTGGCCTGAGCGACCTGGCGGCGGTCGGGCCACTGGACGCGCTTGAGCTCCTCCCAGCTGTTGCGGAGAAAGGTGCCGACCCGGTTGCCGCCGCCGCGCTCGCGCCGGCGGGCGGCGCGGTCGCGTTCGGGGCGGGCGGTGACCGCCGCGGCCGCGGCGGCGCCGTCGGGGCCCTCGACGGCGTTCTCGGCCTCCGCGGAGTCGTAGCCGTCGTCCTCGATCTCGTCCGGGTAGATCTCGCCGACGCGCGGCTGCCCGCTGCCGAGCTCGTCGTCGAGCTCCTCGGAGACCTCCTCGGGCGCGGTGGCGCCGGCGGCGATGGCCGCCTTGGCGATGTCGGCGTTGGCCGACCCGTGCTCGAGGTCGGGGATCGTCTGATCGGGGTCGATCCGGGGCTCGGACTCGGGCTCGGGCTGCTGCTGCTGCTGACCGTCTCCACGGGACGAGGACGATGACCCCGCGCGCGAAGCAGCGCGCCGTTGGCGCTGCTTGGCCCGCTTGCGGTCGCGCGCCATGGTCCTAGCGGGTCTCCCGGTGCGACCGGTGACAGCGGCACCACGGGCAGTACTTGCGCAGGGTGATCCGGTCGGGGTTGTTCCGCTTGGACTTGTTCGTCTGGTAGTTGCGCCGCTTGCACTCCTCGCATGCGAGGGTCACGGCGATTCGGACGTCTCCGCGGGCCATTTGCGAATCCCGGGTCGTAGTGGGCAATCGGCCGGCGGCAGCAGACAACTACGCCAGCCGGCGCGGAGAGGCCAGTCTAGCGTGTGCACTGTGGAGGTCTCCGCGGTTTCGGAGCGTGCGCCGGCACGCTCGTTCGTCGCGTTCGCAGGCGTGTTCGTCGCCGCGCTGCTCGCGTTCCTGGGCGTCGGGTGCGTGCTGCCGGTGCTGCCGCGCTACGTGCACGGGCCGCTCGCTGCGGGCGACGTTTGGGTCGGCGTGGTCACCGGCGCGTTCGCCTTCACGGCCGTCGTCGCGCGCCCGGTGGCGGGCCGGCTGGCCGACCGGCACGGGCGGCGGATCGTGGTGCTGGGCGGCGCGCTGCTCGTGGCCGCGGCCGGGGCGCTGTACTTCGTTCCCGCCGGGGTTCCCGGCCTGCTGGTCGCGCGGCTGGTGCTCGGCGCGGGCGAGGGCGCGGTGTTCACCGCGGGCGCGACCTGGGTGGTCGACATCGCGCCGGTGGCCCGGCGCGGGCAGGCCATCGGGCTGTTCGGGCTCGCGGTGTGGGGCGCGCTGTCGGCCGGGCCGCTGATCGGCGAGGGGCTGTTCCAGGCCGGCGGCTACTCGCTCGTGTGGGCCTTCGCGGCCCTCGCCCCGCTGCTTGGCGCCGTGATCGCCGCGCGCCAGCCCGGCGGCGGCCCTGCGCCCGAGCCGCCCGCGCGCGGCCCGCTCGTCCCGCCGGAGGTGTTGCGCCCCGGCATCGCGCTGGCGCTGGCCAACGTGGGCTACGGCGCGTTGGCCGGCTTCATCGTGCTCGACCTCGACCGCCTCGGCGTCGGCCACGGGGCCAGCGTGTTCACCGCCTTCGCGGCCGCGGTGGTGGGCACGCGACTGCTGCTCGGGCGGCTGCCGGACCGCTTCGGCGGGCGCACGACCGCGATCGCGGCCGGGGTGGCGGAGGCGGCCGGTCTGGCGCTGCTGGCCGCCGCCGGGTCGCTGGTCGTCGCCCTGGCCGGCGCGGTGGTCATGGGCATGGGCTTCTCGACCCTGTTCCCCTCGTTGGCGTTGATCGTCGTCAACCGCACCGGCGACGACCGCCGCGGCGGCGCCGTCGGCATCTTCACCGCGTTCTTCGACATCGGCGTCGGGCTGGGCGGCCCGCTCGTCGGCGCGGTAGCGGCACTCGCGGGCTACCCGGCCGGGTTCTGGGCGGCGGCGGCGTGCGCCGCCCTCGGCGTCGGGCTGACGACGACGATCAGTCGACGAGCCGGCGCTCGGCCGCCCAGCGGCTGAGCTCGTGGCGGTTGGAGAGCTGGAGCTTGCGCAGCACGGCGCTGACGTGGGCCTCCACCGTCTTGGCGCTGATGCCGAGCCGCAGCGCGATCTCCTTGTACATGTACCCGCGCGCGATGTGCTGCAGGACCTCGCGCTCGCGGGCGGTGAGCTGGTCGAGCTCGGGGTCGACCTGGCTCGCGGGCAGCGCGCCGGCGAAGGCGTCGAGCACGAAGCCGGCAAGGCGGGGCGAGAACACGGCGTCGCCGTCGGCCACGCGCCGTACGGCGTCGGCGAGCTCGGCCGGGGTGATCGACTTGGTCACGTACCCGCGTGCGCCCGCGCGGATGACGGCGATGACGTCGTCGGGGGCGTCGGAGACCGAGAGGGCGAGGAAGCGCTGCTCGGGCCGCACCTTGGCCACCTGGCGGATGACCTCCACCCCGCCGCCGCCCGGCATGTGCACGTCGAGCAGGACGACGTCGGGCTCGGTGGCGAGGATCGCCGGCACTGCGCTCTCGACGCCGTCGGCGTCGCCGACGACCTCGACGTGGGCGGCGAGCTCGGAGCGCACGCCGGCGCGGAACAGCTCGTGGTCGTCGACGATGACGACGCTCGGGTTCACTCGCGGTCCTCCAGCGTGAGCTCGACCTCGGTCCCCTGGCCGGGCGCGGTGTGCAGGGTCGCCGTGCCGCCGTGGCGGGCCATGCGGCCGACGATCGACTCGCGCACGCCGCGGCGGTCGGGCGGCACCGCATCCAGCGCGAAGCCGGGCCCGCGGTCGCGCACGAAGACCTGGACGCGCCGGGGCGAGGCCTCGGCGTAGGCCGACACCGGCCCGGCGTCGCCGGCGAACTTGGCCGCGTTGGTCAGCGCCTCACGCGCCGCCGCGACCAGCGCCTCGGCCCGCTCGTCGAGCGGGTGGTCGCCCACCGCCACGACGTCGATGCGCACGCCGTGGGCCTCCTCGACCTCCTCGGCGGCGGCCTCGAGGGCGGCGGAGAAGGACTCGCGCTCGGCCGTGGGCGGGCGGCCGCGCAGCCAGTCGCGCAGCTCGCGCTCCTGGCGGCGAGCCAGCGTGGCCACCGTCTTCGGATCGTCGGCACGTTGCTGGACCAGCGCCAGCGTCTGCAGGACAGAGTCGTGCAGGTGGGCCGCGACCTCGGCGCGCTCCTGGGAGCGGATGCGCTCGGCCCGCTCGGCGGCCAGCGTGTTGCCGAGGCGCCACCAGAACGGCGCGAGGATGAGGCCCAGGGCGACGATGGCCACGAGCGCGGTCAGGGCGACGTCGCCGAGGCCCGACAGGGCCCCGTTGGCGTAGAGGAACAGCAGCCCGGCGCCGACGATCAGGGCCACGCCGAAGCCGCCGCGGTACAGCGTGCGCAGCGCCGCGCGCTCGTCGCTGACGGCTGGCTCGGGGGCGGCCTGCGTCGCCGCGGACCGCGCGGTGGTGGGTGGCGGGGCCGGGCGGCCGCGGCCGCCCCACTGGCGCCAGATCAGCGCCACGCCCGCCGCGGCGAGCATCACCGGCCACACGATGTGGTCGGGGAACAGGAGGCCGAGCTGGCGCAGCGCGAGCAGGAACGCGAGCGCGAGCAGGGCCGCGCCGACGGCGACGCGGCGGCTGCCGCGCCCGCGGCGGCGCGGGGCGCGTTCGCGCTCGTGCTCGGCGGGGGGCGCGGCGGTGGCCATCCTCAGATGATCGCGCTACTGGCGCCGCGAGCCGGACATGCCGCTGGCGATCAGGAAGGTCCCGACCGCTGCCAGCAGCGCCGGCCATAGCCAGCCGAAGCCGAGGTGGAGGACCGAGACACGGTCGAGCAGGAGCAGCAGTCCCAGGCCGACCGTGACCAGCCCGCCGACCAGCGCGGGGATGTCGACGCCGCGCTTCACCCCGTCGGCCCCACGCTGCAGGCCCGGTTGGTGAGCGGGAAGCGGTCGCCGTCGTCGCGGTGGAAGCCGGGCGGGCCGAAGCTCTGGCGCGGGCCGCCGAAGCGGGCCTCATCCGGGTTGTGGACGACTTCGAAGGCCCCCATGCCGACGTCGGCGTCGAGCTGGAGCCGCGGCGAGCTGCTGGTGGCGCCGCCGACGCTGTAGTCGAGGTCGAAGCCGTTCTGCTGGTGGCCGAGGACGTTGACCACACCGGCGCCGCTCTTGGCGCGGCCCTGCAGGCAGACGTTCTCGGGCACGAGCACGGTCGCCTCGCCCACGCCGACGTGGACCGGCAGCTTCGTGGTGGTACCGGGCGCGAGGTGCAGGTCGCGCAGGTCGATCCACATCGAGCCGGCCGAGATCTTGTAGCCGTCGGCGGGCAGCGCGGCGACGCCGGCGGGGCGGTAGTCGCGCTCGCCGTAGCCGCCTTCGAACTTCACGCCGGCGGCGGCGACGATGCCGCTGGGCAGAGCGAGCACGAGCGCTGGCAGCACGAGCCAGCGCGCGGCGCGCCGCCCGCTCAACGCGCCGCCGATGGCGAGCAGGCCGAGCACGACCACGACGCCGGCGACGATCACGCCGCCACCGACCGCGGTCACCCAGCCCGACAGGACGAACAACACCGCGGCGGCGACGAGCGCGGCGAGCACGATGCCGAGGACCGCGAACACGCGGCCGGCGGTCGGGGGCGTCCCGCCTCCCCCGCCGAACAGGCGCCAGACCGGCAGTGGCTCGGGGTTGCCGAACCCGTCGTCGCGGGGGACGAAGATCCACAGGATCGGATAGGCGATGAAGGCCACGCCGCCGACGAAGGCGAGCACGACGAAGATCGCCCGGAAGATGATCGGGTCGACGCCGAAGTACGAGCCGAGGCCGCCGGACACGCCGCCGAGGAGGCGGTCGGTGCGACTGCGCAGGAGGCGCTTGGGCCGCGGCGGCTGGGGCGGCGGCGGGGAGGGCTGGGTGAGGGGCGGCTGGGTCATGCGAGCAGGTTGCCGTCGCGACGGCGTTCCGACCATCCGGAATGACCCGCAGTCGGACCCTAGGTGCCCTCGGGACGCGATTTCCCGAAACGCAATACCCGCGCGCGAGACTGAGGGTCATGGAGGTGCGCGCGTTGGCGGCGCTCGCCGCCCGCGTGGTGGGCGGCGGCGTCTTCGTGGTCTTCGGCCTCGGGAAATTCGTCAACCATGCGAGCGAGGTCGACTCCTTCCGCGACTATGGCCTGCCGGCGCCCGCCGCGTTCGTGGTCGTGATCGGGGTGATCGAGATCGTCGGCGGCCTGCTGCTGATCCTCGGCCTGGCCACGCGCCCGGCCGCGCTCGTGCTCGCCGCGGACATGGTCGGGGCGATCGTCGTCTCCGGGCTCGCCCTGGGCGAGCCGATCAGCCTGACCCTGGCCCCGGCCGAGCTCGTCCTGTGCCTGTTCCTGTTCTGGAAGGGGCCGGGCGCCTACGCGCTCGACACGCGCCTCAGCGGAAGCCGGGCCCGCGCTCCGGGGTGACGGTGCGGGCCGTGACCTCGCCGCCGCAGTGCGCGCAGGTCAGGTGCGGGTCGGCGATGGCGCCGCAGGCGTGGTGGCGCAGCACGATCGGCGGGCCCTCGGGGCCGACGAGGTGCGCGTCGCCCCAGCGCATGAGCGCGACGATGGACGGGAAGAGGTCGATGCCCGCAGGGGTCAGGCGGTACTCGTAGCGGTCGGGGTCGGTGGCGTAGCGCGCGCGCTCGAGCAGGCCGGCGTCGACCAGCGTGCGCAGTCGGGCCGAGAGCGTCGGACGCGGGATGCCCAGGTTGCGCGCCAGCTGGCCGTAGCGGCGCACGCCGAAGAAGGCCTCGCGCAGGATGAGCAGCGTCCAGCGCTCGCCGAGCAGCGCCAGCGTGCGGCCGACCGAGTCGGCCTCGAAGCGGTGCTCGAGGTCGTGACGGAGGTCCTCCGTGGTCACAGTGCCAGCACCAGCTTGCCGGTGTTGTCGCCCCGGAACAGGCCGAGCAGGACGTCGGGGAACTGCGCGATGTCGCCCTGCACCACGTGCTCGCGCGAACGCAGCTCGCCGCTGCGCAGCCAGGCGCCGAGCTGCTGGGCCGCCTCCGGGTAGCGGTCGGCGTAGTCGAAGATCACGAAGCCGGTCATCGAGGCGCGCATGACCAGCAGGTTCATGTAGTTCCGAGGGCCGGGCGGGGGCTCGGTGGCGTTGTACTGGGAGAGCGCGCCGCTGAGCACGACGCGGGCGCCGCGGGCCAGGCGCGAGAGGCCGGCCTCGAGGATCTCGCCGCCGACGTTGTCGAAGAAGACGTCGATGCGGTCCGGTGCGGCCTCGCGCAGGGCGGCGCGGACGTCGCCGGCCTTGTAGTCGACGGCGACGTCGAAGCCGAGCTCCTCGGTCAGCCAGCGGCACTTCTCCTCCCCGCCCGCGATCCCCACCGCGCGGCAGCCCTGGATGCGCGCGATCTGCCCGACCACGTTGCCGACCGACCCAGCGGCGGCCGAGACGACGACGGTCTGGCCGGGCTCGGGGCGGCCGACGTCGAGCAGGCCGAAGTAGGCGGTCAGGCCGCTGATGCCCAGCGTGCCCAGGTGCACCGGCGCCGGCGCCGCCGCCGTGTCCACCTTGGCGACGCCGCCGCCGTCCGAGACCGCGTAGCGCTGCACGCCGAACGCGCCGTTGACGTGGTCGCCCACGGCGAAGTCGGGGTGGTGCGACTCGACCACCCGCGCGATGCCGCCGGCGCGCATGACCTCGCCGATCTCGACCGGCGGGACGTAGGAGCGCACCGGGTTCAGCCATGCGCGCATGGCCGGGTCGACCGACAGGTACTCGAGCTCGACCAGGAACTGACCGTCGGTGGGCTCGGGCGCGGGCTCCTCGACGTAGTCCCAGTCGGACGCCTTGGGCAGCCCGACGGGGCGGGCGGCCAGCCGGATCTGCGTGTTCTGTCGTGTCATGGGGCGAGCTCCTTGGTGGGGGACAGCGCGGCCAGGACGCCGCTCCCGCGCGGGTCCTCGGCGGTGGAGGGGGCGACGCCGACGGTGTCGGCGCCGGCGTCGTGGTACGCCGCGATGCGGGCGGCGACGGCTTCGGCGGAGCCGAGCGCGCCGACGCGCTCGAGCAGCTCGCGCGGCACCGCGTCCGCCAGCTCGCCGCGCCGGGAACCGGCGCGGGCGCGCTCGACGAGGGCGCCGAAGCCCAGCGCGGCGAACAGCTCGCCGTAGCCGGGCGCGCCCAGATAGATCGCCAGCTGCGCGGCGAGCTGGGCCCGCGCCGCCGGGCCCGGTTCCAGCGCCGCCGGCACCCACACGACCAGCTCCGGCGGCGTACGGCCGGCCGCGTGCGCCTCGGCGTCGACGGTCGCGCGCACCGCGCGCACGTGCTCGGGCGGCACGAGGTTGAGGACGACCTGGTCGGCGTGGCGGGCGGCCACGCGGGTCATCGCGGGGCCGAAGGCGGCCACGGCGATGCGCGTGTCGGACAGCGGTTCGCGCAGTCGGAAGCCGTGCGTGCGCACGTGCGCCCCGTCGAAGGCGGCGCGTTCCCCGGCGAGGATCGGACGCAGCGCGGCGATGGTCTCCCGCGTGCGCGAGGCGGCGTGGGCCCAGTCGCGATCGTGCCAGCCGGTCACGATGACCGGGCTGGAGGCGCCCAGCGCGAGCGCGACCGGGCTGCCGGTGAGGGTGGCGACCGACCTCAGCCCGAGCGCGAGCGCCGCCGGGCTGCGCACGCCGACCGCCAGCGGCCCGACCGTGAGGGGCAGGCCAGGCGCGCGCCCGCCCACCGCGGTGGCCAGGGCGAAGGCGTCGAAGCTCTGCAGCTCGCCGATCCACAGGCCCTGCAGGCCGGCGCGCTGGACCGCAGCGGCGACGTCGAGGGCCTCGGCCGCGGGCCGGTCGAGCCAGAACGGCAGCACGCCCTCGACGCGCGCGGTCACAGCATCGAGGCGTCGGCCTGCTGTCCGAGCAGGATGCGGCCGGGCAACTCGCGCGAGGCGGCGTTGACCTGGAAGTGGGCGGTGGCGGTGTGGGCGTCGCGGAAGCGGCGCTGCAGCGGCGCGTCGTCGTAGATCGCGCTGCCGCCGGCGAGGTCGTAGACCGCGCGCACGACGTCGGCGCCGGTGCGTACGGCGTGCGTGGCGGCCAGGCGCAGCCCGGTGCGCGCCTCGAGCGGCACCGGCTCCTCGCGCTGGGCGGCGTCCCAGGCGGCGGCGATGGCCTCGTAGTACAGCGCCCTGGCGGCGCGCAGCGAGGCCTCGGCTTCGGCCACCGCGGCCTGGGTCGGAGAGCGCTCGGCCAGCGTGCGGCGCGAGCCCGTGCCGACCTTGTCCACCGCCAGGGCGGCGAAGTCGTCGAGCGCGCCGCGCGCGTTGCCCAGAGCGGCGGCGCCGATCGAGAGGGCGAAGTAGCCGAAGACGGGGAAGCGGTACAGCGGGCGGTCGACGCGCGGGCCGTCGAAGAGCGAGAACACGCGCTCGCCAGGCACGAACAGTTCGTCGGCGACGGCGTCGTGGCTGCCGGTGCCGCGCAGGCCAAGCGTGTGCCAGGTGTCGAGCACCGCGAGCTCGGCGCGCGGGATGCCGATGACCCGCGGGCGCGGGTCGGCGTCGCCGCCGGCCACGATGCAGCCGGCGAAGAACAGCTCGGCGTGGGTGATGCCGCTGCAGTAGGCCCAGCGCCCGGAGACGACGAGGCCGCCGTCGACCGGCCGGCCCTGGCCGCGCGGCGCCCACACCCCGGCGGCGATCCGCTCGGGCGCGTCGAAGAGCTCGGCGCGGGTGGCGTCGGGCAGGTAGGCGGCCAGCAGGCTGCTGGTCGCGGCGATCGAGACGCACCAGCCCGCGGAGGCGTCGCCGCGCGCAATCGCCTCGGCGGAGCGCAGTGCCTCCGCGGGCGGCAGCTCGAGCCCGCCGACCTCCTCGGGGGCGCCGGCGAGCATGAGCCCGGAGCCGCGTAGCTCCGCGACCAGCGGATCCGGCAGGCGCCGCTCGCGCTCGGTCTGGGGCGCGGATTCGCGGGCCAGCGTGGCGATGTCGCGTGCGGCGCTCATTCCGGTTCAGTTATTGAACCACTTTGCCTCCTAGGGTGTGGCCCCGTGAACTGGGAAGAGGTCACCGCGATCGGGACCTCCGTGCTCGCGCTCAGCGTGCTCGGCGCGCTCGCCGCGGCGATCTTCGCGGCCCTGCAGGTCCGCGAGGCCCGGCGCACCCGCGAGGCCGAGATGGCGGCCGAGTTCATGCGCCGCTGGAACGACGACCCGCTCGTGGAGACGCGGCGCCTGGTCGCCCGCTTCAAGACCAGCGACGACCTCGCCGCGGCGTTCCAGGGCTACGTCGACGCCGACGCCCCGGAGGCGTACGTGCTCTACCGCGAGCTCGACTTCTTCGAGCAGATGGCCGCGCTGGAGCGGGTCGGCGCGTTCGACCTCGAGCTCATCAAGCTGCTGCTCGGGCGCACGCTGATCGACCGCTGGGAGCTGTGGCAACCGGCCGTCGAGTCCGTGCACGGCGCGGGCGTCTACCCGAACCTCGAGGCGCTCGTGGACCGCCTCCGGCGCGAGCTCTGACGGTCGCGGCGCCGTATACCTGTCGTCCATGCGCATCGAGCAGACGTTCACCGTGGCACGGCCGCCCGAGGCGGTGTTCGACTACATGACCGATCCGGCCAACCTGCGCGCGTGGCAGACCTCGAAGACCAAGGTCGAGCCGCTCACCGACGGGCCTCCCCGCAAGGGCTACCGGGTGCGCGAGTGGACCAAGCCGCCGGGGCGCAAGGAGTTTGCCCAGGTGGTCGAGTTCGCCGTGTTCGACCGCCCGCACCGCCTCCACGTCCGCATCGTCGAGGGGCCGTTCCCGGTCGACGGCACGTGGACGCTGACGCCCGACGGCGCAGGCACCCGGGTCGCGTTCGTCGCCGAAGGGCCGCTGCGCGGAGCGATGCGCCTGGCCCAGCCGCTGGTCAAGCGCATGGTCGGGCGCGAGTTCGCCGGCTACCACGAGAACCTGCGGCGCAACGTCGAGGGCGCCTGAGCCTCAGCTCGGGCCGCTGACCATGACGGTCGTCCCGACCCGCTCGAGCTCGGCGAAGACCGCGTCCGGCGGCAGGCACCGCTCGGGCGGGAGGGCGCCGCGGGCGAGGATGGCGCCGCGCAGCAGCAGGCGCGCGGTCGCCGCGGCCACCGAGCCGGTCGACACCACGCCGCCGCCCAGCCCCCACGCCTCGTGCGGCGGCGTGCGCGCGGTCACGACGACCTCCGCGGACGGGCCGCGCACGAGCACGTGCTGCGCCGACCAGGTCCGGGCCGACGGCGGCGCCGGGCGCAGCGCCGCGAGCTCCTCCGGGGAGGACTCGCGCAGCTCCAACAGCCGGTCGAGCACGCCGGGGCCCAGCGAGAGGCGGAAGTCGGCCTCGCGGGCGCCCAGCGACCCCGGCAACGTGAGCACCTCGGAGTGCAGCGTGCGGATCGACGGGCGCCGGCCGATCGGGTCGGGGAACTCGATCTCGCCGCCGTCGGACAGCGGCTCGACGGCGACGGCCTCGCCGCCGCGCACGACCATCGGCGGCACCGTGACCTCGTCGACCAGGGTCGCCAGCGCATAGGGGAAGCTCGCGCCCGGCGGCGGGTCCTCGTCCAGCCCGGCCGAGGCGCAGCGCACCTCCGCGACGCGGTCCAGCTCCCGCGCCCCGAGCAGCGCCATCAGGTTGGTCTTGCCCGGGCCCGCGCCGGCGCCGAGGACGGCGAGGCGGTCGGCGGCGGCGAAGGCGGCATCGCGCGCGAGCTGCTGGGTGGTGACGTGGTAGAGGCCGCCGAGATCGACGTAGTGGCAGCCGGCCTGCAGCGCCGCCTCCATCGCGGCGAGGTTGATGCGGTAGGAGGCCGCGTTGACCAGCACCGCGACGCCCGCGAGCGCGGCCGCGAGCGCCGCTGGGTCGGTCGCGTCGACGGCGCCGGCGCGCGCCTTGCTCCTGCCGTGAGCGGCGACGACCCGCTCGGCGCGGTCGGCGTCGAGATCGAGGGCGAGGACGGCGCCGACCTCGTCGGACTCGGCGAGGTCGCGCACGATTGCGGGACCGATGGTGCCCGCGGCTCCGAGGACGGCGACGGTCATCGAACCGGGAACCCAATCACGTCACGGGCTATATGGTCCGCGGCCCATGCCTTTGCCCGACGGCACCGCGACGGTGCAAACCCCGTCGCACCGCCCCCACCAGCCCCACATCCACGTCGAGGACAAGGGGCTGAAGCGCAACGCCATCGGCTTCGTCTCGAGCGTCGTCATCGGCGTCGCCTCGACGGCCCCCGGCTACTCGCTCGCGGCCTCGCTCGGCTTCATCGCCGCCGTCGTCGGGATCGGGTTGCAGTCGCCGGCGATCCTGCTCGTCGCCTTCATCCCCATGGCGATGATCGCCGCCGCCTACTACTACCTGAACCGGGCCGACCCGGACTGCGGCACGACGTTCTCCTGGGTGGGCAAGGCGTTGGGGCCGTGGGCGGGCTGGATCGGCGGCTGGGCCATCATCGTCGCCGACATCATCGTCATGGCCAACTTGGCCCAGATCGCGGGCAAGTACACGTTCCTGCTCTTCGACTGGGACAGCGCCGCCAACTCGACCGCGGCCGTCACCGCGCTCGGCGTCCTGTGGATCGTCCTGATGACCGCCATCTGCTACATCGGCATCGAGCTGTCGGCGCGCACGCAGGTGGTGCTGCTCAGCTTCGAGATCGTGACGCTGGCGCTGTTCGCCATCGTCGCGCTGGTCAAGGTCGCCGCCGGCGACGCCGCCGCGACCTCGGTCGACCCGTCGATCTCCTGGCTCAACCCGTTCGCGGTCGGGTCGTTCAGCGCGCTGACCAGCGGGGTGCTGATCGCGATCTTCATCTACTGGGGCTGGGACTCGGCGGTGACGGTCAACGAGGAGACCGAAGGCTCGAACAAGACGCCGGGCAAGGCCGCCGTCGTCTCGACCGTGCTCCTGCTGCTGATCTACGTGATCGTCGCGGTCGCGGCCCAGGCCTTCGTCGGGACCGACGCGCTGGTCAAGAACCAGGACGACGTCCTCAGCTTCCTCGGGACCCAGGTCTTCGGCAGCCCACTCGACAAGATCCTCGTCATCGCCGTGCTGACCTCGGCGGCGGCGTCGACGCAGACGACGATCCTGCCCACCGCGCGCACGACGCTGTCGATGGCGCGGGCGGGCGCGTTGCCGCGCTCGCTCGGGACCGTCTCGCCCAGGTACATGACCCCCACGGTCTCCACCCTGCTCATGGGGCTGTTCTCCGTGCTCTGGTACGTCGGCCTGACGATCGTGTCGGAGAACATCCTGTTCGACTCGATCTCGGCCCTGGGCCTGATGATCGCCTTCTACTACGGGCTGACCGGCTACGCCTGCGTCGTCTACTACCGGCACCAGCTCCTGACGAACGTCAAGACGTTCGTGCTCGTCGGGGTGCTGCCGCTGCTGGGCGCGCTGATCCTGACCGGGGTGTTCATCAAGTCGTGCGTGGATCTGTCCGACCCCGCGAACTCGGCCTCGGGCGACTCGTGGTTCGGCATCGGGCCGCCGCTGATCATCGGGATCGGCTTCCTGATCTTCGGGGCGATCCTGATGGTCATCTGGTACCTGACCGGACACAGAGCGTTCTTCCGGCGCAAGACCGAGACCGCGCACGCCGACGCGCTGACGGCCTGAGCAGCGACGCTTGGCGCCTCCGCCGCGCCCGCCCCGCGGACGTCGACGTGCTGATCGCCTTGTGGGAGCGGTCGGTGCGCGCGACGCACCACTTCCTCGGCGAGGACGACATCGTCGCGCTGCGGCCGCTCGTGGCCGAGGCCCTGGGTGGCGGCGCGCTCGAGCTGTGGGTGCTGGTCGGGGACGACGACGTGCCCCTCGGCTTCATCGGGCTGGACGGCGACGACATATCGGCGCTGTTCCTCGAGCCGGCGTGGCGTGGGCGCGGCGGCGGGCGCCGGCTCGTGGGGCATGCGCAGGCCCTGCGCGGCGGCGCCCTGACCGTGGACGTCAACGAGCAGAACCCCGACGCGGTCGGGTTCTACGCGGCGCTGGGGTTCACGGTCGTCGGGCGCTCGCCGCTTGACGACGGCGGCCGGCCGTTCCCGCTGCTGCACCTGCGGCGGCGCGCGCCTTCGGGTTGACAGCCTCGCGAGCGTAAGCGTACACTTACCGTTAGTGACCGCTTACCAACTCGATGGCCTGGCCGCCCTGGGCGACCCGACGCGGCGCTCGATCTTCGAGCAGCTCGCCGAGGGCCCCTCGTCGGTCGGCGCGCTCGCGGCCGGGCTGCCGGTCAGCCGGCCCGCCGTCTCCCAGCACCTCAAGGTGCTCAAGGAGGCGGACCTGGTCACAGACCGTCCCGAGGGCAACCGGCGCATCTACCAGCTCAACCCGGACGGCCTGGGCGCGCTACGGGCCTACCT
>Ga0070682_100000796_pt1 | contig 18493 bp, 15 predicted proteins | sample KBSC63LmetaG_FD_64668 | JGI IMG/M metagenome (GOLD analysis project Ga0070682, IMG submission 64668) | Corn rhizosphere microbial communities from Kellogg Biological Station, Michigan, USA - KBS C6-3L metaG | ecosystem: Host-associated > Plants > Roots > Rhizosphere | place: USA: Michigan... | reverse complement strand
TCGCCCCTGCGCAGCAGCGAAATCCGATCGACGCCGCGGCGCCGTCCGGAGGCCGGCCGACCGCGTTGGCGCAGCGCCCGACGAGCTCACCGAACGTGCCGTTGCCGCCGCGCACCGCCACGAGCTCACCGGTCGTGCCACGCCGAAACGGGCTCGACGTCCACTCGAACGAGATGCCATGCAGGTCGCGCACGCCGAAGTCGCTGCGGCAGCCCACGCGGAGGCCGCTCGGGCGAAGCAGCGGAGCGATCCCGGTACCGCAGGCGTCGTCCCGGTAGCGGTCGCCGTACTCGTAGGTGTGCTGGTCGGGACCCTTGCAGGCCCGCTCCCATTCGAGCTCGCCGCAGAGCCGCTTGCCGCGGTCGACGCAGAGCTGCTTGGCGTCGGGCTGGCTGACGTTCGTGAGCGGAATCGCGCCTTCCTCGTTCGGGTAGGGGAAAACGTCGATGTAGAAGCCGCCGACGATCACCTGCTCGCCCGGCACCTCTTCGTCGGCGAGCCGCGGGTAGGCGTCGGGCGGCGTGCCGACGACGAGCGCACCCGAGGGGATGAACGCCATGCCTTGACGCGGTACGGGCGGCGCCGTGGGCGGCAAGATGCTGCTCTTTCTGGGCACGGACGCACTCGGCGCCGGCGCCGGCGCCGGATCCGACTTGTGCGAGCAGCCGAGCACTGGAAGGAGGACGCACGCAGCGAGCGCGCGCGCGAGCCGTGTCGAGGACGAGCAGGGCAGCGTCAGGACTCCGGGCGCTCGTCGCGCTCGCGCAGACCGAGCTCCTTCATCTTGAGCTGGAGACCCTTGCGCGAAATCTTGAGCAGGCGCGCGGCGTGCGTGACGTTGCCGCCCGTCTGCTCGAGGGCCTTCACGATGAGCTCGCGCTCGAGCCGGCTCATCGCCGCCTTCACCTGCTCCTTCAGGCCGTCGCTCTGCGCAGGGCTCGCGGGCGCGGGCGTCTTCGGAGTCGGCGCGGCCGTCGGCGGCTCGGGCGTGCGCGGGTTGAGCTCGCTCGGCAAATCGATGGGGCGGAGCGCGTCGCCGTCGCAGAACAAGACGGCCCGCTCGATCACGTTCTCGAGCTCGCGGATGTTGCCGGGCCACGGGTGCTCGGTGAGGATCTGCAGCGCCTCGGGCTCGATGCGCGTGACGTGCTTGCGCAGGCGCGCGTCGAACTTCTTGACGAAATGCTCGACGAGCAGCGGCACGTCTTCGCGCCGCTCGCGCAAGGGCGGCAGGCGGATCGGGACGACGTTCAGGCGGTAATAGAGATCCTCGCGGAACGAGCCGGCGGCGATCTCCTTCTTCAAATCCGTGTTCGTCGCGGCCACGAGGCGCACGTCGACGCGGATCGTCTTCACGCCGCCCACGCGCTCGAACTCGCTCTCCTGCAGCGCGCGGAGCAGCTTCACCTGCATCTCCACCGGGATCGAGCCAATCTCGTCGAGGAAGAGCGTGCCGGCGCTCGCGAGCTCGAAGCGTCCCGGCTTCGAGCCCACGGCGCCCGTGAAGGCGCCCCGCTCGTAGCCGAAGAGCTCGCTCTCCATCAGGTCGCGCGGAATCGCGGCGCAGTTCACCTTGATGAACGGCTTGTCGCGGCGCGAGGAGTTTTCGTGCAGCGCTCGCGCGACGAGCTCCTTGCCCGTGCCGCTCTCCCCCGTGACGAGCACGGTCGTCGGTGTGTCGGCGACCCGATCGAGCACGGTGTAGAGCTCGAGCAGGCCCGGGCTCTGACCGATGATGCCGTAGCGCCCGTCTTCGATCCCACCGACGAGGGACGGACGCGACGCCTCCGTCGCGGAAAGATCCTGCGTGCGGACGGCCTTGCGCACGATCGTGCGCACGTCCTCCTGGTCGAAGGGCTTCGTGATGTAGTCGAAGGCGCCCATCTTGAGCGCTTCGACGGCGGTATCGACCGTGCCGTGCGCCGTGATCATCACGACCGGCATCGGGTCCTCGAGCGCGCTGATGCGGCGCAAGAGCTCCATCCCGTCGAGCTTCGGCATGCGAAGGTCGGTGATGACGAGGTCGATGTGATGCTCGGTCAGCAGCGCGAGCGCTTGCTCGCCGTCTTCGCTCGTGTGGACGTCGTAGCCGTCGCGCTCGAGCTGAGCCGAAAGAACGCGCCGAAGATTCGGCTCGTCGTCGACGACCAGGATTTGCTTGCGCTCGGGGAGCATGGCTACTCGCAGCGGGTACCGCCTAAAGCAGGCGAGACCAATGACGAACAGTAGTGGAGCGATACTTGGCCGCTTTTGGGCGCCCCACCCACGATGATGTCCCGACTCCCGTTGGAGCCCGCGGCCACCGAGCCGCCCAACGCGTCCCCGCTCTGCCCGCTCGCGACGAAACGCACGTCGCTGAGCGCGCCGTCGCCCGGCGAGTCGAGGTCGTAGACCAAGATCGCGCCCACGCCGTGCGTGCCGTACACCGCCATCTGCGGGGCACCCACCAGCACCTCCCCGTCCTGGTCGCCGTCCACGTCGGCGACGGCGAGCGCCGCGCCGAAGTCGGAGGCGCTGCAATCCCCGGTGTCTTTCGTGGAGCCGCAGCCGAAGGAGTTCCGGAGCGTTTCGGGCGGCAGCGCGGCGAGCGTGCAGGAGATGCTGGTGGCCGCGGGCAGTGCGGCGAGCGGCGCGGTTTCGAGGACGAACACCGCGTCGTGGTCGGCGACGACGAGCTCGGGGGGCGCGCTGCCCGGTGCGTTCACGTAGCCGGTCGCGAGCGTGCGCCCGAACCCGGGCGTCCCGCCGAGACAACCGAGGTAGGTCGCGACCGCGCCCTCGGTGCGGAACAGATGGAGCTCGCCGGCGTTGGGCGCAGCGACGGCCATGAGCGTGCGGCCCGCGCCGACCGACACGGCGGCGACGCGCAAGCCGTAGCCGTCCGCCGCCTTCTGCGGCGGCTTGAGCTCGATCGGCTCGTCGGTGCCCGCCGCGTAGTACCAAGCGCGGCCCGCGCCGAGCGCCGCCGGCGCGCCCACGAGGAGCACGGGGTCGTCGGCGCCGTCGCCCGCGACGGCGATGGTCTCGTTCTGGTCGTGGTCGAGCGCGAACTTCACGTCGCTGAGATAGGACTCGATGACGGGGCGCGAGTACGCGGTTTGATCCTGGCACTCGAAGAACACGCCGTAGTCGCCGAAGTTGGGCTTGCCGAGCCCGAGCGCGATGCACGAGTCGACGGGGCGGTGGTCTTGCTCGGCGCTCGTCACGGTGTGCGGCAGGTAAACCATCGACGAGCCCAGGAAGCACTTACCCTGCGCGTTGTTGCAGAAATGCGAATCCACGGCGTCGAGGTTCGGCGTCTCGCCCCTGCCCATGTCGAAGAGCGCCGCGGCCGAGGCGCCGGGCTCGCCGCCGACGAGCAACAGCGAGCGCCCGTCGAGATTGCCCGACGCGAGGACGTCGCCGAAGCCGCTCGTCATGTTCTCGGGACGCTCGAGTCGAACGACCGGCGTGTCTTCCGTGACGTCGCCGAAGCGGCTCCACGAGCAGCCGCTCGCCGCGAGCGCCAGCAGGGCGACGCGGCACGAGACGGCGCGCGGCACGAGCGCCATGCTCAGAACCTCGCTCCGAGACCGATACCGGTGCCCGCGGGCGCACCACCGACGTGGAGGCGCAACGGTGACTTCTCTGCTCGGCGCTCCGGAAGGCCGCGCGGACGCAGGGGCGCGCGCGCCGTCGGTCGCGCCTTCCCGGGGTCGTCGAACTCCGAAGGCTTGTCGATCTGCGTCGACGACGGCGGCAGCGGGTCCTTGACGAAGTTGTAGGTCGCGAGCCCGAGCAGCACCGCCCCGCCCGCGAAGGCCACGTCGGCGCCGACGGCGAGCCAGGTTCCCGCGGTTTTGCGCGAGTCGGTCGCCTCGAGCGTACCCGCCTCGCGATCGGCCTGCATCTCGTCGTGGATGTGATTGGAGAGTGTGCCGGCGACGACGCCGCCGCCGATCAGCACCACGCCGCAGACGGCTTCCATCCAGGCGCCGCCGCGTGGGTACTTCTGGATCATGGTCGCGTGCACCGGCAGGACCTGACCCGGTGGCACCTCGATCGTGCCTTCGAGGTCCTTGCGTCCGATGCTCGTGACGGCGAGCTGGTGCGCGCCGGCCTGAGCCTTGAATTCGAGCGGTGCCGAGCCCATGCGAAAGTCGCCCTTGGGCTCGCCGTCGAGAGAAATGCTCACGTCGGTGTTCGAATGGAAGCGCACGATGCCGTAGTCGACGCGCGACATCGTGACGGTGACCTCGCGCTGCTCACCGTGGTTCACCTCCACGTTGGTCGTGAACGGCTTGAAGCCGGGCGCTTCGATCATCACCGCGTGCGCGCCGGCGGGGACGAGCTCGCCGTGCGGCGTGACGCCCCATTCCGGACGCTTCTTTTCCTTGTCGTCGAGGTAGAGGTGCGCGCCTTCGACGTTGGCGGCCACGCGCAGGAACGCCATGAATTCGCCCTGCGAGAGGTTCGCCTTGAACTGGTGCACGTGACCGGCCTGAACGTCGATGTCGGTCTGGCTCAGGTTGTAGTCGCGGAACTTGTCCACGACGACGTGGTAGCGACCCACGGCGAGCGTGAAGTTCGCGGGTGACTGGGTCGCGGCGACCTCCGTCCAACCCGCGTTCGCGACGCCCGCCACGAAGGCGGCAGCCGTCGGGCTCGTGCGCTGGTACATCTTGAGGGGCGCACCGGGCGGCTCCGTCTCGACGACCACGAGGGACTTCATCGCCTGCTCGTCGTCGGGACCGAGCGGCGGCGGGGGGCCCGCGTCCGGGGCAGCGGCATCCGTCGCCTCGCCGGCGTCGGGGGCGGCAACGTCGAGCGCGCCGCCGTCGGCGGCTACTGCCGCCGCGGCCGCCGCTTCGAGCGCCTGGACGCGATCGAGAACGCGCGACACGTCCGGCGCATTCGGGTCGACACGCAGGTACTCGCGGAACTTGGCGAGCGCGCGGTCATAGAGAGAAAGCTTCTGGTAGCAAACCCCCGCGTTGAACAGGAAAGCCGAGTACGGGTAGGTCGCGTAGCCATCCTCGAAAACCTGCGCTGCGGCCTGGTAACTCTTCGCCACGTAGAGGCCCTGGCCCTGCTCCATTCGCTGCCGAATGGCTTCCATGCGCTGGGCGTTCGTACCCGCAATTTGCGCGGGCGCCACGCGCGCGATGCCGAGGATGGACGGCGCCGCGAGCGCGAGCATCAGCACCCACACGCGTCGCCCGAAGAGGATCCCGGGTCGCATCGTCGCGCCATGACATCAGCGCGAATCGCGGCTTGGCACAAGGGGCGCCGTCGGTCCCTTGGCAGTTTCGCCCACTTCCATGCTATCTGAGGTGCAAGCGGCCCGCGCGGGCTCAGAGGATTGGCAGCTTCGATGCGCTTACACTTGAGTGGGTTCCTGGCCCTCGCCGTGCTCACGTTGAGCGGCTCGTCTTTGGCCGCGGAGGAGACGCACCCGTACGTCGAGTGCACGCACGAAGCGAGCGAGGCGGATCTGACTGCCGCCAAGGCGGCGTTCCAGGCCGGCAACGTCTCCTTCAACGAGGCGGACTACCCGCGCGCGATCCTGTACTGGGAAGACGCCTTCCGCCGCGATTGCACGGCCCACCCCCTCCTGCTCAACCTCGCGCGAGCCTACGAGCTCAACGGCCAGAAGCAGCAGGCCGTCATCGCCCTGGAAACCTTCCTCCAGCGCGAACCGAACAGCACCGAACGAGCGCAAATTCAGCGCCGCATCGAGGTTCTCAAGAAGCAGCTCGAGACCGAGCCGGCCGCCGTTCCGGTCGCAGCGCCACCGCCCGCCACGACGGCGCCGGCCCAGCCGCCGCCCGAGCAGCCGGCGCAGCCGGTGAACCTGAAGGATCATCCGAAGTCGAACCGGGTGGTCCCGCTGGTCGTCGCGGGCGCGGGCGCGGTCATCTTCGTCGTCGGCGGACTCATCTACTTGGACGGTGCCAAGAAGGTGAAGGACTACGAGGCCCAGTGCGGCCCGAGCCACAAGCAGTGCCCGCCCGGCGTCGTAGAACCCGCGAACGACGCCGCCAAGAAAGAGACGACCGGCGGCGTCATCGCGCTCGTCGGCTTGCCGGTGCTCGCCGGCGGACTGATCTGGTACTTCGTCGCGGGCTCGTCCTCGAACAGCGCCGTGGTGCGGCCGGCGGTCGGCCCGGGGTACGCTGGGCTCGCGCTCAACGGCGCGTTTTAGCGCTCCAAGCTATTTCTTGGGCGCGGCAGGGGTGCTCGGCGGCGGGGCGGGCTCGACGGGGAGCGCCCCCGCGTCCTCGGGCGCCGGCTTGACGGACGTGCCGAGCTCGCCGGGCAGCGTGGTCGCCGCGCGGCTGTAGTGCACGTTGACCGGGAGCGGCTCGAGCGGCGGAGGCGTCTCGCTCGACGAGCCGCCGCAGCTTGCCAGCGATGCGAGGACGGCGAGGATCAGCGCCCGCGCCGCATGAGCGAGCGAACGAAGCCGGAAGCCGCCGGGCGATGACACGGCCGGACGGATAGCACGAATTCAGCCCGCCTCGTGCCGAGGGCGCCTTCGAACCGTCGCGGGACGGGGCGCGGCGAAAGTCGTGTACCCTACGCCGCATGATCGGCTGGCTGCGCGGCCGCGTGCTCGCCGAGGAGCCGGGCGGCGCGCTCGTCCTCGACGTGAACGGTGTCGGCTACGACGTGAACGCCCCACTCGGGACGCTCGGCCGGGCACGCGCGTCGGAGGGTTCGATCGAGCTTTTCGTGCACACCCACGTGCGCGAGGACGCCCTCGACCTCTTCGGCTTCGCTACGGAGACGGATCGGCAGGCGTTTCGTCTGCTGCTCAGCATTCCCAACGTGGGTCCAAAGACGGCGCTCGGCGTGCTGAGCGCCCTCACGGTGAGCGAGCTCGGGCGGGCGGTCGGCACGGGCGACGTCAAGCGGCTTTCGAAGGTCCCCGGCATCGGGAAAAAGACGGCCGAGCGTCTGGTGCTCGAGCTCAAGGACAAGCTGCCCGCCGTCGGCGGTGATGAGCTTCCGCTTGTTTCGGGCGCGCCCAGCTCCGACGCCAAAGAGCGGTTGATGAGCGCACTCACCAATATGGGTTACCGCGCCGCGGAAGCGGAGCGCGCCGTGGCCGGCCTCGGCTCGAAAGTCGAGGGAGCACCGATCAGCGAGCTCTTGAAGGAAGCGCTGGCGCGGCTCGGCTGACCGTCCGCACGGCCGTTCGACCCACGCGCCATGCTGGCGGGGGCCTTGACCCCCCGAACCGAGCATGGGTAGATCCCCCACTGACGCGCGGAGGGCCCGGCGCCGGGCCGCCATCAGACGCGTCCGCGGTCGGAGGCCCAACGTGATTACCTGTCCGAAGTGCGGCAAGGAGAACCAGGACCACTACAAGTTCTGCCTGGGGTGTGGCGCCGAGCTGCCTCGCGGGGGCGGTGCGGCCAAGCCGTTCACGTCGAACACACCGCCACACGGCATCCCGGCCGCGGCCCAACGCCCAGCGCAAGGGGGCTCCGCGCCACCCGCCGCGGCGGCTCAGCCGCTCGCCGCCACGGCAGCGATTCCCCCTCGCCCGTCGCAGCAGCCCGATGTGCGCTCGACCGCGCCCGCGACGCCACAAGCTCACGGCGCAGCGATCGTCACCTGCCCGCAGTGCGGCCACGGCAACGTGCCGGGCAACCGCTTCTGCGCGTCGTGCGGCTATAACCTCTCGGCGCTTTCGGGCGCGCAGGGAATGCCTGCCGCGGCCGCACCGGTCGCCGCGGCGAGCGGCGGTCCCCGTGGGATCATGCTCACGGCGCTGCGCGCCGACGGCACGGAAGCCGGTAACTTCCGCCTGCCCGACGGACCCACGGTCGCCGTGGGTCGCGACACCGGCTCGATCTTCGCGGGCGACAGCTACCTTTCGCCGCGTCACGCGACGTTCAGCCGTCGCGGCGCGCAGCTCTCGATCCGCGACGAAGGCTCGCTCAACGGCGTCTACCTGAAGCTCAAGCCGCAGGAGCCCAATCGCCTCGAGTACGGCGACGTGTTCCGCATCGGCCAGGAGATCATTCGCTTCGAAGAGCTCCGCGGCCAGGGGCCATCCGCCGACGGCGTCGAGCGCTTCGGCAGCCCCGGCAAGGGCTACATCGGGCGCCTCGCCCTCGTGATCGGTCGCGACACGACGGGCAACGCGTTCCCCATCCCGGAGCGCGGCATCCACTGCGGCCGCGAGCGCGGCGACATCCTCTTCTCCGAGGACGGCTACGTCTCGGGCCTGCACTGCCAGGTCTCGCGCGGCCCGGACGGTCAGGTCTACCTCACCGATCTCGGCAGCTCGAACGGCAGCTTCATCCGCCTGCGGGCGGAGCGGAACATCGCGAGCGGCGATATCCTGCTGATGGGTCAGCAGCTATTCCGCATCGACCTGTGAGCGGGCGCGGGCCGGCCTTCTGCGAGCGCGCGAGAGGCGGCGAGCGATGAGCACGCGTTCTACGATTCGAGTCGTCGCGGCCGTCATCGAGCGCGACGGCCGCTACCTCATCACGCAGCGCCGGGCGAGCGCGGTGCTGCCGCTCCTGTGGGAGTTCCCGGGCGGGCGGGTCGAGACGGGCGAGACCGACGCGACTGCGCTCAAGCGCGAGCTTGCGCACCGGCTCGGCGTCACGATCGAGCCTGGCCAGCTCATCAGCTTCGTGACGCACCCGTACGAGAAGTACGCGGTCGATCTTTACCTCTACGAATGCACGCTCCTCGGCGGCGAGCCGCGCCTGGTCAACGTCGCCGACTTTCGCTGGGTGAAGAGCGCGGAGTTCGAGCGCTATCCGTTCACGCCCGCCGACGAGCTCTCGATGAGCAAGCTGCTCGGTATGTGAGTCGCAACCGGCTCCGCGGGCGACCGATTCGCTCGCTGTGCTGCTGGCCAAGCTCACGCACCTTCATGGCTTTTTCGGGCGCGCGTGCGACCTCTTGTCGCCGCCCTCGTGCGCCGCGTGCGGGGGCCCGCGCGCCGGCGCGCCGCCGTTCTGTCGCACCTGCGGTTCGCCCGCGCTCGCGATGCCCGGCTCGCTCGACGGCGTGCCGCTGATCGTCGTCGGCAGCTACGCACCGCCGCTTGCCCCCGCGATCCGGCGCTTGAAGTTCGAGGGCCACGCCGAGCTCGCGCGCCCGCTCGCGCTCTTGCTCGCCCCTCGCCTCGCTGCGCTCGGCATCGGCCGCGATGCGAGCTTCGTCCCCGTGCCGCTGCACGGCGCACGCCTCGCCGAGCGCGGCTTCAACCAGGCCGCCCTGCTCGCGAGCACGCTCGCCACCGCGGCGGGCGGCAGCTTCGCCCCGCGCGCGCTCGGCCGGTCGCGCAGCACCGACCAACAGGCGCGGCTCGGTCGGCGCGAGCGCAGCACCAACGTGAACGATGCTTTCGTCGCGCGAGCCGGCCTCGTGCCGCAGCGCGCCGTCCTGGTCGACGACGTGGTCACCACGGGGGCAACGGCGCTCGCCTGCCTGAAAACCTTGCGACTGGCTGGAGCGAAGGTCCTGGCAGTCGTCGCATTGGCTCGCGCGGACGCGTCCGGGTGGTGATATCGTCGCCCGACCCATGAGCGACTCCCCGGACGACGCGAGCCGCTGGTCGTGGGTCACGCGCGACGGCAAGGTAACGAGCGGCGCGAAGGGGGAGCTGATGCTGGCGCTACGCAGCGAGAAGGTGCTGCCTTCGACGCTGGTGTGGCGACCCACCTGGGCCGAGTGGCTGCCCGCGACGCGCGTGACCGAGCTGCGCGGGGTGCTCCCTGCCCACCTCGCACAGCCCGCGCAGGCACCGCGCCGTGCCGCGACCCAGCTCACGCCGCCGCCGCTCCCCGCGCCCGGCGCTCCGTTGCCCGCGCCCGCTTTACCCGCGCCGTCCGCGCCGCCGCCCGCTCCCGTGCGTGGCGCCGGCGCCGTGTCGAAACCACCGCCCGCTCCCGTGCGCGCGAAGGGTCAGGCCTCGCAGCCGCCCGGAGGCGCGGCGCGCGCGGCGCACGAGCTCCAGCGACCGAACCTCGCGCCGCGCATTCCCACGGCGGCGGGACCTGTGCCCGTGTTGACGACGGCTGCGGACGGACGGCCACGCGGCGCCAGCATTCTTGGCCCGCCGCGCGACCAGATGTCGCAGACGCAACCGTCGCGCTCCCCACTGCCGACGCTCGGCGGCGAAGAAGGCGCGGTCGTCCGCGGGACTCTCCGTCCGCCCGGCGCCGTTCCCCCGCCCCCGCGCGGGACGATGGGCGCAAACTTCAGCGGTCCCTCGTCGCGCTCGGACGACGAGGCCACGCCGCCCAAGCTCGCCGCGCCGTCCGCACAGCCCGACACGGAGCTCGACGTGCCGGCGCCCACCGAGCTCCGCCCCGCGCTCGTCATTCCCGTTTCGGCGCAAGGCGCGCCGCCCACCGTGCCGCTGCAGCCCGCGGGCGCGCTCGTGAAGCCGCTCCCCGCGAATCAAGACTTCGACGTGACGCTCGGCTCGACGCCTTTCGAAAGCAGCAAGGCGCCCGCCGTCCCGCCGCCGAGCACGACGCTCGAGAGCGCGGTGCCGTCGCTCGCTGCTTCCGCGAAGGGCAGCGAGCCTGCCCCCACGTTCAAGCAGTGGCTCGGGCTCGACATTCCGCGTGAGGCGCAGCTCACGCTCGGCTTCTTCCTCATCGTCATCATGCTCGGCGCCACGGTGATGTTCGCGTACGTCGTCGCGCGCACGAAGCCCCCCGCAGGCGCCGCCGGGGAAGCGGCCGCGAGCGCGTCGGGCGCCGAGCCCGCCCCGAGCATGCCTCCGGGCTGTCGACTGCTCTCCCCCGCGGCGCGGCTCGCCACCACGGTGGAGCGCACGGCGCCACCGGTCTTCGCGGAGGTCAGGAAGGGCGCGCTCGTGGCCGTCGGGTTCGCGCCGAACCCCAAGAGCGCGGCCGGTCTTCTGGTCCGGCTCGACACGCTCGACGCCGAGCGCGCCTTCGATCAACTCGGCGAGGTGCCGACACGCGCGACCGTTCCCCTCGTGAAGGCGGGCAAGACGACCTTCGTCGTCGACCACGCCGACTCCGAGCTCACCGGCGCGCGCACCGTGGCAGACGGCGTGACGCTCGGCTTCGCGGGTCCCGATCTCGTGCGCGTCAGCGCCGGACGGAAGACGGTGCTCTGGCCGGGGGCGGCCTCGGAGAAGACCACCGATCCCCGCATCGCCACGACGAGCGACGGCACCCTCGTCACGTTCCGGCGCGGCGGGCTCACCGGACAGGTGCTCTACGGGTGGCTCGGCAAGGACGGCGGCGCCGCGGGCCTGCTCGCGATCGAAGCCCCCGGTACCAAGTTCTCTGGAACGCCGGACGCCGCCGCGAACGGCCAAGACGGGCTCGTCGCCTTCGCGGGCCGCCCGAACGACAAGTCCGACTGGCGCATCCAGCTGGCCAAGGTGCCCCAAAAAGGCAAGGCCAGCGCGCGCACGTTCGAGCCGCCCCCCGGGGGCTCGGGCGGCGGGAACATCGCGCCCAACGTGGCCGCGCTCGGCAGCGACGGCTGGCTTCTCCAGTGGACGGAGGGTGCAAGCGGGCAGTACGAAGTGCGGATGGCTCGGCTCGGTCCGGATCTCGCAGTGCTCGGTGACACGCGTCTCGTGTCGCCCAAGGGTGCCAACGCGGGGCAAGGCGCCGTCTTCGCAAGCGGCTCGAAGGTGCTCTCGGTGTTCGTGCAGACCACCGCGGGCCACGACGAGCTCTGGGGAGCAAGCTTCGAATGCTTCTGACTCGACGCCTCGTCCTTTCGCTCTTCGCGCTCGCGCCCGCCGCCTGCCAAGCCATCCTCCCCACGGGGCCGTCGAACGTCGCGCAGGGTCGCTACTACGGGACGAGCGAGCCGGAGTACGACGACTTCTTCCTCCGTCTCTACCGCCTCCAGGTCGCCCTCAAAGACGCCCCCAAGCGCATCGGCGAGCCGCGACAGCAGGTCGCCGACACGCTCGGCGTCGGCGCCGATCCCGAGGAGATCCGCACCGCCCTCGCGAAGCGCGTGTCCGAGCTCCAGAACCGGGGCATCCGCTACACGGTCGCGCACACCGACGAGACCCATCCGCCGACGTTGATCGTGACCGGCAATCCGACCGGCAAGGACTTCGAGCTCAAGGGCCACCTCGAGGGCGGGCTCAAGAGCGCCGGGGAGCTCAAGATCGACATCACGGCGTGGCAGAAGGAGCTCGACGAGCTGAGCCCCAAGGAGTCGACGCTCGAGACGAACGTCAACGAAACGTTCGCGAGCCGTTCGGAAGGCGAGCGCTCCGAGATCACGCGCAACCTGTCCGACGGGCAGAAGATCATCACGCTGCTCGTCGAGCGAACGCGTGACCTCGATCACGCGACGACGGACTTCTTGAACGCGCTCGGTGCCGCGCTCGGAGAGAAGCAGCTCGAGCCTGTGGCGAGCGAATCGACGGCGGATGCCAGCGGCGAGCAGCCGGAGAAGAAGGCGAAGAAGGGTGCAAAGGCGCCGAAGGCCGCCCCGGAGCCGAAGGCACCGAAGCCCGCACCGGCGCCGAAAGCGGCGCCCACCAAGCCGAAGGGCGCAGGGCCGAAACCGCCACCCGCGCCCAAGCCTGCGCCGGCACCGAAGGCCGCCGCCCCGGCGCCCGCACCCAAGCCGGCGAAGGCCGACACGGGCGACGCGCCGCCGCCGCCGAAGCCGACGCAAGGCACCGCAAAGCCCGACTTCGAGCCCTGAGCGTCACGTCGTCGGGATCTTCCCCTCGACGCCCTTCACGTAGAAGTTGATGCCGAGCATGAAGCCGTCGTCGGCGGTTTGCCCCGCCTTGACGACCTCCTCGCCCGATTGATCGACGATCGGACCTTTCCAGATCGCGAACGAGCCGTCCTTGAGTCCCGCTTTGACCGCGTCGACCTTGGCCTTCGCTTCAGCCGGCACCGTCGTCGAGAGGCTCACGAGATCGATGGCGCCGTCCTTCACGCCCCACCACGTCTTGTCGGACTTCCAGGTGCCCTCGAGCGCGTCCTTGACGGCCTTCTTGTAGTACGGAGCCCAGTTGATGATGGCGGAGGCGAGGTGGGCATGCGGGCCGAACTTGCTCATGTCGGAGTCCCAGCCGAAGCCGAATTTGCCGGCTTTCTCGGCGGTTTGCAGCACCGCCGAGGAGTCGGTGTTCTGCATGAGCACGTCGGCACCCTGGTTGATGAGCGTCTGGGCAGCCTCGCCTTCCTTGGGCGGGTCGAACCACTTGTTGACCCAGATGACCTTGGTGTGAGCCTTCGGGTTCACGCTCTGCGCGCCGAGCGTGAAGGAGTCGATGTTGCGAATCACTTCCGGGATCGGGATCGAGGCCACGACGCCGAGCGTGTTCGACTTCGTCACCGCTCCGGCGACGACGCCCGCGAGGTACGCCCCCTCGTAGGTGCGTGAATCGTAGGTGCGCAGGTTCTCCGCGGTCTTGTAGCCGGTGGCGTGCTCGAACCTCACGCCCTTGCTCTCGCCCGCGACACGCAGCATCGGTTCCATGTAGCCGAACGTCGTTCCGAAGATGAGCCCGTTGCCCTGCGCCACCATGTCGCGAATCACCCGCTCCGCGTCCGCCGCCTCGGGCACGTTTTCGACGAAGGAGGTGACGACTTTGTCGCCGAGCTCGGCTTGCATCTCTTTGCGAGCGCGGTCGTGCGCAAAGGTCCACCCCGCATCGCCCACGGGCCCGACGTAGGCGAAGGCGACTTTCAGCGGGCCTTTGGGCTTTTCTGCGGGCGCCGAGGCGGCGGGCGCCGCGGCGGCGGCCTCCGCGGATGCGGCGGGCGAAGGCGCCGGGCTCGAGCTCTTGTTGCAGCCGGTCGAAAGGGCGAAAAAGACGGTCAGGGGGATCGAAGCGTTGAGGATTTGGCGACGAGTGAGAGAGTTCATTGGCGGGGGCTCCAGGATGGGACGGATCGGAACGGGCCGAGCGCGAGTCACGCGCCCGGGTGGAAAGCCTTGCCGAGCGACGCGGGCATGTTGGCGCGGATCCACGTCGGATTGCGCGCGATCAGCACGAGCACGACGATCGTCGCGAGATACGGCAGCATAGTCAAAAATTGCATTGGCACGTCGACGCCCTCGCCCTGCAGGTGCAGCTCCAGCATCGTCACGCCACCGAACAGGTAGGCGCCTAGCAACACCCGCGCCGGGCGCCAGGTCGCGAACGTCGTGAGCGCGAGCGCGATCCAGCCCTTTCCGGCCACCATGCCCTCGACCCAGAGCGGCGTGTAAACGACCGAGATGAACGCCCCGGCGAGACCACAGAGCGCACCGCCCGCGACGACCGCGAGCACGCGGATCCGCCGCACCGGGTACCCGAGCGCGTACGCCGCCTCCGGGGATTCGCCGACGGCGCGCAAGACGAGGCCGCCCTTCGAGCGAAAGAGGAACCACGAGACCCCCACGACGAAGAGGACGGTGAGGTAAACGATCGGGTGAAACGAGAAGAGGAGCGGCCCGAGCACGGGCAAGCGCGCGAGCGCGCCGAGCCCGGGCCGTGCGCGCTCGGCGAGCGTCTCCTGCGTGTAGGGGACGCCGACGAACGCCGAAAAGCCGGAGCCGAAGAGGCTGAGCGCGAGCCCCGTGGCGTATTGATTGGTGTTCAGAAACACCACGAGCAGGGCGAACAGGAACGAAAGCGCGCCGGCGGCCGCTGCACCCGCGGCAAACGCCAAAAACTCGCTGTGCGTGTGGACCGCTGCGGCAAACCCGGCGATCGCCGCGACCAGCATCAGCCCCTCGGCGCCGAGGTTCAGGACGCCCGCACGCTCGTTGACGAGCAGCCCGAGCGCGGCCAAAGCGAGCGCCGTGCCGGAGTTGACGGAGGCGGCGAGCAGCAGCGCGAGCGCTTCGACCTGCATGCTCATCCCTCACGGCTGGCGGCCGCGGTGCGTGCGGCCAGGGCCGATGGGAGGCGGCTCGCACCGAGCGAGCGCTCCCGCGAAAAGCGCAGGCGGTAGCCGATCAACGTGTCGCAAGTGAGCAGCGCAAACAGCAAAAGCCCTTGGAAGACGCCCGTGAGCGACTTCGGCAGACCGAGCCGCGACTGCGACATCTCCCCGCCGATGTAGAACATGCTCATCAGCACCGCAGAGAAGATCACGCCGAGCGGGCTCAGGCGCCCGACGAACGCGACGATGATGGCGGCGAAGCCGTAGCCGAGCGGAACGTGCGTCGTGAGCTGCCCGTCGGGGCCCGTCACCTCGAGCGCTCCCGCGAGCCCGGCAAGCCCGCCGGACACGAGAAACGCCGTCCAGAGCGCGCTTCGCGAGGAAAAGCCCGCGTAGCGCGCGGCGAGCGGCGCGAGTCCCCCGACCTCGAGCTTGTAGCCGGCGTAGGTGCGATTGACGAAGACCCAGCCGAGGCCGGCGAGCACGAGCGCGAGCGGCAGCCCGACGTTGGCGCGCGAGCCCGCGACGAGCGGCGGCACGCGCGCCGCGTCGAGAAACGTGGCGGTCTGCGGGAAGTTGTAGCCGTGCGGATCCTTCCAGGGCCCCGACACGAGGTAGCTCAGGAGCGCCTCGGCGACGTACACGAGCATCAAGCTCACGAGGATCTCGTTCGCGCTGAACCGATCGCGGAGCCAAGCGACGATGCCGCCCCACAGCATGCCGCCCGCGACGCCGGCGAGCAGCGCGAGAACGAACAGGCTCGGCGTGGAGCTCGGCGTCGCCATGAGCGCGACGCGTGTCGCGAACACCGAGCCGAGGATGAATTGTCCTTCGGCGCCGATGTTCCAGACGTTCGACCGAAAAGCGACGGAGAGCCCGAGCGCCACGAGGATGAGCGGCGTCGCCTTGATCGAGAGCTCGCCGAGCGCGCGCCAGCTGGCGAGCGGCTCGACGAGGAACATGTCGAGGCCCCGCACCGGATCCTTGCCCAGCGCGAGAAACAGCGCTGCGCCCATCAGCACGGTGAGAACGAGCGCGAGCAGCGGCGAGAGATACGCCATCGTGCGCGACGGCTCGACGCGCGGCTCAAGCCGGAGCATGGGGAGCTCCCGGGGAGGCGGCGCCGTCGCGAGGCGCGTCCGGCCAAAGGCCGCTCATCCATTCGCCGAGCTTGCGCGCTTCGGCCTCTGCGATGGGGACTCGCGGCGACACCCGGCCCGCCGCCATCACGACCAGGCAGTCGCAGATCTCGAACAGCTCGTCGAGCTCTTCGCTGATCACGACGAGCGCCGAGCCGGCGTCGCGCAGGCGCAAGAGCTCCGACCGGATTTGCACCGACGCCCCGACGTCGACGCCCCAGGTCGGCTGAGCCACGACCAGCACGCGCGGCGCCGCGTCGATCTCGCGACCCATGATGAACTTCTGGAGGTTCCCGCCGGAGAGGCTCTTCGCCGTCGCGCGCGAGCCGCGGGCCTTCACCTGAAAGTGAACGAGGAGCTTCTGCGTGAGCGCGTGCAGCCGAGGCCGGTCGAACAGCCCCGTGCGGCGCACGACCTCCGTGCGCGTGAGGAGCGTGTTGTGGGCGAGCGAAAGCGTCGTCACGGTGGCGCGACCGAGGCGGTCCTCGGGCACGAGCCGGAGGCCGAGCGCGCGCCGGCGACGCGGGGAAGCCCGCGTGATGTCTTGGCCGAGCAGCGTGATGCTGCCGCTCGCGCCCGCGAGCGTCTCGCCGGAGAGCGCGGCGAAGAGCTCGCGCTGTCCGTTGCCCGAGACGCCCGCAATGCCGACGATCTCCCCGGCGCGGACCGTGAGGTCGACGTCACGGAGCGGTGTCCCGTGCGGATCCGCGCTCGGCGCGGAGAACCCCGCGAGCTTTAGCGCCACGTCGCCGACCGGCTGCGCGCGCCGAGCGAGCGCGGGGGGCTCCGCACCGATCATCAAGCGGGAAAGCTCCGCGTTCGTTGCCGCACGCGGGTCGAGCTCGCCGGCAACGCGGCCGGCACGGAGCACCGTGCAGCCGTCGCACAGCGTGCGGATCTCGTCGAGCTTGTGACTGATGTAGAGGATCGAGCAGCCGCTCGCCGCGAGCGCGCGCAGCGTCACGAACAGCTTGTCGACGGCTTGCGGGGTCAAGACGCTCGTCGGCTCGTCCAAGATCAGCAGCGACGGACGCGTGAGCAGGGCGCGGAGGATCTCGACGCGCTGGCGCTCCCCGACCGAAAGAGCGTGCACGGGCCGCTCCGGATCGAGGTCGAGGCCATAGTCGGCTGCCACGCGCGCGATGCGCTCGCGCACGGTCGCGAGCGAGCGCTCCCGGTCGAGCCCGAGCCAGACGTTTTCCGCGACAGTGAGCGTCTCGAACAGCGAGAAGTGCTGGAACACCATCGCGATGCCGAGCGCGCGGGCGTGCTCGGGCCCGGCGATGCGAACGGGCCGTCCCTCCCAGCGGATCTCGCCGGAGTCGGGCTGCGTGACGCCGTACACGATCTTCATGAGCGTCGACTTGCCGGCGCCGTTCTCACCGAGCACGGCGTGGATCCGTCCCGGCTCGACGCGCAGGCAGACACCGTCGTTGGCGCGAACGCCCGGGTACTGCTTGCTGATGTCGACGAGCTCGAGGCGCAGCATGGCAGGCGTCATCTTGGGCCCAGAACGCTGGGGTCGGCTTTCAGCCGTGCTCGCCGCGCCGTCAGGATCTTTGCAAACGAGCGCAAGCCGAGCTCGTCCACGGTGAGTCCGGTCCGCTGCGCCTCCTCCAGGCTGATGGCTCCCGAATTCAGGGCGCGCAGGAAGTAGTTCAAGAGCCCCTGCCCGGTCGCGGCGTCGTCGAACACGTCACCGACGAGCGTTGCCTGCGCGGACTTCTCGACGAAGTTTTGCAGGCGCTCGGCGGCCGCGTCGAACCCTTCCAAGAAGAAGGCGAAGCACGCTGCGTACCGCACCGGAAGCTGCGCGGGATGCAGGTCCCACCCCTGATAGAAGCCTCCCTCGAGCGAATGCCGGATGCTCCGGTACGAGAGCTGCCATGCCGCATGCACGGCGCGGCGGTTTTCGGCGAGCGCGAGCGCACTGAGCGCTTCGCCACGATGCGGCCCCACGGGCATCACGTTCGTGGCGCCGTCCGACAGGAACACGCCGGTTCCCGCGAACGCGAGCAGCATCAGCCCTTTGGCAAGATCGCAGAGCGGATGCAGCATGCTCTGCTGCGAGGCGGTGATGCTGCACGCGGCCGTGAAATCGTAGGTGCCGAGGTGAGCGCCGGCACAACGCCCCTCACACGCGTCGAGCAGGCGGGGCAGCGCCAGCGTGCCGTCGGGCCCGACGAGCGCTTGCGTGGTCTCGACCATCAGCTCGAGCGCGAGGGCTCCCGCCGCGAGGCCGTGACGCCGCTCGAGCCTCTCGAGCAAGCGCACGAGCAAGCGCGGCTCGGCTGCGCTCGTCACCTTCGGCAGCGTGACGACGAAGCCCGGCGGTAGTCGGCCCCCGGTCGCCTCGAGCAGCGTATCGACGAAGAGCTCGAGCGTACGCCGGGAGCGCGCGTGCCATTCCGCACTGAGCGACTTCACGCGAATGCCGATGAAAGGCGGAGCCTGCCCGGTGTCGAGGGCCCGCGCGAGCTCGCGGGCAGCACG
>Ga0070682_100000795_pt1 | contig 18531 bp, 13 predicted proteins | sample KBSC63LmetaG_FD_64668 | JGI IMG/M metagenome (GOLD analysis project Ga0070682, IMG submission 64668) | Corn rhizosphere microbial communities from Kellogg Biological Station, Michigan, USA - KBS C6-3L metaG | ecosystem: Host-associated > Plants > Roots > Rhizosphere | place: USA: Michigan... | reverse complement strand
TCGAGGGCAAACCCATCGATGTGTTCAACCACGGCAATCACAAGCGCGATTTCACGTTCGTCGACGACATCGCCGAGGGCGTAGTTAGGGCGCTGGATCGTCCCGCCACCCCGAATGCGCAATGGTCCGGCGACACTCCCGATCCGGCGACGTCGAGCGCGCCGTTCCGCATCTACAACATCGGCAACAACGCGCCGGTGGACCTGTCCAGGTACATCTCGACGCTCGAAGACTGCCTGGGCAAGAAAGCCATCAAGAACATGTTGCCGCTGCAGCCCGGTGACGTGCCCGACACGTTTGCCGACGTCGAAGACCTGGTCCGCGACGTGGGTTACAAGCCGGCCACGCCCGTGGAAGTGGGCATCCGCCGCTTCGTCGACTGGTATCTCGAGTACTACAAGACGGGTGCACCGCAACCCACGCGCGTGACCAATCTGGGGTAAGAAGCCGGTTGTTTCCTGAGGTAAAGTGCGGGCCATGAAAGTCCCACTCCTCGATCTCAAGCCGCAGTACCAGTCATTGAAGCCGGCGCTCGATGCCGCGCTGCTGCGCGTCGCCGAGTCGCAGTACTTCATCCTCGGCCCCGAAGTGAAGGCGCTCGAGGCTGCCACCGCTTCCTATTCGGGCTGCAGGTTCGGCATCGGCATTTCGTCGGGAACGGATGCGCTGCTGGTCGCACTCATGGCGTTGGACATCGGCGCCGGCGATGAGGTCATCACCAGTCCGTACACCTTCTTCGCCACGGGCGGGACCATCGCCCGAGTCGGTGCGAAACCGGTGTTCGTCGACATCGATCCGGGCAGTTTCAACATCTCGCCCGCGGCCATCGAACGCGCCATCACGCCGCGCACGAAAGCCATCATGCCCGTGCACCTGTACGGCCAGGTGGCCGACATGACGAGCATCATGGACATCGCGCGACGACACAAACTGCGCGTCATCGAAGATGCGGCGCAGGCCATCGGCTCCGAGGATGCGCAGGGCAGAAGGGCATGCTCCATCGGCGACATCGGTTGCCTGTCGTTCTTCCCCACGAAGAATCTCGGCGCTTTCGGTGATGCCGGCGCCTGCGTCACCAACGATCCGGTGCTCGCCGCAAAGCTCATGAAGCTTCGCGTGCACGGCATGGAGCCCAAGTACTACCACGAGCTCATCGGCGGCAATTTCCGGCTCGACGAGATCCAGGCCGCGGTGCTCAATGTGAAGCTGCCGCACCTCGATTCATGGAGCGAGGCGCGCCAGCGCAACGCGGCGTTCTACGACGCTGCCTTCGCGCGCGCCGGTCTCGCGGGCAAGGTGCGCACGCCGCCGCCGGCGGCCAAGGGCTCGCGACACATCTATAACCAGTACTGCATCCGCGTAGATCGCCGCGACGAACTGCGTGCCTGGCTCGGCAAGAACGACGTGGGAGCGGAGATCTATTACCCGCTGGCGCTGCACATGCAGGAGTGCTTCGCGTACCTCGGTCACAAGCCCGAGGACTTTCCGGAGAGCCTGCGGGCGACGAAAGAGTCGCTGGCGCTCCCGATCTACCCCGAGTTGACAGAGTCGCAACTGCAGTACGTTGTCGATACCATCGCGGCCTATTTCAAGCAATAAAAGCCCGCCGCAATGGCCCATGACAATCTGACTTCCGCCTGGCGGGCCCTTCAGGCACGCGCCACCGAAACCCGTGCCGTCACACTTCGCGCGCTGCGTGATGCCGATCCGGCGCGCGGCAGCCGCTTTACCCGTGAAGCCGCGGGCCTGTACCTCGATTTTTCGCGCCAGCGCATCGACGACGATGGTCTTCATCTGCTCGCGAGCCTCGCCGACGCGGCCGGTCTGCGCACGCGCATCGAAGCCATGTGGCGCGGCGAAGCCATCAACACGACCGAAGGCCGCGCGGTGTTGCACACGGCGTTGCGCGTACCCGGCGTGTCCGCCGACGGCCCGGGTGGCGAAGACATTGCCCGCCAGGTACTGGCGGAGCGCGAGCGCATGTTGTCATTCGCGGATCAAGTGCGAGCTGGCGTCGTGCGCGGTTCGGGCGGCGACCGTTTCACCACGGTCATCAACATTGGCATCGGCGGCTCGGACCTGGGACCCGCCATGGCGGTGCAGGCATTACATCCTTTTACCAGCGGCGCTCCGCACGTCGCTTTCGTGTCCAACGTCGACGGCACCGATCTCGCCAATGCGCTCGAACGCGCCGACGCGGCAAGCACGTTGTTCATCGTCGCTTCGAAGACCTTCTCCACGCAGGAGACGCTCGCCAACGCGCGCACCGCGCGTGCCTGGCTCGCTGACAAGCTTGGAGAAGCGGCGGTGCCGGCGCATTTCGCAGCGGTGTCGACCAACGCGCAGGCCATGGATTCGTTCGGCATCAATCCCAACTACCGATTCATGATGTGGGATTGGGTCGGCGGCCGTTATTCGCTCTGGTCGTCGATCGGCGTGTCGCTTGCCATCGCGATCGGAAGCGCCCGATTCCTCGAACTACTCGCCGGCGCACATGAGGTCGACGAGCATTTCCGCAGCGCCCCGTGGGAGCGGAATCTGCCGGTGCTCATGGGCCTGCTCGGCGTGTGGAACATCAACCTGCTGGAGCTGCCGACGCTGGCGGTGCTGCCTTACGATGGGCGGCTCGGACGATTTCCGGCCTACCTTCAGCAGCTCGATATGGAAAGCAACGGCAAGTCGGTGAATCTTGCCGGCCAGCCGGTTACCCATTCGACTGCGCCGGTGATCTGGGGCGAGGCGGGCAACAACGCCCAGCATTCCTTCTTCCAGATGCTTCACCAGGGGACGCCGCGCGCTGCGCTCGATCTGCTGCTGCCGGCCCAGTCGTCGTGTGGCAATCCGGCGCAGGCAGAACTCGCCATCGGCAATTGTCTGGCGCAGGCAGAGGCATTTGCCTTCGGCTACTCCGCGGAGCAGGCGGCGGCGGAACTCCAGGCCCGTAAGCTTTCGCCTGAACGCGTCGAACTTCTGGCGCGTCACAAGGTCCATGCCGGGAACCGTCCGGTGAGCATCGTCGCGTTTAGGCGACTCGATGCACGAACGCTCGGTAGTTTGGTGGCATTGTATGAACACAAAGTGTTCACGCAGAGCGTGGTCTGGGGAATCAATGCGTTCGATCAATGGGGCGTGGAGCTCGGCAAGAAAATGTGTGAAGAAGTGTTGCCGCTCGTGCGCAGCCCGGACCAGGCCATTGGCACTCGCGCCATGCTGAAGCCGCTGTTGGGCCGCCTGACGCAATGGAAACAATGATTCGCGCCGCGCTGCTGGCGGCGCTGCTGTTTGCCTGCGCTGCCCGCCCGGCGGCGGCTGACGCTGGATGGTTCGAATCCGGCGACACCGTGCTGCGCAACGATCTCCTGCTGTTGAACGATGCCGGAATCATCCGGCTGCCGGTCAACCAGTGGCCCATCCCGCGCGCAGCCGTGCGGTATGCGATCGATACGGCGCGGGACTATCGCGCGTCGAACCGGGCGGTGATGAACGCACTCGATCGCGTGCGCGCGCGCCTCGGCGCCGGCGATTCGGAGCGTGCTCGCGCGTTCACGTTCGACACTTCCATCAATGCGGGCGCACCGGGTTTGCTGCGTGACTTCGATACGCTGGGGCGCGAGGACGGCGAGCTCAGCGGGCGCGGCACCTATTCCTCCGGCGAACGCGCGGAGATCGCGCTCAACGTCACGGCGGTCGCCGACCCCTCCGACGGCGACGAACTGCGACTGGATGGTTCGCACGCAACGGTTCAATGGGGCAACTGGTTGTTGAGCGCCCATGAGCTCGATCGCTGGTGGGGGCCGGGGCACGAAGGCAGTCTCATCCTTTCGAGCAATGCGCGGCCCATGCCGACGCTCATGGTTGAACGCGCCACCGCGCAGCCCTGGGAATCGAAGTGGCTCAGCTGGCTCGGCCCCTGGCGCATGAGTTTCGGCTTGAGCCAGATGGAAAATGAACGCCAGGATATCGACGCACCGCTTTTCCTGGCGTTGCGCTTCGAGGTCATGCCGTTCAAGGACATCGAACTCGGCTTTTCCCGTACCGCACAGTTTTGCGGCGAGGAACTGATCTGCACCCTCGGTTCCTTCAAGGATCTCCTGATCGGAAACGATAACGTCGGCTATGACGCCACGCCGGAATCCGAGCCTGGCAACCAGATGGCGGGCTTCGACATCCGCTGGAACTCGCCGATCGGGAACTGGCCGTATGCCGTCTACTCGCAGTACATCGGCGAAGACGAATCGAGCTACATGCCGGCGAAATACCTCGCGCAACTCGGCATCGAAGCGTGGAAGCCGATGGCGGATGGCGCGATACTGCAGTGGTTCCTCGAATACAGCTCGACGACCTGCTCGGCCAATACCGGACGCGGTCCTTACTACAACTGCGCTTACAACCAGGGGCGCTTCAACGTAGAAGGGTATCGCTACAAGGGTCGTGTCATCGGCTACACCTCCGATCGCGATGCCGAGAACTACTCACTGGGCGCCACGCTGACTACGAGCAGCGGCGAGTTCTGGTCGGCCACCGTACGGACGTCCCGGCTCAATCGCGACGACTACGGCGACGTGCACAACACCGTCGCGTCCTTTCCCACCGACTACAACGCACTCGAACTCGGGTGGCACGGCAAGCTGTTTGGTGAGCCTTTCGCGGCGGACTTTGGCGTGGAATCGACCCAACCCGTGCGAGGTGGAGAACGCGACGTGCAGGCGTTTGGCTTCATCCGCTGGACTCACGAATTCGCGCCGTGATCCGTCACCGAGGTTTTGCGCCTGTTCTGGGGTTGTTTGCGCTCGCCGTCTGCGACCTTGCCGTGGCAGACCCGTGGCTTGCCCCTGGCGACTCCGGCTTGCGCAGTGACATCCAGTTGCTGGCGGACGCGGGCATTCTTCACGGCCCGGTGACCACGTGGCCCATCTCCTGGCCGGATGTCGCGCGAGATGTGAGGACAGCACACGACGAAGGGCTCGATGCGGCCACCGCCGCCGCGTTGACGCGCGTGCGACGCCTGTCGGGTTACGCCTCGACCGATGGGTTTGCCGGCACCGGACTGAGCGCGAGCATAGCTCACGATCCCACGATGCTTCGGGGGTTCGAGGACACGCCCCGTGAAGAGGGTGAGCTCGCGATGCGTGCAAGCTGGCTCTCCGAACATTTCGCGCTGAATCTGCAGGGTTCCGTCGTGGCCAATCCCTCGGATGGCAAACAGTGGCGCGCAGATGGCTCATACGTCGGTGTGAATTTCGGCAACTACATGCTGTCCGCGGGGCTCATGGAGCGCTGGTGGGGCCCGGGTTGGAACGGCAGTCTGGCCCTCTCGACGAATGCCCGGCCCATTCCCACCGTCACGTTGGAGCGCAACTACACCGACGCATTCAAGACGCGCTGGTTGTCGTGGATCGGTCCGTGGCGCGCCAGTATTGCGCTCGGCCAGACCGAAGAACACGACGTCGCTGTCCCCAAGGTGCGCATCCTCGAGGCGCGCGTGAACTTCAAGCCACGTCCCTGGCTGGAGTTCGGCCTCACGCGGACGGCGCAGTTCTGCGGCGGTGACCGGCCCTGCGACTGGGATACGTTCACCGACATGCTGTTCGGCCGCGACAACACGGTCGACGGCGACGATCCACTCGAGGAACCTGGCAACCAGATGGCGGGATACGACCTGCGGGTGCGTTCGCCATGGAAGCCGCTGCCGATGGCCTTCTACACCCAGTGGATAGGCGAGGACGAGGCGGGTGGACTGCCGAGCAAGTTCATCGGGCTTTTCGGCCTCGAATACTGGGGCAGCAGTCCCTGGGGTGGTTATCGACTGCGCGCCGAGTACGCGGATACCGCCTGCGTGTTCAACGGTGATCCGGAGTACAACTGTGCGTACCGCCACCCCATTTACCCGCAGGGCTATACCTATCGCGGGCGGATCATTGGCCATTCCCTCGACAACGACAGCCGCATGTTCACGCTCGCGGGGCTGCTGACTCGCTCCAACGGCGACGTGCTCAGCCTCGAATTCAACCGCGCGAAGCTGAATCGCGACGGCACCGGGACTCATGCCATCAGTGAGGTGCCTGCTGATCTCGACAATGTAGAATTGCGCTACTCGAAGGTGTTCGGCATAGGCAAATTCAGCATCGGCCTGGGATTCGACGATATGGGCACGACCGAAGGGTCGAGCTCCGACGTTCGTGGGTTTCTGGGCTGGCAACAGGGAATCTGATGAGAAAGTTCTGGTCGATAGTGGTCATGGCGCTGTTTGCCGCCGCTCTGCAGCCGTCGGCAGCCCAGGTGCCCACTGCCGAGCAGCTCGAATTGCTGCGCACCCTGAGTCCGGAAGACCGCCAGGCGCTCATGGAACAGCTGGGTCTCGACGGCTCGATGGGCGACGAGACTGCCGGCACTTCCACGGACGACCGTTCTCGCAATTCACGTGATCGCGACGCCTCGGGCCGCGCTGACAACCGTGCAACGCCGCCGGTCGTGGTCGAAAAATCGCTCAAGGCCGACGACTCGGTTTTGATCGACATCGACTTCAAGAAGGACAAGCCCGCGCGCCTCGAGAGCCAGGGGCAGGGCCTTCCTCCGATTTCAATACCTGCGGAACCGGCGCCGGCTCTCACCGCCGAGGAACAGGTCGAGTTCAAGAAGCGCATCGACCTCGTGCGCTCACGCAATCCATACCAGCTCGATTCCTCGGGCACACTGCAGCTTCCGGGCTTCAGCCCCATCATGCTGGCGGGCTTGAGCGAAGCGCAGGCCACCCACCGGCTAGCGTCCATGGGCGCGTTCATCCCGCTCGAAGTCAAAGTGAGCAAACTTCCGGTGCGCAAATCCGGAGTCGCGGGGCTCAAGCCGTTTGGATACGACTTGTTCATGGACAGTTCGTCCACGTTCGCGCCCGTCGGTGACGTGCCTGTGCCGTCCGATTACATCGTCGGCCCCGGCGACCAGCTGAACGTGCAGTTGTTCGGCAGCAAGAACCGCAATCTGAGACTCACCGTCGGCCGCGATGGCCGGGTGAATTTTCCGGAGCTGGGACCCATCGTCGTGAGCGGGCGTACGTTCGAAGCCGTCGCCGCGGATATCGAGCAGCGCGTGTCGAGGCAGACCATCGGCGTCCGCGCGAGCGTTGCCATGGGGCCCACGCGCACCATCCGCGTGTTCGTCATGGGAGAGGCCAAGCGACCGGGCAGTTACGCGGTCAGCGGCCTGACTACCGTCACGTCGGCGTTGTATGCGGGCGGAGGCATCACTCCGATCGGCTCGCTGCGCGACATTCAGCTCAAGCGCCAGGGCGCCGTCATCCGTCGCCTCGACCTCTACGACCTGATGTTGCGCGGTGACACCAGCGGCGACGCCAAACTACTGCCCGGCGACGTCATCTTCATCCCGCCGATCAAGGCAACCGTCGCCGTGGACGGTGAAGTGCAGCGTCCGGCGATCTACGAACTCCAGGGCAACACCAGCGTTTCGGACATCATCCAGCTGGCTGGTGGCACGACCGCCGAAGCCGATACGAGTCGCGTGGCGCTGGTGCGCGTCAACGATCGCCGTGAGCGAGTCGTGGTCAACGTCCCGCTCGACAAGGCTTCGGGCCGCAGCGACCTCCTGCACAACGGTGACTCGCTGCGGGTGTTGCGGCTGCGCCCGACTCTCGACGAAGGCGTGACGATCGAAGGTCACGTGTTCCGGCCCGGTCAAGCGGCCTGGCACGACGGGTTGCGGCTCACGGACGTCCTGGGTTCGGTCGATGAACTCAAGCCCAACGCGGACCTCAATTACATCCTGATACGTCGTGAGAATCCCCCGGATCGCCGCATTACCGCCGTGTCTGCCGATCTGGGCGCGGCTTTGCGGGAACCCGAATCCGCGAGCAACATCAAGCTGATGCCGCGCGACCGCGTCTTCGTGTTCGATGTCGAGTCGGGCCGTCGACAGATACTCGACCCGCTGCTCGATGAGATGCGTCGTCAGGCGCGCATCGACCGGCCTGGCGAGGTGGTTAGAATCGACGGCCGCATCAAGGCGCGTGGTGACTATCCACTCGAGCCCCAGATGCGCGTCAGCGATCTGCTGCGCGCTGGTGGCGGGCTGCAGGATGCGGCATACGGCGCCAAGGCCGAACTCACGCGTTACACGCTCACCGGCGACACGCGGCAAACGCAGTTACTGGACATCGATCTCGCCGCCATCCGCAAGGGCGACACCAGCGCCGACCTCCAGCTGCAGCCCTTCGATTTCCTCAACGTGAAGGAAGTGCCGGAGTGGAGTGAGCAGGAAGAGGTCGCCATTCTGGGCGAAGTCCGCTTCCCGGGAACGTATCCCATCCGCCGCGGCGAAACCCTGTTGTCGGTGCTCGCGCGCGCTGGCGGTCTGACCACGTTGGCCTTTCCCGAGGGCTCGGTCTTCACGCGAATCGAATTGCAGAAGCGGGAACAGGAGCAGATCGACCGCCTTGCCGTGAGACTTCAGAGCGATCTCGCCGCCGCCGCCTTGTCGGCGGCCGCGGCCAACCAGGGAGGCGCGGGCCAGGCGCTCACCGTCGGACAGTCACTGCTCAACCAGCTGAAGGACACGAAGGCCGTCGGTCGACTGGTCATCAACCTGAACAGCGTGCTGGCGGCACAAGCGGGCTCGGCGTCCGACGTGGTTCTGCGCCAGGGCGATCGCCTGATCATTCCGAAACAGAAACAGGAAGTGACCGTCATCGGTGAAGTGCAGAACACCACGTCGCACTTCTTCCGCGAAAATCTTTCGCGCGACGACTACATCAACCTGAGCGGCGGCACCACGCGCAAGGCGGATGATGACCACATCTACGTAGTGCGGGCCGACGGGAGCGTGTTGTCGAACGACCGTGGCGGATGGTTCGGTCGAAGCGGGCAGGTCGCGATCCGTCCCGGCGACACCATCGTCGTGCCGCTCGACACCGAGCGCATGCCGGCGTTGCCGCTGTGGCAGGCGGTCACGTCCATCGTCTACAACCTCGCCATCGCCGCGGCCGCGGTCAACTCGTTCTGATCCCATGAAAGGCATAGTGCTCGCGGGCGGCTCCGGGACCCGGCTGTATCCCGTCACCATCGGCATCAGCAAACAACTGCTGCCGGTCTACGACAAGCCGATGATCTACTACCCGGTGGCCACGCTGATGCTGGCAGGGATCCGCGAGATCCTCATCATCTCGACTCCGGTCGACCTGCCGCAGTATCGCCGGCTGCTTGGCGACGGGAGCCAGTGGGGCATTTCGCTTTCGTATGCGGAGCAGGCGCGTCCGGCGGGGCTCGCCGAAGCATTCATCATCGGCCGCGAATTCGTGGGTGACAGCGCCGTCGCGCTCGCGCTCGGCGACAACATCTACTACGGACACGGTCTGCCAGACCAGTTGCGTGGCGCCGCGCAGCGCGCCAGCGGCGCCACGGTGTTTGCGTATCGCGTACGCGATCCGGAACGTTATGGCGTCGTTCATTTCGATGCCGATGGAGTCGCGCTCGGCCTCGAAGAAAAGCCCGCGAAGCCGAAGTCCAACTACGCCGTGACCGGACTCTATTTCTACGACAACGACGTCGTGAACATCGCCGCGACGATCCAGCCGTCACCGCGCGGCGAGCTCGAGATCACCGACGTCAACCGCGCATACCTCGAGCGCAAGGCGCTGCGCGTCGAGATGCTCGGTCGCGGCGTGGCATGGCTCGACACCGGAACCCACGAGTCGCTTCTGCGCGCCTCGATGTTCGTCGAGGCGATCGAATCCCGCCAGGGACTCAAGGTCTGCTGCCCTGAAGAGATCGCCTTCCGCTCGGGGTTCATCAACGCCGCGCAGCTCGAAAAGATTGCGCAGTCGCTCGCCAAGACTGAGTACGGCCAATATCTGTTCGACATCGCGTCCGGGAGGACGTGACGTGGAGTTCGAGCCTCAGCGTATTCCGGATGTCGTGCTGATCCGTCCGCGGTTGTTTGGTGACAGTCGCGGATTCTTCTTCGAATCCTGGCAGCGGCGTGAATTCGCGCAGGCCGGCATCGACGTCGACTTCGTCCAGGACAATTGCAGCCGCTCGGCGCGACACACGCTGCGCGGCCTGCACTACCAGGTTGAACAGACGCAGGGGAAACTCGTGCGTGTAACGTCGGGCGCCGTCTTCGACGTGGCGGTCGATGTTCGCCGCAGCTCACCCCACTTCGGCAAATGGGTGGGTGTCGAACTCTCCGCCGACAATCAGTTCGCGCTCTGGGTGCCGCCGGGATTCGCGCATGGGTTCCTGGTCCTCAGCGAGAGCGCCGACTTCACCTACAAGTGCACTGACTACTACGCGCCGGCGCATGAACGTTGCATCCGCTGGGATGATGCCGGGGTGGGCATCGATTGGCCGCTCGCGCCCGGCGTCGCGCCGATTCTTTCGCGCAAGGATGCCGAGGGCGCCACGCTCGCCGATGCGCAAACGCTGCCGTGAAGGTTCTCGTCACCGGCGGTAATGGCCAGCTGGGCCGCGCACTGTCCGGCTCCGTGCCCGACGGGGCCCTCGTCGAAGTCGTCGACCGGGCGCAGCTCGACATACGAGACTCCGCTGCCGTCGACGCCATCTGCGTCCGATTCGCGCCCAATGTCATCATCAACGCCGCGGCGTACACGGCAGTAGATGCGGCGGAGTCCGATCCGGCCACGGCGCAGGCCGTCAACGCGGAAGGTCCGATGCATCTGGCGCGGGCCGCGGCACGTTCTGGCGCGAGGCTGCTGCACGTGTCCACCGACTACGTGTTTTCGGGCGACGGGACGCAGCCTTATTCTCCGGCCCAGCCGACGCAGCCCCTGGGTGTCTACGGCCGGAGCAAGCTCGACGGCGAAGAGGCCGTCTTGGCGGAGCTCCCCACGCAGTCCATGATCCTCCGCACCGCGTGGGTGTATTCGCCGCATGGACGCAATTTCCTGAAGACGATGCTGCGCTTGATGGCGGAGAAGAACAGTGTGCGCGTGGTCGCCGATCAGCGCGGCGCGCCGACGGCCGCGCACTCCATTGCCGAAGTGCTTTGGGCCTGCGCGCGGTTGCCCGCGCTTCATGGCATTCACCACTGGACGGATGGCGGCGAGGCGAGCTGGCATGAATTCGCCGTGGCCATCGCGGAGGACTCGCGGGCCGCAGGGCTCCTGTCGCGGTCACCCGAGGTCACACCGATCCCGACTTCCGAATACCCGACGCCTGCGCGTCGGCCGAGTTACAGCGTTCTCGACTGCACGACGACCATCGAAGCCACCGGGATTTCCCAGGTGCCATGGCGCACGCAGCTGCGTCGAGTGTTAGGAGCGATTGCCAATGCGTAGATTGCTGGTCACGGGCGGTGCGGGCTTCATCGGCGCGAACTTCGTACGTCACTGGTTGCAGGCCAATGCCGGCAGCAGGCTGGTCGTGCTCGACGCCCTCACGTACGCCGGAAACTATTCGAACCTGCGGCCATACGAGTCGAACGACTCGTTCCGGTTCGTGCAGGGCGACATTCGCGATGGCGCGCTCGTCGAGGGGCTGCTGCAGGAAGAGAGGCTCGACACCATCGTGCACTTCGCGGCCGAGTCGCACGTCGACCGGTCGATCTCGGGTCCCGACGCTTTCATTGAAACCAACGTGCTGGGCACGCACTCGCTGCTCAAGGCGGCACGCAAATGCTGGCTCGGGGCCAAGCCGGTGGATCATCGGTTCCACCACGTTTCCACGGACGAGGTCTACGGCTCACTGTCGCCGACCGACGAGCCATTCCGCGAAACCACGCCGTACGCGCCGAACTCACCCTACGCGGCGAGCAAGGCGGCCTCGGATCACCTCGTTCGCGCCTATCACCATACCTACGGGCTCTCGACGACCATCAGCAACTGCTCCAACAACTATGGAGAGATGCATTTCCCCGAGAAGCTGATCCCGCTCGTCATCGTCAACATCCTGCGAGGACTGCCGATTCCGGTGTACGGGGACGGACGGAACGTGCGCGACTGGCTGCATGTCGAAGATCACTGCCGCGCGATTGCGCGCATTCTCGAAAGTGGCAGGCCGGGCGAGGTCTACAACGTGGGTGGGCGCGCCGAGCGCGAGAACATCACCATCGTGAACCTCTTGTGCGATCTCGCCGACCAGTTGTTTGCCACGGACTCCGCGCTCGCGAAGCAATACCCGGACGCGCCGGCGGCTCGTGGGCAGAAGTCCGCGGGCCTCATCAAGTTCGTGTCGGACCGGCCGGGACACGACCGTCGTTACGCCATCGACTGCACGAAGCTCGAGCGCGAACTGGGGTTTGCGCCGACCACGACCTTCGACGAGGGAATCCGCCGCACGCTCGCCTGGTTCGCCACGAACCGGCCCTGGTGGACCGAAGTCATGGACGGTTCGTACCGGCAGTGGATCGAAACTAACTACCGACTCAACCGGTAGCCGCGCCAGGCTCAAGCCGCACGTCGAACGCCGAGGCGATTCGCGAGGGCAGGTCGGCCAGCGGAAAGCGCGGCTGACTCGCACCGCGTTGCACGCCGGAGTCGATGAAATAGCCGATGCCGTTGTGTTCGCCGTTCTTGATCGCCACGAAGGCGACATCCGCGTCGAGATCCGTGAAGGCATCGCTGCCCACGCGGTAGGAGAACGCTTTGGCGATCTCGCGCGGGTAGGTGAGCATTACGAAGAGGTCGATGCCGCGGTTGTCCACTTCGAACAGTGGGATTCCGTCCGCTGCCACCGCACTCGAGAGGCGATCGGCGGCCAGGCGCGCCTGTTCGGGTGAATCGCAGGTGACGAGGAAATCGCGCGACATGCGCGGATCGACGCGTACGAACGGCACGCCGATCTTGCGCAGGAACGCATCGTGCGCGCGCAGGCGCCAGTAGAACGTGAGCTTCTCCTGGGGGTTCTGGTGCAGGCCCGTCGCCAGCATGAACCGCGCTTCGGGCGCGGAACGCATCACGCGTCCGAGAATCTGGTCGTACAGGTTGTACACGTCGAACACCGGATCGTTGCCCGGCTTCACGTACCACTCGGGGTTGCGATGCGGGCCACGATAGGGAGAGGCCGAGAACATGTAGTGGTGCTGGATGTGCGCGCCGGCGTTCAGGAACAAGGTGGCGAAGTCCGGCTTGGTGCGACGTTGTTCGGCGATGAATACGTCGGCGAGCAGCAGGTCCAGGAACATGGCGCGATACCACGGGCGGCGCAGGCCGAGAGCGACGAGGCGTGCGTACGTGGTGTAGCTCGCGGGCGCCGCGTATGCGGCAAAGCCGGACAGCAGGTCGAGGACGGTTTTGAACGCGAGCTTGCCCTGCGCGTTGTCATTGACCGCCTGGACGATCGCTCGATACAGCCGCACGAGAACCGGCCGCGCGGTGATGTCCGTGGGTGTCCACGGATCGGGAACGAAGAAGGCTGGCTTGCGTACCCGGTTGGCCGCATTCATCGGGCTGATTGCGCCTACCTTGAGGCCGCAGTGTTCGAGTTGCTCCCAGATCTGCGGAGCGTTCGAATTCACGAAATCACCCAGGCGGAAGACCTTGTGTTCGTCGAACGGCTTGCCGGTGTGGGCAGTTACCCATTGGATCCAGGGCTCGAGGTGAGAGTAGCTTTCCTCGGAGGTGGTCTCGCTGACGCCATGCCGCTCGATCATCCCGCGGAGATTGAGGAGCTTGCCTTCCGCCGCGTACTGGCGGACGAAATCGAAATTTATCTCGTTGAATTCAATGAAGATCAGCGGAGCCACGGAGTCGCCTTGAGCAGCTTTTTCGAAGGCGCCAAGGATGCCGCCTGTGACGGCAAAAAGCGAGTAACTGCGTCCCCCGGCCTTGAAGTTAGTCCCCTGCGGGAAAGGAGTATCCGGCCGCCTGTATACTGCCGCCGCGTCAACCACGACCGGATTCAAAGCCAACCTGATGCTGGTGCAACTCCTTTCGCGTGCGATCACCCGCATGCGCGGCACTCCCTTCCAACTCGATCCGGCGCTTCCCTCGTCGTACCTGGTGTCGATCGCATTCTCCTACGTCGTGCGTCGGCTGCGCGGCGCCCTGTGCTTTCCATTCCGTCGTGGCACTGTTTTCGTGGGTACCCGCGTCAGGTTCGTCGGGAAATCGAAGATCCGCTTTGCGGGCCCGCTCAATGTCGGCGACGGCTGCATCGTCAATGCGATCTCGAGTGAAGGTATCGTCTTCGGGCCGAACGTGTCGCTTCAGCGGCAGGTCGCCATCGAGTGCACCGGCTCGCTGCAGAAGCTCGGGCGCGGCGTCGTCATCGGCGCCAACGTGGGAATCGGCTCGATGTCGTTTCTCGGCGCCGCGGGCGGTATCCGGATCGGCGACGACACCATCATCGGCAACTTCGTGAGTTTTCACGCCGAGAATCACAACTTCGCGAGTCTCGACCAGCCCATTCACCGCCAGGGTACGAACTGGCAGGGCATCGAGGTCGGCAAGGACTGCTGGATCGGCGCGAAGGTGACGCTGCTCGATGGTGCGCGCGTCGGAGATCAGTGCGTGATCGCTGCGGGTGCGGTGGTCAAGGCAGGCGACTATCCACCCAGGTCGGTCCTCGCGGGCGTGCCGGCGCGCGTTGTCGCCACGCGTGGCGGAGCGCGCACAGAGGCCTAAGACGAGAGGACGGCTGCGCGCAGGGCCGTCGCGAAACCCGCTGGGTCGAATCGCTGCGCATTCGCGCTGGCCGCCGCTCGGCATCGAAGAAGATAGGCTGGGTCGCGCCGCAATCGATCGATGACCGCCTCGAGCGCGGGCAGGTCGCGTGCCGAAATGCGCCATCCGCCGTCGCCGTCCTCGAACAACTCCGTGCAACCACCGACCGTCGGACAGATCACCGGCACTGCCGAAGCCATCGCCTCCAGCAGCGTCATGCCGAAGGTTTCGATCCATCCTTCCGGATGGCTGAGATTGAGCACGACGCTCGCCTCGCCGTAGAGCGGGTAGATGGCGGGCGGACGGAAAACGATGTCAACATTGGGCGGAAGCGCCGCGGTGCCTGCGAACTCGCGCCATTCCGCTTCGGTGCAGTTGAGTGCCAGCTGGAAACGCAGGACGCGCGGAGTGCTTGCCGGCTTCAACGCCTCGCGTCGCGCGAGTTCGAGGAAAGAATCGATGCCCTTGTACCATTTGAGCGAGCACGCCATGAAAACCTTGAAGGGCGCCGATTCTGAATGCGTGGACGCAGTCTTGAGTGCGAGCTGCCACTCCGGCTGCGACAGCGAGTTGTACACGACCACCGCGCGGTCCCCGGGCAACGTCAGCGCATCGCGTACGTACTTCGAGACGCAGAGGAAGCGATGAGCCGTCCTGCGCGTCACCCCTAGCAAGGTTCGAAACAGCAGCCGGGATCCCAGGCCGACTTCGTGCATGTGCACGACGACACGGCGGCCGCAGAGCCTTGCAGCCAGCGTCGCGCCGGGCGTGAGTACGGTGTTGGCGTAGACGATGTCGGCGCGCCAGAACAGGCAAAGCTTCAGGATCCTGAAGAACAGCTGCAGCTGCGCGAAGCCGAACAAAAGGAGCAGTAGCAGCCGATTCTCGCGGAATCGGTAGAAGATGGTCTCGGCCGGATGCGCGGCGCGGATGAACCCCGACTTGCCCGCCGATCCCACCACGATGCGGAGCTCTGCGCCGCTTGCGGCCAGCTCGGTCAATGCGTGCGCGAAAACCTTTCCCGAGCCGCTGAAGTCGTCATACAGATGCGCGCAGGCGATCCGCGTGCGTTTCGCCGGCGTGTTCAAGTGGCGGGGGCGGGAGAGGTGGAAGCGGTGGGGACAGGCTCGCGTACGCGATCGTCACGCGTGTGATTGAGCATCAGCATGCAGCCGATGCCGAAGAACACGACGTGGCCCCACTCGGTGAGGCCGTGCAGCGTCAGCGCCTTTCCGAAACACAGGAGCACGATCCAGCGACCCGCGCGCCGGTACGGTTCGCCGGCCGGATCCTTGAACGTGAACGACTTTCGCGAGACGCGCCACGCGTACCACGCGAGGATCACGAGACCCATGATGCCGAACTTGAGCGCGATGGTGCCGAGGCTGTTGTGCAGGTTCGGGATGGAGGTGTTGCCGTCGAAGTCGAGGATGCCGGGCGGCAGCGGAAGGCGCGCGCCCAGGCCGAAGCCAAAGGCAAGTTCGTAGTTGCTCGCGCGCATGAAGTGATCGAACAGCGAGACGTTTTCGAGGAAGCGCCATCCCAGCGACTGGTCGCTGTCACCGACGCCGCGCGAGATGCGCTGCTGGACCACGTCGAGTTTCAGCAGGAAGGGAGTGGCTGCGGCCACCACCATCAGGACCCCGGCGATCTTGAGGATTCCGGCGAATCGAAGCAGGAATTGCTCCCGGTACGACCACAACATCGCGAGCCCGAAGCCCATGTCGAGCAGGAGGTCGGTTCTCGACAGCGAGGCGACGGTGGCCAATACGCTCAGCGCGGCGCGCCGTTGCCACCGCGTCGCGTGTTCCCGGTCGATCGCGGCCAGAAATACGTTGGTCACCAGGACGAACGGCAACCACGTGTGTGCCCAGGGAACATAGGCGCCGCGCCACAAATACGCCGACACACCTGCGGCATACGCGAGCAAGGCGGCGCCAATCGTATACAGGCTGACGATCACGCCCATATGGGACATGCCGATGAGCGCCTCGGTCTGGAAATCCTTGTCGCGATACGCGACGAACATGTAGCGGCCGACGAAGAAAGCCAGGAGCGCGCCGAGATCCCGAAGTACATCGCGCGCCGCCGGCGCCTGGTTGAACGTGACGTCCAGAATGATCAGCAGGACGACGCCGGCGAGGAGGGTGCGGATGGACGCCGGAATCCGGAGTCGCAGGGGGATGCCGTGCCATTCGCTCTGCAGCCCCATGAGCATCGCGAATGCCACGAGGAAGAGATCGTAGGCCGGCTCGACGATTTTCGGCGCGATCATGAGCATCACGAAGAAAACCACGAACGATAGAATCCGCGTGTTCACGCAGCGGGCCGCGCGGACTTTTCCGCTTCGACGCCGCGCGCCACGGCGAGTGCCACGCTGGCGAGCGCCTTCGCATCTCCGAGCGTGGCCTTGAAGTCGAACGTGCCTGGCGCGCCGAATTCGACATAGGCCGCGGTTGCCTTGAGCAGATCGTCCGATGCCACCGGTTTGTAGTCGAGCGCCCAGCGCAGGCTTTCATCGAGCGCCGAGTAGTCGCGGATCATGCGCACGTTCGGGAAATAGCCATACAACACGTCGCCGAAGGTGATCACGGGCTTGTTGAGCACCGCGGCTTCGAAACCGAGTGTGCTGGTGAGGCAGATGACCCCCCGGCTGCGGCGGGCCAGTTCCTTGGCGCGCATGCCGGCAGCGAGCAGTCGCACGTTGGGCAATTCGCTGAGCTGCTGGTAGAAGGCCCGCGGCTGCAAGGCAATCGCTGACGGATGTTCCTTGACGTACAGCTTGACGCCCGTGGGCAAACGGAACGCGATGGCCTTGATGACGCTCATCTCGTCGATGAAGTCCTGCGCCAGCACCGAGGTGGACGCTTCCGGATGGAAATGCAGCGGGTAGAGGAGGTACTGCTCGTCGGGCAGCTTCGACTGGTAGTACTTCGACACCAGGCCTGCGCGAAGTCTCCGCTTCATCGCACGCTTGAGGAATGCAATCGACAATGCAATGGGGTCGCCGTGCTGGAAGGCGAGCGCGCAGTCCTCGCGGTAGCGCGTGCGGTAGCGCCACGAGCGCATCACGTGACGCAGTTTTTCGGTGCGCAGGTATTTTCGCGAGATGCTCATCTCGCCAATCATGCCGCCAGCGCTCTGCGGCTTCATGTAGTCGGGTACCTGCTCGTCGATCGTGCGGATGTATTTGCCGGCAATCTCGTAGGCCTCGGCGGAAATCGCACCGGGCGAGTCATCGCGGTAGATCTCGCCGACGCGCACGAAGTCTTCGATCGCGCCCGTCATGCTGACTTCGATGCGGCCCGCGATGCGCGAAGGGCAGAGACTGCAGAATGGAATACGCGCCTTGAGTGTCTGCTGATACGCTGCGATGGCGAATGCGTTGCTCACCTGTTCGTAGAGCACGGCGCAGGGTTTTTCAGCCGCGAAGATCTTTTCGAAGAACAGCTCCAGCAGGCCGGGTATGTCGGCGTAGGTCACCGGGCAGTCGCGGGCCAAAGGTGGACGGATGTCCATCGTCAGGAAGCGGTCGAAATCCGAGAAGAGGCTGATCCAGCGGTGCGAGGTTGGAAGCGCGGGCTTGCGATCGTTGCGCAACCATTCGCGAATGAAGTCGGTGAAATACCACCCACCCGGAATTGCTGCGTCGCCGCTGCCATAGACGACATCGGACAAATGCGAGTCGAGCACGAAAACGGCCTCGAGGTCGTGAGTGCGCAGGTAGGGCGCGAGCTCTTCGAAGTAGGGCCGGCTGTAAGCCGCGGAGTTGATCAGGCAGATGATTTTTCTGGGCACGAAGGATTTCCCGGGTCGCGAAAGTTTGCGCAGCTCAGCGCGCCACGCGCGCGCGTCGCGAGCGGCCGCGCAGGACCGCGATGAATCCGGCGAGCATCGCGCCA
>Ga0070682_100000794_pt1 | contig 18551 bp, 21 predicted proteins | sample KBSC63LmetaG_FD_64668 | JGI IMG/M metagenome (GOLD analysis project Ga0070682, IMG submission 64668) | Corn rhizosphere microbial communities from Kellogg Biological Station, Michigan, USA - KBS C6-3L metaG | ecosystem: Host-associated > Plants > Roots > Rhizosphere | place: USA: Michigan... | reverse complement strand
CGCCCATCGGGACGTCTTTGAACAGGTCCGCGAGCGGGTGCCGGCGGCGACGTCCGACAACGATGCCTTGTTCGTCGCGGATGATGCCGTGCTTGTCCTCAACCAGGTGCGGCGCCGCGGGTGTGCTCATAGTTGCAATCGTGCCTCACAGGGCGGGGATAAGGTAAGCATCGGGTCGGGGACCTTCGACGAAAAGGAATCAACCGTGAAGCTTCATATCGTCGCACTCGCTGCGGGTGCACTGCTCGCGATGGGCCCCGCCACGGGTGTGGCTGCTGCCGATCCCATTACCGACCTGTTCAACACAGGGTCTGCCGGGTCGAGCTCGCAGCCCGCGCCGCCACAAGTTGGGAACTGGTCGGGCACGTGGAAGGTTGGCAACAACTCGTATCCCGCGACGCTGATAGTGCAGCAGTCGGTGCCGTTGAAAGCCCGCATTTCCATCCCGGGTCGGCCCTGCTACGCCGACTGGAACCAAACTGGTGGTAGCGGCGGCAACCTCGTTGTCCGGGCCTCTGTGACGTCCGGGAACTGCTCCTCGAACACCTGGAACTTGAAAACCACTGCAACAACCATGTCCGCTGTCGATGGTGGCGCTTCGATCAACTTGACGAAGCTCTGACCGCATAGGGGTGGGTATACTGCCTCGTGTTGCTGCGGGGCCCCTGCACACGGGCGAGAGCAGCGCGGTTTGTCGGTTCGAGTCCGGCCCGCCCGTGTGCACCCCCATCACGAACCCACCCCGACCGCTTGCACGATCCCCCTAACCTGTTCGATCTGCCGGGCGAGCATCGCGCCGGGCATTTTGTCGTTCGAGTCGTTACCTATCGCGACGGTGAACTTCGGGTCCTGTGTCCTGCTGTAGGTGTATTTGATCGAGGTGACGTGCTCGGTGTGGTACTTCGGGTTGATGGTCCCGACCTCCGCCATCGTCCGATCCCCAGTGTCGAAGTGCCGTCCGACCCAGTAGGGTGCGCCGTTGATGACGGTGAACTTGTATGAGGTGAACGCCCGGGACCGCCAGAATCCCGTGCGGATCGCTTGCAGTGCTGAGAGGGAGAATCCGGTGCCGCCGGTGGACTCGAAGCGTTCCCCGAACGCCGGCCCACGGATCCCCGCTTTCGCTTGCCATATCGGGTTGGCGACCCGATGGAATGCGAGGACGACGTCCTCGACTTGTGAGTCGAAGATGCCGAGCGCTAGCCCGGGGTTGCCGAATATGGCGCCGATGTAGCCGAGGGCGGCGTTGACGAGCAGTTTCAGGCCGGTGTTCACCCAGTCGGGGGAGTGGCCGCCGGTGACGATCGCGGTAGCTGTGAGCTTCCGTGTCACCCTGCGCCACGTGGAGATGCCTGTTTTGCCTGTGCGGTGGGCGTTGCGCCACGCCACCCACGGGGATTGCGGCATCGTCCCTAAGTAACCGGACAGTCCATATTCTGGGGGGTCCGGGATCGCCGCGACGGTCGCGACCTCGTTGATTAAATCGTCCGCGACCTGCGTCACGAACCGGATCGCGCCGTCCAACGCGGTACCGGTGAGCCCCACATACCCGGACTTGTCGACCACATCCACGACGAGGGTCGGTAGCTCCAGCGTGAAATGTGTGGGTGCCGGCTGCGGCATGCCCGGCAGCCAGCGTTTCACCACGATCTGCAGGCCGGCGTCCGCGAGGGTCGGTGCCACGACGTCGTAGAAGTTGCCGAACCGGGTGGAGATGATCGACCACAGCGAAGTGTCGGTGAGGATGTTACCGGGCACGACGACGATCGGCCACGCGGACGGGTCGAGATTCGCGAGCCACGATCCCGGATTGAACAAATCTTCCGGCAATGCCCATAGCGGCGCGAACCGGCGAAGTAAATTCAGGAACAGTAATGTGCGGACACCAAAAGACGACGGTCCCGCATAAGCGTACAGCTTCGGCCACTGAAATTCAGCGGGAAACCAGGGATTTGCGTATGCCGTAACCGTTTTTAGGTGCTGGAATTCGTGAATCCATTGTATGGAAATATACTCGCGACCGTCTTCGGTGCCTTCGTCGATTATCTCGGTTGCTTTACCTGACCATTGTTTGCCAGCCATGTCCACGAATATGTGGACGTCTTCCTCGAGTTCGAGTTCATTCAGCAGCCAGTCTGTAACCTTGTTGCTGGTAAACAGTTTCGTGACGCCTTCGCCGGCGTCATTCATCAGATCTTCGAATGACACTTCGACGCATCCGACGAGGCGGCGGGGGTTCTGCCAGTTTCCGTCGTACAGCGTGATCGAGGCGGGTGAGCGCTGTTCGATGAGGCGGTCGATCGCCGCTTGCAGTATTTCGGCCCTGACGGCCTCCGCTGTCATCGGCATGTCAGATCACCGCCGTATACTGCGCAGTGAAAGGTCCCCGCGGGTGCGTCAACACCCCGGGGACGTGGCCGACAGTAGAGGTGTCAGCGTGGCGAAGTCTACATGCAGCGTCCCCGAGTGTGAGCGTGTCGCGGACGCTCAGGGATGGTGCAACTTGCACTACAAACGGTTCCTGCGACACGGATCCCCCACCGGGGGGATGCGGTACTACCGCCCGCGCCGCATGTCCAGCGCGGAATCTGTGTTTCGCCATTTCATGCCCGGCGCCCCCCCGCCTGCGCCATCTCCCACAGAGGGGTGCTGGCTGTGGCCGCACCCGAGACCAGATAAGGGCTATGGCGAATTTCACTTCGGAGGGTCGATGCACCGCGCGCATTGCGTCGCCTATGAACTGTTCGTCGGACCTATTCCCGATGGGCTGATCGTCCGCCACACGTGCGACCTGCCGCGATGCTGCCAGCCCTTGCATTTGCAAATCGGCACGCCTGCCGATAATTCCCGCGACAAGGTGGAGCGCGGTCGGCAATCTCGCGGGGATAACCACCCGCGTTCGATATTCGCGCCCGAACAGGTCCTGTCCATTCGTGCGCAGCATGCGGAGGGGTTTAATTCCAGGGTTATCGCAGACCAATATGGGTGCAGTTATGGCGCCATTCATTCCATCGTGACTCGCCGGACGTGGAAGCACATCTAATCTGCTCATTGTCTCGATGCCCCCGCCCATTGAACGTTTTCGAGTGCGGGCGGTGTTTCGCCGCCCCAGCCTCGGTCCCATCGTTGCCGGTACCAGACCTGGATGGTGGTGTCGGGGTCGCCGCCTTGTATCCAGATGGGCACTTGTGCGGGCGTAACCTTTCCCGGTTTGATCCATGCAAGAAACGCCTTCGCGGCCATCCTCGACCAGATTTGGCTGTCGTCGCGGGCAAGCAGAGTTTCCACGAGCGGGTCTGTGCGGGCAAGAAACTCGACGCCCGGGCCGACTGCGGGTAGGTCGACCATGCGGCCGGTGAGCCCGTCGGGTAGCCATACGGTTGTGGTGGCGGTGAGTTCGCCAGATGCGAATTCGGGGTAGCAGCGGGTGTCGGCGGGGTTGAGCATGGGGACGTGGCCTTGCCACACACCTGAGCCTGGTTGTAGTGCGCCGGTGGTGGGGTTGACTTCCTCCGTCATGGCGCCCTTGCTGATGCTGTAGGTGAGGGTCTCGCTCTCCCACCAGACGCTGTACGCGGTCGCTACGATTTCCCACACGCCGAACCGCAACACGCCGGGGACGTAGGGGAGTAGGTCGCGGGGTTTTTCGGCGAGTCGGATGGGGAGTTCCCGCCAGCCTGAGCGCACCGAGTACACACGTAGGTAGACGTCCATGTCGAATCTCAAGAAACGCCACATCCGAGTCTCGACATCTTCCCAGCCGCCGCCATCCTGTGATTGCGTACCCAACACAAACTTGATGGTGCGTTTCTCGACGCGCGGATACGGGGACGGGGTGGAGCCCTCCTGGTACGCATGCGCTTCGTCTACTTGTGTGCGGGGGGCGTGGTAGAAGCCTTCATACCCGGTCAACAGGGTGACGCCTTCGCCCTCAAAGTTCGGGCCCATCACTTCCAGTGTGTCTATGTCTGTGCCGTACCGGTCGCGGAGGATGAGTTGTACGGGTCGGGCGAGTGCTGCGGGGACGTCGCATTCCATAGCTAGCCTCCGTTCCGGTAGCGGGTGGTGACGGGTGACATGCGTTCCTCGATTTGGTCGACGACAGCCGCACCGACAGCGTTGGGGTTGTCGGTTCCGTTGACGTTGACGGTGACGTTGGCGCCTTGCTGTTGGCGTTGCGCCGCTTCGAGCGCTTCGGCGGCGGTGCGGAGGTCGTCGATGGCGCGGTCGGATAGGGACGACAGGCCGAAGGGGTCGGTGAATTGCCCGATGATTTCTTTCGCCGCGTCGGCGCCCCAGTTCTTGGCTTGGGTGCCGAAGTCTTGGTCTGCGGCCCACGCGTTGGCGCCGGCGATGCCGGGTTCGTACACCTTCGCGCCCGTGCCGCCCCCGATGGTGGGGGAGGGTTCGGTGGGTGCGGGTGGTGTTTCCTCGGCCGGTAGGTCGCCGTTGGCGAACCGCTCCAAGATGTCGACGAACCGCTCGAACACGACGGTGAGGCCGGGGGACAGGACACGTTCGGGGGGGATCACGTTTTTCAGCATGACGCCCTTGCCGCGGGCGAGTCCGCCTTCGTCGTAGCCGTGGCCTTGTCCCCATACTGCGTTGGGGTCGCCGTAGCGTGCGCGGACGTAGTTGAGTGCGGCGACCATGTTTGCGAACGGGTCGAACCTGTCGTTGGGGAGGGTGGGGTCGCGGTAGGCGGCGAACGTGCCCGGGGTGACTTGCAGCAGTCCGCCGGCTTCGTTGCCGCCCGAGTTGACGTCGATCACTTGCTGTATGGCGCGTTCGTTGCCGGACGATTCGGATTGGATCTGTTTGAGCATGTTCTCGATGTACTGCTCGGGTGGGATGAACCCGGTGTGCATGAGAGCTTGGGTGGCGAGGTCGCGCCACTGTTCAGCACCCCCACCAGGTGCGCCGGGCCCGAAGCTGCCGCCGCCGGTGCGGCGGTCTTGTTCGTCGGCTTTTCCTGTGAGGAAGTCGCGAACGCTGCTGCGCATGGTGTCGAAGATCGTTTTGGGTAGCCTGCCGACGTCGGAGTCCCCGAACGTGGGGATGGCTGCGCCGATGGGGTTCATGATGGCGTCGAATGCGTCCCCGACGCGGTTGCGGAGGAACTGCACCACCCTGCCGACTATGCCGCCGCCGCCGGCGCCGCCTTCACCGATCCCGGGGACGCCGTTGTTGTTGAACAGCGCGTGGACGTGGTCCATGTGGTTTTGGGTGGGGCTGCCGCGGTCCTCCATGAGGTTGCCTGCCCCGCCGGCGGGTTTGAAGATTTGCTTCCAGATGGTGTAGCCCAACGCGAGGGCGTTCATTTCGCGGTGCAGCCAGTCGTTGACCTCGGTGCCGACCGGGTCGCCGGTCATGACGTCGAGGGCGAGGCCGGAGGGGTGGTCGGGGTACGGGTCGGATGCGCGGTAGCCGCCGATGGTGTCGATTTCGGGCCAATACAGGTGAATGTTGCGGCGGGCGAGGATCGCCGCTGGTTTCAGGTTGGATTCGCCGCCGCCGCCGGTCCACGGTGGCGCGTCGAGCTTGACGGGTCCACCGGCGGCGAGGAACAGTTCGCGCGGGACGCGCATGTTGTTCATGGCGTCCATCACGCCAGGACCGTAGTAGTCGACTGCGGCGGTTTTGTGGACCCATTCACCGTCGGTGAGCATGGCGGGTACGCGGTCGCGGCCGGCGGGGCCTGCTACTTGCCCACCTGTTGCCATGTAGGCGGCGAGCCAGTCGGGTTTGTATTCGGCGAGCTCGGGGAGGTTCAGCCAGCCGGCGACTTTGTTCCAGGCTTCGCGGATGCCGCGGTTGTAGACGGCGTCGATGACGAACGCGGCGGGTTTTGCGACGATCCCGCGGATGGTGTCCCACACTTGCCCGATGAATTTGACGGCTTCGTCGAATGCTGTGCGGACGAATCCGAGGCCGGTTTTGATGCCGTCGAACACTGGGGTGATGACGTTGTCGAGGACCCATTTGATGCCGTTGCCGAGGGCGTCCCATGCGGGTTTGATGACGTTGTCCCATATCCACACGAAGAAGTCGCCTATGGCCCTGAGTCCGGCGATGAAGTTGTCCCATAGTGGCTTGAGGATGGTGTCGTACACGAATGTCAATCCGGTAGCGAGGGCATCCCAGGCGGGTTTGATGAGGGTGTCCCACACCCACACGAAGAAGTCACCTATGGCGCGTAGCCCTGCGATGAAGTTGTCCCACAGGGGTTTGATGATGTTGTCGTAGGCGGCTTGCAGCCCGGCCACGAGGGCGTCCCAAGCGGGTTTGATGAGGGTGTCCCATACCCAGCCGAAGAATTCTCCGACGGCTTGCAGTCCAGTTTTCAGGGCGTCGAACACGGGCCGGATGATCGAGTTCCATGCCCATTCGATGAGGTTCGAGGCGTACTCCCAGGCGGGCTTGATGCCCATTTCCCACATGAGGAGCGCGCTGGTCGCGATGAGCGCGAACGCGACCTTCAGTGCGGTGAAGATGACTTGCAGGATGGCCCAGGCGACGCTTGCTGCGGATTTGATGCCCTCCCATACGGGGACGAACACGGTTTGCCACAGCCACACGGCGGCGTCGCCGACGGCGCGGAGGCCGACGAGGATGGCGTCCCACACAGTTTGCAGGAAGCTCCAGACGGTGGCGGCTGCGGCTTTGATGCCGTTCCATGCGGCGGTCCAAATTTTGCGGCCGGTCTCGGTTTTTGTGAAGAACAGCACGAGGGCGGCGACGAGCGCGGCGATGCCGATGACGATGAGCGCGATGGGGTTGGCTGACATGGCGGCGTTGAGTGCCCATTGCACGGCGGTGGACACGATCAGCGCGGTGCGGTAGGCGGTGTAGGCGGCGACGAGAGCCGTGACGAGCCACTGGTTGTTCGTCATCAGGTCCGCGAGCACTTGCAACGCCCCGACGAGCATTTCCCCGACGATGGGGACCAGTAGTTCGAGGACGTCGAGCAGGACGGACCAGGTGGAGATGCCGACGGCGCCGGACGCTTCCCCGAGTGAGGCGATGATGTCGCTGACTGGCCCGGCGAGGTCTGCGATGATGGTGCCGAGGTCGCCGAATATGCGGCCGATCTGGTCGCCCCAGTCGCGGGCGAGTTCTCCCGCCTTGGTGATGCTGTCGGCGTAGGGCAGGTCGCTGATGGTGTCGCCGCCGGTGAATGCGGCGATGAACAGTTGCGCTTGGCCTTTCGTTTCGATGATGGCATCGCGGATGCGGAGGATCCTGTCGACGACGGCGCTGTCCTCGGAGACGCCGAGAGCTTTCCCGATGTCGGCGGTGTAGTCCCCGGTTTGCAGGAGTTCGGAGACGCCTTTCACCTTGTTGGTGAGTAGGTCGATACCTTCGGTGACTCGCCCGATGATGGTGGGTGCGGCGTTGAACGGGCCTTCGAGGATTTCGGCGCCGAGCCGCCCGAGTGCGGCTTTCGCGTTGTCCATGGCGCCGGAGAATGTTTGCCCGGCAGATTGGGCGGCGCCGCCCATGCCTTTCTCGATGGCGTTGCGGAATGTGTCGAAGCTGATTTTGCCTTCAGATCCGAGGTCTGCTACTTCGCTGGCGGCGACACCCATTTCGTCTGCCAACAACTGGATGATGGGGATGCCGCGGTCGCCGAGTTGGGCGAGGACTTCGCCTTGCACCTTCCCCGAGGTGGCTACTTTGTTGAAGATGGCGCCCATGTCGCCCATCGAGGTGCCGCCGATGACTGCGGCGTCTGCCATGAGTTTCAGGGTGCGTGTGAGGTCTTCGCCGGGTTTCACCCCGGCCGCGACGGCGGAGGCGGCGACGCCGGCTGCTTCCCCGAGCCCGAATGCGGTGCCTTTCACGGAGGCGAGGGCGGAGTCCATGATGGCTGTGACACCGTCTGCGGAGTGCCCGAGTCCGGTGAGTTTCGCTTCGGCTTGTTCGATGGATTGGAGGCGTCCGAAGCCGAGGGTGAGTGCCCCGAACCCGCCGGCGAGGCCGGACACTGCGCTGGTGACGATGCCGGCGCCGCCCGCGAATTTCGCGAACTTCCCGACCGTGCCGAGGATGGAGTCCCCTAGTTTGGTGAATCCGGTGACGGTTTTCCCGGCGGCGGTGCCTGCGAGGTCCCCGAGGCGTGCTGCGGTGTTTTTCGCGGCGCCGTCGACGCTGCCGAGGTTTCGGGTGAGTTTGCCGGTGTTGATGCCGTCGAATGCGGCGTTCACGCGCCGGGTGGTGCCTTCAGCGGATTTGGTGACGCCGTCCAAGTTTTTCGCGACCACACTGGAGGCGTTCCTAGTGGCTTTGTCGAGGCGCGCAGCGAAGTCGCGGTCGACGTCGGCGAAGTCGAGGACCGCTTTGACTGATGCTTCCGCGAGGGGGGCGCTCAATCTGCCTTCCGGGTGTCGCCCGGCCCGCGGCCAGCAGCAAGGGTTCTAGGTTGAAGGGTAGTCGGTTACTGCTTGATGCCCCCGAATATGGTTGCCATCGCTTGCCAGTCTTTCGCGTCGCTGCTGGTGTCGGGTTGTTTCGCTTCGCGCCGCAACCTTCGTAGTGGTTCGGCGCGCAGCGCGCGATCCCAGCCGGTGCCGTGGTCTTTGTCGTGCTGATGGTGTTCCGCGAGGGCCCCGTAAACGAGGGTGGTGGCCCGATCCGGTGCGAGCTCGAGCAGGTCGACCCCGTGGGTGAGGGTCCGCGCATCCAACGACTGCCACGTTTCGAGCGCTTCGGTCCACAGTCGTTCGGTGATCCACGCCGGCCACCCGGTCCACGTTTCGACTAGCGCGTCATAGACGCTGTCGATGAGTCGGTCGGGGAGTTCGCGTTGCATGAGCCTCGTCAGGAGGTGGGTGCGTTCCTCCGGGTTGGGGATGGTGGTGACGAGCAGCCAGATCGGGGTGTCGTTGACCAGGAGACCTACGAGGTTGCGTGTCGCTGGGCATTCGACGTGGTAGACGTGACGGTCCAGCGCCCACGCTTGGGCGGGGCGTGTCCACGGTGCCCGGTCGATCACCTACGTCGTTTGCTTGTGCGGGTGGCGCGGCGTTGTGCCCGGTTCCCGGCTTTGTCTTTCCCCCACCTGGTGATTAGTGCGGCGACGATGTTGGCGAGCATGTTCACGTCGAACGGGTCGTCGGGGGTGGTGAGGCGGTGGTGTAGTTGCATCCACCCGCCGGGGTCTACGCACGCTTGAATGAATGAGAGGGTGGCGTTGGTGCGTTGCCCGATGGTGGCGTGCGGGTCGAGGGACGCGAGGAGCATCGACCATTCCCCGTCTGAGGGTTGGGTGGCGGTGTATTTGACGCCGTCGACCTCGAACACCGCGGTTTCGCGGGGTTCCTCGTCTTCTTCGAGGTCGGGGGTGGTGAATGTGAGGTCGTCGTCGACTACTTGCCCGTTCTCGTCGATCACGAGGTCGGGGTCGGCGGGGGCGTCGTCGGGGCCTTCCGTGGTGAGGGCGAGCGCCGCGAGTGCCCGATCCTCGGGGGTTTCTGCTTTCTTGGCTTTAGTCGCCATGTACCGTTACCTTTCCGAATACTGCTTCGAGTCCGTCGACCATGAACAGGTTGCGGGGGCGGCCTTTCACTGATTTCGCGAACACGAACCCACGGTTTTTCGCGACGGCTTTCTCCCCGAGGCGTAGTGGTCCGCGTTTCTTCGGTGTCGGGAACTTCAGTGCTTCCGCCCGAACAGGCCGGATCGGTGCTTTGCGTGGCCCATAGATCCCGGTGCCGCGCGTCACGTAGGCGGCGTATTCGAGTGGGGATCCGATGCGCAGTACGACGGTGTTGCCTTGGCGGGTGATGGTGTAGGTCAGGGACGCGCGTAGTCGACCTTCGTCGACGGGGCAACGGTCCTGCATGGCGTTGACGACAGCGCGCCCGACCCGGTTGCCCCACGCGGCGCCGGCTGTCGCCATGACTTGCGCGAGCCCGGTCTGGTTGATGGTGACGCTCGTCGAGACTTTCGTCATCCGCGGGTGGACCGCCACAGGTCTTGCAGTTTGCCGGTGTCTTCGGCTTGCTCCACCGTGTAGGGGATGCCTTGTTCGGTGAGGAACCGGCGCCACGTGTCGACGTCGGCGTCGTCGTTGGGTACAGCAGCGGCAACGACGGTGAGGTCTGCGTCTGCTGTGCCGCCGATCTGTTCGGGTTCGGTGTCGGGGGTTTCGTCTTCGACGGTGACGTACCCGGAGGCGATCATCTTGTCGACGTAGGGTGTGCGTTCCACTGTGTGGAGGGATCCGACTTCCCAGCCGTCCAAGATTTCGGCGTGTGCTTTGACGGTGACAGCGCTCATGCAGGTCAGGTTACCCCGAACTGCGGGGATCCCCCGGTAGCGGCGGCACCTGGTCGTCGATGACCGGCCACGCCTCCGGCAGGGTGCCGCAACCACACCCAAGGTCGATCGTCACCGTGCAGGTGAGAGTCCCGCGCAGGATCCCGCCGGCGACGCGGGAGGTCCACGGCCCGAGCAGCGTGGAGGGTGGCCCGGTGCGGAAGCATTGCGCCGCTACCCGCATCGCAGCGGCGTCGTCGATGGCGTCCCTTGCGTGTGAGTCCAGCACCCCCAGCGTGGGCATGGCGTTGTCGTCGGGGGTTGTGTAGCAGCGGTCCACAACCATCTCGAGTGTCGCGATGTGGAGGGTGGTGCCGCACACGCCGGAACGCAGGGTGCGGGTGTCGGGGGTGATGTTCACAACCCGCACAGCGGCCAATGGGCACCCGTACATGGGAACGATGTCGCCGGGGTGCACCATCGCGATCCCCGGATGCCCTGCCCGGGTGTGGTTGAGCATGGCGGACAATTCGTCCCGCAACGCTGCGGCGGTCGCATATACGGTGTGATCCATCTAGTCCCTCGGGGGCCAGTTCCAGTGCCCAGGCGTGGGTTTGTCGTCGGGGGCGTGCTCCACGCTGGGATTGAAGAACAACCCGGTCGGGTTGAGGACCGCGAGCCCCACCCGCGAGTGTCCGTAGCCGGGGGACTCCACTTGCGTGATGATCGCGGCTCGCGGCAGCGGCAGGTATTCCCCGCCCGGGGTGCCATACGAGGTGTATAAGACGATCCTGCCAATTGTGGGTGGTGGGTTCACCAGCCGCTCCGTATCCGTGTCGAGGTCATCGTGTCGGGGCTGAACACGCGCGGCGCCGAAACGTTGCGTGACGGGTTCACCGACAGTATCCACCGATCGACCAGCGGGACGCCCGTCAACCCTTCGGTGACGAACGCGGCTTCGTCGAGCAGTTGAATATCGACGCCCTGCCGCGCTACGGACACGGCCCGCTCGGGGATGGAGCAGGATGCGCCGGTCATGCCTTTCGCCAGTTCGCATGCGTACGCTTCCCCCGCGACCCTGCCCGCGTCGGGGAGGGGGATACCGCGCATGTAGGTGACAGCGAATGCGCCCGCAGCGTCGTCGAGTGCGGATAGGTCTTGGTCTTGCGGCCATGTGTCGCCGTCAACCCTGCGTAGCCAGCGGTTGTTCCGCACCACATACGCATCTTCGGGGAGGCTCGCGCCGTCGACCTTCACGTCCAGCACCGAGAACACCGGGCCCGGTAGTGGCACGTCGGCTTTGCTGGTGCAGGTGCAGTCCTGTGTGCCGCACCCGCAGGGTCCGTTCGTCCAGCGCCCGTCGACCAGTCCGGGCCAGTAGGCGAGCCCGGCGCCGCCGTCCCTGCCCCTGTAGGTGCTGGTGCGGTCGGGTGGCCGGAAACACGGCCGGATGGTGTGTTCGCACACCCCGAACACGCGCCCGGACCATGCCCACAGCAACCATTCCGCCATGTCCACGGCGGCTTGCTGCACCTGCGGTGTGGCGGTGGTGAACACCTCGCAGGCGGGGTTCAGATTCCAGTTACACGGACCCATATCGTCCTAGCGTTGAGGGGTCGCGGCCCTGCCTGTGATGCGCCGCCGCGCGTAGCGGCGGGTCGACTCGCATCACAGGTCCGGGACGCGACCGAGGGATGATGCTACGCCGCGAGTTCGGTGGCGCCGCAATCCGCGGGGATCGTCGGCGGCGCAACCGTCGTGGCCTGTAGGTGCATGTGATCCTTCGGGCCGATCGCAGTCAGGAGCGGGCCGGGGGCGTCGAGGGCGTCGAGAACGACGTCGTAGGGTCCGACACCCCATCCGCTGCCCCGCTTCGTCGAGGACGACAGGGTGAGGTCCATTGCCGCTTCTTCGATGGTGAAGTCGCCGAGTCGGCCGTTGAACAGGAATGGCAGCAGGAAGTAGCCGTACATCGGGGTGGCGCCGCACGCCACACCGCTGATGTCGGTCCACACTTCCAGCGCCCACGCGGATTGAACGGATTCGCCTACCCGGATACCGACAGCGGTGGAGTCGCCGTCGAGGACGAGGGGTTGCCCGGTGACAACATTCCAGATGTCAGGGTTCACGTCGCAGAACGCGATTTCGGTGTCGATCTGCGCGAGGGCAGGGACACCGGGGTCGACGACACACAGTTCGCCGGCGGCGTTCTTTTTGCGGGTCTGCTCGCCGTCCTCGTACTGGGGGGACATGGACACGGACACGAACCCGCCGGAGACGATGACGGACTTGAGGCCGACGACGGGGACGCCGCATGCGTTGAGTCGGGTGATGCGCATTGCGCGTCCGCGGATGGACGGCCAGCAGGTGGTGGGCATTGGGTACCTCCGGGCGTTGGTGATGCCCGGCCCGCGGCCAGCGGCTTACTTACGGTTGAGGATAGTCCCCCGTGGTGACAGCGCGGGGGATATGCGGAGCGCCCCGCCCTGTGGTGGGGCGGGGCGTTCTGGTTGGTTATTCGGGTGATGCGGAGAGTGCGCCGATGACGGCGGCGATGCGGTGCGCGCCGTGCACGGTGGCGAGGCTCAGCACCTCGACCGGTCCTGGGATGGCGTACTCGAATTCGACGCGCACACTCTGGTCGTCCTCGATGAGTGCGACGTGGTTGCCGTACTCGTCTTCCAGCATGTTGGGGCTGGACGCCCAGCGGAGGGTCCACTCGTCGTGCTCGCGGAGGATGGCGGCGACGTCGGTAGTGATGCTCAAGGGTGCCTTTCGGTAGCTGTGGCGAGTGACTGTGTCGGGTCGAAGGCTATGCCCTCATGCTTGCACCGCCACGATCCCGGAGGTGGGGAGGAGGGTGCCGCGGTCGGTGTGTACCTCGACGAATTCGTGTCCGCTGACGGTGATCACGTTGATGCTGGTGACGGTCGCCCACCTGTGTGTGGCGATGCCGCCGATGAGGTCGGTGGTGGGGGAGACGATGTCTCCTTTGCGGAGTTCGGTGGCCTTGCGGGTTGCTGTGCTGCTCATGTATCCAAGGTTACACGGTCCTGTCACCGTGCGCAAGTGTTACGGTCGCATTGTTTTACGCGGCGTTCGCGAGTCGGTCCCGGCCCTGCCACTCCCGGATGAACCCCGAGTTCGCGAACGTCGACCGTTCCTGCCCGAACCCGGGCCGACGCGTCGTCGCGTCCCGAAGGATCAGGTTCGACGAATCCGTCACGACCAGAGCTTGCACCCCGTCGAGCCATGCCTCGAACACGTTGCCCGCGTTCCAGAATTCGATCACAGTCCCGCCGCCGATGCTGACGCCGCTCGTCTTCGACCCCATGTCGCTGATGCTCGTATAGGACCCTGTGGACCGCCCAAAATAGATCGCGTTCGAGAACCAGTTCAGATATGCGAACGCCGTTAATCCGGTGTTGGCGTGCATGAGGATCCGCGAGTCCCGCGTCGAGGACGCATTGTCCACCACTACCCGCACATAGTGATCGCCAGTGAGGAGGTCTTCGGTGCGGATGGCCCAGGCGTTGCCGTCTGTGCCGCCGCCGTTGCCCCACGACGTGTTGTTCGACGTGACGCCGATCCCGGACCCTGTGCCGCCTTGCGTCCACCCGGTGCCGAGGTTCGCAGAGTTGGCGCGGGTGAACTGGTCGTCCCAGCCCCGACCCCTGGTGAATGTGAGCGCCCCGGAACCGGATGGGCTGGTGATGGTGGCGTGTCGCGGGTTCGATGCCACGCTCAGGGCGCCGGCGCCGCTGAACGGGGCTGCGGTTTGCGCAGCGGACACGACAGCACCCGATAGTGCGCCCGCGCCAGCGAACGCTGCTGTGACGCTGTAGCGGGGCGTGGTGTCGACGGTGAGGGTGCCGTCGCTGTTGTAGAACGAGCCTTCCACGTCGTGTTGTGGGAACGCCGCAACGGTGAGGGTGCCGGATCCTGTGGCGTCGGCTGTGTCAGCGTTCATGCGGGGCAACGCTGCAACGTCGAGGGTGCCTTCCCCTGTGAGGGGAATGTCGCGGGCGGGGTCGCCGCCGACGGTTTCGATGAGCAACGACAAGGTGCCTGCGCCGCCGAACCCCGCGGCGAGGGGGATGCGGGGGATGGTGACGACGTCGAGAGTGCCTTCCCCACCGAGCCCGGGGGTGGCGCGGTGTTTCGGGAAGATCGCGGTCGTCAACTGTCCGGCGCCGGCGAAGTGCGCGAACAGAGCGGTGGTCGTGACCGGCAGTGGGGGTTGTGGTGGTCGGTTGACGGTCCCGGTGGGGGTGGTGGCGAGGTGCAGCGTCCCGCCCGGCCGCACCACGGTGGTCGGCCATTGCGCCCGGGTGCGGGTGTTGACACTCCCGCCCGGGCGCGGTCTGTGGTTAACTGGAAGCTGCACCCAGTGACCTTACGAAATGGTTACGGTCGGAGTTACAAGGATCTGTCCAGCAACGTTCAGTGTGGTGGAGGTTTGTGCGGCGCCGTCGCGGAACGTTCCCGCGGAGCTTGCGGTCCAACCCCCTGTGTGGGTGTAGGTGCCTGCCGCGAGGTCGAAGGTGACTTGCGATCCGGTTGTGACACCGTTGGAGCCCGATCCCCAGGTGGTTTGTTTGCGGGCGTAGCCGCCGCCGCTGGCTTCGCTCGCCCCCGTCGACCCGGGGGTGGCGGTGTGCTGCGACAGCCACGACCACGACCCTGTGTAGGCGTCCGCGAGTATCTGTCGGGTTGCTCCCACTGCGATAGCCATGTCTAGTCCTTCCGCCGAACTTCGCCTTGTTCCCACTTCAGGTCGTCGTCGGTGCCCGTCGTCGCGTTGGGAACTTTCAACCAGTACTGGTAGACGGCTCTGTCGCTGACTTGGTCGTCGTCGCCGCCGGGTGCCTCCACCCGGTAGGTGAATGTGGTGCGGTCGGTGGACAGGGCCCCGTCAGCGAAGTGCCCCGACACCCCCGCTATGACGATCCATGAGGTGGTGCCTGCCGGCCACGGTTGGTCGACGATCATCGTGTCGATGAAGTCTTGCCCGGCGGCGAGGAACAAGGGCCCGCCGTTGGTGTTGGGTTCCCATCCGTGTCCGGTCATGGCGTCTCACATCCGGGAATAGAGTCGCGGGCGTTGTCGTTCGCTTCCGCGGTGGCGAGGAAGTCGTCGAGGATCGCGGCGAACGCGCCGGGGTCACGGTTTTCGCGGGGTGTGGCGATCAGCAGCGTGACCGCTTTCACCATCCGCGTGTTGTTCGCTACGTCGGCGTTGAACGCGTGGTTGCAGTCTGCCTGGTTTTCGGCGTTCTCGATGGTGCGTTGGTTCACGACAGCGGTAGTGAGCACCGATCCGAGGGCGAGTATCCCGATCACCCCGAACAGTGCCCGCATCCCTTTCGACGTGTTCAGGGTGGGGGTGTAGTGGGGTTCCCCGTCCTCGTCGAGGCGCCCTTTCCATGAGATGCCGAGCCCGATGACGAATCCGACGAGGCAGGAGAACACTGAGATGAGCGCTTCGTACAGGAGGTCACTGGTCATCGGTCACCTCCGGTCGTTTCTCCGGTCGTTTCTCCGGCGGAGGGGTGAGGGGGGTTTTGCCCTGCTGGAAGCGTGCCGCCCCGAGCAGCCCGATCGTCGCCATCATCACCGCGTTCACGCCGGTTGCGCCTTCCCACCCGGTGATGATGACGCCAGCGAGGAAGTTGACAGCCCACACGATCGTGACGACGACAATCACGAACGTGAGGACGTGGGGGGTTATTCCGTTTCGGCGGTGCGGCAACGGGCCCCCCTCTGTGTGTCAAGGTCTGCCCGCCAGCCTTTCACCCTCTAGTCACTGTGTGGTTACTTGCGGTCGTCCCATGCTGCGATCAGTTGCGTGCGGTTCGCGTCGTCGGGAACGTCGACGCCCTGGTTCTTGAGGAATTCGCGCCACACGTCCTCACCGCTGCCAGCGCCGGCGCGGGGTGGTTCCTCGTCCGCTACCTCAGCGTCGACGATCTGATCTGCGCCGTCGTCTGCCGCTTTGTCGCCCTCTGCGCTCTCGTCGGGTTCCCCGAATCCGGCTTTCGCGGCGAGCTCATCGGACACACGGAACGCGGTGCCCGAGCCTTGCGTGTCGGTCTGCACTTCGTTCGGGTCGTCGGCTTGTGCGAGCAGACGGCGCGCCACGTCCTGCTCTTGGCCGGGTTCGGGGATGATCGTCGGCATTGTCTTCTCCTAGGTGAGACTGATCAGTACGGCTTGCGTGGTGCACGCCCAGCCGAGGACATAGGTGCGGACCGCTATCACGGTCTGCTGGTTGATGGACCGGTCGAGCCACGCCGCCTGATCGGTGCCCAAGATCTTCACCGGCGAACGCCACAGTGTGACGAGGGGTGTTCCGATCAGCCACACCGTGTCCGCGGCGGGCGCATCCCCTTCTGCGTCGCTGCCGGGGTAGGCACCCCACGACCACCTGTTGCCCGCCCACGTCACGGGCCGGTTGTTGTCCCAGCGGGCGAGTCCTTTGCTCGCCGCCCACGCCGCAACTTGCCGGGGGGCGTGGATGATGCCTTGCCCGAACGGGTACAACGCTGCCTCGAGCAGCCCTAGCCCTTTGGTGAGGGACACTGCGGCACCGGCGGCGAGGACGACGGTGTCTCCGCTCCAGAGCCGCAGTGAGTCGTCCCCCGTCTCGGGTCCCCACAGGGCGGTTTCGAGGGCAGCGGATTCACCCAGCGCGAGCCCTTGGGTGGCGCGGTCGGTCAACTGTTCGGGTGTGGACCCGACCGCGCACTGCACCTGCTTGTAGACGCTGACCGGCCCCGACCAGGTGACCGGCATCGTGTCTTCGATCACGGTCCGTTCGGCGCCCTCGAGGCACGTGGACAGGTCGCGGGTGATGCCGCCGCCGCAGATCGGCTGGTATTCGACGCCGTTGCGCATGTGGTCGTCCCACCGGGGAGAGATGCTGGCGGCGTCGACGAGCCCATACCGGGAGGGTTGCAGCCCTTCAACGTCGACGTACACCGGTGGTGCGACTGCCGTCACAGGTTCCTCCTATTGGTGTGCACCGCCCCGGGGAATGCTCGGGGCGGTGCGCCTATCCCCCCGGGTCAGGCTGCGGGGACGCTGTTGCCGTCGAGTTCGACCCCGATACCGGTCATACCGTTCACGGGAACGTTGAACGTGACCAACCGGCTCTGGTAGCAGCGCCGCAGAACGAGGAACTTCTCCTCCGTGAACAGGCGGGTGAAGTCGTTCACCGCGAGGTTCGTGGTGTCGTAGATGCCTTCCATCGAGATGAGGGCGCCGCGACCGCGGACGAACGCACCCGCCGGGTAGATCAGTGCTTTCACGGTGTCGGGCCACGACGTGATGGCGGAGGCGCCGCCGAATCCGCCGCCGGTGAATCCGTCCTGCCAGTCGTACACCCACTGCACGTTGGCGCCGCGCGCATTGAAATACGAGTTGATGATCTGGTCGGTGGCCTGCTCGAACGCGATGCCGCCGCGCAGTGCGAGGTCGGAGCGGACAACGCCCTTCGCCCACCACGGCAACACCACTTCCAGCATCAGGCTTTCCGCGGCGCGATACCGGTAGCGGACATCGATGATCTGCATCTCCAGCCCGTTGAGCAGGCTGGTGGTCGCGGACGGGCCCGCACCGGTGAACCCACCTACAGCGGTGGACTGTGCCTCCATCGCGGCGATGGTGTCGGCGTTGAACCGGTGGGTGTGCGCGATCAACGCACCCGACACGACCCGCTGCGTCAGTTCCGGGTAGGCATCGTCTTGCAGGATGCCCGCGACGATGCAGATACCCTTCACCCCGGCGCGGGTGTCGGTGAAGCTGGGGCACGGCACCCGGTAGCACGGCTTCACATCCCCAGCGATGTTCTGCGCCTCAGTCTGCGAGATAGCGGCACCGGCGTAGAGGGTCGCGAAGTCGGGGCCTTCGGTGGTGCGGATACCACCGCGGGTGACCTGAATTTCGGGGATGTCGACGAGTCCCGAGTTCGTCTCCAAACCGGGGCACAGGTCGTACAGGGTTTCCGACGGCGCGCACCAGCCGCCGGCTGCGGTGAGGGAACCTCCGTCGAGGCGCGCCATGTCGCCGGCGTGGTCGAGTAGTTCCTGGTCGCGGCCGACGTTGTCGTCCTGCGTCAGGTCACGCGGGAACGGGACCGCGATCTGCGCGATGGGGTTCCGCATGTACGTGTTGGGGATGCGTTCCTGCGGGAACGTGGAGAACCGCGCCCCGACCGCTGCCGTCAACTGCGCCATGTCGATGTTGGTGCCGGGCTCGAATCCAGGGAGGTTCGCGGACGCCACGATGATG
>Ga0070682_100000793_pt1 | contig 18553 bp, 15 predicted proteins | sample KBSC63LmetaG_FD_64668 | JGI IMG/M metagenome (GOLD analysis project Ga0070682, IMG submission 64668) | Corn rhizosphere microbial communities from Kellogg Biological Station, Michigan, USA - KBS C6-3L metaG | ecosystem: Host-associated > Plants > Roots > Rhizosphere | place: USA: Michigan... | reverse complement strand
GGGGGGCAACATCCGCGACGCGTCGCTGCGTGACATCTGGGAGCGGAGCGCGCCCCTCCGCTACACTCGCGACCGAACGGTCGAGGACCTCTGGGGATACTGTCGCACCTGCTACTACGCGGACGAGTGCCGAGCCGGTTGCACGTGGACTTCATTCCTGATTTTCGGGCGCGCGGGAAATAATCCGTACTGCCATCATCGCGCGCTCGAGCACCAAAAGCAGGGCAAACGGGAGCGCCTCGTGTCCCGCGGGCTCGCCCCGGGGCTGCCTTTCGACTATGCTTCATTCGAAGTCTTGGTGGAGGACGCGTGATGGCTCATTTGGTTCCGTGCCCCGGGTGTTCGCGCCACGTGCGCACGAGCGAGGAGAGCTGTCCCTTCTGCGGCGTCGGGCTCGACCTCGCGGGCGCGCCGCCGCCGGTGTTGCCGACACAGCGCCTCGGTCGCGCGGCAACCTTCGCGTTCAACGCAACGGTGGCGGGCGCCGCCGTGGCTGTCGCGTGCGCGGGCAGTAGCGAAAGCGACGGCAGCAACGTCGCCCCGCCCTACGGCATACCCGCGATGGGCGGAACGACCATGATGGGCGGCACCGGCGGCAGCGCACAGGGCGGCAGTAGCGCGACCGGCGGCTCATCCATGGGTGGCTCTGCGACGATGGGTGGCTCATCCATGGGCGGCTCCGCGACGATGGGCGGCTCGTCCACGACGGGCGGTAGAGGCGGCGCGCAGGCCATGGGCGGCTCGGGTGCGATTGGCGGCGCCGTGGTCATCTACGGCGCGCCTCCGGCCGGAGGCGGTGGCGTCGGCGCGATCGGGCCGATGTACGGCGCACCGGCGACCGGCGGCTCGGGCGGCTTCAATACGGGTGGGACCGCAACGGGCGGAGCCGCCGGCAAGGCAGGCGCCGCGGGTCGCGCCGGAGCGAACTCGGGTGGTGTCGGCGGCAACGTTGCCCCGCCGTACGGCATCCCGCCGGACCTCGACGCCGGCACCCCAGCGCCATTGTACGGCGCCGCGCCCGCCTACGGCACACCGTCCCCCGACCAATAAGCGGGCGAAACCGCTCTCACCCCCAGCGCAATACTTCGCATGACACTGGCGAGCGGCGGAGTGCGCTCGACCTCGGCGCGGCCTTGCCACGGGCGCCTCTTCATGCGACCAGAGTCGCCCTCCCATGCTCCGTCGCTACGTTAGCGTCGTCGTCGCGTCGCCCAAAGTCGTGATCGCCCTCGTGGGGCTGATCACCATCGTGCTCGGCTTCTTCATCGGCCGGCTCAAGGTCAACATCGACGTCGACGCGCAAATCCCGCCCGGCCACCCGCTCGTCATCGTCGGCAAGCGCATCGAGAAGGAGTTCGGCGGGAAATACATGACCGTGATCGGCGTGTACCCGAAAGAGGGCACCGTCTACACGCCCGCCATCATCGGCAAAGTGAAGCGCATCACCGACGCGATCGAGAAGATCCCCGGCGTGAAGGAAGGCAGCGTCATCTCGCTCACTTCCAAGCGGATGAAGGACATCAACAGCACCGAAGACGCGCTCGAGGTGAAGCAGCTCGCGGAGAAGGTGCCCGCGAACGACGCCGAAATGGCGGAGTTCAGGAAGCGCGTCGATCGCAACAAGGTGCTCACGAGCCTGCTCGTCAGCGACGACGGCCGCGCCACGGCGGTGCTCGCGGACTTCGAAGATTTCGTCAAGGCCGGCGGACCGAAGGGCCTCTACCCCGCGCTCGAGAAGATCCTCGAGCCCGAGCGCGACGCCAACGTGGAGGTGCTGAGCGCCGGAGCGCCGTCCGTCCTCTACTGGCTGCTCCAATACACGCGCCGCGTCGCCGTGCTGTTCCTCGTGGCGCTCGCGATGATCGGCTACCTGCACTACCGCGCTTTCCGCACGCTCCAGGGCATGATCGTGCCCCTCGTGACCGCGATCATGGGCGTGATCTGGGCACTCGGGCTGATGGGCCTGATCCAGGCGCCGATGGACCCGTGGAACATCATGACGCCGATCCTGCTCTTGGCGATCGGCGCCGGCCACTCGGTTCAGATCCTCAAGCGCTTCTACGAGGAGTTCGCGCGCGAGAAGCGCGAGCACCCCGAGCTCTCCGACAAGCAAAAGAACACGAACGCCGTGGTCGAGGCGACCGTGAAGGTCGGCGCCGTGATGCTCGCCGCGGGCGCCATCGCCGCGCTGAGCTTCGGCTCGCTCGCGGCGTTCGGGCTGCCCTCGATCAAGAGCTTCGGCCTGTGCACGGCGTTCGGCATCACCGCGGCATTGATCGTCGAGATGACGTTCATTCCGTCCGTCCGCATCCTGATGTCGCCGCCCACGGCCGAGCAGGCGGAACGTGAGCAGCACAAGGAGATCTTCGACACCATCCTCGAGCGCCTCGCCGACATCGTGCGCGCCAAGAAGGAAGGCCCGATCCTCTGGGTCTTTATCGCGCTGCTCGCCGTGGCTGGCGTCGGCGTGCTGAAGCTCCAGGCGGGCAACAGCCTCGGCGCGCAGTTCTTCGAGTCGAACGGTCCGGTTCACGGCTTCCGCATGGCGGACTCGCGCATGGCCGGAACGCGCGTGATCCAGGTGCTGATCGAGGGCAACGCCACCGACGCGATCAAGGATCCGAAGGTGCTCTCCAAGATGGACGAGCTCTCGAAGTTCATCACGCACCAGCCGCTCCCCATCGGCAAGGTCGTCTCGATCGTCGACGTGCTCAAGCAGATCCAAAAAGCGATCGACCCCGAGCACCCCGACCTCTTCCCCGACACGCCCGAGCTCGTCGCCCAGCAGCTCCTGCTCTACTCGATGTCCGGCGACGACGACGACCTGAGCCGCCTCGTCGACCGCGACTTCCGCAACGCCGTCATCACCGCCTACGTGAAGACCGACGATTTCCGCTCGATGAAGGGGTTCACCGTCGCCGTCCAAGAAGAGGCGGCGCGCCTCTTCAAGGGCCTCCCCGTCAAAGCGACCGTGGGCGGCGGCGTCACCAACGCGATCGCGCTGAACGAGACGATGGTGCACGGCAAGACCATCAACCTGATTCAAATCTCGATCTTGGTCATGGTGATCACGAGCGTGCTTTTGCGCTCGATCACGGGCGGCTTCCTCGTGCTTTTGCCGCTCGCCACCGCGGCGCTCGTGAACCTCGGCTTGATGGGCTTGTCCGGCATCTTCCTGTCGATGGGCACGGCGGCCATCTCGGCGATGGCGGTCGGCATCGGCGCCGACTACGCCGTCTACTTCCTGTTCCGCGTGCGCGAAGAATTCGACCGCAAGGGCGACCTGCGCGAGGCGACCGCCGCGGCGCTCCTCACCTCCGGTAAAGCGATCACCTACGTCGCGAGCGCCGTCGCGGGCGGCTACCTCTGCCTCACGTTCTCCCTCTTCAAGGTGCACGTCCTCCTCGGCTGCCTCGTCGCGCTCACGATGGTGACGAGCAGCGCCGCCACGGTCGCGTTCCTTCCCGCCGTGCTCCTGCGCGTGAATCCGAAGTTCCTCAGGAAAGCCGGCGCGCCCCGCGTCCCCGCGCCGGCTGAGTGAGGCGACTTCCCCGGATCAGACGGGGATCAGGCGCAGCGCGGGGGCGAGCCGGCGCAGATCGCCGCGATCGGACGTCGCCACGGCGTGACCGCGCGCTTTGGCGCCGAGAACGACGGCCGCGTCCACGATGTCCGTCGTGTGCGTGACGCCGAGGAGCTGACCAATGGCTCGGGAGCGTTGGTCCTCGAGCGGCTCGACGAGCACACGATTATCCCGGAGCAACCGAGCGAGCCGCGCTTGACGACGGCCGTCGCGCCAGACCTGAGCGACGACCGCCGTCGGGACGCAGATCTCGAGCCGGTTTTCGAGCGCACTCTGAAGAAGCGCGATGACCTTTCGATCGGCGCGCTCGAACGCGATCAGCGCGCCCGTATCCAGCGTGAGGCCACTCACGCGGAGCGACCCTTTCGCGCCTTGCGACGCGGACGCTTGGCTTGCACACCAAGCGCCTGGTCCGCCCAGCGCCGCTCGGCCGCCTTGAGTGGTCCCCCCGTTTCGAGGAGCATCTCCGACAACAGCGACTCGAGGTCGTCGAGCTTCACCCGCTCCGCGATGGAATCCGCGACATACGCGCTGAGACTTCCCGCGCGACCCGCGCGCACGGCGCGACGCGCGTCGGAAAGCACGAGCAGCGGCAGGCTGACGGCGACCTTGGCGCTGGTCATACCGCTAGTATGACTCTCTAGCGGCACCCCCGTCAACCGCTCACGGGCGCTTCGCCCGTGAAACTCGGGTAGCACCACCAACCCCTGGCCATCGAGCGGCGCGCGCCCTATGTCGCTCGTACCATGCTCGAGCGAGGCGGCGCGTGAGGTGCTCGGTGTACATCGCGATGAGCCTCGACGGCTTCATCGCGCGGCCGGAAGGCGACATCGAGTGGCTCGCGAGCGTCGCGCGCACCGGGGAAGACTACGGCTACCGGCGCTTCTTCGACTCCGTCGACACGATCGTCATCGGAAAAAAGACGTACGAGGACGGCGCCGGGGTGATTCAGCAATTCATCGCCGCGGGCCTCGTGCGCCGCGCCACGCTCTCGATCATCCCGATCTTGCTCGGCGAGGGGATCCGCCTGTTCGGCAACGCGGGGCGCGACGTGCCGCTCTGCCTCGTCCGCTCGCTGAGCTTCGAGAGCGGCCTCGTCCAGCTCGAGTACGAGCTCGAGCCCGCGCTGCACGCGCCGCTCGACGCCGGCGCGCTCACCTTCGAGCCGCTCACGAAGGACCATCTCCCGCTGCTCCTCCAGTGGTTCAACGCTCCGCACGCCCAGCGCTGGTACGGTCGCGGCGGCACGCTCGCGATCATCGAGGCCGAATACTTTCCGAGCGAGGGACCACGCCCGACCGAGGCCCATCTCGTGCGGTACGCCGGACGACCCATCGGGCTCGTCGAATGGTGCCGCTTCGGCGATTTCCTCACGGAGCGCGTGTTTCACGAGCCGCGCTTAGCGGCGCGTCAGTACCACGAGGCGCCCGTCGGCTCCCGCTTCGCGACGAGAGCGCGCGCTTCGGCCAAGTCGCGCACGATCTGCACGCGCAGCGCGTCGAGGCTGTCGAAGCGGCGCTCCTCGCGCAGCCGCGCGCAGAGGTGCAGGCGCACGCGCACACCGTAGAGGTTCTGATCGAAGTCGAAAAAGTGCGCCTCGACGCTGAACCCGGCGCCCACCGTCGGCCGCACACCGATGTTCGCGATGCCGCGCCCGAGCACTTTGGGGCCCTCGGGGCCGAGCCGATCGGCGACGACCGCGTACACGCCGTACGGCGGCAGCGCCTCGGGCACGGCGCCGAGATTCGCGGTCGGAACGCCAATCGTGCGGCCGCGGCCCGCGCCCGGCACGATGTTCGACGAGAGCGAATGCGGCCGGCCGAGCAGGCGCTCCGTCGTCGCCAGGTCTCCGGCCGCGAGCGCCGCGCGGATCCGGCTGCTCGAGTAGGGGCCGTCGGCGTCGCCGTGCAGAGGCTCGGCGTGTGCCTCGAACCCGAGCTCGGCGCCCAAACGTTCGAGCGCCGCGAGATCGCCCGACCGCCCGAGCCCGAACCGGAAGTTTTGCCCCACGACGACGACGCGCGCCCCGAGCGCCTTCGCAAGCACGTCCTCGGCGAACGACTCAGGGGAGCGTTGCGACAGCTCGCGCGTGAACGGCTCGACCACTACCGTGAGCCCGGGGCAGGCGCGGCCGAGCAGCTCGAGCTTCCGGTCGAGTGGCGTGAGCGCCGGCATCGTGCCCTGGCCGAGCACCACCGCCGGGTGCGGCTCGAACGTGAGCACCACGAGCGTGAGGCCGCGCGCTGCCGCCTCGGCGCGACTAGCCGCAAGCACCGCCAAGTGCCCGAGGTGCACGCCGTCGAAGTTACCGATGACGACGAGCGTGGAGCCAGGTGGTGCGGCGAGCGCGAGACATCCGTCGACGCGGCGAACGAGCACGGCGGCCTTTTACCACCGCTTGGCGCTCGGCGTGGTGCGCATCGCGTAACCCGCGGGACTCCGGCCCCGAAGCGCCTTGCGGCGGGCGCCCCGCCTCGCTAGGGAAGCGTTTCGGCCCCATGTCCCCGGAGCAGGCAATTGCCGAAGCCCAGAGCGGCGAGCTCCGCCCGGTGTACCTCCTGGTCGGCGAGGAGCCCTACCTCGAGCGGCGGGTCGTGAGCGCGCTCAAGCGCGCGGCCCTCGCAGGTGCCGTCCCCGGCTTGAACGACGAGTACCTCATGGCGGGCGAGGTGCCGGTCGAGCGGGTGCTGTCCGCCGCGCGCACGCTCCCGATGATGGCGAAGCGGCGGCTCGTCATCGTGCGCGGTCTCGAGCGTTGGGAGCCCCGCGAGGGACAGGACGGCGAGGGCAAAGAACGCGAGCAGCCCCTCGACCGCCTGCTCGAGTACGCGAAGGCGCCCTCGCCGACCACGGTGCTCCTCCTCGTGGGGTCCGGGCTCGACAAGCGTCGTCGTCTCGTCACGCAAGCGAGGAGCGCCGGGTTTCTCGTGAGCTGCGAGCCGCTCGAGCGTGGAGCGTTGCCCGGCTTCATCCTGCGCGAGGTGAGCGAGCGCAAGGCGACGATCTCGAACGAGAGCGCCGACGTGCTCGCCGAGCTCGCCGGGCCCGATCTCGCGCAGGTCGTCGACGCCATCGAGCGGCTTTGCCTATTCGTGGGCGAAGGCGGAGAGATCACGGAGGATGCGCTCGCCGAGTGCGTCGTCAGACTGCGCCCGTCGACCGTGTGGGAGCTCGTCGGCGCAGTGGGTCGCCGCGATCTCGGCGCCGCGCTGCGCTCGCTCGATCAGGTGTACGACCCTGCCGATCGCGGGCTCCGACTGCTCGGCGTGCTCGCCTGGTCCACACGCCAGCTCGTGAAGTTCGACGCAGCCCAGCGCGCCGGCGCGAGCCCGAACGAAGCCGCCGCGCGCGCCGGGGCGCCACCGTTCAAGGCGCGCGAGCTCGCGGCCCAGCTCAAAGGCCTCGAGCCCGCCGATCTCGAGCGCTTCATCCTGCGCCTCGCCGAGCTCGACGCGAACCTCAAGGGTGGCTCCAAACGTCCCCCCAAAGCCTCCCTCGAGCACACGATCATGGCGCTAGTCGGCGCGCGCCCCGCGGCGCGCCGCACAGGCTAAAGGCGCGCGCCCCGCGGCGCGCCGCACAGGCTAAAGGCGCGCGGCCCCGCCCTGTGGCACGACGAACAACCTGAGTCATTCGGCCCCGAAAGGTTCCCGACCGTTTCGAAAGATTTGGCGGCCTTGACCCCCAGCCGGGCGGGCCTCATGTTATGAGGGATCAGTCGAGCGACGCGCTAACTCATGCGAAAGCCCAAGGCTTTCGGGCAACAGGCACCGCTCGGGGACAAGAGAGAACGATGGCCCAGAATCATCCGGCACCAGCGCTCGAGCAGCTGGCCGAAGCGCCGATCCCCACTCGCCACGGTCGGTTCGACCTCCGCGTTTATCGCTGGGACGACCCGGACGCGCACCCCGCGCTCAGCAAAGAGCACTGCGCCCTCATCATGGGCGATCTGCGCGGGCGCCGAAACGTGCCGGTGCGCGTGCACTCGGAGTGCCTCACGAGCGAAGTGTTCGGGTCGCTCAAGTGCGACTGCCGCGAGCAGCTCGAGCGCGCTCAGGCGGAGATCGCCAAGCGTGGCTTCGGCGCGGTGCTCTACCTCCGTCAGGAGGGGCGCGGCATCGGTCTCGCCAACAAGGTCCGCGCCTACGCGCTACAGGCCGAGGGCGCCGACACGGTCGCCGCGAACGAGCAGCTTCATCTCCCGGTCGACGCGCGCACGTACGACGTCGCCGCGGCCATGCTGCGCGAGCTCGGAGTCGAGTCGGTCGAAATCATGACCAACAACCCCGCCAAGGTGGAGGCGCTGAAGCGTCTCGGCGTCGTCATCGAGCGGCGCGTGCCGGTCCTCGTCCCCGCGACGCCGTTCTCTGCCGGCTACCTCGAAACCAAACGCCGTCTCATGCAGCACGAGCTCCCGTCGAGCCCGACGCCGCCCGAGCCCGAAACCTCGAACGACCGCAAGCGCTCGCTCGCGAGCTAGCGCCCTTCGCGGGACGAAGCGCGATGCACCCGAACGCCGAGGCCATCCAAGCCTGGGACGGCGTGCTGTTCGAAAAGTTCTCGCGCTTTCGCCATGTGCTGACGACGGGCCTCGCCATCCACGGCACGGAGGCATTGCGCCGCCATCCTCCGGCCGAGGGCGCGCGCGTGTTGGATCTCGGCTGCGGCTTCGGCGACACGACGCTCGACATCGCGCACGCCGTCGGCCCCGCGGGCAGCGCGGTCGGTGTCGACGCCGCGGTGAACTTCGTCGAGGAATCGACGCGCGGTGCGCGCGAAGCCGGCGTCAAGCACGCGCGTTTCTTCACGGCCGACGTCCAGACGGAGGATCTCGGCGGCCCGTACGATCTCGCCTTCTCGCGCTTCGGCGTGATGTTCTTCGCCTCGCTCGTCGCCGCCCTGCGCAACGTGCGACGCTCGCTCGCGCCCGGCGGCTCGATCCTCCTCGTCGTGTGGCGCAAGCGCGAGGACAATTCCTGGATGCACACCGCCGAGGAAGCGGCAAAGCAGATCCTTCCGGCCGTCCCGCACGACAATCCCGATGAGCCGACCTGCGGCCCCGGCCCGTTCTCGATGGCCGGCGCCGATGTCGTCAGCGCCCAGCTCATCGCGGCCGGATACAGCCACATCACCTTCGAGCGCTTCGACGCCGACATCTGCATCGGCAAAGACCTCGACGAAGCGGTCGCTTTCGCGACCACGATCGGCCCCGCGGGCGAAATGATCCGCCTTGCCGCCGCCAAAGGCATCGACGAAACGCCACGCGTTACTGCCGCGCTGAAGGAAGCGCTCGCTCAATTCCAACGCCCGAACGGCGTGTTCGCACCATCGAGCACTTGGTTCGTGCGCGCGAAGCCGGCGTGAATCCGCGGACGATCGGCCGCACTCGGCAGGAGCACGTCGCTCCGCACGCGTAACCGCTGCGAGACCTCATTGGCCGCCCGCGCGGCTTCGCCGCACCCCCGCCTATGTTTGAATTCAAACATAGGCCACGCTCGCTCGGATGACCTCGTCGCGCGGTCTCGCGCGCGGCGGCCGCCCCTACCCCTTCTTCTGCTTCGCCTGCCGCGCCGCCTCCGCGAGCCGCGCTCTTAGCGCCGCACCCCGCCCCGGCTTGTTCACCTGCGGAGCGCGCGAGAGCGCGAGCGCTTCGTCCGGCACGTCTTCCGTCACGGTCGTCCCACTCGCGACGAACGCGCCCTTCCCGATCGTCACGGGCGCCACGAGCTGCGAATCGCTGCCGATGAAGGCTTCCGCTCCGACGGTCGTGCGGTGCTTCTGGAACCCGTCGTAGTTACAAACGATCGTCCCCGCGCCGATATTCGCCTTCTCGCCGATGTCCGCATCGCCGAGGTACGCGAGGTGATTCGCCTTGGCCCCGCGCCGCACGCGCGTCTTCTTCGTTTCGACGAAATTCCCGAGGTGGGCCTCCGCCTCGATCTCCGAGTCCGGCCGCAAATGCGAAAAAGGCCCGATTTCAGCGCGATCCCCGACCGTGCTCGACGTCATCACCGAGTACGGCTTCACGTTCACGCCCGCTCCGAGCGTCACGTCCGTCAGCACCGAGCCCACGTCGATCCGCGAATCCGCCCCGATGCGCGTCGCGCCGCGCAGCCGCACGCCGGCCTCGATTTCGGCTCCCGGCGCCACCACGACCGTGTCGTCGATCCGCGCGTCGCCGCGCACCATCACGCCCTCACGCCCGAGCCGCCCGCGGATCCGCTCGTAGAGGAGCTCCTCCGCGTCGCGTAGCTGCGCCCGGTCGTTCACGCCGACGAGCGCGTCCGCCGAGCCGACGAGCGCCACGACGCGTCCACGCCCGGCGGTGCTCGCCACGATGTCCGTCAGGTAAAGCTCACCCTGCGCGTTCATCGGCTCGAGGTGCTTCACGGCCTCGACGAGCACGCTCGTCTTCGCGGCGTAGATCCCCGAATTCACCTCGCGCACCGCGCGCTCCGCGTCCGTCTTCAAGTCGCGTTGCTCGCGGATCTCGAGCACGCGCCCGTCGGGCGCTCGCAGCACGCGACCGTACCCCGCCGGCTCGAGCGGGATCGCGCTCAGCAACGAGAGCTCGGCATCGCGGCTCTCGCCGAGCAACAGCTCGAGCTCCTTGGCCGTAACGAGCGGCGTGTCACCACAGAGGATCAGCGTCCGCTCGGTGCTCACCCGCTCGAGCCCGACGCGCGCGGCGTCGCCTGTTCCACGCGGCGGATCCTGCACGGCCGTCACGACTTTCGAGCCGAAAGCCTTGGTGAGCGACGCCTCGATCTCCGGATGGCCGCTCGTGACGACCACCACCGCCGCGACGTCGAGCTCGAGCGCCGCGCGCACCGGAAACTCGATCAGCGGACGACCGGCGATGCGATGCAGCACCTTCGGAAGCTGGCTCTTCATTCGCGTGCCGAGGCCGGCCGCGAGCACGACTGCAGTCACGTCTTTCATGGGGTCGCCGCTGGGGTAGCCTTGGGGTCGTCGCTCGCCTCGGATGCCGTGCCGGCGGAAGGACGTGCACCCGCCGTCGCCAGCGCGTCGATCGACGTCGGGATCTCCGTCGATTCACCGACCGCCGCCGCAGCGGCGAGGACCGGCGCCGGAAGCGCGACGCTCGGCTTCTGCGGGTAGCGCGAGCGGTCAGCGTAGACGATGACGGTCTCACCGGCGCCGAGCTCGTCGGTGCGCGAACGGCGATTGATGCGCTCCATCCAGCCCACGCTCGTATCGTAGCGGCGTCCGATGGAGGCGAGTGTTTCCCCCTTCTTCACGGTGACGGCGAGCCGCCGCTTGCCGTTCAGCCCCTCGAAGTGATCGAAGAAAGCCGGCGTGCCGGCGACGAGCACCTTGACCGCGCTTTCTTTCCAGTGGCGCAGGCGCCGCAAATCCACGGACTTTTTGGGGAAAATCTGCAAGACCATCCCGTCCTGCAGGCGCGCATCCGGATCGAGCGCGTTCCACGCGAGGAGATCGGAGCGCGCGACGCCGAACGCTCCCGCCACCGAGTCGAGCGAGTCCGTCGCCGCCACCGGATAGAAGACGCGCGTCGCATCCGCGGGAGCCGCCAGCTCACGCGCGATCACGACCACGTCGTCGTCGTGGGCCGTCTTGATCGGGGCGGACGGCGTCGGCACCACGCGCGGCACGAGCAAGAGCGTCCCCTGCGCGAGCGACTCCTGATTCGAGATGTGGTTCACGCTGCGCAGCGTCGCCTCACTCGTCCCCGTCGAGCGCGCGATGCTCGCCACGGTGTCGCCCTGGCGCACCTGAACCGTCACGAGCTCGTCCCGTGCCGTCTCGAGCGCGAGCAGCCGGCCCGGCAACGGCTTCGCGCCGCGCGGCATCCGCACCGCGTAGCTCACCGAAGCACGCCCGTTCGCGACGGGCGGCGTGCGACCCGCGACGTACGCCGGGTTCGCCTGCTCGACGACGCTCGGCTCGACCCCCGCCGCGCGCGCCAGATCCGCGAGCGCGAGCCCCGGCCCGACCTGGATCACGTCGAACGTTTCGGCCGGATCCGGCTTGATCCCGTCGAGCCCGAACGCGCGCTTGTTGTTCATGACGACGGCGGTCGCCAGGATCTTCGGCACGTAGAGCGTCGTTTCCCAGGGGATCCCGGCTTCGTGCCGCGCGAGCTCCCAGTAGTCGTTGGTGTTGAACTTCTTGATGGCGCGCGTGAGCCCACCGTGGCCCATGTTGTATGCCGCCATCGCGAGGTCCCAGCTCCCGAAGCGCCGATAGAGGTCCGCGAGGAAGCGCACCGCCGCCTCCGTCGCGCGCTCCGGATCCTGCCGCTCGTCGACCCAGCGATCGACGGTGAGCCCGTACGTGCGCGCCGTCTCCGGCATGAACTGCCAGAGCCCCACGGCGCCCGCGGGCGACACGATGCTCGGGTTGTGTCCGCTCTCGATGAGCGACAGCCACACGAGATCCGTCGGCAAGCCCGCTTGCGCGAGCGCGCCGCGCACCGCCGTCTCGTAGCGGCCGCACTTCCTCGCCCAAACGCGCGCCACGGCCGAGCCACTCGGGCTGTCGCGGAAGAACTTCAAATACTTGACGAGTCGCTCGTCGTAACGGAGCGGAAGATTCGGAACCGCAAGTCCGCGCAGCCAGTCGGCTTCCTTCGCCGTCGGCGGCGGCGACAAGAGCGCGCTCGCCGGGCCCGCCGGCAGTCCCGTGTCGGACGCAGCGGGTCCGCTCGGTGGCGCCGCGGGCAGCTCCCACGCCCAGCCGGGCGCCATGCCCGGCAGCGGTCGCGGAAAGAGCACGCGCTCGGCCTCCCGCAGCTTCAGGAGCTCGGGATCGTCCTTCTTGGCCTTGAGCTCGTCGTCGGTCGCACCACCGGCGATCTGGCGGCGCGTCGCGAAATCGATCGGACGCTGGGGCGTGCCGGGCGGAAGCGTCGCCGCGGGCTTCTTGGGAGGCGCGCCCTTGCGGGCCGCCGCCGCCTTCTCGGGGGCCTCACGCGGCGGCGTCGCGGCAGGAGTCGCTGCCTTCGGCGCCTCGACCTTGCGCGTCCCTTGGCTGTGGTGGGGATCCGCTGCGTCGAGTGGTGGAAGCGACCCCGCGAGGTCCTTGGGCGCTTTGGGCGGCACAGCGGCCGCGGTGGGGCCTTTGGCCGGCGCCGGCGCGGACTTGGCGGGGCTCGGGGTCTTCGCCGGAGTCGGGGCCGGTACCGGGGCGGCTGCCTTCTTGGGTCCTGAGGCTGCTGTCGCGTCGGTTTTCGGCGCCGTCCCCTCCGGTTTCGGCGCCGCCGGCTTCTTGGGGGCCGGCGCCGCGGGCTTTTTCTCGTCCGCAGCCCGCGCAGGCAAAGCCAGGCCCGGCCCGAGCAGGGCGAACGCCAACAAGGGCCCCGCGAGCGGGCGTGCCTGGGCCATCCGCTTCGGTCTACCGGGGGCTCCGGGTCTGGTCAAATCCGCGGCTTTTTCTGGTACGTCCCCGCCATGGCTGCGACGCGCATCGAAAAAGACACGTTTGGCCCGATCGAAGTCCCGAGCGACCGCCTCTGGGGCGCCCAAACTCAACGTAGCCTCGAGAACTTCGATATCTCGGGCGAGCGCATGCCCGTGGCGCTGCTGCGCGCCCTCGCTACGGTCAAGAAGGCGGCCGCGCTCGTCAACCAAGACCTGAAGACGCTCGACGCGAAGCTCGGCGACGCGATCGTCAAGGCGTGCGACGAGGTCATCGCCGGTAAACACGACGTCGAGTTCCCGCTCGTCGTCTGGCAAACCGGCAGCGGCACGCAGAGCAACATGAACATGAACGAGGTCGTCGCGAACCGCGCGAGCGAGCTCATGGGCGGCCAGCGCGGCGAAGAGCGCCTCGTCCACCCGAACGACCACGTCAATCGCGGCCAGTCGTCGAACGACGTCTTCCCCGCCGCGATGGCCCTCGCCTGCACGGACGCCGTCCGTACGCGCGTCCTCCCCGCCGTGAAGCTACTGCGCGACGTGCTCGCCGAAAAAGCCGCCGCCTTCGGCGACGTCGTCAAGATCGGCCGCACCCACCTGATGGACGCGACGCCGCTCACCCTCGGCCAGGAAATCAGCGGCTGGGTCGCGCAGCTCGATCACGGCATGAAACACCTCGAAAGCGCGGTCCCGCACCTCGCCGAGCTCGCCCTCGGCGGCACCGCCGTCGGCACCGGCCTGAACGCGCACCCCGAGTACGCCGTCCGCGTCGCCAAGAAAGTCGCCGAGCTCACGGGCCACCCCATCGTCACCGCGCCCAACAAATTCGAATCGCTCGCCGCTCACGACGCCATCGTCTTCGCGCACGGCGCGCTCAAGACCCTCGCCGCCTCGCTCATGAAGATCGCCAACGACGTGCGCTGGCTCGCCTCGGGCCCCCGCTCGGGCATCGGCGAAATCAGCATCCCCGAAAACGAGCCCGGCAGCTCGATCATGCCCGGCAAGGTGAACCCCACCCAATCCGAAGCGCTCACGATGCTCTCCGCCCAAGTCTTCGGCAACGACGTCGCGATCAACTTCGGCGGCGCGAGCGGCAACTTCGAGCTCAACGTCTACAAGCCCGTCATCGCGCACAACTTCCTCCAGAGCGCGCGCCTCATCGCCGACGGCTGCGACTCCTTCCGGAAGAACTGCGCCGTCGGCATCGAGCCCAACCGCGCCCGCATCCAAAAGCAGCTCGAGCAATCGCTCATGCTCGTGACCGCCCTGAACCCCCACATCGGCTACGACAACGCCGCCAAAATCGCCAAAAAAGCCCACAAAGAGGGCACGACGCTCAAAGAAGCAGCCCTCGCCCTCAAGCTCGTCTCGAGCGACGACTTCGACAAATGGGTCCGCCCCGAAGACATGACGGGCCCCGAAGTCCGCAAGAAATAGTCTGAGCTTTTGCCACCGCACCTCAGGGTGCGGCACAGGCTGAAAAGCATTGCCGTGCGTCGCCGACAGCGCGTCCGCTCCTGGTCGCTGCATCGGCTCGCGTCAGTCACAGGTCGCCGTCTCGTTGTTGCCGCAGGGCCAGTAGCGGTCCACGCGCATCGCAATCGCGCTCAACTGACAATCCGAGAGCTTGGCATTGCGCTGGACCTAGAAGTCGCCTTCGATCGAAGTCAGCGACGGCAGGTCGTGGAGCGTGGTGAGTACGCCGACGAGTTATCACGCAGCGGACCTCGGCGCGTCGGTGCGGCGTGGGAACGCCGCCAACCACCGTTGTGTTATGCCCCTGCGTGGAAGAAGGTGGACGTGAAACGGTATCAGGTCTTTGTGAGCTCGACCTTCGAGGACCTCAAGGAGGAACGTCAGAAGGTCATTCAGGCGATTCTGAAGGCGGGCTGCATACCCGTGGGGATGGAGTATTTCCCCGCAGCCGACGAAGAGCAGTTTAGTTACATCAAGCGAGTCATTGATTCTTCGGACTACTGCGTGCTTCTGGTTGGAGGGCGGTATGGGACGCGGGCCCCGGACAAAATCAGCTACACAGAGAAAGAGTACGCCTACGCAAAAAAGCGGGGGCTCAAGGTGATTGCTTTGCTTGGTTCGCCTCGCGCAGGTCGGCCACGGCAAAGCCCGAAGGACATGAAGTCCCTTGAAGCGTTTCGCAAGAAGCTACTCGGGTCGCGCTTGGTGGAGCGATGGAACACGATTGACCAACTCGAGGGAATGGTCTCACGGAACCTCGACGAAGCAATCAAGCAGTACCCCGCTCGAGGATGGACGCGGGCTACCCTGCCCATGCAGGATCGCACTGACTTCTTGAAGTTTTTTGGCCCTTTTGCCGAAACCGATGGCGTTCTGGTCGTTGGTCGTCGCGAGCTGCGAGACCCTACACGAGACCCTTTCGACTACCCATTCCGGAAAAAACTGAAATTCGAAGGGAACGGGGCGGCGGGTGTCACGCGAACCAAGTTTCCGAGGCCCGAAGGGGTCTCGGCGTGGTTGGCGTACGAAGACATTCGCGCCGGGGCCGCCCTAGGGACGCTCTTTGGCCGCGTGACGGGCGACTTTCTCAAAGTCCGTCTCGATGGAGACGCCCCGAAGCTGGGTACCGACAAAGCGACATCCATCGCCATGGGTCTTGGGTTCACCGTTCACACGCGCATGATCTTGGAGCCGCTCTTGCGCAGGGGCTTCTTGTCGATCTGCGCATCGCAGGAGGGCGATCTCTACACTGACTTCTTCAAGATCGAAGGAAAACGACCGCGCCCCGCTGAAGGCCACGATGTCGCCCTAGTGGCCCGCGTGTTGGCTCCGGATTCGAATCACCCTCACTTCGTCTGCGCAGGGCGCTCGGCCGCCGGCACGGCTGCCGCCGGTCGCTGGCTCGCTTCCCATTGGCGAGATTTGCTCACCGTATGGCCTAGCAATTCCAGAGGGCCGCACACGGAGCACCTGCTCACCGTCCTCCAACATCCCAAGAGCGGCTCCTACGCCGAGGACATCGACGCGTGCGCCGAGCCGCTACCCGGTTGGACATTTGCAATCGATGCGCGAACCGGTCAAAAGCGAAAGAGACCATTATGATGAACCGGCGCGTCGGCCGTTTGCGCTATATGACGCGCCGCTCATGCTCGGGCTCCTCAACCTGGCCAAGTCCTTCGGCGCACGCACCTTGTTCGAGGGCGTGTCGCTCAAGCTCGTGCCCGGAGCTCGCTACGGGCTCGTCGGGGCCAACGGGTCGGGGAAGACGACGCTACTCAAGATCCTCGCCGGGGACGAGCCGGCGAGCGACGGCAGCGTCACGCGGCCGAAGGAGGCGCGCATGGGGGTGCTGCGCCAAGATCGCTTCCTCGACGACGCGCAGCTGATCCTCGAGGTCGCGACCGCGGGCGACGAAGTGGTGACGAACGCGCGCCGCGAGCAGGCGCGACTGACGAGCACGGGCGCCGCCAGCGACGAGCGCCTTCTCGAGCTCGAGGATCGCATCGCCGCGCACGACGGGTACACGCTGGAAGCGCGGGCGAGCGCCATTCTCGAGGGCCTCGGCATCCCGGTCGCGCAGCACCGACAGCCGCTCGCGACCCTCTCGGGCGGCTTCAAGCTGCGCGTGTTGCTCGCTCAGGTGCTGCTCGGCGGGCCCGACATCGTCCTGCTCGACGAGCCGACGAACCACCTCGACATCCTCTCGATCCGCTGGCTCGAGCAGTTCCTCACGACCTACCGCGGCACGGCCGTCGTGATTTCCCACGACGAGCAGTTCCTGAATCAGATCGCGACCCACATCCTCGACGTCGATTACGGCGCGGTCACCCTCTACACCGGCAACTATGCGGCGTTCGCCCGCAACAAGGCGGAGGTGCGGGCGCGCAAGGAAGCGGAGGTCGCGCGCGCGGAGGCGACCATCGCCGAGAAGCGCGCCTGGGTGGAGCGGTTCGGCGCGAAGGCCACCAAAGCCCGCCAGGCACAGAGCCGCTTGAAGCAGCTCGAGCGCATCGAGGTGGAGGAGCTCGCGCAAACGAACCGGCGCACGCCGTCGTTTTCGTTCGTGCCCCAGCGCCCGAGTGGGCGCGAGGTGCTGGAGCTTTCCGACATCTCGAAGGCGTACGGCGAAAAATCGGTCTTACGCCACGTGTCGCTCACCGTCCGGCGCGGCGAACGCGTGGCGATCATCGGCCCGAACGGCCTCGGGAAATCCACGTTGCTCAAGATTGCCACCCAGAACCTCGCCGCCGACGCGGGGCGGGTCGCCTGGGGCTACGAGACGCACGTCGGGTATTTCGCGCAGGACCACCACGACGTGCTCGAGCGCCCCGACGCGACCCCGCTCGAGCTCATCGACGCAGCGTTGCCGCTCGAGGGGCCGAGTGTCGTGCGCGGGCACCTCGGGCGCTTGCTGTTTTCGGGAGATGACGTGCACAAGCCCGTGTCGGCGCTTTCGGGCGGTGAAGCGGCACGGCTCGTGTTCTGTCGCATCATGGTGCAGCGCCCGAACGTCCTCGTCCTCGACGAGCCCACGAACCACCTCGATCTCGAGGCGATCCACGCCCTGGTCGCGGCCCTGCTCGCCTTCGAGGGCACGCTGCTGTTCGTTTCGCACGATCGCGCGTTCGTCTCCGCACTCGCCACGCGCGTCGTCGAGGTGCGGGCCGGAGGCGTGAGCGACTTTCCGGGCAGCTATGCCGACTACCTCGCGCGAGCGGGCGACGATCACCTGAGCGCCGACGCCGTCGTGCTCCGCGCGAAGCAGGAACGCGCGGCCGCCGCCGTGAGTGTGACGCGCGCGCCGACCTGGGAGGAGAACAAGCGCCGCGCCAACCGCAAGAAGCAGCTCCCCGGGTTGCGCGACCGTGTGCTCGAGTCCATCGCCACCGCCGAGGCCCGCAAGGCCGAAATTCGCGCGAGCTTCTGCGAAGCGGGCTTCTTCGAGCGCACGTCGCGCGAGACCGTCGCGGCGCTCGAGGCCGAGGAACAAGGGCTCGATCCGCGCATCCACGAGCTGATGGCGGAGTGGGAAGCGCTCGAAGCAGAGCTCGCCGCGGACGGTTGAGCGGGCCACCGCGCGTCAGGGTGCGGCAAAGGCTGAAAAGCATTTCCGTGCGGCGGCGCGCGGCGGAGGCGCTACTGGCACGTCCCGCCGCTGCACGTCCCCGAGCAGCAATCGGACTGGTCGAAGCACGTCAGCCCTGGCGCCAAGCATTGGGCGCACGTGCGAACGCCGTTGTTCATGCAACGAAGCGTTCCGCAACACGGCTGGTCGCCTTCGCACGACACACCCTCCGGGGAGCAGCACCCGAAAAAGCCTCCCGCTGACCCGCATTTGAACGGCGCGCAGCAGTCGCTGTCCTCCACGCACAGATCCGGCCCCCCGTGCTGTGGTCCGTGATTCTGCCCGCAGGTCAGGCGGCTACAGCGACCTTCGGTGCACGTGAGCCAGGTGGGACTCAGGCTGCAGGTCGGCCACGTCGACGGGTCGTCTTGCCTGCAACAGCAATCGCACGACGTTTCGCAGGAGCCTCCGAGGTTACTTTTGCAGGCCCCCGCGCATTGACCGCCCGTGCCCGCACTGGCTCCGCCC
>Ga0070682_100000792_pt1 | contig 18572 bp, 17 predicted proteins | sample KBSC63LmetaG_FD_64668 | JGI IMG/M metagenome (GOLD analysis project Ga0070682, IMG submission 64668) | Corn rhizosphere microbial communities from Kellogg Biological Station, Michigan, USA - KBS C6-3L metaG | ecosystem: Host-associated > Plants > Roots > Rhizosphere | place: USA: Michigan... | reverse complement strand
TTCTCGCGCAGTCCGAGCGGGCCGGACTACTTGCTCACGCCGCGTGAGTACCGCGCTTCGTACGTCGGCGCCTTCGTGCGCTACCACCTGTACGGCGATTTCCCGCTCTACGCGTCGGTTGGCGCGCTCGTGGGCGGTGGCTTCTTGTGGCTCGGTGAGGAGCTCGACCACCACGACCACAACGACGACTACAACTCGAACGCGTCGGAGCTGCGCGGCAACTTCGTGTTCCAGCCCGATCTTTCGCTGCACGTGAACGCGACGCGCTGGCTCCGTTTCACGATGACGGGCGGCTATCGCCTCGCCACGGCCGTGAGCGACTTCGGCTACGACTCGCGGGCGATGAGCGGCGTGGTCGCGGGCGGCAAGGTCGAGATGGGCTGGTTCTAGGCGCGCCCCGGCGTCCGTTCTATGCTCGGTTGGACTTGTCCGAGCGCCAATTCCTCGAGCCCGCCGCGAAGCTCCGCACTGCGGAGGTGGTACGCGCGGTAGAGCGCCAGACGTCGGTCGAGCTCGTGGTCGCCGTGCGGCGGCGGGCCTCGCACTACGTCAGCGTGAGTCTCGCGTTCGGCGCCCTCTGTGCGCTCGGCGGCTTCCTCGTGATGTGGTTCGGGGAAACCGTGTACGACGTGCGCACGATCCCCATCGACGTTGCGCTGGCGTTCGTGCTCGGCATGGCGCTCGTCGCGAGCGTCCCGGCCTTGCGGCGCGTGCTCACGCCGCGCGCCTTGCGCTTGCGGGGCGCCGAGCGGGCGGCGCACGCGGCGTTCGCGGCGCTCGGAATCGAGAAAACGAGCGGCCGCACGGGCGTGCTCGTCTACGTGGTGCTCTTCGAGCGGACGGCGGTGCTCGTGCCCGATCGCGGCATCCCGCAGGCGCTCGCGGCGGGCCCACTCGCCTCGATTCGTGCGCTCGTTGCGCTGTCGGTCGAACGCAGTGACTTCGAGGGCTTTCTGACGGCGCTCGGCCGTCTGGGTCCCGCGTGCGGCGCGGTGCTGCCGCGACAAGCCAACGACGAGAACGAGCTGTGCGACGACGTGGCGTGATGCTTCGCTTCGTCGCGCGCTGGTCGTCGCCGGCGCGCGGGCGGATCGTGGGGCTTCTAACGCTCGTCGGGCTCCTGCTCGTCGCGGGCCTCGTGCTCGCGCGGCCCGGTGGCGGCGAGGCGTACAGCGGGGGCACGCGGAGCCATTCGAGCTCGAGTCACGGCTATTCGTCGAGCGGCTCGAGCCGCAGCTCGGGTGGGGGCGGGGGAGGCAGCGTCGACCTCGGCCTAATCATCGAGCTCGTGGCGCTCTGCTTCCGTTATCCCCCGCTCGGTTTCGCGGTCGTCGTCGGGCTCGGCGGATTCTTCTACCTGCAGGGACGCGGCTCGCGCGGACTCAAGGATTGGTCGACGGGGATGCCGGGGCGAGAGGAGACGCGCTCGCGGACCGCCAATTTGCGCTCCGAGCTCACGGTGCTCCGCGGCGACGACCACGGCTTCTCGGTGATTCTGTTCGAGGATTTCGTGTACGCCCTCTACGCGGAGGTCCAGGTGAGCCGCGCGCGCGGTGGCATCGGACGCTTGGCGGCCTTCTTGAGCCCCGCGGTCGCGCAGCTCCTTTATGACCCGGCGCTCGAGCGGGTGGACGGCGTCATCATCGGCTCGCTCCGGTACTTGTCGGTGGATCTCGGCAAGGAGCGCGTGACGGCGACGCTCGAGCTCGAGGCGAACCTCGGCGAAGTCCGGCAAGGGCAGGGGCAGCGCTACTACGTCGTCGATCGTGTGACGCTCGGGCGTGCGCGCTCGGCGCAGTCACGGCCGCCCAAGCGCGTCCGCAAGCTCGACTGCCCGAACTGCGGCGCGCCGCTCGAAGGCATGCGCGGCACGACGTGCGCCTATTGCCAGACGGAGGTCGGCGGCGGGCGTCTCGATTGGGTGGTCGACAGCATCGAGCGCGTGACGACCGAGATGCGCCCGCCGCTCGTCACGACCGAAGTGGCCGAGAGCGGCAACCAGCTGCCGACGCTCGTCACGCCCGGTGCGGACCAACGCATGGGCGAGCTCTTGCAGCGCGACCCCGCGAACGACCCCGCCGCGCTCTGGCAGCGGATCGGGCTCATTTTCTCGGAGCTTCAGGTGGGTTGGTCGAATCGTGACCTCTCGCGGATCCGGCCGTTCGTGACGGACAATCTGTTCCAGTACTTCGGCTATTGGGTGGACGTGTACTTCGCGTCGCAGGCGCGCAACATCACCGAGAATGCGCGCATCTTGAACATCGAGCTCGTCGAGGTGCTCGCCGACGCGACTTACGACGCCGTGACGGTGCGTGTCTTCGCGACGAGCCTCGACTACACGCTCGCCGACGACGGGCGCCTCCTGCGCGGCAGCCGCACCAAGGAGCGCCCTTACAGCGAGTACTGGACGCTCATCCGCGGCAACGCGGCGCGGGGTCGCCCGCGCACCGATCCGTCGTGTCCCTCGTGCGGGGCGCCCCTCAAGATCGGGATGGCCGGCAACTGCGAGTACTGTCACGCCCGCGTCGTGAGCGGCGACTTCGACTGGGTCCTCTCGCGCATCGAGCAGGACGAAGCGTACGGATACTGAAAAATCGCGGCATTTTACCGCGCTTGCAGCTCGCCGCCCGGCCGTGCTCCGATACCGAGCATGAAGCCTACGCCGCCGGGGTGGCCGCGGAGCTCGTCTGCGATTTGCTACGAGCGCGCGTCCGAAGCGATCGATTGGCTCTGCCGCGCGTTCGGGTTCGAGGTGAAGCTCAAGGTGCCGGGGGAGAACGGCAGCGTCGTGCACTCCGAGCTCACGTTCGGGGAGGCCGTGTTCATGGTGGCGGATCTCAAGCCCGACAAGTTTCCGATGCGCAAGGCGCCGAGCCAGGCGGGCGGCGTGAACACGCAGGGGATCTTCGTGTACGTGGACGACGTTGAAGCGCACTGTGCCCGCGCCCGTGCGGCGGGGGCCACGATCGTGGTCGAGCCGGCGACGACGGACTACGGCGAGGACTACTGGTCCGATCGCGGCTACGAATGCGTGGATCTCGGCGGGCACCACTGGTGGTTCGCCGAGCGCGTGCGCACGTCGCCGAAACAGGCGTAACGGCGGCGGCGAGCCTTCGTCGCGACGGAGCGCACCGTTTCGTTCAGCGCGCCGTCACGTAGAAGAAGTCGCGGCTCGACGCGTGGCCGACGTACTCGTCGGGGCCGTAGAGCAGGCCCTTCACGGCGCCGACCGCCGTGAGCGCGCCCGTTGCGGCATCGGGCTCGTAGACGAGAAAACGGGGGAACGAGAAGTTCACGTCGAGCTGAGCCACCGTGACCGCGCCCGCTTGCTGCATGCCGAGCGCCATGGCCCGCGCAGTGGTCGAGTTGCTGATGCCGACGAAGAGGGTCTTGCCGTCCGCGGAAAGGCCCACCGCCGAGCGGCGGATCACGGTCTTGCCGTCGATGGTCGCGCCCCAGTTCTTCGTGTCGGGCGAGCGAAGCCCCGGATGCAGCGCGCCGTTTTCGAGCATGCAGCCTGGCGTCTGGCGCCACCACGCGAAGCCGTCGCTCGGTGCGCTGAGCTTGTTGAAGGTGCCGATCGTGATGGTGCCGTCCGCGCTGCCTGCTACCGTGCACGAGTACGACTTCGGCCGCAAAAGCTCGGTGCCGTCCACCATCATGCCGAACTCGCCGTGCTCGGCCTTGAAGCCGCCGTTGAACGCGGCCACGAGGCGCCCGCGGTCCGCCTCGGGAACGACGCCGGGACGCTCGACGCCCGGAAGCGAGCGGTCGCTCTTCGGCTCGATGCTGCCGGCTACGGTGTGCACCGAGAGCTTCGAGAGATCGAGGGCGAAAACGAATAGCTCGGCGTACGCGCGCTCGCGGTCGGGGTGCAGCATCGTGCGGTAAATCGGGACGTCGCCGAAGCGCGTGGGCATGGCGCGAAACACGCCGTCCTCCGCAGCAGCAACCGCGGGATAGAGGGGCGCGACGTTGCTCGGTGCGAGCGCGCGGGTGAGCGCCTGGACATCGGGCTCATTCGGGGCGAGCAGCGCCGCCGGTGTTGCGTCGTCGAGCGAGCGTGCCTTGCCGTCGCTCGTGACGCGCTCGACGTGATCCTCGACGCTCGCGACCGCTTCTTCGAGTGCGGTGACGCGCTCGCCGCCGAGCACGGCGCGCAGGCTGTCGGCGACGAGGGGTCCGAACCACGGCACGTGGCGCATCGCGGTCCATGCGCCGAGCGCGAGCGCAGCGGCGATGACGAACGTTGCGACGAGATATCGAGAGCGCTTGCGCTCGGGGGCGTGGCTACGCGTCCAACCCGAAACGAGCGCTGCTGAAGGAGCGCGCAAACCAAACGGGGTGGAGTCAGAGCGGTGCGAAGCGATGGACATGGACGCAGGGAGGGCTTCTGCAGCCGCCATGCCACCCCGCCACACGCGTGGAGGACGCTGCCGGGCCGTTCGACCCCAGCGCCTAACCATTGAATCTGTTGATGTTTCGGGTGATGGCCACCCCGGCCGCGCGGACGACCGGTGTTACGCCGCACGCCGGCTGTGGCGTCACGCACGCGCATCCGTCCGGTCCCGGACACACGTTCGGGGCGTTGCTTCGTGCATGCGGCAGCGACGGATTTCTGTGCCTGCAGCACCCCACAAATACGTTCGAAGCGATCCAGGGCATCTGACGTACCCGATCGCGCCCGCGCGCGACTGCTTGCGACTACGTCTCGAAGAAGCGGCGAGGAGCCGCGCCACGCTGGCCTGTCGCTCTGACGCGCGGGTACTGAGAACAACGGATGATTATGAGAAACGCCCTTGGTTTGCTTGGCACCGGTTCGGTCGCGCTCCTACTCGCCGTGGCTTGCGGAGGTGGTGACGACACCCCAGGGGCCACCGGCGGCTCGTCCGGCACCGGCACGAAGGGCGGCGGCTCCGGCAAGGGCTCAGGCGCGAGCGGCGGAACGACCGGCGGCTCTGCCGGAAGCGGGATGAGCGCCGGCGGCAGCTCGGCGACCGGAGGCGGCGCAGGAACCACGAGCGGCACCAGCGGCGCCGCGCCGGGTGGCGGAGCAGGGCGTCCCAGCGGCGGCGCGCCCGCCGGTGGCTCGGCGGGAATGCTGGCGATGGGCGGCCGCTCGATGGGCGGAGCGGGCTCGGGCGGGATGTCGGCGGGCGGGTTGGCGGGCGCGTCAACGGGTGGCGCAGGCGCGGCGGGTGCCGCAACGACCGGCGGCTTCACGATCGACGTGAAGCTGGCGAGCGACATGAAGGCGACGGCGCCGACGACGGTCGGCATCGTGACCTGGTCGCTCGACAAGACAGGCCTCACGGCGGCGCACATCGACTTCGGCCTCGACACGACCTACGGCATGACGGCCCCCGCCGACCTGGCGACACCGCCGTACAAAACGTTGTTGCTCGGGATGAAGCCGGCCAAGACGTATCACTTCCGCATCACCGCGACCGACGGCGCGGGCATGTACACGAGCGACGACAAGACGGTGACGACCGGAGCGAAGACCACGATGGTGAGCTTCGCGAGCTTCACCGTCAAAGACGCGGCCAAGCTCGACAAGGGCTTCTTCATCGGCTCGTTCTGGCAGGGAACCGGCTCGACCGTCCCCTTCATCGTCGACACGGACGGCGACGTCGTCTGGTGGTATTCGAAGGCCTCGGGGGAATCGACGGACGGCATCTCACGCGCGCGCATGTCGGCCGACAGCAAGAACGTCTGGCTCGTCAACGAGGGGCTGAGCGGCGCGCCGCTGCGTCGCGTCAGCATGGATACGCTCGACGTGCAGACGTACTCGTCGACCAAGGCGTCGCACGACATCTGCGCGGTGACGGGCGACACGATGGCGTACCTCGACTACAGCGAGAGCGACTGCAACAGCATCTTCGAGATCACCCCGAGCAGCACCGACAAGGGCAAGGAGGTGTTCGAGTCGTCGAACGTCACCGGCATGCCGGGCTCGCTCAACAGCTGTCACGGCAACGCGGTTCGCTACTCGAAGAAGGAGGACTACTACACGTACTCCGACTGGCAGAACGACATCGCCGTCGTCGATCGCACGGGCGCGCTCAAATGGAAGCTCTCCGACAAGACCGGCGGCAATACGGCGTGGGGTGGCAAGCAGCACGGCCACCAGCTGCTCGACAGCAGCATCCTGATTTTCGCGAACGACGCGGCCGGCTCCAGCAAGTCGCAGGCCATCGAGTTCGGCCTCGACGGCATGCTGATCAAGAAGTTCAACAGTGGCGGCGGCGCCACGAACTTCGGTGACGTGCAGCGGCTGCCGAGCGGCAACACGCTCATCACGTACTCGACCTCCAACCTGATCCAAGAGGTCGATGCGAGCGACGCCGTCGTGCTCGAGGTGAAGAGCAGCGCCTCGCTCGGCTACATCGAGTTTCGCAAGAGCCTGTACGGCGAGCCGCTCGACAGTCAGTGAAGGCGGCGGTCGTTCAGGCTTCGTGCTCGAGGGCAATCGGGAGCACGGCTGCGCGCGTGCGTGCGACGAGTTCGCCCGTGACGGCGCCGCCGTCGCGGCGGTGAATCACGAAGCGCTCCACGAGGCCGCCGCTGAGCGCGCGCACCTGGTAGGTCGAAACGACGACGCCGAGCGCGAAGAGGACGCGGTGGAGGCGCGCGATGATCGGAGAGCGACCGCTCTGCCCGACCTCGACGGCTGTGAGCTCCGCCCCGTTTTCCTCGAAATGAACGTGTGCGTGCGTTTCCACGATGTGCTGCCTGTTCTCGTCACTGGGTGGCAAGCGCTCAGATGTGTACGAACCCTTGGTCTGTCAACGGTCGCCGCATCGAAGCTATTCCGCGCGTGTACGGCGCGAACGAGCGCTACTTGAGGGGCGGCACTAAGCAAAACGCAGGCCATGGGGGCCAAGTTTCTCGGCGCAGCACCGGCCGCCGGTCCGAGCCACGCGCGTAGGGCCGGCCCGCGCCCCCGCTCCATTTCGAAATGGAGGGTAGACATCCGTAATATGTGGATGTATGCATATGCATCGTCATGCATGCAGATGTCTTTGAAACCCTCGCGGACCCGACCCGGCGCCGCATCGTCGAGGCGCTTCGCGGCGGCGAGCACGCGGTGAACGACATCGTGACGCGTGTCGCAATTCACCAGTCGGGCGTTTCGCGACACCTCCGGATCCTGCACGAGGCCGGCTTCGTCGACGTGCGACCGGACGGTGCGAAGCGTTTGTATTCGCTGCGTGCAGCGCCGTTTCAGGAGCTCGACGCGTGGCTCACGAGCTACCGGGAGCTTTGGGAGGCTCGGCTCGACAAGCTCGGCGAAGCGCTCGAGCGCAGGCAGAAGGCCCGTAAGGAGAGGAACTGAGAATGAGCGCAGGCAAGCAAGCGTCCAAGCAGCGGATCACTTTCGAGCGTCACTACAAGAACGCCACGGTCGCCGACGTCTGGGAGCTTTGGACGACCAAGGAAGGCATCGAGGAGTGGTGGGGCCCCGATGGCTTCTCCGTGACGGTGCAGACGCTCGAGCTCCGCGTGGGCGGCACGTTCGGGTACACGATGACGGCCACCGCGGCCCCGCAGGTCGAGTTCATGAAAAAGGCGGGCATGCCGGTCGCGACCCACCACCGCGGCTCGTTCACGGCGATCGAGCCGGAGCGGCGGCTGGCTTTCAATTTCCCCGTGGATTTCGTGCCCGGTGTCGCGCCGTACCCGGTGGAGACGAGCGTGGAGATTTTTCCGGCGGCTGACGGTGTGCGCCTGCTCGTGACCATCGACCCGATGCACGACGCGCACTGGACCGACATGTCCGCGAAGGGCTGGGAGATGCAGCTCGGCCGGCTCGAGGGTTCGCTCGCGAAGCGCACCGCACAAGGTTCGTAAAGGAGAAAGTCATGCAAAAGATCACCACGTTTCTTTGGTTCGACACCCAGGCTGAAGAAGCCGCCAAGTTCTATTGCTCGCTCTTCAAGAGCTCGAAGATCGAGAGCACCTCGCGCTACGGCGAGGGGATGCCCGGGCGCGCCGGCACGGTCATGTCCGTGACGTTCGTGCTCGAGGGGCAGACGTTCATCGCGCTGAACGGCGGGCCCCACTTCAAGTTCACGCCGGCCGTCTCATTGTTCGTGAGCTGCGAGAATCAGCAGGAGATCGACGAGCTCTGGGCGAAGCTGTCCGCCGATCCGGCCTCGGAGCAGTGCGGCTGGCTCAAGGATCGCTACGGGCTCTCCTGGCAGATCGTGCCCCGCATGCTCGGCGAGCTGCTCGCCAACGGCGCCGCGATGAAGGAGCTCATGACGATGAAGAAGCTCGACATCGCGCGCCTGCAGGGTGCAGCGCTCGGCGCGGCCTGAGCCGAAATGCGAAGGACCCGACGCGTCGCGGTCGACGTCGTCGGGTCCTAGGGACGGCCGCTGGTGCGGCGCGGGGCGCGCTCAGTTCTCGCGCTGGCGCAGCGCGCCTTGGACGATGCGTTCGGCGCGCAAGAGGTCGTTGCGGCGGAACGAGTGTCCCGGGCGGGCGAGCTCGAGCATGGCGGCGAGCTCGCCGGCGACGAAGATCGGGATCATCGCCGCGGCGCCGACGCCGCCGCTCGAGTGCGCGAAGCGCATGGCGAGGGCGTCTTCCGCGCGGCCGTACGGCGGGCCGACGACCGGCAGGCCGAGGCGCGCCGAGCGGAGCACGAAATCCTCCTCGGGGAGGGGATGGCCGAGGCGATCGTTCGGCATGGGGCCGAGCACGGAGCGCGTCACGAGCGCCTTCGAATGGCGGCTGCGGCTCCGGAAGTGAATCATCGCGCTTTCGGCGCCGGTCGCGAGCAGCGCGAGCCAGGTCATGCTGTGGCAGAGCTCGTCGTCGTCGCGCATGCCCTGCATCCGGTCCGACCAATCGTCGACGTTGACGCTGGACGCCGACTTGAGGCCCGGCTGCGTCACCATCGCCGCGATTTCGCGGACGGACGTGAGGTCGCGCCAGGTGCCGCGGGAAGCGCGCACGTGGCAGTAGTCGGGGATGCGGCCGTGCTCGACGCCCCGCATCAATAAGTTCGTCGCGACGGGGCCTACGGTGAGGTCGCCGTTCGTGACGTACCAGAGGGGCGGGGGGACGGGCCGAAAAACGCTGAGTGAATCGAAAATCGGGTTCATGGCGTCGGTCCGCAAATTGTCCTGTCTTGCGGCCGAAAGGGCCAAGTTTCTCCCCAAGGAGTTAGTGACCGGAGCTGATGGGCCGCGGCGGGCTCGACGCGACGGGCGGTGCGGAAGCGGAGCCGTGCGCGACCGCTGAAGCGACGTCCGCGCCGGGGGCGGCCGCGGCGGGTCCGCCGAGCAGGACCGTTTGGCCTTGGCGCGCGTAGTCGATGGCTTCGCCGAGGATGCGCGCGGCTTCCTGCGGCGCGTGGAAGCCCATGCTGTTCTCGGCCGCGATGTAGTCGAGGCGCCATTGCGCTCTGCGCTGAAGCTGCCGCGCTGCCTCGAGCGCCGCTTCCGGTACGCCGCGCGCCTTGGCCGCGATGAACCCGTCGATCAGCTCGACGATCGCTTTGCCGCCGCGCTCGAGGAGGTCGTGGTTGCGCTGTTGAATCACGTCGACGCGCGCCTTCATCTCGTCCTCGCTCGCGCGATGGCAGCTCTGGCAAGCGCGGTTCACGTTGAGCAGCGGGCTGCGCACCCAATGATCGCTCACCTTCGTCGCGCCTTCGCGCATGTAGGGCATGTGGCAGTCCGCGCACGACACGCCGCTGCGCGCATGAATGCCCTGATTCCAGAGCTCGAACTCCGGGTGCTGCGCCTTCAAGATCGGCGCTCCCGTTTCGGCGTGCTCGTAGTCGAAGAAGGTGTGCCCGTCGGGGAATTTCGTGTCGTTCCAGAAAGCTTCGGCGTCGTCGACCTTCAAGCCTTTGCCCCAGGGGAAGGTGAGCGTCATCTTGCTCGAGCAGTAGTACTCGACGTGGCACTGGCCGCAGACGAACGAGCGGAGCTCGTTGCGCGTCGCATCGACGTTGGGGTCGAACGGCTTGTCGCGCTTGCCGGCACGCCAGAGCGCGATCGACGGCAGCGCCGGAACCGCCGCTTCCGAAGCCGCGAGCGCCTGAATGCCCAGGATGAACGCCGGGCGCGTCACGCGCAGCGACATGTCCTTCGGGTCGTGGCAATCGACGCAGCTCACCGGATGGGCGTGGCCCGAATCGTGGAGCTGCTTGCTCAGATCCTGGTAGCTCACCTTGTACGTATCGCGGAATCCGGCGATCGCGTCGCCGCCGCCGAGCTTGCGATAGAGCGGCATGATCGACGCGTGACAGTGGAGGCAAGAGCCCGATTGCGGCTTTTTCAGACGTTCGGTCGCCTCCTGGTCGGCGAGCATGAACGCGTGACCGCGCCGATCGCGGTAATCGATCGAAAACGCGTAACCCAGGAACATGCGCTTGAGCCACGGGTCGCGCTCGATCTTCTCGCCGGGGAGCGCTTCGCTGCCGCCGTGTCCACCGAAGCGAGTCTGGGTGCGAATCGCCGTGTGCTTGTAGCCGTCGTACTGCGCGGGCCAGTTTCGACCCCACTTGGCGGGGTCGGTGTCGTCCTCACCCACCTCGACCAGCCGCACGTAGGGATTTCGTTGCTCGACCTTCTTCTGGAAGATGTTGACGAGGAGCGCGGTGACCCCGGCCACGACGAAGGCCGTGAGAACGACGAGCACGGCAAGCCCGCGACGGGTGCCGAAGAGCATATTGGGTTCGTTACTTGCCACGCGGTGACTCCTCGTTAGGGGAACTTCGAGAGGGGGGCGCCGAGCCGCGCGCTTTCGCCGTGGCCGACCGAAAAATGACAGTGAATACAGCTGAGCTCGCGCTCGGGCGGAGCGTCGGCGTGGCTGATTTCGGCTGCGAGCGCGGCATGACAGCGCCGGCAGTTCGCCTCCAGGATGGCGAGACCACGCGGCTGGACGCGGATCGGCTCGACGAACGCACCGGTCGTGAAGCGCTCGCTGTGGCGGTAGCCGTTCTCGGCTTTGGCGAGGTACTTCGGCACGAAGTCGTGGGGCAGGTGGCAGTCGATGCACACGGCGACCGTGTGGTGGCTCGCCTTCTGCCAGCCGTCGTACTGCGGCCGCATGATGTGGCAGTTCACGCAAGCGGAAGGCGCTGCGCTGAAATAGGAGAGGCCCGCTGCGTAGCGAAACGTGAAGCCGCCGATCCCGACCGCGGTCCCAATCCCGATCGCGAGCCCGAGCACGAGTCCGCGCCGGACGCGCCACGAGCCTGTCCCGGGCAGGGTGCTCGGGCGGCCCGCGGACACCGGTGGTGGGTCACGTGTTTCGGGCATGCGTCACCACCGCTGGTCGCGGTCCCCCGCGGCGCTTTCCCTGCTCGAACCCCTGGCTCTCATCGGGCGTCGCATCCGAGTCCCGGAGGCTCGCGCCGTCAACCGGCCCGCGCGTATTCATGACGCGGCGTCACGAGTCTAGTGCATGAGTGCGGGATTCTTCGAGGATTTGAGGGGTGAGATATTCGGGAACATGAGCACGCGCACTGGCTTCGAGCGCGCTCCGTCGTTGGCGGCCAGAGAGTCGTTCACGGGGTATCGCATCGCGCGCGCGCCGGACGATCCGCACGGCGTGCCGGTCGGCACCGTGATCGCCGAAAAATACCGGGTCGAGCGCATGCTCGGCGAGGGCGCGATGGGTATCGTGCTCGCGGCGCGGCATCTCGAGCTCGACGAGCTCGTCGCCGTGAAATGCATTCGCGCCGCGATGCCGTGGTCGCCCGACGTGATTGCGCGCTTCGCCCGCGAAGCCAAGGCCACGGCGCGCCTCAAGAGCGAGCACATCGCCAAGGTGATCGACGTGGGCGTGAGCGCGCCGGTCGGGCCGTTCATGGTGATGGAGTACCTCGAGGGCGAGGATCTCGGCGCCGTACTGAAGCGGCGCGGCCCGTTGCCGGCCCGGCGCGCGGCCGAATACGTGATGCAGGTGTGCGAGGCGCTCGCAGTCGCGCACGCGAGCTCGGTCACGCATCGCGACGTCAAGCCCGAGAATCTGTTCCTCACGCGTCACGGCGACCTCGAAATCATCAAGGTCCTCGATTTCGGCATCTCGAAGGCCCCGCTGCAGCAGGGGCGCCTCTTCGGCGGCGAGATCTCGGTCAAGGAAACGTCGGTCTTGATGGGGACGCCGCTCTACATGTCCCCCGAGCAGATCCGCTCGTCGCGCGAGGTCGACCATCGCTCCGATCTCTGGTCGCTCGGCGTCGTGCTGTTCGAGCTCCTCACGGGGCGTCCGGCCTTCGCCGGCGACACCGTGACGAAGGTGTGCGCGCTCGTGCTCGAGGCGGCGACTCCGCCGCTCAGCGACTACTGCAAGACCGCACCCGAAGGGTTCGCCGCGGTGATCGAGCGTTGCCTGATGAAGGATCCGAATCAGCGCTATCAGAGCGCGGCGGAGCTCGCGCACGCGCTGCTCCCGTTTGCGCCCGCGCGCGCACGGCTCCACGCGGAGCGCGCCACTTCGGTGCTGCGCGCCCCCGAGCCGAACGGCGGCGACCCGCTGCCGAGCACGCTGCCCGAGGGCCGCGCTCCGCGCGAGTCGAGCCTCGGGACGGCGGCGCCGACCGTGCTCGGCGCGGACATCGCGGTACGGAGCACGCAGCGGGTGCCGTGGGCGCTCGTCGCGCTCGCGTCAGTCGTGTTTTTGGGGCTGGGGTTTTTGGGGTACCGGGGGCTCCGCGGCTCGGCAGGCGAGGATGCAGTGCCGGCCGCCGCGCTCGCACGTTCGGGGGCGAGCCTGGGGGGCACTCGTGAGCAGCCGGGGCGCGCCGACGCGCCCGAAACGAAAGCGCGCCCATCGTCGGTACAGTCGGCGGAAGGCGCGGCGCCTCTGATCGCCCCGGCGCTAACTCAAGGTCACAGACCGAGGCTCGAGCCGCCACGACCGCACGGGAAAGGGCGTCCGGCCGCGGCTCCCACTCCCGCCCGCGTGGCCGCGAACGACCCACCGCCCAGTCCGCCCACGGAGCCGAAGGCCGCGGAGAGCGAGGCACGCGCGCCCAAAGCACGCGCGCGTCTCCTCGACGACCGCTCGCCCGTGCGCCTGCTCGAATGATCGACCGCTTCGACGGAGTGAGCTGATGCCGTATCCATCGTTAGCCGCGAAAGCGCTACCCGCCTTTCTGATTGCGCTCGGCGTCACGCTGCCGACCGCAGCGCGCGGCGCCGAGCCAGCCGGCGACTCGAGCGAGCCCGGGAGCTCCGCGCGCATCGCCGAGCTCAACGAGACCGGAGCGCGCGCCTACGCCGAGCGCAACTATCGCGCCGCGATCGAGAAGTTCGTCGAAGCTTACGCCATCGACCACGACCCGAACCTGCTCTTCAACATCGCGCGCTGCTACGAGAAGCTCGGCGATCTCGGCGCCGCGATCGAGAAGTACGAGACCTTCGTCGCCGCGCCCGGCGCCGACACCGAGGGGCGCATCAAAGCCAAGGAATCGCTGGTCGAGCTCCGGCACCTGAAGGAGCAGGGCGGCGTGACCTCGGCGGGGGAGGCGCTGCCGGCGGGTGCGAGCGAGTCGAGCGGCACTTCGTCCGACGCCGAGAGCGCGCGCGGCGTGAATATCTGGCCCTGGCTCACGCTCGGTACGGGGGTGGTCGTGACGGGCGTCGGCGTCACGGTCTACGCGCTCGGTGCCCACGACCACTCGCTCGTGACGGACGCGAAGGGCTACGGCGACCCTTCGGTCGTGTACCCAATGACGCGCGCCGAGGCCCAGAGTTACATCGACTCGGGGAACACGAAGAAGCTCGTCGGCGGGATCGCCCTCGGCGTCGGCGGCGCGCTCGTCGCGACGGGCATCGTGTGGCTCGTCACCGGCAAGAGCGAACCCACGCCCGCGCATGCCGCGTCGTTCACCCTCGCGCCGAGCCGAGACGGTGTCGTCGCCGGCTATGCAGGGAGGTTCTGAGCGATGCGCGCGCTCGCCGGATTCGTCGCCGCGGCGCTGCTCGGCTGCTCGTCACCCGAGCTCGGGAGCACGACCTTTTCCTGCGAGACGGACGCCGACTGCGAGGAAGGGCAGGTGTGCGGCATGGTTTCGGGGAAATCGGCCTGCGTCGCCGCGTCGCACGATCCGATCACGATCGGGATGAGCGGCCCGCTCCAGGGTCCGAGCGAGGACCTCGGGAACGAGATGCGCCGCGGGATTCAGGCCATGTTCGCGCGCGCCAACCGGCAGGGCGGCATCTTCGGGCGTGAGCTCGAGCTCAAGGCGCTGAACGACAACTACGACCCGACGCTCGCGATCCAAAACACGCAGGCCTTGCTCGACGTGAAGCAGGACATGGGGGCCAACGTGCCGGACGTGCGCGGCAACAACTCGGTGTTCGCCATCCTCGGCAGCATCGGCACGCCCACGATGCTCAAGACGGCGCCGATCGCGAACAAGAACCGCACGCTGTTCTTCGCGCCGTTCACCGGCGCGCAGAGCTACCTGCGCGACGGCACCAAATCACCCTACGTTTACAACTACCGCGCTGGCTACTACCAGGAGACCGACACGATGGTCGACTACCTGGCGACGTACCGCCAGCCGCGCGTCATCAGCACGCCGCCCGGGGACTCCTACTCGCGCATCATCGCGTTCACGCAGAACGACGCCTACGGGCAAGCCGGCTACGACGGCCTCGTGAACTCCTACAACCGGCTCGAGCCGCTCCCGCAGCCCGATTCGAGCCAGCCGAATCCCTCGATCGCGCGCCTTTACTACGAGCGTGAAGACGTGGCGAGCGTGGATCCGGCGATCGCATCGGCCGGACAGCTCTTGTCGAAGCTTCTCACCGACACGACGGGAACGCAGTCGGTCGCGATCGTCATCGTGGGTACGTACCAGCCGGCGAACAAGTTCATTCGCGGCGTGCTCGATTGGGCGAACGGCGATGTCGCTCGCGCGAGCCGGCTCGATCTCACGTTCATGAACGTCTCCTTCGTGGGGAGCAATGCGCTCGCCGCTGCGCTGGCGAGCCCCCCGGAGACGTACGTCGACGTTCGCGACGGCGCGACCAAGCGGAGCTATGCGGAAGGCGTGATGGTGACGCAGGTCGTGCCCTACTACGACACCCAGGCCGCGGGGATCACCGAGTATCGCGCCGATATCGACGCGTTCGACGGCGGCAACTACACCTTCACGTCGCTCGAGGGCTACGTGGCCGCGCGCCTGTTCGCCCGCGCGCTCGTCATGACCGGGCACGCCGTCGACACGGAATCGGTCCGGGCGACGCTCGATACCGACGTGCAGAATCTCGACATCGGGATCGGGACGCTCTTGAGCTTCACGTCGACCAATCACCAGGCGAGCCAGACCGTCTGGGGCAGTGTGATTCAGGCCGACGGCTCGTTCAAAGTCCCGTTCACGTGGAATCCGGTCGACCGGATCCGACCGAACTGAGCCCAGGTGCGCGCCGAGCGCACCGCGGTCAAACCCCGCCCGAGCCCTGACCCGATTCACCAGCCGTCGGCTCACCCGCCTGGCCGAGGCCTCCCGAACCGCCGTCGAGATGACCCCCAGCGCCGGCGCCGCCGCGGCCGCCGCCCGCGAAGCCGCCGATCGCGAGCACCGTGTAGCCGGCGAAGCCACCGCTGCTGCGACCCGCAAAGCCCGACACGCCGAGCACGATGAAGCTGCCGGCTTGGCCGCCACGCCCCGCGTCGCCGGAGAAGCCGCTGATCGCGAGCACCTCGTAGCCCGCGTAGTTGCCGGAGCCGCCGTTGGAGAAGCCGCCGACCGCGAGCACGACGTACGTCCCACCGCTCCCGCCGCGCGACGCGCCGCCCGCGGAGAAGCCGCCGATCGCGAGCGCCGTGTAGCCGCCGCGCGGGTAGCTGCCGCCGGTTCCGACGCCGGTTCCGCCGCTGCCCCCGGTGGCGGACTCGCTGCTGCTCTTGCCGCCGCAGCTCACGGCGAGCGCCGGCGTGACGCCCGCGACCGCCGACGCGAACACGATCGGCGGAACGATGGCGGTCTTGCGCCGCTTCACGGGTCGAGCGCTCCTTGGACCCTCACGATGAGCAGGAGAGTATCACGAAGCGCTCGCCGCATGGGCGCGCCGGCCGGACTACGCCTGGGACTAGGCGAGAAGCTTGCGAACGCTCGCGAGCTCGACGCAAACGCAGACGATCTCCATCGCTGCCTTGATCTGGTCGAGCGGCGGGAGCGAGGGCGCGACGCGGATGTTCCGATCGCGCGGGTCCTTGCCGTACGGGAACGTGGCGCCCGCGACGGTGAGCTTCACCCCGGCTTGGTTGCCGAGCGAAACGACTTCCTTCGCGCAACCGTCGAGGGTGTCGAGGCTGATGAAGTAGCCGCCGCGCGGCTTGGTCCAGGTGGCGATGCCCTTCCCGCCGAGCTCGTTCTGGAAGATGTCGGTCACCGCCTCGAACTTGGGCCGGAGGATCTCGGCGTGGCGCGCCATGTGGCGCAGCATGCCCGGGTAGTCCTTGAAGAACGCGACGTGGCGGAGCTGATTCAGCTTGTCGGGGCCGATGGTCTGGAAGCCGAGGTGCTTCTTCGCGTCCGCGACGTTCGCCGGGCTCGACGCCATCGCCGAGATGCCGGAGCCCGCGAACGATACCTTCGAGGTCGACGCGAACGTGATCGGTCGGTTCTCGTTCCCGGCCGCCTTGCACGCGGTGAGGATGTTCTTGAGCGGATCGGTCTCCGGGTAGAGATCGTGAACGGCGTAGGCGTTGTCCCAGAGCAGGCGGAAGTCCGGGGCGGCCGTCTTCATGGCCGCGAGCCGATCGACGACGCGGTCCGAGTAAGTGATGCCAGTGGGATTCACGTACTTCGGCACGCACCACATGCCCTTGATGCTGGCATCGGACGCGACCAGCGACTCCACCTGATCCATGTTCGGCCCCTCGGGGCCGAGCTCGATGTTGAGCATCTCGATCCCGAAATGCTCGCAAATCGCGAAATGCCGGTCGTAGCCGGGCGCGGGACAGAGGAACCGCACCTTCGAGAGCTTGCCCCACGGCTCGCTCCCGCCCGGGACGCCGTGCGTCACGGCGCGCACGACGGTGTCGTGCATGATCTGCAGGCTGCTGTTGCCGCCGACGATGACCTGGGCCGCGGGCGCGTCGAACAACGCCGCGAAGATCTCCTTCATCTCCGGGAGCCCGTCGAGGCCGCCGTAGTTGCGACCGTCGGTGCCGTCCTTGGCGAGGAACGAGCCTTGCGGCGACTTCCAGAGATCGGTCGCCAGATCGAGCTGCTCCGCGGACGGCTTGCCACGCGTCATGTCGAGGCTCAGGCCGCGCGCCTTGAACGCGCTGTAGCGGGCCTCGAGCTTCTGACCGAGATCGGCAAGGGCGGTGCGTGAAAGAGAGGAGAGCTCACTCATGGGGCGGTTGCTTAGCACGGGGGCGGGGACTCGTCAGCGCGAGAGATAGCCGAATTTCCCCGCCATTTTGGTTAGGTGAACAGTCTCTTCCGCCCGCGACAACTACACTGACGTGATGTCACGACGGCGCTCACTGTTCTGGCTCTCGGTCGGCGCTTCGGTCACGGCGCTGGGCTCCGCCTGCGGCGGCGAATCGCAAGGGACGAACGGCGACGCGGGGAGTGGCGCCCACGGCGGCTCGGGCGGCACGCCGGCGGGCGGAGCGAGCACGGCGGGCGCTGGACGAGGCGCGGGAGGAGCAGGCCGCGGCGGCACGGCGGGTGGCGCGCTCGGCGGCGGTGGCTCACCGATCGCCGGCGCGGCGCAGGTCGCAGGCGTGAACGGGGGAGGCACCGCCGGTGCGTCTGCGACGAGTGGCCGCGGCGGTGCCACGACCTCCGGGGCCGGTGGCGCCATGGGCGGCAAGGCGGGCGGTACGGCGCAGGGCGGCAAGGCGGGTACGGTGCAGGGCGGCAAGGCGGGCGGCGCGGGGAGCGCCGGGACGAGCGGCGCGGGCGCGGCGGGCAGCCCCATGGTCGGCGATTGTCCGGACGACGCGACTCCCATCGGCTGGGCCTCCGTGAGCGGCGACGGCGTGAGCGCGACCACGGGTGGTCTCGGCGGCGACACCGTGAAGCCCACGACCGCCGACGAGCTCATCGCCTACGCCGCGAGCGACGGGCCGCTCATCATCCAAATCGAGGGCACCTTCGACGTGCCGCGCCTAAACGTCGCGTCGAACAAGACCCTCGTCGGCATCGGCGACGCGGCCACGCTGAACGGCGGCGTGCGCATTCGGGGCAAGGACGGGGCCAACGTCGAAAACGTGATCTTCCGCAATTTGCACGTCAACGGTGGGCCGAGCGACGCCGACGACGACGCCATGCAGATCTACTTCGCGCACCACGTGTGGATCGATCACGCCGACATCTACGACGGCCCCGACGGTAACCTCGACATTACCCATGCCTCGAGCTGGGTCACGATCTCGTGGACCAAGTTCCGCTACACGACGGCGTACATGAAGCCTGCGAGCGAGGACTCCGACCACCGCTTCTCGAACTTGCTCGGTCACTCCGACGACAACGCGAGTGAGGACAGCGGTCGCATCAAGATTACGTTTCACCACGACTACTGGGGCGAGCGGGTCATCGAGCGCATGCCGCGCGTGCGCTTCGGCGA
>Ga0070682_100000789_pt1 | contig 18593 bp, 17 predicted proteins | sample KBSC63LmetaG_FD_64668 | JGI IMG/M metagenome (GOLD analysis project Ga0070682, IMG submission 64668) | Corn rhizosphere microbial communities from Kellogg Biological Station, Michigan, USA - KBS C6-3L metaG | ecosystem: Host-associated > Plants > Roots > Rhizosphere | place: USA: Michigan... | reverse complement strand
CGCGGCTGGCCCTTCATGGCGATCATGGCGCCGAAGAACGGAATGAAGACGGGCCAGCCCGCCTCCACTCCCGCGCGCTTCATCGCGTAGCCGTGGCCGAGCTCGTGAATGAGGATCGAGACCACGAAGCCGACCGCGAACCAGATCCCGGAGCGTTGCGCTTCGAGCACCACCATCGCAATCATGGAGAAGCTCGTCACGAAGAGCTTCATCATCGGCAGCGCCTTCAGGAACAGCAAAAGGCTCTTCCCCTTGGCGAGCAGCGCGAACAGGAGCGCGCCGATCGCCCCGAGGCCGCGTCGCGGTGGCGTGCCCTGCGGAACGATGGGGCCCGGCTCGCGCTCCTCGAAGCGCTCGTCTTTGCGCGGCTGTTGGGGAACGGGGAGGCCGGTGTTGGGTTGCATGCTGGGGCAGCGGGCGAATCAGCTCCGCGCCCGGGAGTCTAGCCCACGTTCTTCCGACATGCGGCCGCTTGACGATGCTCGAAGCCCGTGGTCTCCCCCAACGCGTGGCACGCTATTCGCTAGTCGCGGGCGATGGGATCGCGTTCATGACGGCGCGGCGCGCGCGCTCGATCGAGGCGATCGTGACCGATCCTCCGTACGGCCTGCGCGAGTACGAGCCCGCGGAGCAGAAGAAGCTGCGCGGGGGGCGGGGCGGCGTCTGGCGCATCCCCCCAGCGCTCGGCGGCCATACGCGGAGCCCCCTGCCCCGCTTCACCGTGCTCACACCGGCGGACCTGGCGCGGCTCGGCGACTTCCTCGCGCGCTTTGCCGCGGCGGCGATGCACGTGCTCGTCCCGGGCGGCCACGTGCTGATCGCGACCCAGCCGCTCGTCTCGCACCTCGTCTCGGAGCGATTGCTCGCCGCTGGCTTCGAGAAGCGCGGAGAGATCGCACGCCTCGTGCAAACGTTGCGCGGCGGCGATCGCCCGAAGAACGCCGAGCGCGACTTCCCGGGCGTGAGCGTGATGCCGCGCTCAGCGTGGGAGCCGTGGGGCGTGTTCCGCAAGCCGTGCGAAGGGCGCGTGCAAGACAACCTCCGCCGCTACGGCACGGGCGGACTGCGCCGCACCCCCGAAGATCTGCCGTTCACCGATGTCATCCGCTCCGCCCCGACGCGTTCTGCCGAGCGCGCCGTCGCGCCCCACCCTTCCCTCAAACCCCAGGCCTTCATGCGCCAGGTCGTCCATGCCGCGCTCCCCCTCGGCAAAGGCAAGGTCTTGGATCCGTTCATGGGCGGAGGCTCGACGATCGCAGCGGCCGTCGCCGTCGGCTACGAGTCGATCGGGGTCGAGCTCGATCCGAAATACTTCGCCCTCGCGCAACGCGCGGTGCCCAAGCTCGCCGCCCTATCCGTCAACGACACGCTCCCGACCCCACGCCGCGCGCGGCCCCGCAGCTAGAGCTCCTCTAATACGCGCGAGGGCCTGCCTTGGCGTCCAACGCGCGAGCCGGATCCATCTGATCCCTTGAGCGGCAAGATGGAGGTGCCCCCGCGAGGGAGCGGCGAAGTACGTCCCGCGTGCTCGGCCTTCGGCCTGCGCGCGCGGGTGCCCCCAAGCGCCGGCGAAGCCGGCGCGGGGGGCACGACGGAGTCGAGCGGTGACGTGCGGTGCGAGGGGTGACGTGATGTGGCGAAACGTCGAACGGCGTGGAGGCGAGGTCATGGCGAGCCACGCCGCAAGCGCGTGATGACGACCGGCGAGCGCGCAGGGCGGCGCGGTGCTCGGCATCGGGGCTATATGCTTGTGGGAAACGGCAACGCAGCCCGTTGTTGGCGACCGCCCCGATGCCCGAGCGGTAGGGGGCGCCGTTACTGATTGGCTCTCGTTCTCCGAAGCGCCTTGCGTCGGATGTTGCGTCAGATTGTTCTTGCCGATTCCGACTGCGCGAGTCTCGAGCAGTGACATCATGCGCCATGAACGCCGCCTCGTTGCATTCATGTCGAGTCGTGCCGCGTCTTCGCTACTCAGACGACTTCGCCGCCGTCTCGCCGGGCCGAATGACGTCAGCCGGGCGCCAGCGAGGCCGAAAATCTGCGTGCTAGAGATAAACCTCAGGGAGAGACAGGGACCGCCGACGCTCGGGCGCCGCGTGGTCGGGAGGTTTGACCATGGCATCAGCAATCGCTGTGAAGCTCGATGGCGCCGCATGGCGTCAGGCGAATAAAGAGCTCGTCCGTCTCGCCACCGAGCGAGCGGGGCTCGACTTCGAGGAAGGGCGCTGGCTGCTCCGAGCGCACCGCGCAGGAGCCCACCTGCGCCTCGGCTACGCCTCGTTCTACGAGTACACCGAGCGCTTGTTTGGCTACGGCCCACGCCTCACCCAGGAAAAGCTTCGCGTCGCCGAAGCCCTCGAAGAGCTCCCCGAAACCGCTCACGAGCTCCAAGCCGGCGCCATCAGCTTTTCCCACGCGCGCGAGCTCACTCGCGTCGCGACCCCGTCGACCGAGCAGGAGTGGCTCGGAGTAGCCCGCGGCCGGACCGTGCGTGAGGTCGAGCAGCTCGTCAGCGGGCATCGTCCGGGAAGCCTCCCCGACGACGTTCAGGATCCGAGCCTCAAGCGCCACGTGCTCCGTCTACGGGCAGCACATCGGCCCCCTGCACGACGATGCCGCTGCTCGCGCACACGTGGGCGCGTCCACCGACGCAGACGCTCGCGCCGACGTGGGCGTCAACGACGAAACGGCCCGCGCCCACGCGCGTACGAAAGCCTTTCGCGCCCTCACCGGGATGGGCTTCCGCGAAGGCGACGCCAAACGCGCTCTCGCACGAATTCCACACTCCGTCTCCTCCCTCGAGCAGGTCATTCGCCAAGCGCTTCGCGAGCTCACCTCTCAGCTCGCGAAGTCCTCAAATGCTCGGACTTCTCGCAACACGAGACTCACGACAGCCTCGAGGACTGACGAGCTCGAAGTGGCACGTTAAGAGCCTCAACTCCGCTTGCTGCGCCGAAATTCGGCCGGGGCGACGCCGGCCCAGCGCTTGAAGGCGCGGCTCAGCGCGGCTTCGGAGGTGTACCCGACGCGCTCGGCCACCTCCGTGACGCGGAGCGGGGTGGTCGAGAGCAACGACGAGGCAAGCTGCATGCGCCACTCCGCGAGGTAGTGCATGGGCGGCACTCCGACGAGCTCACTGAAGCGAACCGCGAGCGCCGAACGCGACACGCCGGCTTCGCGCGCGAGGAGCGCGAGACTCCAGCCGTGGGCCGGGCGATCGTGGAGCTTGCCGAGCGCGCGACCTACGCTCTCGTCGCGCAAGCCGGCGAACCAGCCGCGGCCTTCCTTCGGCAGCGTGTCCGCGTAGCGGCGCACGATCTCCACGAACAAGAGCTGGCTGAGGTGCGAAACGACGCATTCCGCGCCCTGGCGCGCGGCGTCCGACTCGGCCAGCGCCAGCGCGACGAGCTGCTCGAGCAGGCCGTGGTCGGGTGCGTGCCGCGGCACGTGGATCACGCGCGGCAGTGCCGCGAGGAGCGGGTGCGCCTCACAACCGAGAAAGCCGCTGACGACCTCGGTGCGCTCGCGCGGCGTCCCCGTGGCGGGAGCCGCCTCGTGCGGGGCCGGCTCGCTCGAGACGAAGTGCGAGTCGCCGCGCGGGAACGCGATGATGTCGCCCGTCTCGAGCCGAATCGCCGGCTCGCCCGCGATGCCACCCCAGCAAGCGCCCGCCTTGATGAAATGGAACTCGAGGAAGTGCGTGGCGCCGGGCAGGATTCGCTGCCCGATCTCGCCCGCAGGCGGGGTTCTTGCCACCCACGGGGCGGGCGCTTCGACGGCGAACAGCACCGCCCCGGTCAGGCGCACCGTGCGCAGCACCATCGACAGCGAATCGGCCACGGTGTTTCGCGAACGAACCGACGGCGGCGAAAGCACGTGCTTCTCGCTCATATTTGCCTCCACAAGAGCTCCACCACCTGCTGCCCGAGCTCCGGACCGGGCTTACCCTGTCGCACGAGCAGCTGGTAATACGAAGCACCGAGCAGCACGTCCGTGAGGAGCTCGGCATCGCCCACGAGCGCGCCCGCGGCCTGCGCGCGGAGCACGGTGCCGCGCAAGATGCCGCGGCGCTCGGCCTCGAGCTGCTTCAAGACGCTCGAGAGCTCGCGATCGAGCATCACCTCCGAGACGAGCGTCCGCAGCGCCCGGCCGAGCGGACCGTTCAGGACGGTGTTCCCCCGTTCGAGCACCTGCACCACGTCGCGCCGGAGATCGCCCGAGTTGGGCGAGCTCGGGTTCACGCGGGCGAGCGCGGCCCGCACCGCGTCGGCGACGAGCCGCTGCTTGGAGGGCCAGCGCCGGTACATGGTGGCCTTGCTGACGCGCGCAGCGGCGGCGACATCCTCCACGCGGAAGCCCCGGTAGCCCTTCTTCGCGAGGAGCAGCACCGTCTTCTCCAGAATCGTGACGGTGGCCGCCTCGTCGCGCGGGCGGCCGCGTTCGACCTGGGGGGCCGGCCTGGGCTGCTTGGCCGGGCTTTTTGCAGGCAGCCGCGCGCGGGAAGAAGGCGCCGTCCCCATTCGAGTACTGATGAGTACCGTAAATGCGCGACCGCGTCAATCCCCCGGTGGCGCGCGGTCGGTCCCGACGCCCAATCAAGAAAGCTGGACGAGCGGTCATGGCGAGTGCGGCGCGCGGACCTAAGTCGATAGCTCGGAAGCAGCGCAGGCTTGCACTGCTGTACCAAGGGAGAACATTACTCATGGCTGAATCTCAGAACCCCCTCACCACCGATCAGACCCAGCGCTCGAGCGTCGATTTCGCTGCCGTGAAATCCCGCCAGCAGGCCATGTGGTCTTCGGGCGACTTCGGCGTCATCGGCGCGACGCTGCAAGTCGTGGGCGAGACGCTCTGTGAAGCGCTCGATGTCGAAGCCGGCGAACGCGTGCTCGACGTCGCGTGCGGCAACGGCAACGCGGCGTTGGCCGCCGCTCGCCGCTTCTGCGCGGTGACGGGGCTCGACTACGTGCCGTCGCTCCTGCACCAGGCGGCCGATCGCGCCCGGAACGAGCACCTCACGCTGCGGCTCGTCGAGGGCGACGCCGAGCGCCTGCCTTTCGAGGCAGGCCAGTTCGACGTGGCCCTCTCGACGTTCGGCATCATGTTCGCGCCCGACCAACCGCAGGCAGCGCGCGAGATCGCTCGCGTCGTGCGTCCGGGCGGTCGGATCGGACTCGCCAACTGGACTCCGGAAGGCTTCATCGGGCAGCTCCTGAAGACGGTGGGCAAGCACGTGCCACCGCCGGCCGGAGTCGCTTCGCCGGCCTTCTGGGGCGTGGAAGCGCGCCTGCGCGACCTGTTCCCGGACGTGCGCTCGCTCACGACCGTCCGCCGCGACTTCCTCTTCCGCTACGAGTCGACGGACCACTTCATCGACGTCTTTCGCCGCTTCTACGGCCCCACCTACAAGGCGTTCCGCGCGCTCGACCTCGAGGGTCAGGCGCGTCTCGCCTCCGACATTGCCGACGTGGCGGCGAAGTTCAATCGCAAGAAGACGTCGTTCGTCGTGCCCGGCGAATACCTCGAGGTGCTCATCGAGCGCTGAGCGCCGTGTTCGAGACCGCCGCGCCGTGTTAGACTTTCGTGATGGTGGCGAGCTCTGCGTTCGGGCGCACGTTCGTGCTCGGCGCGATGCTCGCCGTCGTCAGCACGGCCGGCGGTTGCGGGGGGGAGTCGGTGCGCACCGTCGGCTCGGGCGGCAGTGCCGGCCGAATCGAGAGGGGAGGATCGGGCACGGGCACGGGCACGGGCACGGCGGGCAGGGGCGCGGGGACGGGAGACGACGCCATCGAGCTCGACGGGCCACGCTGCGAGACTCGGCGTGTCGGCAATTGCGCGGGCGTTGCGAGCGTCTACTCCTCGAACAGCAGCACGTTTGCGTCGGCGCCGGAGCTCGCCGCATGCGCGAGCTACGTCTCGTTCGACGGCTGCGGCGATCTCATCTATTCGTTCGACTTCGATGGCTGTGCGGTCTCCGTCGATCCGGGACCGGGGGGCTGGAAAAACAGCGAGCACCTGGCGCCGCTGCGCGACTGCCTGAGCAAGGTCTTCGGCGACGCCCGCTTCGCGTGCCTTTCGTCAGGAACACTCGCGTTCAACGAGAGCTGCATGATTCGCTGAGGGCGCTCAGAAGTCGATCACCGCGTCGTACGCCGGCTTCGCGGCGTGGTTCACATCGAAGAGCAGCGGGAAGTCTTTCCTGCCCGAGTCGAACTCGGAAAGCCACGTGTTGTCGTCGGCGATGCCCCAGAACGTCACGCCCGTGATCACGTTGCGGTACCTGCGAAAGAGCTCGAAGAACTCCTTGTAGCGGGCGGCCTGCTTGGCCTTGAGCTCGTTCGTGAACGTGGCGGTCGTGTAGAACTGGTCGGACGTGTACGTCATGCCCGGGATGTAAAGGGACAGGTCGAGCTCGGTGACCTGCACTTCGAGACCGAGTGAGGAATAGAGCTTGATGGCGTCTTCCAGGTGCTTCACGTCCTGGTAGTACGCCTGGTTGTTCATGTCGGTCGAAGCCTGGATGTTGAGATGGCACTGCATGCCAACGCCGTGCACGGGCACGCCCTTCTCGAGCAGGCCCTTCAACATGTCGTAGATGCCTTGCTGCTTCGCGGGGATGTAGTCGTAGTAGTCGTTGTAGAAGAGCTTGGCGTCGGGGTCGGCCTCGTGCGCCGCCTTGAAAGCTTCCTCGATGTAACTTTCGCCGATGATCGCGTACCACTGGCTCTTCTTGCTATCGTCGGATTCGTTGCCGTCGCGGTACGAGCCGTCTTCCATGATGGCCTCGTTGACGACGTCCCACGCGTAGGCCTTGCCCTTGAAGTGAGTCATCACCTTGCTGATGTGATTGCGCATGCGCGCGAGCAAGGTGTCCTTCGACGCGCCCGAGAAGAGCCAACTGGGGTTTTGGCTGTGCCACACGAGCGTGTGGCCGCGGATTTTCATGTCGTTGCTCGTCGCGAAATTCACGATCGCGTCCGCGCTCGAGTAGGAGAAAGAGTTTTCGCTCGGCTCGAGCGACGCGAACTTCATCTCGTTCTCTGCCGTCACGCTGTTGAAGTGCGCCTTGAGCAGCGCCGTGTGCGACGTGGGCGCCCCCGAATCCACGGCGGCGCCGATCGGAAAGCAACCGGCGTATTTCTCGGCGACGCCCGTCGCATTCGTCGCTTCGCCGCACGTGGCGTCGAGCGGGGCGATGCCGCCCATCCCAGCGGAGCCACCGGGCGCACCCGCCGCACCGCCCGCGGAAGCTCCCGCTCCACCGAGCGGGGCGCCCGCAGCGCCGCCTGCGTTCTGCGCACCACCGAGCCCCGCCGTGCCCGCTCCCCCTGCACCCGCACCACCGCTGCCGCCGATCGCTGCAGTGCCCGAGCCGGCGGCACCGCCTGCGCCCATGCCACCACTGCCCGGCCCCACTCCGCCCGTCGACGTTGCACCCGCGGCGGCCGCGCTCGTGCCCGCATGAGGCGAACCCGCGGCACCCATCGTGCCAGCGCCACCGGTCAGCGCGCCGGCCGTGGCGCCGGTGTTGTTCGCTCCAGCGCCCATTCCCGCACCCCCCGTCGCGTCGGGACTCTGCGTGCCGGAGCAAGCGCACAGCACGAGCACGACGCATGACGCCCAGCGACACGCGGTGAGCGATACGGAAGCGCGCGACCCGCTGTAACGAAGAAAAGCGGGAAGAGGGATCGTCACAGGCACCCTCTAGCATGCCCGAAAAAACCCGAGCTCAGAGCACGACTGCCGGCTTGGGTGTGAGCGCTCACAACGCGAGCGCTCGCCGCCTCGACCTTCGGGGACGTCTAGTGAGAAGGCCGGAGATCCTCGCGCGAACCGAGGAAATAGCGACCATCGAATTGGCCGCGCAAGAACACGGACCAAGTGTTAGGTGGCCTGATATCTGGCGCGCCCTCCGGATACACGACGTCCGTAGTGAGCGGGACCTCGACACCGAAGCCGAGCTGCACGGAAGCCGCGAAGGTGAGCTGCGTCGCGAACTCGCGAAACGGTGTCCATTCGAGAACGGGGAAGCCGAGCGCGAGCGACCGTTGCGAGATGACGCCGTACTGCGGCGTTCCGTCGGGGTTGTCGCCGATGGGAGCGATGTAGAGCGGGAGATTGGCGGGGCCGAGATAGCCGTAGAGCGTCCCCGACACCTCCCGACCGAGAACGATCTGAAACGAGCCGGCGCTGGTTTGGAAGGTTCGCTCGTAAGGGATGAGGCCGCCGCTCGCCGCGGCAACGCCGACCGTGCTGAGCGCGCTCGGAGCGACCAGCGCGAGCACCGGCACGAGCACGAGCATGTCGCCCGGGAGAACCCAGAACGGCATGCGAATCCCCAGTCTGAGCCCCGTGCGGGCAGGCACGGCGGGAAACAGGTTCGAGGTACCGACGAGCTCGCAACCCGCGCCTTCGCACTTCGCAGCCTCGGCGGCCGCCATCTGCAGGCCGCCCTCGAGGAAAGCCGTGGCGGTTCCGGGACTGCCCGTGAGACTTTCGGCGCCGAAACCGAGGCGCAAGCCTGCCGCGAGCGCAGTGCTGCCGCGCGCCTGCGACGAGACGGCGCCACCCCATGACACCCCTCCGCCGATCGCGCCGAAGATGCCGACGAACGGCCCCAGCTCCTCGCGAAAGCGTGGCGCGTGCACGTCGCCTTCGCCGCGGCCCGGGATCGGCGTCGCGAGGAGGATGGGCTTGATCTGCTCGACGATGGCGAGCCTGTTGCCGCCCTTCTCCACGGGCTGCACGAGCTCCTGGCACGCGTTGAAGACATACGCGCCTTCGGGACCGAGACCGAAGCCACGACTCGCCACGGCGAGCGGATCCGCGGGCGTGAGCGCCTTCGCGATCTGTTCGAGACTCAGCGCGGCGACCTCGCTCGCCCGTTCGAGATCGGCGCGCCTCATGTTACCGTCCCCGAAAAGGACGATCGACTCGCCGTTCCAACGTTGTCCGTCGTAGCCGAACTCGTTGTAGTAGTCGTGCGTGCCCTTGCGCCACGCCGTCGCGCCCCAGGTCCCGATGACATGGCCTGCGGCGAACGCGTCTTCCAACCAATGCAGGGCGAACGCTTCGATCGCGAGAATGCGACGCGCCTGCTCGGCCCGTACCTTCGCGTCGGCGGGCGGCGCCGCAGCGAACTGCTCCGCGGCCACGACGGCGGCGATGTGCTGCTGGAGGTACACGCCGAGCGCATTCAGCGGCGCGCCTGCCGCGAGCGCGCTCCGGATGTAGGCGGTGACGTCGTCGTCGTGCCGCGGCAGCAGGAAATGAGCGATATTGGAGCTCGCCCGCGTCGCATATTCGGGGTCGGCGCCCTGGAAACGCATGTTTGCCGTCGCCAGGCGGTTCACCTTCTGCACGCGCGTGGTGGCCGCCTTGAGCTCGACCTTGCTCTCCGCCGCTACTGCCGACACCGGCAGTACCCAGTCGCTGGGCACGACCTGCGTCGCGAGATCGCGCGGGCTGCACGAGTGATCGCCCGCGAGCGCCGGCCACGCCGCAAAGTCGACGCAAGCGGGCTCCGTGCCCTGATCGCCGGCGGCCATGGCCGTGCAAAGCCGCGCAGCGTCTCCCACGCGCGCTTCCGCCCAGAGCTTCTCGAGCGCGGCTCTCGCCTCGGGCGGCAGCCGCAGCACCGCCGCATTGGAGATGTCCCGGTGCTCGGAGAAGAGCCACGCCGCTGCACGACGCGGTGACAGCAGAACCAGGCCGAGCAGCAAGAGCTGCGCGCCGCGATGAAACGCGTTCAACTTGCCGGTTCGATTCGCCACGAAGCTCTAGCCAAGCTCGACATGCGGCTCACATAGTCCGGCGTGCCACGAAACACCAACGTACGCGCAGGCGAGCGCGGGCGGCCGTTGCGAGTCGGGCGAAAGCGTCCCGTGCGTGTCCCGTGGATTGCCCGAGCACCGTCCGGGAAGAACCCGAGGCGAAAGATGCCGCTGCCGCGTCGCCTGGGTGAGAATCGCTACCGCCGACCGGCGAGGTCTGCTACGCAGCTCCGCTCTACCCCCTCGCAGACGATCCCGAGACCCAGCCCAACGCAGTAGAATCACTCGACCAGCCGAAGTGGCGGAACCGGCAGACGCGGCGGACTCAAAATCCGTTTCCCGCAAGGGAGTGTGAGTTCAAGTCTCACCTTCGGCACCAGAAAATCAGATGTCATTCGCGCCGCTGACCCGGGACGAGCTGCTGCGCTTCCTGCGCGAGCACAAGCTCGTGGTGGTCTCGTCCGTCGCTCCCGGCGGCGCGCCCCAGGCGGCGGTCGTCGGCTATGGCGTGAGTGACACGCTCGAGCTCGTGTTCGACACGCTGACCTCGACGCGAAAGTACGCGAACCTGCGGTCCGACCCGCGCGTGGCCCTCGTGGTGTGGGACGGGGAGCGCACCGTGCAGCTCGAAGGGGTGGTGGATTTCCCCGAAGGCGACGAGCTCGAGCGCCTGCGGCAGGTCTACTTCGTGCCATACCCGGACGGGCGCGAGCGGCTCGCGTGGCCCGGCATCACGCACGTCCGCGTTCGTCTCACTTGGGCGCGCTACTCGGATTTCACGACGGATCCGCCGCGCATCGTCGAGCTCGCCGCGCCGGCCCTGGGGTAGGCCTCTACGCCCGCACGGGGCGATTCGCGCCGAGCTAGCTCACGCGCGCCACACGGTCGTGCGTGCCCGGGGAGCCGTTGGGCGCCATTCCGTGTGGACGACATCGAAAGGCAACGCCGCCTCGGCGCGGCCTTCGTAGCGCTCGGCGCTCCGCGCGAGCAGTTGGTAGATGTGTGCCGCCGAAACGGGGGCTGCCGTCGTCGGCGCGAAGACTTGATCCTTCGTGCGCGACCGGTCGAAGCCGAAGAACGGCGCGCGACTGACGCCTCGGGCCAGCTCTTCGAGCAGCACCTGCATCGCCACCAGCCGCTCCCAGGAATCGAACATCCCCTCGGCGAGGCGCTCGGTGAGGGGCGTGCTCACCGTGAGGGGCGCGTCGGGAAGCGCGATGTGCGTGCCGAGCGCGGCGCCTCCGCTGCGCGAGCCGTGCGAGAGGGTGACGATCTCCGCTCCGGCCCCGCGCAGGCTCCGACTGAACGCGAACTGTTTGACGCTCATGAGCGCCGCTTGGCTGCGGCTCCGGAGCGCTTCGTGGCGTGCGTCGGGCAAACCGAAGAGCGCGAGCGTGCCGCGGACGGGCTCGTGCGTGAGGACGAGCTCGTCGTGACAGTTGGCCGAGTACGGCTTGAGCGAGGCGAACCCGTAGCTCAGGCTGAAGAGCTTGCGCGAAAGGAGCCACAGAATGCGGTGAACGTACTCGGTGTCGCCGACCAAGAGCTCACGCGCGCCCTGACGGTGGAAGAGCGGGCGGCCCTGCGCGGCACGCATGCCCCACACGACGAGGGGCGCGAGCAGCGCGTAGAAAGCCACGTCCGCTTGCGCGCCGAAAGCGCCGAGCACCGTCGCGGCCTCGTGCGGTACCGAGCGCGAAATCCACTCGAGGAGGCGCGACGGCAGGATGCCGAGATGCAAGACGAGATTCGCCTCGAGCACGAGCACTACCGCGAGAAACGCGAGCGCCCACTCGAGCACGTGCTGTTTCCAGCGCCGGGCCTGGCGTGCGAGCTCACGGGCGGGCGCACCGCGGATTTCGGCGGCCCCCGGCGCGGTGAGGCTCGGTACCTGTTGATCGATGGCAGCATCGCGGCGGCGCTCGAGGGCGAGGAGCTCCGGCGGAGTGAGCGCGAGCCCGTGCGGGGGGCTCGCGAAGCGGCGCGCGTCGAGCGCGTGGGCGGACAGCACCAAGAGGATCTCGACGAACGTCTGGTGGCTGGCACTCACGGTGGCGAGCGCCGCCTCCGAGGGGCGAAAGCCACTCAGGTTGGAGAAGATGCGCTCACCGAAAGGCGCGTTGCTCGCGTACGACTGCCCTGCCGCGTGACCGAGCAAACTGTCGACCTCACCGCTCAGCACGAAGGCGCTCCCCGCCCGGCAACGCTGCATCAGGAGCACGAACGCGCCGAGCGTCGGAAAATCTTGGCCGGATTGCGACACGGCGAGGAGCACCGTGTCCGGAGCGAGCTCCGGAGCTCCGTCGAGCAGGACCGCGTTGCTGCTCTTGGCTTCCGCGACGACGTGGGGGAACAGCGCCTTCAAATTCCGCACGAACTGTTCCGCGAGCCAGAGATCGTTGGTGATGCCCAGCACGAGCAGGCGCGGCGCCGGGCTCTGGAGCAGCCGCTCGGCAAAAGCCCGACCCGTGCGCGCGTTCGGTGACCCGGGCTCGCGGAAGGCTCGCCGCACGGCAGCGGTCAGTGCGGGAATCGCGGCGAGATCCGCGGCAGTGCGCTCGCCCGTGTCCGGGCCGAGCGGCGCGACGTACGGGTTGTCCCGCAACGGAACGAGGCGCCCCTCCGCGACGAGCTCCTTCGACCCACGTTCGCGCCCATCGACCACGCCGTAGAGCGTGAGCTCGATGCGGCCGTCGTCCGCAATCGCCACGCGCGCAATCTCCCCGCGACACAGGTCGAGATCGAGACGCTCGTGGAACGCGGGGGCGCCCGACTCGTCGCACACCTTGACGGCCGCGCGTTCAGAAACGGCACAGACAAGGGCCGTCTCTCGCCGGAAGCCGAGCGACAGCGGCTGGCCGCGCGAAAGCGCCACGAAGCAGCCCGGCTCGAGCGTGCTCGTGACCACGCAGCCGAAGGTGCCCTCGAGGCCAGGCTCGAGCTTCCGAACGGCCACGTAGAGGTCGTTGTCGAAGAAGGCGTCGATCGCGGCGCGGATGAACGCGGCAAGGCGTTCGGCGGGCAGCTCCGGCTCCGGCCGTTCGGCGAAGCTCGCGACCAGCAGCGCGAGGAGCCCCTTTCGCTCGTCGCGCGCGCCCGCGGTATCGCCCGGCGAGCGGGGGGCCCTTCGAATGGCCTCCTCGACGCGCACTTCCCACGCCCGGAGCGTCGCGAGCGGGGGTGCGTCGTGTCCCGCGAAAAGCGCCTGCGCCGCGCCACGCCGCGCGTCCCCCGCGAGCTCCGGCTCGAGTGCGCGCACGTCGGGCGGCGGCGCCGCCACGGTGAGCTGAAACGCGAGCCGGAGCGACTCGAGCCACAGACCGCGCGTGGCGTAGAGCTCGAGCGCGGCGGCCAGCTGCGGCGAGTCGCCGACCCAGCGATTCTCGACGCCGAGCACGCGCTCGAGGAAGGCGCCGAGCTCGGGAAAGGGCAGGAGCACCCCGCGGAACCGGAGGCCGTCCATGTCGCCGTTGTGGGTGAGCGCCGTCTCGATCGGCCGGAGCGAGGGCTCGGCCGAGCCGGCTCCGTGCACGCGGCGCATGCCACGGTCGCCGAGCTCGACGAAACGGAACGGATGCGCTTCGGCGCGAGTGGTCAGGCCCGAGGTGGCGTAGCGGACGTGACACTGCGCGAGGAAGCTGCCGCCGAATGCCGCGCGTCCGCGCGCCGTGCGAGCGAGTCGCGCGCTGAGCTGCCGGCCGAGATCACCGCGCTTGGTGTTGACGAGCTTGCCGATCGCTTGCCGCGCGCAACCGCCGAGCTCGATCTGCACCGCGCCGCCCCCCGACTGCGCTCCGCGCATCTGGCTCACGCGAAGCATGCTCCGCAGCACGTCCGCCGCACGCGGCGGCAGGGCGGCTTTCTCCGTGCCCATGAGCCGCCCCATCAAAGTCACGTTGCCGCACATGCGCTGCTGCCAGTCTCTCGCGCTTATCACGGATGCTCGAGCGGAAGGGACGGCGCCTCTCGCCGGACCCGCATGAAACCGGCGCGAAACCCGTGCGAGGACGCGCGCGGCACGCCGGCGAGTCGGCGAAATTGTTGGGCGGAGCCGCTCTCGCCTTGACGCGCGCCCCGTCGTGCGCGCGAACTTTGGTGTCTTCCGAGCCGCTGCTGGGGCTCAACGATGTCCCACAATCACCTGCCACCCCCGAGTTTCTCCGGTCGCGTGATCCGCTCCGAGCGCCAGCCCGGCGTGTACTATCAGCTGGACCGCTGCGTGGGTGAGGGCGGCATGGGCGCGGCGTACTTGGCGCAACGAAAATGCGCCGACGGCACGGCACCGGTCGTCGTGAAGGTGATGCACGCCGGCGGAGGCGCCGTTGCCCCCGAGATGCTGGCCATGAAAGAGGCGGTCGCACTCGGTCGCCTCAACGAGCAGCTCCCGCCCTGCCCCTTCGTCGTGCGGCTGGTCGACACCGGCACGACACGTTTCGGGACGTCGGCGCCGACGCCATGGCTCGCGATTGAATACGTGCACGGCGGCGTCGAGGGCACGACGCTCGAAGATCGCGTCACCTACTCCGTGCATCGCACCGGCTACGCCTTCGATCCGGCGAGGGCCGCGCACCTCGTGCGCTGCCTCGCGACCGGGCTCTCGGCGATCCACGACGTCTCGGTGCTGCACCGCGACCTCACGCCCGGCAACGTGCTCTGCTGCGGCTTCGGCGAGACCGAGCTCTTCAAGATCGCCGACTTCGGCGTGGCGCGCCCGGCCGGGCTCGCGGAAACCTTCGTGGGGTTCCGCGTCGGCACGCCCGGCTACGTCGCGCCCGACGCGAACGATCCCGCCGCAGGACCGTCGACCGATGTGTTCTCGCTCGCGGCGGTCCTCTACTACGTCCTCACGGGCCAGCGGTATTTCGAGGCTGATTCGCCCGAGCAGGCGCTCGGCGAGCTGATGGCGCCGGCACGCCGGAGCATCACCCTGCACGCGAGCCTGCCGCCCGAGCTCAGCGAACGGCCCGAGGCGTGCGAAGCGATCGACGCTGCCCTGGCTCGGGCCACGCACGTTTCGCCCACGGCCAGACTGCAGACGGCGCGCGAATTCGCCCGCGCGACTCTGCCCTGGCTCGGCGCGCAGGAGAGCGCGCCCCGTTCGACGACGCGCCACCTGTCGGCCGTGCTGAGCTCCCGCCGGCCCGCCGTCGAGCTCGACTACCGCTGGACCATCCGCAGCCGCCCGAACGAGGAGCTGTTCATCACGAGCGCGGCTTGGGACACCGACGGGCACGCGCTCGGCCTTTCGCCGGACGGTGCTTGGTTCTGGAACGGCCAGATGTGGGTCGATGCCTCGCGACTGCTCGCTCCGCTGCCCGCACCGGCCAGCTTCGTTCAACGCTACGAGGCGGGCGGCTGGCTCGTCGGCGGTCGGGGCTGCCACCTCTGCGTCGTCGATGCTTCGGGCATCAACGTCGCGATGCCCGCGCCGTCGGCCGATTGTGAGCTCTCGCTCGCCTCCGGGCGTGTCGGCGATCTCCTGGTCGCCGTCGAGAGCCGCAGCGCCTGGGGACCGGTGCTCTGGTGCTCGTCGTCGTCGCGCTGGCTGCGGCCGCTGGCACTGCCGGGAATCGCGCAAATCACCTCGCTGCAACGCCTCGACGACACGCGCTGGTTGCTCGGGGGGAGGCTTCAGCAGGGGGGCGGCTTCGCGGCCGTCTATGCGCCCTTGCTCGAAGAGGTGAAGTACCTCGAGACCCCCGCGCTCCGCGCCTTCATCTCCGGCGCTTCCGCCGCGGAGCGAGGACTCGCCATGCTCGTGGGCAGCGACGGCGTCACGCTGCGCCTCGACGCCGACACGCTGAGCATCTCACGCGTGCCGGGCGAGCCGGATCTCGCGGCCGCCGCGGTCGACGTGATGGACTACGAATGGACGACGAGCCTCGGACTGATCTGCGGACGCGATCACCGGAGCGGCGAAGCCTGGCATCCTCACTGGCGCGATCCGAGCTGGCGAGCCCCGTTCATCAACCTGATGGCCGACGTCGGCTGGGTGCTGGCCATGACGAGCGACGGCGCGATCCTCGAAGGCAAGAGCGAGTAGCTGCGCGTCTCTAGAACGCGGTCTGCTCGCGGATTTCGGTGCGCACCATGCGCTGGAGCTTGGCGCCGACGTTCGAAAGATCGCAGCCGCCCTGCAAGAGTGGACCGAACGGCGAGATCCCGATGCGATAGCTGCACACCTTGCCCGTGCCGGTGACGTACACGCCCGGAAGGTCCATGATGATCGGACTCCCGCGAAATTCCTGGCGATCCGGCCCCACGCCGACCGTCGGATTCTTGAGCTCCGCCTCGCGTTCGGCGGTCTTCTGGTCCTTGAACTGGAGCGGCGTCGCCTCGAGGCGTGCGCCGTGGAGATCCTTGCGTCGCAGGCCGTTCGGCATCGTCTCCTCGGCCGTGATGCGCAAGGTCAGGCGGTAGCCTTCGCGCGGCGGTGGGATGCGGGGCGGCGCTTTGCGGAGTGCTTCGGCGGCGTGCTCGGCGACCGCTTGCCAGCGCCGATCCGTGGACTCACCGAGCGATACCTCGACGGCCCCCGTGCGCAGCACGGTCACGTTGAAGAGCGCCGTGCCCGTCTCCGGCGCGTCGGAGGCGTGAGCGGCCTCGAACAGCGCCGTCGTCACGCGCCCCGCCGGCCCCATCCCGAGCTTGCGATCGTGCGCCTCGAGCCCTTCCTGGAGCCCACCGGTGCTGCTCACCGGGGGCGCGCGCACGACGGGACGGCCGCGCGGCGCCGAGCTCCGTGCCGCCGGCTCCGTCGGCAGCACGCCAACCCAGCGCTGCCAGCCGTCCGGGCCGACGCCGAGATCGATGGGCCCCACGTGCTCGCTTTCGCCGGTCGTTGCCGCGGCGGGTTGCGGCGCGAGCTCGGCGACTGCGGCCGTCTCGGGAGCAGGCTCAGCCTCCTCTGCACGCTTCGGAGCGGCGCGCTTCACGGGAGTCGGCTTGTCGGCACGACCCGACGCCTCGGCCACGGCTCCGACACCCGGCGCGCTCTCGCCCGGCGCCGTGGGCGCCACGCCGGCACCGGGCGGCACCTCCGAGACGTCGATCTCGACCTCGTCCGCGACCCCCGCGAGAGGCAGCGCCGGCGCGGGCGCACCCGGCGACCCCGTGCCCCACGCTCGCACGACGACGAGAACGAGGCCGTGAAGCAAGAGCGCCAGGACGAGCGCGAACGAATCGCGTTCACGCCTGCGCCCGGACCTCGCCATCCGGAAACGCTAGCAGCGACGATGACCGCCGCTACCCCCGCCCGGTCCGCGCGCGCGGGGAGCGGCCCGCGATGGCGCTAGTTGCTCTTTTCCTCGAGCACGAGCTCGACGCGGATCGCGTGTCCGGCGTCACTCACCAGGGTCACCCCGCGGGAACGCTCACCGGCCCCGAGCGGGGGCTCCGCGAGCAGCACGCGCGGCAAGCCGAGCGCCCACTCGCCGCTTTCGCCGAACACTTGCGGCACGAGCACCCCGGCAAACACATTGACTAGCTCCGCGAGCGCGCCGCCGGCGTGTGCGACCGCCTGCTCGTCGCTCGCATCGACGCACAGCATGTCGGCCGCGAGCTGCGCGGCGAGTGCCGTCGGCGCGGCGAGCACGAGGCGTCCCTTCACCTCGGCGTCGAAGCCAATCACCGCGCACAGGCAATCCGGACTCGGGCCGTGCGACTCTGCCGTGGGCTCGGTGAGGAGGAAAGCCGTATCGGCGAAGGTGCTCTGCGCGAGTAGCGCGAGCTCGTCGGTGCTGGGCGGGGTGATCATGCTGACTCCGTGAGGCGAAGGACTTCGCGAACGAGATTTCCGAGCGCCTCGGGCTGGAACGGCTTGCGCAGGTAGCCGCGCACACCGAGGTCTTCGAGCTCCGCGATCAGGCCGGGGCTGCGCTCCGAGGAAACGATGACGACGGGAACGTCCGCCGTGGCCGGATCGGAGCCGAGCGTTTTCACGAGCTCGAGCCCATCCATGACCGGCATGTGCAGATCGCACAGCACGATGTCGACGTACGCTTCGCGCAGGATCCCGAGCGCCTCGGCGCCGTTGCACGCCTCGCGCAGCTCGTGCGGCGGCACCCCCGAAAGCTCGAGCGAGCGCGCGACCATGCGACGCATCACCAGCGAATCGTCGGCGATCAGCACGCTCAGCACGGAAGGTCCGCCCTTCCGGCGCCGCGCGGCTCGATCACGTCGTGGCGCAGGATGCGATCGATATCGAGCAAGAAAACGACACCGGTGTCCACTTTGCCCACGCCATGGATGAACGACATATCGACGTGCTCACTGAGGTTCGGCGAAGGCTCGACGTCCGCCTTCGGTATCGCCCGCACCTCGAGCACCTCGTCCACGAGGATTCCGGTGGTGGAGCCTGGATTGCCCGCGTCGAGTTGCACGACCATGATCACGGATTGGTGCGTCGGCTCTGCAGGCGGCATGCCGAATTTGACGCGCAGGTCGACGACCGGGATCACCTTGCCGCGCAGATTGATCAGGCCACGAATGTGCGGCCGGGCGCGCGGCAGGCGAGTGATGTCGAGCAACCCGATGAGCTCGCGGAGCTTCACGAGCTCGATGCCGTAGTCTTCGCTGCCGAGCTTGAAGGTGATGTAGGAGGCGGGGGTGGTCATGGGCTCAGGGGGGCGGCTTCGAGCGAGCGCGCACGCAGGGGTTGAGTGACGCTGCCGAGCCGATCGACGTTCAGGATCAAGCCGACACGCCCGTCGGCCAAAATGGCGGCCCCCGCGAAGAACTCGGTATCGCCGAGGTTCGACGAGAGCGGTTTGATCACGATCTGCGCCTGCGTCATCACTTCGTCGACGACGAGCCCGACCT
>Ga0070682_100000787_pt1 | contig 18636 bp, 29 predicted proteins | sample KBSC63LmetaG_FD_64668 | JGI IMG/M metagenome (GOLD analysis project Ga0070682, IMG submission 64668) | Corn rhizosphere microbial communities from Kellogg Biological Station, Michigan, USA - KBS C6-3L metaG | ecosystem: Host-associated > Plants > Roots > Rhizosphere | place: USA: Michigan... | reverse complement strand
TCGACGACGGCGCGCACGGCGCCACCGGCGATGACGCCCGTACCGGGAGCGGCGGGGCGGAGCAGCACGCGACCGGCGCCGAAGTGGCCCGTCACGTCGTGCGGCACCGTCGAGCCGATCATCGGCACCTTGAACATGTTCTTGCGCGCCTGGTCGTTGCCCTTGCGGATCGCCTCGGGCACTTCGTTCGCCTTGCCGAGGCCGACGCCCACGTGACCCGACTCGTCGCCGACGACGACGAGCGCGGAGAAGCTGAAGCGGCGGCCGCCCTTCACGACCTTCGCCACGCGGTTGATGTGGATGACGCGTTCCTTGAGCTTCTCTTCGTCGATGTTGTCGAGTGCCATGCGCTGCTTCCTAGAACTTGAGGCCGGCTTCGCGCGCGGCGTCGGCAAGGGCCTTGACGCGCCCGTGATAGAGGTAGCCGTTGCGGTCGAAGACGACCTTGTCGATCTTCCGCTCGAGGCAAATCTTGGCGATCAGGGCGCCGACCTTCTTGGCGGCGTCCGTCTTGTTGTCGCTCTCGAGCGTGCCCTTGAGGTCGCGCGAAAGGGTCGAAGCGGCCGCGAGCGTCTTGCCGTCGGTGTCGTTCACGACCTGCGCGTAAACGTGGCGGCCGCTGCGGAAGATGCTGAGACGCGGGCGCTCGGTCTTGCCCGAGATCTTGCGACGGATGCGCAGCTTGCGCCGCTCTCTGCCGATGAGTTGGCTTGCCATGGTGCGGTCCTTACTTGGCCTTGGCCTTGGCGGCCTTGCCCGCCTTGCGCCGAATGTTCTCGCCGCGATAGCGGACGCCCTTGCCGCCGTACGGCTCCGGGGGACGAAGATCGCGAATCGTGGCCGCCGTCTGTCCGAGCTTGGCCTTGTCCGCGGAGGTGAGCACGAGCTGCGTGCCCTTCGAGTCGGGCGGCACGACGCCGCTGATGGCGGGGTCGAGCTCGATCACGCACGGGTGCGAGAAGCCGAGCTGCAGGGTGACGGTCTTGCCCTTCACCTCGCAGCGGTAGCCGGTACCGACGAGCTCGAGAATCGTCTCGTAGCCGACGGAGGCGCCCTTCAGCACGCTCGCGAGGAGCGCACGGCCGAGGCCCTGCAGGCGCGCGCCGTCGCGGCCCGTGGCATTGCTCTCGATGCTGACCGACTCGCCTTCGCGCTTGGCGACGACGTTCGGCGGCAGCTCGAAAGCGAGCTTGCCCTTCGGACCTTGCGCGCTGACGGTCTGACCCGTGATCGTGAGCGTGACGCCCTTCGGCACCGCCACGGGGCGCTTGCCGACGCGCGAGAGCCGCTTCGGTTCCGTTGCCGGCGTTTCCATCACCACACCTCACACAGGAGCTCGCCACCCACCTTGCGGCGGCGCGCTTCCTTGTCGGTCATGAGCCCCTGCGACGTGCTCAGGATCGAGCAGCCGAGGCCGCTCAGAACGCGCGGGATCTGATCGTGACGCACGTACACACGACGACCCGGGCGCGAAACGCGACGGATGCCGTGGAACGCGCAATCGCGATCCTGGTTGTACTTGAGGACGATGGTGAGGGTCCGATGCTTCTCGGGTCCCCACTCTTCCTCGCGCACGTCGGCGACGTAGCCCTCGGTCTTCAAGAGCTCGGCAACCTTGTGCTTGAGGTGCGAAGCGGGAAGGCGCGTCAGCTCGTGGCGCGCAAGCGCCGCGTTGCGGATTCGAGCCAGCATGTCGGAGATGGGATCGCTCGTCATGTCGTGGTCTCCGAAAAGCTCACCAGCTCGCCTTCGTCACGCCGGGAAGCTCGCCGCGGAGGGCGAGCAGGCGCAGACAAAGGCGGCATAGCCCGAAGTCTCGGTAGAAAGCGCGCGGCCTGCCGCAGACTCGGCAGCGGTTGTGACTCCGCGTCGAGAACTTCGGCGGTCGGTTCAATTTGGCCCATTGACTGGCACGCGCCATGAATCAGCTCCTGAACGGCATACCGAGGTTGGCGAGGAGCTCCTTGGCTTCCTCGTCCGACTCGGCGGTGGTGACGAACGTGATGTTCATGCCCTTGATCTTCTCGACCTTGTCGAAGTCGATCTCGGGGAAAACGATCTGCTCTTTGAGGCCAAGGGTGTAGTTGCCCGCGCCGTCGAACGCCTTGGCCGACGTGCCACGGAAGTCGCGCACGCGCGGCAGCGCGAGGCTCACCAGGCGGTCGAGAAACTCCCACATGCGCTCGCGGCGCAGGGTGACCATGGCGCCGATCGGCATGCCTTCGCGCAGCTTGAACGTCGCAATCGCCTTCTTGGCGCGCGTGACGATCGGCTTCTGGCCGGTGATCGCCGTGAGCTCGAGGACGGCGGCGTCGACGAGCTTCGGGTTCGCGACGGCTTCGCCGAGACCCATGTTGACCACGATCTTCTGGAGCCGTGGCACCTGCATGCGGTTCGTGTAGCCGAAGCGCTTCATCAGCGCCGCCACGCTCTCCGTCTCGTACTTCGCCCGCATCCGCGGGACGTACTCTTCGGCTTCGCTCATCGCTTTCGCTCCGGGATCTGCGCGCCGCTCTTCGCGATGCGAACCTTCGCGTCACCGTTCGTCTGGAACTTCACGCGCGTGGGCTTGCCGCTCGTCGGGTCGATCGGCATGACCTTGCTGAGCGCAACCGGGGCCTCCATCTCGAGGATGCCGCCGCCACGTTGGGGCGTCGCCTTGAGGTGACGCTTGACCTGGTTCACGCCCTCGATGAGGACCTTCTGGCGTTCCTTGAGGACGCGCGTGACCTTGCCGCGCTTGCCCTTGTCGTTACCGCTGATGACGACGACCTCGTCGCCGACGGAGATGCGCTGCATCACAGCACCTCCGGAGCGAGCGAGATGATCTTCATGAACTTCTTGGCGCGGAGCTCGCGCGCGACGGGCCCGAAGATGCGGGTACCGACGGGCTCGAGCTGCGGATTGATGAGGACGGCGCTGTTGTCGTCGAACTTGATGTAGCTGCCGTCGGTGCGGCGGTATTCGCGCCGGGTGCGGACGACGACGGCCTTGGCCGTTTCGCCCTTCTTCACCTTGCTGCCGGGCAGCGCTTCTTTGATGGCGACGACGATCACGTCGCCGAGACCCGCATAGCGCCGCCGCGAGCCGCCCAGCACCTTGATGCACTGGACGAGCTTGGCGCCGGAGTTGTCGGCGACGTCGAGGAACGATTGCATCTGGATCATGGCGCCACCGCATGCGTGAGCTCGGACGCCGGACGATCGATCAGGCGCACGACCTTCCAGCGCTTCTCGCGCGAGAGCGGACGATGCTCCTGGATCTCGACCTGGTCGCCAGCGCGGTACTCGCCCTTTTCGTCGTGGGCTTTGTAGCGCTTACGGACCTTGACGTACTTCTTGTAGACGTTGTCGCGCTTGAAACGCACGACCTCGACGACGACCGTCTTCTGCATCTTGGCGCTCGCCACGCGCCCAATCAGGCGACGGCGCGAGATGTCTCCGCCTTCAGCTTCGGCTTCGCTCACGACGCGCCTCCTTCGGCAGCAGACTTGCGCTCGCTCAGGATGAGCTTGATGCGCGCGAGGTCACGCCGCGTTTTGTTGAGCAGGCTCGTGTCCTCGAGCTGCCCGGTGTGATTCTTCATGCGGTAGGAAAAGAGATCCTTTTCCAGCTGTGTGGAGAGCTCACCGAGATCCTCGGTGGTGCGCTCGCGGAGATCCTTGGCCTTCATCACTTACTCCGTGTCCCGAGCGAGCACGCGCGTCTCGAGCGGAAGCTTGGCGGCGGCGAGACGGAACGCGTCGCGCGCGTCCTTCTCCGGCACGCCGGCAATCTCGAACAGCATGCGACCCGGCTTGATCACCGCGACCCAACCCTCGACCGCGCCCTTGCCGGAGCCCATGCGGACTTCGAGCGGCTTCTTCGTGACCGGCTTGTCCGGGAAGACGCGGATCCAGAGCTTGCCCGCGCGCTTCACGTGCCGCTGAATCGCCATACGACCGGCCTCGATCTGGCGAGCCGAGAGCTTGCAATGCCCGATGGCCTGCAGACCGAAATCGCCGAAAGAGACGTCCGAGCCCGTCCACGCGATACCGCGGTTCTTGCCCTTTTGCTGTTTGCGGAACTTCGTCCGCTTGGGAGACAACTGGGACATGGCGGCTACTCCAGAATGCGGCGAGCCTTGCGCTGCAAGACCTCGCCCTTGAAGATCCAGACCTTGACGCCGATGACGCCGTACGTGGTGCGGGCCTCGGCCTGGCCGTAGTCGACGTCGGCGCGCAGCGTGTGCAGCGGCACGCGACCTTCGCGGTAGCCGTCGACGCGGCCCATTTCCGAGCCGCCGAGGCGACCGGCGCAGCGCACGCGGATGCCCTTGGCACCGAACTTCATCGCCGTCGTCATCGCCTTCTTCATGGCGCGGCGGAACGCGATGCGGCGCTCGAGCTGCGTCGCGATGTTCTCGGCGACGAGCTGTGCGTTGGTCTCCGCCTTGCGGACCTCCTGCACGTCGATGAACACCTCGTTCGTCGTGAGCGCCTGGACGCCCTGGAACTTGGTCTCACCCTTGGCGGCGGTCGTGAGGTTGCCGGTCTTCAGCACCTCGATGCCCTTGCCGCCCTTGCCGATCACCATGCCGGGGCGAGCCGTGTAGACGATGACCTTCGCCTTGTTGGCAGCGCGCTCGACTTCGACGCCCGCGACGTTGGCGTTGTAGAGGTACTCCTTCACCGCGCGCTTGATGCGGATGTCTTCGTGGAGCCACTGGACGTAGCGCTTGTCCTCGTACCACTTGCTCGTCCACGTCTTGATGACGCCGAGCCGAAAGCCATAAGGGTGTGTTTTTTGTCCCATGTCTCGTCCTACTCAGCGCTCATCGAGCTCGATGACGATGTGGCTGACGCCCTTTTGAATCTGGGTGGCGCGCCCCTGAGCTCGCGGGCGCCAGCGGCGCAGGTGCGAGTTCGGTGCCTTGTCGACCGCGACCTTGCTGATGAACAGCGTGTCGACGTCGACGCCCGGGCGCTTCAGCTTCGCGTTGGCAACGGCGCTCGCGAGGAGCTTCTTCAAGAACGGCGCGCCCGCCTTGGGCGTGAACTCGAGAAGCTGCAACGCCTCGGAGGCGTCGCGGCCGCGGATGAGGTTCCCCACCATCCGGGCTTTACGCGGGCTAATCCGTTGAAATCGTGCTTTTGCGTTGCTGATCATTCGACAGTTTCCTTGGTTGGACCCGTCGTCCCCCGGAGCGCGGGCACCGTGCCCGTGTCCTCATCCACCACGTGGACCCGCGGTGAGGGGATTCCGAGGCGGCTCGGAAGAGGCCGCACCGCGAGCCGCATTCGGGCGGCTGGCGAGTCCCTCAGGCTGACGCCCGAGAACCCGCGAAGGGGTGCGCTACCTAGCAGAGGGTTTTGGCGTGGGCAAGGGTCGGGCCCCAAAAGATCGTGCGTCTTTTCCCAGTACTGACCTGATGGGCAGTGATCGTGCCTCGCACGGGACGGGTGGAGGTCGTCACGGAAGCGCGTCCGTCGGTCGCGGGGCCGAGCCGGCGACTCATGGCGGGCGGCACGTGAGGTCCATGTCGTCGGTCTTCCCGTCGCCGTCGTTGTCGACGCCGTCGCCGCAGAGCTCCTCGGAGCAGTCGTCGGCGACGCAGTCGCAATCGTCGTCGAGCCCGTTGCCGCAGACCTCGCGGGGAGCACAGGTCGCAACGCAGTCGGCTTCGTCGACGGCGCCGTCGCAGTCGTCGTCGAGCCCGTTGCTGCACCGCTCGACGCAACTGCACGTCGAGGCAGCTTCGGCGGGTACCCAGAACGCCCGGTGGTTGCCCTGGGCCATGCTCTGGAACGGCGCCCAGAACGCGGCGAAGCTCACGTCGTCGAGCAACGGATTAATCGCCGCCATCCAGAGCTGATCCTGCTTCGGATGCGCGGGGCGGAGGTCGGAGTACGCGCGTAGGCTCGAGAAGCTGAGCCAATAGGTGCCGTCCGAGGACACGCGCCGGCCCCAGCTCGGCATCGTGTTGCCCACATCCATGACGCCGTCGTCGGGACCGACGCGCTCGTTCAGGCGCGTGAGGTCGTGCACGACGCCCGTCGACACCTCGACCAAGCGGAGCCGCGCGCCCGTTGCCTCCTGTGAGCCGCCGCGTGCATTCACGTAGGCGATGAAGCGCGCATCGGGGCTGAAGCTCGGGAAGAAGTTGTTGTCCTTGTCGCCCGCGCTCGGCACCAGCACCTCGGGCGCGCCGAAGACACCGCCGACGTACGAGATGAGGGCGATCGAGCCCTCTTCGGTTTGCTTGTCGCCGCCTTTGCCCGCAAGCGTCACGGCGATGCGATCGCCGCTCGGGGACCAGTCCGGGTGCGTCGCGTTCGTGTCCGCGGGCAGCGGAACCGCGCCGTCCTCGGGGCTCAAAATCGCGCCAGTGTCGGCGTCGATCAGCCTGAGCTTGCCGCCGCCGGCCGCGAGCAAGAGCTTTCCGTCGGGAGAGAACGTGCTCCAGACGAGCGAGGGAGGCTTCGCGCCCTTCGGCATCATCATTTCGGCGGGCGGCGCGGGGCCGGCGTCGGGCGCTGCGGGCGGCGGAGCCGGGGCGTCGTTACCGATGCTGCCGAGCGGAATGACGACGGAGCGATCGACCGCCGCGAACTCGGCGAGCTGGTTCTTGTCGTAACCCACGGCGATGCGCCGGCCGTCGCGCGAAACCGCATGACAGCCGGTGCACGTCGCAGCATCAGGGCCGGCGGGCGGCGGGAGGAAGCGCTCGGGGTTGGTCGCCGTGGGCAGCGCGCGCATGAGCCCCTGACTTCCGGTCGACCAGTAGTAAACGACGTCGTCGAGCGGCTCCCGGCTCAGGCCGAGCGACAGCCCGGCGGAGCGTCGGACGGTCGCGGGCGCGTCGGCGGCGATGCCCCGCAGCACCACGGCGAGCGTTGCGCCGCGATTCGAGTCGGCGATCCATGCCCATTCCTCCGCCGTCGGCGAGAAGCTCGTCTCGGCGGTGACGATGCGGACGTCGGTGTTCGGTCCGACGAAATCGAGCGCAAACAGCGTGCTCTGACCCGGCCGCCACGCGAAACGGATCTGGCGCAGATTGGACGGCAAGAGCGTCTCGTCGCTCGGGTAAATGAGCGCGGGCTCCGCGTCGGGCTCGGTGCCCGGCGCGACCTCGGTGCCCTGGTCGAACGCGGCGGGAAGCGTGCCCGCGGCGCTCGGCTCGACGAAGACGTGCGAGCCGCTGTGCACGGTGCAGGGTGCGGCACCACACGCCCCCGGCGGCCCATTCGCCTCCGCGTGCGTGAAGACGGCGCCGAGATCCACGTCGCGCCCCTGGCCGCAGGCGAGGCAGCCGAGCAACCCAGCGCCAAGCGCGAGGTCACGGCCGCGGAGCATCATTCACCAAGCATACGCGCGAGGCGCGTCAGGTAAGCCGAATTCGGGTAATGCATGCGGAAAAGCGAGGCTCGCGAGCGCGCCTCGTCCGTGCGACCGAGGCGCACGAGCGCCGAGATCGCAATGTATTCCCGCTCCTGCGCGAACGCGCCGTTCGGGTACTGCGCGCGGCAGCGTTCGCTCAGCGCGAAGGCTTGCAACGGATCGCCACCGAGCGCGCTTCGCGCCTGCTTCAAGAGCTCGATCTCGGTGTCGACCGCGGTGTTCGCCGCGAGCGGCGCGCCCTGGGGGCCTGGCGTGGAAGAAGTGACGGCGGTCGGCTTGGCGCGCGCCGCCGGTACGAGCGCGTTCCCGTCGTCTCGAGCGGCGGGGTGCGTGGGCGTTGCCGGCGCGGCCGTCGTCTCGGGGAGCGTGTCGGTGGCTCGTTCGGGTGCCGGCGCTGGGGCGGCGCTTGCTGCGGGCGCGGGGACCGCCGGCGGGGTGGGTACGGCGCCCACCGCGGCCGGCGCTCGGACCCCGCGCGGGTCGCCGGGCGCGACCGCCGGTGGAGTCTCGGGCAGCGGGGTCGCGGCGGCGGTTGCCGCGGGGGGCGGCGGCGCAGGAGGCTGCAACGGCAGATCCGGCTGCCGAATGAGGATCGCCGTCGCGATGATGCCCCCGCCGAACACGAGCGCGGCCAGCACGGCGAGCGTTCCGGGACCGAACACCTTTGCGGCGCGAGTCACGCGCAGCGAGGCACGAGGCGCCGACCGAGGTGCTTCGACGGGCGCGCTCGTCTCGATGGGCGCTCCCGCGCGAGCCAACCGCTCCGCGAGCGCGGCTATGCGCTCCTCGGAGGGGAGTGCTTGCTGGAGCGACGTCACGCTCGCGGCTAGCGCATCAGCGCCAAGGCGAAGGCGCTTGGGCTCGGTACTCATGACGGCACTCCCCGGAAGGTCTCGCGCACGCGCGAGCGCGCCGCCTGGAGGCGGGAGTACGCGGTCTGGAGGGGGCACCCGAGCGATTCGGCCACTTCGCGCAAGGGTAGCTCCTCGATTTCGTACAGCACGAACGCTTCCCGCTTTTCGTCGTCCAGCCCGTCGAGGGCCGCAAGCAGCTGCTCGCCGAGCTCACCCGCGAACACCGCCTCCACCTGACCCGCGGGTGACAGCGCCTCCGGCAGCTCGGCCACGCTGACTTCGCGCCGGACGCGGGCACTCCTGCGGTACTCGGAGGCGACCCGCAGGCAGATGGCGTAGAGCCAGCTGCGCAGGGCGCGTCCATCGAACTCGGGTAGGCGTCGGTGCACGATCAGGAAGACCTCCTGGCAGACGTCGTCGACGTCTCCGGGACGAACGCCAAGCCCGAGCAGCGCACGCCAGAGGTAGCGCGCGTGATCCCGAAAGATCTCCGCGAAGGAGTACGAGCGGGCTGGCTCCGTGGGGCTTGCCGGCCCGGCATTCACCTTCATGGATGGCGGGAGGGGGAGTTCTTTCTGGCCCAGGCCCGCTTCAAAACATGACCTCGGCCCCCACGTTCGCAAGGATCGAGAAATCCGAGCTTTGAAACAGCTCCTTCCGGACCCCCCCCACCTCGTAAACGTAGCGATCCGGCTGGAACGGAACGACGCCCGAGAGCCCCGCGAGCCCGAACCAGCGTCCCCCGAGCGGTAGCGCGAGCTTCGGGCCGAAGGCGCCGGCCAGCAGGCGTTGCCACGTGCTGCGCGCGCCGGCGAGACCGGTGCTGTGCGCGTTGATCGCGCCGTACAAGGCTCCCCCGCAAAAAGACAGGCGAACCGAGCCCTCCACGAGGAAACCGGGACAGAGCTCCAGCATGCCACCCACGAGCACGAACCGCGCGGAGCCGCCCCCCGGCACGTCTTCCGTTGCGGGGAGAAATCCGAACCCCGACAGCCGTGCAGAGAGCCACGACACCGCGCGCAGCTCCACACCGACGAGTACCCCAGGCCGCGCCTCGGGCAGCAGCCCCGCCTCGAGCGCCACCGATGCGTCGGCAAGGACCGCGAGCGGCTCGGAGGGGGTGTGCGGCGCCGGCGCGTCGGGCTCCGGCTCGGGCTCGGGCGGCGGCGGCTCGGGCGGCGGCGGCTCGGGCGGCGGCGGCTCCGGCTCTACGTCCACCATCAGCGCGACCGCGAGCACGAGCGGTTCGTCGAGATCCGTGCAGAGGTCGGTAGCGCTCTTGAGCTCACGTGCCCCGAGCACGCGACCCGACGCGTCGCGCAGCTCGAGCACCGCACGAAAATGGCGATCCGGTAGGCGCTCGACGGTCACGCCGAGGACGTACTCGACGGCGCCCGAAGCAAAGGCGTCCCGGCCCAGGTACTCGTTCACGGCGCGGGTGAGCCCCTCCTCCCCGAGACACGCGAGCTCCGGTCCCGGTCCGGCCCACGCAAGACCCACCGCGGGACTCGACTCGGCGGGGGCGGACCCAGGCGCGGCGTGCGCCGTGCGGACGGCGAGCCCGAGGCTCGACGCCACCGCGACCACAGCCGCGTTGTGCCACCTCGACCGGGATTGTCGGCCGCGCTGCCGGCGCATCGGCGGCGGAGACTAGCATCACTGCCAAAGGCAATAGCCGACTGGCGATTGCGGGTAGACGTAGCAACTCATGCCGTCGGGGCACGCGCGCGTGGTTCCCCCGCTCAGGCACACGAGCAAGCAATGCTTCTGGGTCACGAAGTCAACGCACGCGGCCGTCGCTTCGGCCGATGCGGGCGCTGTCGAGCAGTCGGCGTCCGTGCTGCAGGTGTTCGAGCAGCTGTAGCCATAGATGCTGGTGTCGTCGCGAATGCCGAGGCACCGGAGCGCTTGCACGTCTTCGCATTCCACCGTGTCGCCGTGACACTCGCGCTCGTACGGTGAAGAGCCGTCGCCGCTCGCTGCAGGCGGACCGGCCCGACCGCCGGCACCCGCCGCAGACGCGCTGCCGCCGACACCCGTCGCACCTCCGCGTGGGGCACTGCCGCCGATTCCCGCTCCTCCGCCGTTCGCGGGCGGTCGACCGGCTTGGCTCGCGGCGCCGCCGGCGCCTGCTTTCGTCGCGCCGCTGCCACCGACAGCGGGTGCGGCGCCCGTGCCCCCGAGGTTCCCGCTTCCGGCAGGGCTCGCCGCGGCGCTCGCGCCGTTTCCCGAAGCGCCCCCGTTCGTCGCGCCGGGCTCATCGTCATTCGACCCGCAAGCGGCGCCGAGCGCGGTGAGCAGCACGGCAAGCGCTGCATGGCTCAGGGAGGGGACAGCAAACGGTCGGCGGGCGGGAAAAACAGCGGACATTGGAGGGAGATGGCGGCATCCACGAACGTTTCTTTCGGCTCGACCGGTCCAATGTAATAATTTTTCTTTTTTTGCTCGCGGGACCCAGAAACCCCGCTGAGAGTCGCCATCCACGTGCGAGCGACACACGGCGCCGGCGGATGAGCCGCTAGGTCCCAAGAACGTGCGACGGCGTTTCGACGCCGCAGGGCGGTGTCCGCTTTTTCAGTGGGTTGCCGGAGCTCAGGCAAGCCGGTTGCCCTGGCGCGCCCGGTCTCCGGTCGCCCGAACCAACCTCGTGAGGAAACAATGATCGTCACCAAGAGCAGCATCACGATCGCGGTACTCAGTCTTGCGATCGGTACCCAGGCCTGCGGCGGAGAATCGTCGGGCGATGCAAACGGCAACGCGGGCGCTGGCGCTGGGAAGAGCACCGGCGCGGGCGGCGGCGGACACGGCGCTGCGAGCAGCGGCGGTGGCTCCGCGAACAGCGGTAACGGGGGCAACGCAACGAACGGCTCGAGCACGCCGGGCCCCAAGTTTACAGGCAGCGGCACGGCGTATCTTCCGCTCACGCCCGGCTGTGGCCCCGAGACGGCGACGTCTTGCACGGGGACGTGCGAGCGGCAGGCGGATACCGATCCCGGCGCGATCATCCGCGCCCCCGCGACGTTGTGCTTCGGCGGAGAGGAAGACCCGACGCCGAACGATCCACTCGCCACGATCGAGCAGGTGCTCGAAGTGATCGGTGGCAAACGCGTGGCGCACCTGCGTGTGACGTTCGACCCTTCTTTCGTCGACAACACCTACGGGGAGAACGCTTGCTGCGGCTGGCCCGAGCCCGAAACGACGGGGACGGATCCCAATGGCGGGATGAATCCACCCGGCGGGATGAATCCACCCGGCGGGATGAACATGGACCCGATGGGCGGGATGAAAATGCCCAAGCCGGGCAAGGGCGGGCACACGTTCGACGATCTCGTCGGCAGCGACCACGTCGAGCTCCTGCTCACCGACGGCACGGGCAACACCGTGATGGACTTCAAGGTCGACTACATCACGGCCGCTTCCGGCACGAGCTGCGGGTATCGGACACTCGGCGTGACGGGCGGCGAGGGCAAGGTCGTGACCGGGAGCGCGTCGGCCGTACTCGGTGCGGCAACCTCGATCGACCGCAATCTGAACGGCTGCGGCTACTGCTACACGACCGACTCGCCCGCGACCGACTCGAGCTACACGCCGAGCGCCGAGGCGCCCGCCTGGGACTATCGCGTCGTGTACGAGGTCTGGATCGATCTCGACGCGTTCGGCAGCGCGGGCTTCGGGCAGGCGTACATCACGAACGTGCACGCCTCACCGTCGAAGCTCGAGAACAACACGGTCGAAGTGACGGCGACGCCCTGCCCGTCCGATTGGGACACGCCGATGGGCGGCGCCTGCCCGCAGAACTACACGCTCTACCTGCAGAGCGAGGGCAAGAGCGCGTGCGTCCCGATCCCGTTCTCGAACTACCCGAACATGGCGCCGTGCCCGGCTGGCTACAAGCTCGATGCGGAGACCGAAGGCAAGTACTGCGTTCCAACGTGAGCAGGTGGAGCTCCGTGGGCGGCAGGCGGAGCGCCGCCCACGGGCTTCACGACACGGGCTTCACAAGAGGAACGGATTTGTGCAGCGGCGCGCCGCGGGAGCGCACAGGGCAGTGCGGTGAGCAGAACGAGGAGCACCGCCATGAATGGGGGCAAGTGCGCGTCTTTCTGAACCGCGAGATCGCTCGCGCTCGTTCGTCTCGTCAGAAACCGGGCCAGCAGTTCCCATCAATCGCGCATGAACAGAACAGCCTCGTGGGGATTCGTTGCCCTGATCGTCGGAGCCGTCACGCCATCGTGCGGCGGCGATTCGGCAGAGTTCCCCGCCAAACCGAACGCCGCCGGGCGCGCCGGTAGCACCAACAAAGGCGGCAGCGGCGGCACATCCACGGGGAGCGGAGGCTCGAGCGCCAGGGGCGGCACTACCTCCACCGGAGGCACCGCACCGTCCACCGGAGGCACCGCGACGAACGGTGGCTCCTCCGATCACGCTGGGAACGGGACACGCGGAGGTGGCGCTGGGATTCCCGACGACGGAGCTTCCGGAGAGCCCGGCGATAGGGGCGGACCTCCCATGGGGGGTCGCGCCGGCTCCGCCGGCTCCGCCGGTTCAACCGGCTGCCCAACGGCCGCGCCCGAGAAGGACGCGAGCTGCTCTGCGGCCGCGAGTTGCTACTACCCCGGCGAACGTTGCGACTGCGCCGGCATGATGGACGATCTCAAGTGGCATTGCCGCGGCTCAGGTGAGGCGTGTCCCGCGAACGCGCCGACCTCGGGCGGGGCGTGCGAGAGCGAGATGGGCATGCCGCTCGCCTGCCCGTATTCCGACGGCTCGGAATGCCACTGCGAGCACGACGAATGGAAGTGCGATATGCCGCCGGACCCGAGCGCAGGTGGCGCGCCGCCGGAGCCCCCGGGTCCCCCGGATCCCGCCGCTGGAGGCGCTCCCGACATGCCTGGAGGCGGGCGACCCGGCGGCCCCGATCCGATGGATCCCGGCGGCCGAGCAGGCTGAATGAAGCCGGCGGACCGAGCCAAACGAGCGAGCGGCTCGCGCGCGATGCCGCTCGCTCAGGACCGACTCGCGTTCTTCGAACTTGGGCTGCGTCGTGGGCCTCAGTCGCCCTCTCGTCAGAAACAGAACGCGCTGTGGCCATGAATCGAGCATGAACAAAACTGCCACCTTGGGATTCCTCGCTTTGGTTGTCGGAATCGCTACGCCGTCGTGCGGTGGCGATTCGGATGAGTTTCCGGTTCAACCGGGCGGCGGCAGCAGTAGCAAAGGCGGCAGCGGCGGAACGTCGAGCGGGGCCAGGGGAGGCACGACTTCGTCCAGCGGAGGCACGACTTCATCCAGCGGAGGCACGACTTCGGCCACCGGAGGCACGGCTTCGGCCACCGGAGGCACGACTTCAGCCACCGGAGGCACGGCGACGAACGGCGGCTCCTCCGGTCGAGTGGGAGCCGGCAACGGCAACATGGGCGGCGCTGCGACGGGAGGCAGCGCAGGCTCCGGCTCAATCGCCTGTCCGTCGGCCGCGCCGGCGAAGGACGACAGCTGTTCTGCGGAGGGGAGCTGTTACTACCCGGGGCTGCGTTGCGACTGCCAGGGCAAGATGGATACGCTCACGTGGCGTTGCAGCGGCTCGGGCGCGGCGTGTCCCACGACGGCGCCGGCCGATGGCGACGCCTGCACGACCGACATGGGGACGAAGCTCACGTGCCCGTACCCCGACGGCTCGCAATGCAAATGCGAGCAGGACCAATGGAAGTGCGACGCGCCGCCGGATATGGGGATGGGCGGGAAGCCGGGCCATGCTGGGAACGACGGGGGTGGCATGCCGGGCCGCGGTGGTAACGACGCGGGCGGGAAGCCGGGCCGCGGTGGTAACGACGCGGGTGGGAAGCCGGGCCGCGGTGGTAACGACGCGGGCGGCATGCCCAACATGTCTGCCGGCGGGCGAGCCGGCGGCGAACCGATGACCGCGGGCCGCGGCGGCTGAAGCCAGCGGAGCGAGCCAAACGAGCGAGCGGCTCCCGCGCGGTGCCGCTCGCTCAGGCGTCCGTCAGCTTGATACGCCGCTTGCCGAAGACCGCACTGATCTCGAGCGTGCCGCCGAGCGCCTCGACGTAACGGCGCAGTGTGGACGTGAGGTGGTCGCTCCGCCCCTCGAGCCGGGAGAGCTCCGACTGCGTCATCGCGGCGCTCTCCCCCAACTCGGTCTGAGTGAGCTCGAGGCAGCGGCGGAGACCCCGGAGGCTCAGCTCCTCGACTTCGGCGCGCACCCGCTCATCTACGCGGGCGCGCGCGAGCGGCGACAGCCGCGAGCGCTTGAGCGCCTTCCAGCTCGCGCTCTTCACGGCGTCCCCTCGCGAGCGCGCACGGCATGCTCTTGATAGCGGGCCCAGCGCGCCTCCACCAAACGGACCGAATCGCCGTAGTAAGCGCGGTCGAGCGGCTCACCGAGCAGCGCGACGAGGCGCTTGGCGGTCGCGTCGATGCCGAACAGCACACGCAACGGCGGGGTCACCCGCGTGATCGCGAGCTCGCGCAGGCCGCTCGACAGCGCGATGAACTCGCCGGCACGAAGACCGAAGAGCTCGAGCACCCCCGAGAACTCGCGCATGATGGCGGCGCGGCGACGTTCCATGACGTCTACCGAGACGCGTCCCGCGCCGAGCCCGAGCACGACCTGTTTCTGCCACGCGCGGAGCTCCGCCCGCAGGCACTCGACCGTCTGGAGCGCGTCCGCGGCGGACGCCGCCGGTAGCTTTTCGAGGCGGCGCCGAAACGCCGGCGAGCCGAGACACGCGAGGAGCTCGTGCTGCCAAGCGAGCACGGAACGGAGCCCGTCAGCCGAGCGCTCGACCAGGAGCTGCATGGCGTAAGCAGGAGCCGAGCTCGGACTCGACGCGCCGCGCCCGGTGCCGTCGAACCAGAGCAGCGCGCGGCTCACCCCGGGGGGATCGAGCGTTTCGGCAGCGTGGGCCACGACCTCGAGGGCCGCGGCCACCTCCTCGGCGAGCGGCTCGCCGAGCGATTCGAACCAGGCCCGGAACCTGGGCTCGGGAACGATCTCGAACACCTCTCGATCATGGCTTCGAGTGAATATGCTGTCAAGTGCATATCTCGGGGCTACGCGCGGAGCCGAAATGCCGCGACGGAGAGCGGGATGGCGGCGACGACCGAGAGCACGCCCGTCGACCACGCGATCACCCGCCCCGGCGCCCCGTACTGCCGGCGAGCGAGGTCGACCACCGCGCAAACCAACGCGACCGCGTCGAGGCCGAGGAGCCCCAGCATGCCGTACTTCGAGCTCTGGACGAAGATCCCCACGGACAGGATCCCCACGACGCAGCCGAGCCCGAAGAACGAGAGCCAGTGCCAGTCCCTGAGCGCCTCGCGCGTCTGCCATCCGCACCACCCCGTGGCAGCCGCCGACGCGACCGGCAGCGCGAGCGACACGGCGGTCAGGGCATTGGCCGTCGCGTACAAGGAGCGCTGGTGCGCGCGAAGCTCGGCGAGCTCTCCAGGCCGGAGCTGAAAGTCGGCCATCGTCGCGCCGAACATGCCCTCCATGGGGACGGCGAACAGCGCCGCGATACGCACCAAGGTCGCCGCGTAGAAGCAGACGGCCGCGACCACGAGCGCGACGACGATGCCGAGCGCAACGCGACGCAGCGCTCGGGGGCTCGCGAGCGGGGACACCACCCGCCCGAGAGTACAGCAGGACGAAGCCGGGCACTTGGACGAGCCAAGTGCCCGGGAACCTGCGTTACTTCTTCGCGGGCGGCTTCTTCGACGCCGGTGCGGCGCCGCCTGCCGGCGGGGCGCCGCTCGGAGTGCCGCCGCCCTTGCGATCGCCCACGTGGCCGTGGAACGTGCGCGTCGGCGCGAACTCTCCGAGCTTGTGACCGACCATGTTCTCCGTGACGAACACGGGGACGAACTTCCGACCGTTGTGGACGGCGAAGGTCAGACCGATGGCCTCGGGCAGGATCATCGACCGGCGCGACCAGGTCTTGATGATCTTCTTCGCGGCGCCCGCGCCTTGCGACTGCGCCTCTTCGATCTTCCGCATCAGGTGACCGTCGACGAACGGTCCCTTCTTAACACTGCGTGCCATGAGCTAACCCTTTGCCCTTCGGTGCTTGACGATCATGCCGTCAGTCCGCTTGTTGTTGCGCGTCTTGAGGCCCTTGGAGAGCTGGCCCCACGGCGAGCACGGATGACGACCGCCGCTCGTGCGGCCTTCGCCACCACCCATCGGGTGATCGACGGGGTTCATCGTGACGCCGCGGTTGTGCGGACGCCGCCCGAGCCAGCGGCTGCGACCCGCCTTGCCCAAGCTGATGTTCTGGTGCTCGAGATTCGACACCTGGCCGACGGTGGCGCGGCAAGTGACGTGCACCTTGCGGACTTCACCGCTCGGGAGCTTCACCTGCGCGTAGTCGCCGTCCTTGGCCATGAGCTGCGCCGCGCCGCCCGCCGAACGGACGAGCTGGCCGCCACGGCCCTTCTTCATCTCCACGTTGTGGATCATGGTGCCCGCGGGGATCTCGCCGACCGGCATGCAATTGCCGGGACGAATGTCCGCGTTCTTGCTCGAGAGCACGGTGTCGCCCTGCTTCAAGCCGTCGGGCGCAAGGATGTAGCGCTTCTCGCCGTCTGCGTAGAAGAGCAGCGCGATGCGCGCCGTGCGGTTCGGATCGTACTCGATCTGCGCCACCTTGGCCGGCACGCCGATCTTGTCGCGACGAAAATCGATCACGCGGTAGCGCTGCTTGTGCCCGCCGCCACGGAAGCGCGAGGTGATGCGCCCGTAGTGGTTGCGGCCACCCGTGCTCGACTGCGCTTCGAGCAAGGAGCGCTCGGGCACGTCGGTCGTGATGTCCGAGAAATCGCTGACGCCGAAGAAACGACGGCCGGCGGAGGTCGGTTTGAATTGACGGATGCCCATGGCTACTCCTTCGACTCGTCGAAGAATTGAATGTCGCTGCCCTCGGCCAGGGTCACGATCGCCTTCTTCCAGTTCGGACGCTTGGATTCGATGCGACCGAGGCGGCGCGGCTTACCGCGCTGCACCAGCGTGTTCACGTCCGTGACCTTGACCTTGAACAGGGTCTCGACGGCGTGACGGATTTCGATCTTGTTGGCGCCGAGCGCCACCTCGAACACCACCTTGTTCTCCTCGCGGAGACCGGCGGCCTTCTCGGTGAGCGCGATGGGGCGCTTGATCACTTGGGCGGGGGTCATGACTTCTCCAGACAACGCGCCTCGAGCGCCTTGGCTGCCGTCTTCGAGACGACGAGGTGCTGGTAGCGCAAGAGGTCGTAAACGTTCACGCCCTCGGGCGGCAGGAACTGGCTGTGCTCCATGTTGCGAATCGAGAGCCGGAGGTTCTCGTTCGACTTGTCGTCCACCACCAGTGCACCGCGCTCGACCTTGAGGGTCTCGAGCACGCCCAGGAGCTTCTTGGTCTTCACCTCACCGAGATCGATGTTCTCGAGGATGGTGAGGCGACCCTCCTTGAGGATCAGGCTGAGGGCGCTGCGGAGCGCCGAGGTGCGCACGCGCCGCGGGGGGCGGTACGAGAAGTCCTGCGGCTTCGGCGGGTGGGCGCGCCCGCCGCCGACGAAGATCGGCGCGCGGATCGAGCCGTGCCGCGCGCGGCCGGTTCCCTTCTGCTTGTAGATCTTCTTGCTCGAGCCGGACACCGCCGAGCGCTCCTTGGCGGCGTGGGTGCCCTGCCTTCGCGAGGCGAGCTGCGCGACGACCACTTCGTGAAGGAGCTGCTCCTTCACCTCGGTGCCGAACACCTCGTCCGAAAGGTCGATGTCGCCGACCTTCTGGCGCTTCAGATTGTAAACGTCGACTTTGGCCATGGGGCTCCTCAGCTCTTGATCTCGACGTCGACGCCGGCCGACAGATCGAGCTTCATGAGCGCGTCCAGGGTTTGGGGGGTCGGCTCGAGAATGTCGATCAGCCGCTTGTGGGTGCGGACCTCGAACTGCTCGCGGCTCTTCTTGTCCACGTGCGGGCCACGGAGGACGGTGTAGCGGCGGATGCCCGTCGGCAGCGGGATGGGACCCGCGACGCGAGCGCCCGTCCGGCGTGCCGTTTCGACGATGTCCGTCGTGGACTTGTCGAGCAGCTGGTAATCGAACGCCTTGAGCCGAATCCTGATTTTCGTTGCGTCTGGCATGTGAGGACCTTGCGGAGGAGTAGGGGCCGGGGTTGGCCGACTACTCGAGGATCTTGGTAACGACGCCGGCGCCGACGGTCTTGCCGCCTTCGCGAATGGCGAAGCGCATCTGCTCTTCGAGCGCGACGCTGGTGATGAGAGTGATCTCCATCGTGATGTTGTCCCCCGGCATCACCATCTTCACGCCCTCGGGCAGGTTCACGCTGCCCGTCACGTCGGTCGTGCGGATGTAGAACTGCGGGCGGTAGTTCGTGAAGAACGG
>Ga0070682_100000785_pt1 | contig 18650 bp, 23 predicted proteins | sample KBSC63LmetaG_FD_64668 | JGI IMG/M metagenome (GOLD analysis project Ga0070682, IMG submission 64668) | Corn rhizosphere microbial communities from Kellogg Biological Station, Michigan, USA - KBS C6-3L metaG | ecosystem: Host-associated > Plants > Roots > Rhizosphere | place: USA: Michigan... | reverse complement strand
ACCGACTCGACGGCCGGCCGGGTCAGTCCCAGCCGTAGTCGTCGTGCGTGTCGAGCTTCCGCCAGAAGCTCACCGCGGGCTCCTCGGTGATCCCGCCCGCAGCCATCATCGGCGCGACCTGGTCCTCGACGCTGGAGAAGAACCGCTGGAAGCTCTCCGGGTCGGGCCACTCGTCGACGACCATGATCTGGCCGTCGGTTCCGTAGAAGCGGTGCGCGATCAGGCCGTGCTCCTTCGCGCGGTCGAGGATCGCCTGCATGCCGTCCTTGTGCTCCGCCGCGTACTGCTCGAGCTTCTCCGGGTCGCCGCGCCCCCAGAGCGTCATGATCACGGACATCGCCTCTCCTTTCCTCGAACCGGTCGCGCCTAGTCTCGCAACCTCGATCGGGCCGCGCGTCGTCTAACGAACCGTGGCGGAGCCCGCTCTCACCGTGCCGTCCGACCGCGGTCGGATCACGATCGCGCCGGAGGCCGTCGCACAGATCGTCGGCCGGGTCGCGGCCGAGTGCTACGGCGTCGTCGGCATGGCCGTGCGCGGCGCAGCGCGCGAGCGCGTGACGCAGCTGCTGCCGAAGGGCAGGCCGGCGCGCGGGATCATCGTCCGCAACCACGGCGGCGCGGTCGCGCTCGAGCTGTACGTGGTCGTCGCCTACGGGCTCAACCTCGCCGAGGTCGCGGCCACCGTCCGCTCGCAGGTCGCCTACGAGGTCGAGCGGCTGACGGGGCTGCGGGTGGCATCGGTCGACGTCCACATCCAGGATGTGAAGCGAACGGCATGAGCGACCGGGAGACCCTGCAGGCGTTCGCGCGCGGCGCGCTCGACTCGCTCGAGCTGAGCCGGCAGCGGATCGACGACCTGAACGTCTACCCCGTGCCGGACGGCGACACCGGCTCGAACCTGACGCTGACGACCCGCGGCGTGGTCGAGGCGCTGGACCAGTCGTCCGGCTCGGACCGACCGTCGCTCGCGCGAGAGGTGACGCGGGCGGCGTTGATGTCGGCCCGCGGCAACTCCGGCGTGATCCTGTCGCAGATCGTCCGCGGGGCGGCCGAGGTGCTCGGCGCCGCCGAGACGGTCGACGTGTCCACGGCTACGCGGGCGGTCCGCGGTGCCAGCGACGCGGCGTACGCGGCCGTGCGGAGCCCGGTCGAGGGGACGATGCTGACGGTCGTCCGCGAACTCGCCGAGGCGGCCGAGTCCGCGGACGCCGACACGCTTCCCGGGCTGCTGGCCTACCTTGTCGAGCGTGGCGAGGAGTCGGTCGCGCGCACGCCGGAGCAGCTCGACGTGCTGCGCGAGGCCGGGGTGGTGGACGCCGGCGGAGCCGGACTCGTAGAGCTCGTGCGCGGGCTGGCCGCGGTCGCCGCGGGCGAGGAGATCGCCGCCCCGCCGGAGGCGCCCGAGGTGACGCTCGACGCCGTGCATCAGGAGCTCTCGCGCTATCGCTACTGCACGACCTTCGTGGTCGAGGGCGGCGACCTCGACGCTCCGGCGCTCGAAGCCGAGCTGGACAAGCTCGGAGACTCGCTGCTCGTCGTCGGCGACCCGAGCGCGCTGAAGGTGCACGTCCACACCGACGACCCGGGCGCGGCGCTCTCGCTGGGAACGCGTGCGGGCGCGATCGAGGGCGTCGAGATCGCCGACATGCACCGTCAGACCGAGGAGCGCGAGGAGCGGCTGCTCGCGGCGCTGCCGGAGGCTCGCACGTCCGTTGTCGCTGTGGTCGCGGGCGACGGCAATCGCCGGCTGTTCGAGGAGCTCGGCGCCGAGCGGGTCGTCGAGGGCGGCCAGACGATGAACCCCTCGACTGCCGACCTGCACGAGGCGATCGAGAGCGCCGGCTCCGATGAGGTCGTGCTGCTGCCGAACAACTCCAACGTCGTGATGGCGGCCGAGCAGGCCGCGCGCGTCGCCGGTAAGAGCGTGCACGTCGTGGCCACGAACTCGATCCCCGCCGGCCTCGCCGCGCTCGTCGCGTTCAACGGCGAGCGCTCGGCAGAGGAGAACGCCGACGCAATGCGCGAGGCGCTCGCGGGCCTGGTCACCGGCGAGATCGCGCTCGCCAGCCGCGACGCGTCGACGAACGGCGTCGCCGTCCGCGAAGGCGAGTTCCTGGCCCTGCTCGACGGCGACGCGATCGCCTCCGGCGCGGCGTTCGATGAGGTCGCGCGCGCGCTCGTGGAGCGGCTCCTGGCCGAACCGCGCGATGTGCTCACGCTGCTCACGGGCGAGGACGCGCCGCCGCTGAACGGGCTCCTCGCCGAGCTCGCGTCGGGGCACCCGGAGCTCGAGCTGGACGTCCACGAAGGCGGCCAGCCGCACTACCCGCTTCTCCTTTCTGCCGAGTAGGCTCGGTTCATGGGGGAGCCGATCCGAGTCGTCCTCGTCGAGGACAACCAGGTCTTCCGCGAGGCCCTCGAGCTGCTGCTCGGCCTCCGCGAGATCGAGGTCGTCGGCTCGGTGCCGGACGGCAGCGACGCTGCGGGGGTCGTCGCCGGGCTTCGGCCCGACGTCGTGCTGATGGACTACCGGCTGCCGGGCCTCGACGGGGTCCAGGCGACGCGCGCGGTGATGGAGGCATGCCCGTCGACCGCCGTTGTCTGCCTGACCGCCTCGGCGAACCTGCGCGAGCGCGACGCGCTCCACGAGGCCGGCGCCGTCGCGTGCCTGCGCAAGGACGACGGGCTGGACGCGATCGTGCAGGCGATCCACGATGCCGCCCGTCGCGAGGCCGCCTGATGGAGCTCACCGCCGAGAACACGGCGATCGTCGTCGACTCGACGGCGGACTTCCCCGAGGCGCCGGAGCGGTTCCCGAACTGGCGAGTGGTGCCGCTCTACGTCCGCTTCGGCGACGAGAGCTTTCGCGACTACGTCGACCTCGCGCCGGCCGGGTTCTACGAGCGGCTGCGCGCGGCGCCCGAGATGCCTTCGACCTCGCAGCCGACCCCCGGCGACTTCCTGGCCGTCTACGAGGAGCTCGCAGGCTACAAGCGGATCCTCTCGCTGCACATCGCGGGGAAGCTCTCGGGGACGCTCGAGAGCGCGCGCACGGCGGGGCGGGAGTTGGGCGGCGACAAGGTGCGGGCGGTCGACTCCGAGAGCGCGTCGGCGGCGATCGCGATGCTCGGCCTCGCGATCCAGCGCCGGCTCGAGCAGGGGACGACCGACGAGGACGTCGACGCGCTCGTCGAGCGCTACCGCGGCGGGGCCCGCCTGCTCTTCACGCTCGACACCTTCGAATACCTCGTCCGCGGTGGGCGGGTGGGCCGTGCGCGGGGCTGGGCGGGCGAGCTCCTGCACATCAGGCCGATCCTCACGATCCAGGACGGCGAGGTCGTCCCGGTCAAGCGCGTGCGCGGGAACCGCAAGGCTTTCCAGGAGTTCGCGTCCGCCTTCGAGGCTGCCACGGTCGACCGTGCGACCGTACGCGTCGGGATCGCACACGCCGAGGCGCCGGAGAAGGCGGAGGCGCTTCGCAAGATGGTCCGCGCGACGCGGCCGGCCGCGGAGATCGAGATCGTGACGACGCTCGGGCCCGTCGTCGGCGCGCACGCGGGGCCCGGGACGGTCGGCCTCTTCTGGTTCGACGACGCCACGGTGTAAGCCGCGCCGGTTCCTAGACTGGCCGCGTGGTTCGAGGGTTCGCAGGAGCCGAGCCGCCGGCGGCGTGGCCGCGCCTGCCGGGGACGCCGCAACCGGAGCGCGCCGAGGCGCCGGTCTCGTCGCTGAGCGGCGTCGGGCCCGCGCTCGACAAGAAGCTCGGCAAGCTCGGCCTGCGCACGGTGCGCGACCTGCTCGAGCACCGGCCGCACCGCTACGAGGCGGCCGTGCCGCAGCGGCGGATCGCGGACCTGCTCGCCGAGGAAGAGGCCGCGATCGCCGGCGAGGTGCGGTCGGTGACCGTGCGGCGGCCGCGGCGAAACCTGGCGATCGTCAACGCGCGGGTCGCGGACGAGAGCGGCGACGTCGTCGCGGTCTGGTTCAACCAGGCGTGGCTCGAAGAGAAGCTCAAGCCGGGCACGCACGTCCGGCTGCGCGGCCAGCTGAAGCGCGGCGGCTTCCAGGTGCGCTCGTACGACCTCAACGGCGTCGCGGCGACGGCGGACTTCGCGCCGGTCTATCCCGCGACGGAGGACGTGACCCCGCAGCGCCTGCGAGGGCTCGTCGAGCGGGCGCTCCCCGCAGCACGAGATCTGCCCGACCCGCTTCCCGCAGAGCTGCGCTCGAGCGAGCGGTTGCCGCTTCGCTCCGACGCCCTGCATGCGCTCCACCGGCCGCGCTCGCTCGAGGAAGGCGAGGCGGGGCGGAGGCGGCTCGCCTTCGACGAGCTGCTCGTGCTGCAGGTCGGGCTCGCGCGGGCGAGGGTCGGCCGCGAGGCTGCGGTTGCGCCCGCGCTCGGCGCGCCGGCCGGGCTGGTCGCGCGCTACCGCGAGCTGCTGCCGTTCGAGCTGACGCCGGACCAGGAGGCGGCGATCGCCGAGATCGATCGCGACCTCGCCCGCGACGCCCCGATGCAGCGACTCCTGCAGGGCGACGTCGGCTCGGGCAAGACCGTGGTCGCGCTCTACGCACTCCTGCGCGCGGTCGAGACGGGCCGCGCCGGAGCGTTGATGGCGCCGACCGAGACGCTTGCCGAGCAGCACTTCCTGACGGTCGAGCCGTGGTGCACGGAGCTCGGCGTGCGGGCGGCGCTGCTCACCGGGTCGGTGAAGTCCGAGCTCGAAGGCGCGCAGGTCGTCGTCGGCACGCACGCGCTGATCCAGGAAGGCGTCGACCTCGGCGAGCTCGGCGTCGCGGTCGTGGACGAGCAGCACCGCTTCGGCGTGGAGCAGCGGCGCGCGCTGACCGAGGGCCGGGCGCCGCACGTCCTGCACATGACGGCCACGCCGATCCCGCGCACGCTCGCGCTCACGCTCTACGGCGACCTGTCCGTGACCGAGATCGCGAAGCCGCCGGCCTCGCGGAAGCCGATCGTCACCTCGTGGGTGACCGCGGAGCGCTCGTCGGCGGCGTACACGAGGCTGCGCAAGCACCTCGACGACGGGCGGCAGGCGTACGTCGTCTGTCCGCTGATCGAGGAGTCGGAGACGTCCCAGTCCCGGGCGGCCGAGGTCGAGGCGGAGCGCCTGCGACGCGCCGAGCTACGCGACTACCGCGTCGGGCTGCTGCACGGTCGGTTGCGGCCCGCCGAGCGGCGGGAGCTGATGGCGCAGTTCAAGGCGCGTGAGCTCGACGTGCTGGTGGCGACGACGGTGATCGAGGTCGGTGTCGACGTCCCGAACGCGACGATCATGATCGTGCAGGAGGCCGACCGCTTCGGGCTCGCGCAGCTGCACCAGCTCCGCGGCCGCGTGGGGCGCGGCGCCGAGCAGTCGTACTGCCTGCTGATCTCGCGGCCGCGCGAGGAGCTGACGGAGAACGCGCTGGCGCGGCTGCAGGCGCTGGTCGACTCGACCGACGGCTTCGAGCTGGCGGAGCGCGACCTCGAGCTGCGCGGCGAGGGTCAGCTGCTCGGCACGCGGCAGGCGGGCGTCTCCGATCTTCGGTTCGTGCACTGGCGCGCCGACCGCCCGCTGCTCGAGCGGGCGCGCGCCGCGGCCGAAGGCCTGGTCGACTACGACGGCCCGCTGGCTGACGAGGTGGAGCGGGTCTTCGGCGAGCGCGAGCTTGCGGCGTGATCGCCTTCGGACGACGACGGCTCGTGCGGACGCTCGCCACCGACGACGTCAACCGTTGGGCGGCCGCGAGCGAGCTCGCCCAGGTGGACGACCCGCGCACCCTGCGCCGCGTGCGAAGGGTGCTCGAAGGTGGCGGCAACGAGGAGGGGCGAGCTGCTGCCGCCTACGTGCTCGGCTTCAACGGTTCGAGCGACGCCTCGGACGTGCTCGCCCGCCGCCTGTCGGATCCGGACGAGAGCCCGGTCGTGCGCGCCTATGCGGCAGAAGGCCTCGGCCATCTGCTGCAGCACCAGCCGGTGCTGGCGGAGATCCGGCTGGAGATCGTCTCGTGCCTGAACGATCCGGAGCCGGAGGTGCGGTTCTGGTGCGCCTTTGCAGCCGGCGTGCTCGACCTGCAGGAGTCGCGGCCGCGGCTCGAGCAGTTGCTCGACGACGAGACATCCGTCGAGGGCTGGTGGACGGTCGCCGAGGAGGCGGAGTGGGCGCTCCGCTGCCTCGACGGCGAAACGCATCCGCCGCTGCCGGACCGGGTCTAGCGATGCGGATCATCGCCGGCTCGCGGAAGGGCGCCCGCATCTTCGCGCCCAAAGGGCTCGACACTCGCCCCACAGCAGACCGCGTACGAGAAGCAGCGTTCAACCTGCTCGGCCCCGGCGGTGCCGAGGACGCGAAGGTGCTCGACCTGTTCGCCGGCTCTGGCGCCATGGGGCTCGAAGCCATGAGCCGCGGCGCCGCGCATGTCACCTTCGTCGAGAGCGACCGGGAAGCCTGCCGGACGATCAACCGCAACCTCGACAAGCTCGGCTTCGACGACGCGACCGTCCTCCGCCAGGATGCGCTGACCGCGCTCCGCGCCGACGCGCGCCAGGGCACCCGCTACGATCTCGTGCTGCTCGACCCGCCGTACAGACGCTTTTCTTCCCTGCAAAAGGCCATGATTAAGCACTTGCCCGAGATCGTCGCCCCCGGCGGCATGCTGCTCGTCGAGACGGCCGCAGAGGAGGAGCCCGACCTCCCGCTCGCGAAGCGCACGACCAGACGCTACGGCTCGGCCCGACTCACGCTTTTCGACGCAGAGTGATCACCGCGATCTACCCCGGTACCTACGACCCCGTCACGAACGGGCACGTCGACGTGATTAAGCGCGCGGCCGAGATCTTCGACCGCGTCGTCGTCGGCGTCGTCGGCAACCCGCAGCACAAGACGCCGATGTTCACGCTCGACGAGCGCGTCGCGTTCCTGCGCGAGACGCTCGACGGGCTCGGCAACGTCGAGGTCGACGTCTTCTCGGAGCTCGTCGTCGACTTCGCGCACAAGTGGGACGCGAAGGTGATCGTCAAGGGCCTGCGCGTGATCTCGGACTTCGAGTGGGAGTTCCAGATGAACCAGCTCAACCGCACGCTCGCGCCTGACGTCGAGACCGTCTATGTCATGGCAAGCCCGGCGGTCAGCTTCGTCTCGTCCAGCGGCGTGAAGGAGATCGCGAGCTTCGGCGGCCGGGTCGACGAGCTCGTCCCCGAGCCGGTTGCGCGGCGGTTCCGCGAGCTTTTCCCCGACGGCCGCCCCGGCACTCCGGAGAACCCGCAGGAATGACGCTCGAGGAGCAGCTCGCCGCCGGGACCGAGGTCCGGCTCGCCAAGCGGGAGGCGCAGGACGTCCTCCAGAAGCTGCGCGCCCGCGGCGCCGAGAGCGAAGCGGCCGACCGGATCGAGGGCCAGCTCCAGCACGGCGACGAGGTCGTGCTCGCTCCGAACGAGGCGACTGCGCTACTGGAGGAGCTGAAGGCCAGCGGCCGACGCTGGCTCTCGGGCACGGAAGCGCCTCGCGAGCAGGAGCCGCCGCGCGCCGTACCTCAGCAGCCCGAGCCGGAACCGGAGCCCGAGCCGTCCGGCTGGCTCAGCCGTCTGTTCCGTAGGTAGGCGCCTGTAAACTCCGCACACCGATGGACGTACTCGTTCTGATCGACAAGCTCGACGACCTCGTGCACAACGCGAAGGCCGTCCCGCTCACCGACCAGGTGCGGATCGACCGCGAGGAGATCTACGACATCCTCGACCAGATGCGGGCCACGATCCCCGAGGAGATCAAGCAGGCGCGCTGGATCGTGAAGGAGCGTCAGGAGATGCTCGCCGAGGCCAAGCGCGAATGCGACCGGATCCTCGGCGAGGCCCGGGAGCAGGCCGTCCGGGAGGCGTCGCAGACCGAGATCGTCAAGCTCGCAGAGCGTCAGGCCGGCGACATCGTCGACGACGCGCGCCGCCAGGCTCGCGAGACGCGGCTCGAGATGGAGGACTGGGCCGACTCGATTCTCTCGACACTCGAGGTCAACCTCGACAAGTTCCTCGTCGCGGTGCGGCGCGGCCGCGAGCGTCTGCACGAGCGCTCGCAGGAGTCCGTTGTCGCGGGCGTCGCGGCCGGCGTCGAGAGCACCAACGACGACTACCCGCACTAGGCGGCTCCGAGTGGACACGTACCTTGCCGTCGCGAGCAAGCGCGACTGGCGCAGCTACGCCGACCGCCCGGTGCCCGAGGACGTTCGAGGCCGGATCCTCGACGGCGGGCGCCTCTCGGGCAGCGCCGTGAACAAGCAGCCGTGGCGCTTCGTGGTCGTCGAGAGCGCCGAGGCGAAGGAGCGGATCGCCGGCATGGTCTACGCGGCCGCGAACGTCGAGACCTGCGCATTCGCCGTGGCAATCGCGACGGAAGGCGGCGGCTCTGCGATCGACGTCGGCCGGGCGATGCAGAACATGTTCCTCACCGCCTGGAACGAGGGCGTCGTCTCGTGTCCGAACGGCATGCCCGACGCCGGGGCGGCGGCGCGGGCGCTCGGCCTCGAGGACGGCTGGCTGCCGGTGAACATCCCGAGCTTCGGCTACCCGAAGCGCGACCTCGCGCCGACGTCGAAGAGCGCCGAGGACTGGAGCGCCGAGGCGAACCGCAGGCCGCTCGACGAGCTCGTTCGCCGGATCTAGAGGCTTCGCTACGGTGGTCGCATGACCACGCTCGACCTTCGGACGCTCAAGGTGCGCTCCGGTGAGCAGTGGCGCGACGAGCGGCAGATCGAGCTCGAGCCCTTCGAGCTAGGCGGCCAGCGGTACGTGGCGGTGCCGCAGGTCGTGCCCGCCGAGGTGACCGTCACCCGCGCCTCCACCGGAACCGTCTTCGAGCTGCGCTTCGACGCACGGCTCCACGGCCCCTGCTTCCGCTGCCTCGACGACGCGGTGCTCGACGTGCCCGTGGAAGCACGCGAGTACCAGGCCGCGAACCCGGGCGGGGACGAGGAGCTGCAGAGCCAGTACCTCGCCGACGACAAGCTCGACCTTTCCGCCTGGGCGCGCGACACGATCGCGCTCGAGCTGCCGGACAAGATCCTCTGCCGGCCCGCTTGTGCCGGCCTCTGCGCGGTCTGCGGCAAGAACCTGAACGACGAGCCGCACGACCACGACGAGCCCGAGCCAGACACCCGCTGGTCGGCGCTCGCCGACCTCAAAGAGAAGCTCTAGATCCAGGCAGGCTTGACGCAACGACGGCCGTGCCGCCGGAACGCGCTGCCGCCCAGCGACGTTCCCTCAATCCCGCCTAGTCGTCTCCGCCGTGGCCGCCGCTACCGCTTCCGCCGCGTCCCCGGCGGCCGTGGTCGTCGGTGGTCGTGGCCGGCGGGGGAGGAGGCGCGACGGTCGAGGTCGTGGTGCGCGGCTGGGCCTTCGTCTTCGGCGCGGCGTGCTCGCGCACGCGTGACGGGGTCAGGTTCGCCGGCGGCGTCCGCTGCAACCTCGTCACCGGCACCGCGACCGACCCGCGCGAGACGACGTACGCGGCGTAGCCCATCCCGGCGGCGCAGAGCACGCCGACGACGGCTAGCGCGATTACCGCGAGGCCTCGACCCATGAGTCCTCGGCCACTGTAGCCGCGGCCGGAAAGCGCACCTCTGCGCGCGTCCCGCCCTCGATTCGGTTCTGGAGCGACGCCGTCCCGCGCCAGCGATGCGCGAGCGTCTGGACGATCGCGAGCCCGAGCCCCGTGCCCGACCGCCCGCTGCCTGCGCTGCCGCGGGCGAACCGGTCGAAGAGCTTCGTCTCCTCTCCCGGCGCCAGGCCTGGGCCTTCGTCGAGCACGGCCAGCCAGGCCTGCTCGCCGTCGCGGCCCCAGTCGATCGCGACCCTGGTCGGCGAATAGCGCAGCGCGTTCTCGATCAGGTTGTCGAGCAGGATCGCGAGGTCTTCCTCGGAGGCCGCGATCGATGCGTCTCCGCCGCCGACGAGCTCGAGCTCACGGCCGTCCTGCTCCGCCGTGGCCGCCCAACGCTCGTATGCGCGCTCGGCCGTGCGGGCCAGCGAGACGGGGCGCGCGTCGGCGGGCTTGTCGCCCTCTCGTGCGAGCGTGAGCAGCGAGGTGAGCAGGCGAGTCATCCGCTCGAGCTCCTGCTCGGCGGCCTCGAGCTCGCGCTCCGCGTCCCCAGCCGACCGCGCACGGGCCGACTCGAGGCGCAACCGAAGCCCCGTCAGCGGCGTCCGCAGCTGGTGCGACGCGTTCGCCACGAACTCCCGCTGTGCCGCGAGCACGACCTCCAGCCGCTCGGCCATGTCGTTGAAGGCCGCGGAGACCTCGCGCTGCTCCTTCGCGCCGGTCACCTCGGCGCGGGCCTCGAGGTCGCCAGCCTCGACCCGGCGCGCAGTGCCGGCGAGGTTGCGCAGTGGGCCCGAGAGCGAGTTGGCGAGGAACCACGCGAGCGCCAGCCCGAGCACGAGCGCGAAGGCGCCGATGGCGACCAGCGCGAGGATCCCGTTGCGGATGCGCGTGTGCACCGCGGCGAGGTCCTGCGTCACGCGAACTGCTCCGACGATCGAGCCGTTGTTCGTCACCGGCACGGCCGTGTAGAGCAGGTCCTGCCCGAGCGTGTCGCTATGGCGCTCGCCCTGGGCGCGATTGCCGTCGAGCGCGGCGCCGATCTCGGGCCGAGCCGCCGAGCGGTACTGCAGGCGCGGGGTGACGCCGACGGTCGAGTCGGCGAGCAGCCGGCCTTGCGCGTCGACGACGATCACGCGGCCGCCCAGGTTCCGGCCCGCGGTCTCGGCGACGCCGGCCAGGCGCTGCGGGTGCTGCATCTCGCCCGACGCGTTCGCGGAGACGACGAACGCCTGCGCGGCGGCGTCGTTCTTGACCTCGGCCTCGATCCGCCGCGCCAGGTTGAGGGCCAGCGGCACCTCCAGTGCGACGATCACGAGCAGCAGCACGTACGCGAACGCGCCGAGGAGCTGGAGGCGGAGGCTCACTCAACCTCGTCCGGAGCCGAGAAGCGGAAGCCGACGCCGCGCACGGTGTGGACGAAGCGCGGCTTCGCGGGGTCGTCGCCCAGCTTGCGGCGGATCCCGCTGACGTGGACGTCGAGCGTCTTCGTCGAGCCGAACCAGTTCGGGTCCCAGACCTCGTCGATCAGGCGCTCGCGCGTGACGACCGAGCCGGCGTTCCGCATCAAGAGGTGCAGGAGCTCGTACTCCTTCCGGCTCAGCTCGAGCGGGCTGCCTTCGAGAGTCACCTCGCGCCGGGCTGGCTCGAGCCGGACGGGCCCGACCTCGAGCGGCCGCTCGTCGGCGGGCTCCGGGGTTGCAGCGCGGCGCAGGACGGCGCGGATGCGCGCAACCACTTCGCGCCCGCTGAACGGCTTGACGACGTAGTCGTCGGCGCCGAGCTCCAGCCCGACCACCCGGTCGGCTTCCTCGCCGCGGGCGGTGAGCATGATGATCGGCACCTGCGAGTGTTGCCGCAGCTCGCGGCAGACGTCGAAGCCGGAGCCGTCGGGGAGCATCAGGTCGAGCAGGACGAGGTCGGGGTCGCGCCGCGCCTGTTCGAGCGCTTCCGCGACCGATCCCGCGACCAGCGTGTCGAAGCCCTCGCTGCGGAGGACGTCTGCCAGCGGGTCGCGGATCGACGCCTCGTCCTCGACGAGGAGGATCGTCCGCTTCGGCCTGCTCATCTCCCGGAAGTGTGACGACGACGAGGCGGCCCCGAGAGGGGGACGAGGGGCCGCCTCGCGCTCGTTGGGGGAATCAGTCGTCGCCGCCGTGCCCGCCGTGCCCGCGATGGCCGCCGTCGTCGTGCCCGCGCTGGTGGTGCCCGCGGTCGTCCGCGACACGGATCCGCCGATCGGCCCGGCGGTCCTCACGGCGCACGTCCTCGCGGGCCTCGTTCGCCCGGCCCCGGAGCTCGGCCTCGCGGCCGCGGTCCTCCTGGTGGATCGTCGTCGTAGCCGCCGCAACGGGCAGCGTCGAGCCGATCGTCGGGTTGTCCGTGGCGCCTAGGCTGCTGACCGTTCCAGCCAGCGCCACGCCTGCCATCAGCAGCACGCCTCCGATGATTGCCGCGATCTTCGTCATCTCCTGCCTCCTTCGTTCGTTGTCGTGGAGACAGGGTCGCGCCGTGCGGGTTCGGGGCGGGCAAACCCGGGTTAAGGCTTGGCAAAGCCAGGCTATGGCTATACTCGCCCGCCGATGGCCGTCCCCAAGAAAAAAACGTCCAAGTCACGCCGGGACAAGCGGCGCGCGACGCACAGGCTCGAAGCGCCGCGCGTGAACACGTGCCCGCAGTGCGGCCGGCCGAAGCAGCCGCACCGCATGTGCCCGAACTGCAAGACGTACGCGGGCCGCGAGATCGAGCCTCTGCGAACACCCGCTCCGTAGAGAACGTGCCGAAGATCGCCGTGGACGCGCTGGGAGGTGACCGCGCGGCGGAGGAGGTCGTGGCGGGCGCGCTCGAGGCGGCGCAGGACGGGATCGAGCCGATCCTGTTCGGCCCGGCCGGGCTCGACACGGGCGGACTGGCCCTCGTCGTCACCACCCAGGAGATCGCGATGGACGAGAAGCCGGCCGACGCCGTGCGCTCGAAGCCGGACAGCTCGCTCGTCGCCGCCTGCCGCGCCGTCGGCCGGGGCGAGGCCGACGCCGTCGTCTCGGCCGGGAACACGGGTGCGATGCTCGCGGCCAGCTTTCTCGAGCTCCGGCGCCTTTCGGGGGTCGCGCGGCCGGCGATCGCCGTCGTGATCCCGTCGCAAAGCGGCCCGACGGTGCTGATCGACGCCGGCGCGAACGCCGACGCGCGGCCGGAGCACCTACTCCAGTTCGCACACATGGGCGCCGTCTTCGCAGAAGAGGTGCTCGGCAAGCGGAACCCCGAGGTGCGCCTGCTCTCGATCGGCGAGGAGCCCGAGAAGGGCAACCAGCTGACGCTCGAGGCACACGCGCTGCTCGCCGAGGCCGACGGGCTGAACTTCGGCGGCAACACGGAGAGCCGCGACCTCCTCCTCGGAGCCGCGGACGTCGTCGTCTGCGACGGCTTCACCGGCAACGTCGTGCTGAAGCTGCTCGAAGGCACGATCAAGACGCTGCTCGACGCGCTGCGCGAGGAGATCACCGCCACTCGCCGTGGCCGGGTCGGCGGCCTGCTGATCCGCCCGGCGGCGCGTGGGATGCGCAGCCGCCTCGACCCCGACACCTACGGCGGCGCGTATCTGCTCGGCCTGCGCGGGCTCGCCGTGATCGCCCACGGCAACTCCTCGCCCCGGGCGATCGCGAACGCGATCCGGCTCGCCGCGCGGGGCGTGGAGCACGACGTCGTGAACCGGCTTGCGCAGCGACTGCCGGAAAGAGTGTTAGCATCCGCGCGCTCTGAGACCGAGTCGAAATGAGGTGAAATGGCAGCATCGCGAGAGGAAGTGTTCGAGCGGGTCAAGGAAGTCCTGACGGAGCAGCTCGGAGTCGACGAGAACGAGATCACTGAGGAAGCCTCGTTCCAGGAGGATCTCGACGCCGACTCGCTCGATCTCGTGGAGCTGATCATGGAGCTCGAGGACCAGTTCGGGATCAAGATCTCGGACGAGGACGCACAGAAGATCCAGACCGTCGGGCAGGCCGTCGACTACGTCTCCACGCACCAGTAGCAAAGCGCCAGGGGGTCGGCCGGAGGAGCTCGCGGAGCTCATCGCCGACCTGCCGGCAGAGCTGCTGGAAACCGTCTTCACGCATAGCTCCTGGGCGCCCGACCGCGCGTCCTCGTACGAGCGGCTCGAGTTCCTCGGCGACTCCGTGCTGGAGCTCGCGGTGGCCCGGGCGCTGTACGAGCGCTACCCGGACTTCTCGGAGGGCCGGATGGCGAAGATCCGCTCCCACGTCGTCTCTCGGGCCTCGTGCGCGGTGGTCGCGCGCGAGCTCGGCCTCGGCGCCCGGCTCGCCGAACGCGGCGAGAAGCAGGCGCCGGCGGAGGAGCTCGACCGGCTTTCTCGCAACCGCAACGTGCTGGCCGCCCTGCTCGAGGCTTCCCTCGCAGCGCTTTACCTGCAGCACGGGTTCGAGCCGATCCGCGAGGCGGTCGTCGACGCGTTCGACGGCCGGATCGTCTATGCGCTGACGAGCCACGTCGACCACAAGACGGAGCTCCAGGAAGAGCTTGCGCGACAGGGCAAGCAGGTCGTCTACAACGTGCTCGACGTGCAGGGCCCGCCGCACGATCGCCTCTTCACCTGCGCGGCCGTGATCGACGGCGAGGAGGTCGGCGTGGGGCGCGGCCGCTCGAAGAAAGCCGCCGAGCAGGATGCCGCGCGGGAGGCGCTCGACCGCCTCGGCGTGGCCGCTTAGCGCGTAGCATCGGCGGCGTCGTCCGAGAGGAGGGCCGATGGCCAAGGTGATCAACTGCGCCTGCGGCGCGACGATCCGCGGCGAGACCGAGGACGAGGTGCTCGACAACGCCGAGCAGCACGTCCAGGAGGTCCATGCGGACATGGCCGACCAGTTCCCGCGCGAGGCGCTTGCGGGGATGGTCGAGGACGAGTAGGCACGCGGGGCGCGGCGGCATCCGCTGCGCCCCGTAACCTCCCGCGCGCGTGCACCTGCGTTCGATCAAGCTGCGCGGTTTCAAGTCGTTCCCCGAGCCGGTCGAGGTCCGGCTCGAGAGCGGCGTCGCCGTCGTCGTCGGGCCCAACGGCTCCGGCAAGTCCAACGTCGCCGACGCGCTCCTCTGGGCCTCCGGCTCGCAGAGCCCGAGCGAGCTGCGCGCCGAGAAGCCGGACGACGTCCTCTTCGCCGGCTCGCCCGGCCACGCGCCGGCCGACCACTGCGAGGTCGAGCTCCTGTTCGACAACGAGGACGGCGCCTTTGGCGAGCTCGACTTCAGCGAGATCTCGGTCACGCGCCGCTTGCACCGGGGCGGCGAGGGCCAGTACCTGATCAACCGCGCGCCTGTGCGGCGTACCGACCTCGTCGAGCTGCTCGCGGACGTCGGCCTCGGCGGCAGCCACGGCTCGGTGATCAGCCAGGGCAAGGTCGAGGAGATCCTCGCCTCGAAGCCGGAGGAGCGGCGGGCGCTGATCGAGGACGCCGCCGGGCTCGGCAAGTTCAAGCGGCGCCGGCACCGGGCCGAGCTCAAGCTCGCGCGCGTCCAGATCCAGGTCGAGCGCGCGCGCGACCTCGAGGCCGAGGTGAAGACGCGGCTGCGGCCGCTCGCGCTGCAGGCGACCGCGGCCGAGCGGGCCGAGAAGCTGCGCGGCGAGATCGCCGGGCTGCGGGCGCGGCTGGCCGAGCTCGACCTGGCCGCGGTCGACGAGCGGCTAGCGGAGGTCGAGGAACGGCGCACCGGTGCGTCGCTCGAGCGCAAGCGCACCGGCGAGCGGCTCGAGGCGCTGCTCCTGGAGCGCAATCGGATCGAGGAAGAGCTGGCCGCCGCGGCCGGCCGCGGCGAAGGTGCGACCTCGGCGCTCTACCGGCTGCGCAGCGCCTCGGAGCGGCTCGAGCTGCGCCGCGACGCTGCGCGGGAGCTGTCGGAGCGTCTCCGGCAAGAGCCGCTGCTGCCGCGTGCGCGGGCGAACCCGGAGCGCGAGGCGCTCCGGGAGCACGCGCGTCTCGCGCGGGAACGCCTGACCGCGCTCGAGCACTCGCTCGCCGAGCGCGAAGGCCTGCCGCCGGCCGCGCGGGCTCTCGCGGAAGAGGGCGAGCGGCTGGCGCTCTCGCTGCTCGAGGTCGAGGCCGGATACGAACGCGCGGTCGCGGCAGCTCTGGCCCGGCGGGCGGCCTCGCTCGTCGCGGCGGACACCGGAGCGGCGCTCGCGCTCGTCGAACGGGCACGCAAGGCCGGCCTCGGCGACCTCGGAGTTCTGGTGCCGCCTCGCGGCGACAAGCGCCCGACGCGGCCACCTCTGCTCGGTGCCGAGCCGCTTGCGAGCCACGTCAAGGCACGGCCGGGCGGCGACCGGGTGGTCGAGCTGCTCGCGGACGTCTGGCTCGCGCAGCCGGCGGAGCTCGAGCGCGCCGAGCACGGCGTGCTGGTCACCAAGGAGGGCCACTGCTTCGACGCGGACCGCGGCGAGCTCTGGTTCGCCGGCGAGACGGCGGAGGCGGTCCTGCTCCAGCTCGACGCCCGCCGCCGGGCGCTTGCCGCCGAGGCCGAGGAGCTCGAGCGCAGGGCCGAGGAGGTTCCTGCCGAGCTGCCGCCGCTTCCGGTCGGGCCCGTCGCGGAGCTGGCCGAGCGGCTGGCGGCGATGCTCGAGGGCGCCGCGGCCGTTGCAGAACGGTTCGAGGCGCCGCTGCGCGCTCGCGTCGACGCCGGCGCCACTCGCGCGGGCGAGCTGGCGGCCGAGCTGCGCCGGCTGGGCGGCGAGGAGGCCGAGGTTCGCCGGGTGGCGGCGGAGGCCGGCGAGCGCGCCGGGGGGATCGACGTCGAGCGCGCGCGGCTCGAGGCGGAGGCCTCAGAAGCGAAGCGGCGTCTGGAGGAGGCGGGCGCGGAACCGTCCGAGGGCGACGACCGCGAGGAGCTCGCGGCGAAGGTCGAGCGGCTCGAACGGCGGCGCGAGACCCTCGGACAGGTCAACCCGCTCGCCAAGGAGGAGTACGAGCACGAGAAGGAGCGCCTGACGGAGCTGGCCGAGCAGCGCTCCGACCTCGAGGCGAGCCTGCAGGAGCTCGAGCAGCTGCGCAACGAGCTCGCCGAGACCGTCGAGCGGCGCTTCGACGAGACGTTCGCAGCAGTGAGCACCCACTTCACCGAGGTCGCTTCCACGCTGTTCCCGGGCGGCGAAGGCCGGCTGCGCCTGACCGAGCCGGAGGAGGAAGGCGAGGAGGCGGGCGTCGAGGTCGAGCTGCGGCCGGCCGGCAAGCGGGTGACCCGACTGACGCTGCTCTCGGGCGGCGAGAAGGCGCTCGGCGCGATCTCGTTCCTGTTCGCGCTCTTCCTCGCGCGGCCGTGCCCGTTCTACCTGCTCGACGAAGTCGAGGCCGCGCTCGACGACGCCAACATCGGGCGCTTCGTCGAGCTGCTGCGCCGTTACTCCGAGAGCGCGCAGTTCATCGTCGTCACGCACCAGAAGAAGACGATGGAGGCGGCCGACGTGCTCTACGGCGTCACGATGGGCGGCGACGGCGTCTCGCAGATCGTCTCGCGGCGCCTGCCGCGCGAAGCCGAAGCCGCTGCATAGTGCTCTTCGACGCGGCCGGGTTCGAGCCGCTCACGGACGAGCCCTGGGACGACGAGCGGGTGCGCGCGGCAATCCGGAGGATCGTCGCGGACGCGGACGCCGCGTTCGACCCTGATGGGCTCTGGCCGGCGGAAGAGTGGGACGCCTGGGGCTCGATCCCGCCGCTGAAGGACCTCTACTGCGGCGCGGCAGGCGTGCTCTGGGCGCTCGACGCGCTGGCCAGGCGCGGGCTCGCCGAGACGGGAATCGACCTCGCCGCGGCGGCCGAGCGGACACTCGAGCTCTGGCGCGAGGCGCCCGACCTCGCCCTCGCCGAGATCGAGCTGCCGGCGGAACGCGAGTCGTCGCTCCTGTGCGGGGAGGCGGGTCTCCTGCTCGTCAACTGGCGTCTCACGCGTCGCGGTGACCTCGCCGACAGGCTCCTCCAGCGGGTCCGTGAGAACCGCGACAACGAGTTCGAGGAGCTGCTGTGGGGCTCACCCGGGACGCTGCTTGCCGCGCGGACGATGCATGAATCGACTGGCCAGGCGCGCTGGCTCGAGGCGTGGCGCGAGAGCGCCGAGGCGCTCATGGCCCGCCGTGCTTCCGACGGGCTCTGGACGCAGCAGCTCTACGGCAAGACCCATCGCCTCCTTGGCCCGGCGCACGGTCTCGTCGGAATCGTGCACGCGCTGCTGCAGGTCGAGAGCGAGTGGAGCGAGTCGCTCGCGCGCGAGACGGCGGAGGTCCTCGCACGCGAGGCGATCGTCGAGGACGGGCTGGCGACGTGGCCCGCGGACGCGGGCGGGCCGCTCGCTCCCGCCAGCGGGAGCGGCATCCGTCTGCAGTGGTGCCACGGGGCGCCCGGGATGGTCGCCACCGCAGCGCCGTACCTCGACGAGGAGCTCCTGCTCGCCGGCGCCGAGCTGACGTGGCGCGCGGGCGCGCACCGCGAGGAGAAGGGCTCGGGTCTCTGCCACGGCACGTCCGGGAACGGATACGCGCTCTTGAAGACCTTCGAGCGCACCGGAGACGAGCGCTGGCTGGAGCGGGCGCGCAGCTTCGCCGCCCACGCGCTCGGGCAGGCAGAGGCTGCGCCCGGCCGGTACTCGCTGTTCACTGGCGGTGTCGGGGTTGCGCTCTTCGCAGCTGCCTGCCTCGACGCGGACGCGCGGTTCCCGGTGCTCGACGGCTGGCACTAATCTCCGCGCGGATGGCGAGAACCTGGGCGCAGCTGCTCGGTGAGGACGGCGCGATCGCGGACCGGGAAGCCGGCGGTGGCGGGATGTTCGCGCGACTGCGCGACTCGCTCGGCAAGAGCCGCCGTGCGCTGACCGAGCAGATCGGAGTCGCGGCCTTCGACCCGGCCGACGACGCCTCGTGGGAGCGGCTCGAGGAGGCGCTGATCGCCGCCGACGTCGGCGTGCCGGCGACCGCGGAGCTCGTGCAGCGTCTCGAAGCGCGGGGCGACGCCGGCGTCAATCTCGGTGAGGCGCTCGCCGAGGAGGCGGCGCGGATGCTGGGGGAGCCGGGCT
>Ga0070682_100000783_pt1 | contig 18710 bp, 16 predicted proteins | sample KBSC63LmetaG_FD_64668 | JGI IMG/M metagenome (GOLD analysis project Ga0070682, IMG submission 64668) | Corn rhizosphere microbial communities from Kellogg Biological Station, Michigan, USA - KBS C6-3L metaG | ecosystem: Host-associated > Plants > Roots > Rhizosphere | place: USA: Michigan... | reverse complement strand
ATCAGCTCTCGCGTCGTGCGCGGCTCCTGCTCGGGCCAGAACACGGCGAGCCAGCGCCCCAGCGGCGGCGGCGCCCAGCTCGAGTACCAGCGCGTCCGCGGCAACCGGGGCCAGCGATCACGCGGAGCGAGGCGGATCGTGCTCTCTGCCATCGACCACGGCGCGGGATCGGTCGCTGTTTCGGCTCGCCCGACCTTGCCGAACACGCTCTGCACCTCCGAGAATCCGGCGATGATGCGGTTCTGCAGATCGAGCTGCCGCTGTGCGTCCTCGGGACGGATGCCGGGCAACGTCGTGGGCATGAAGAGCAGGTCGCCCTCGTCGACGCGCGGCAAGAACTCGCTGCCGAGCCCCCGCGCGATGGGCAAGCACGAGAGCAGCGCCAGCGCTGCCGTGGCGAGCGTCAGCCCGGGGTGCGCCAGTGCAAAGTGCACGACGGGGCGATAGGCCCGCATCAGCAGGCGCGTGAGCGGATGCTCGAATTCGGCGACCACTCGCCCTCGCATCAGCAGCGCACGCAACGCGGGCGACAGCGTCAGGCTGACCAGCAGCGCCGCCCCGATCACGAGCGTCTTGGTCAACGCCAGCGGCTGCAGCAGGCGACCTGTCTCACCCGTGAAAGCAAACACCGGCGAGAAGCTGAGCGCTGCGATCGCGAGCGAGGTGAAGATGGCCGTTGTGAGGCCCCCATCGGACGCCCCGGCTGTCGCGCACGGCCCAGCGGGCTGCGCCGAATCGGCCTCTAGCTGTCGGTGGCAGGCTTCGATGGCCACCACATCGGCGTCCACCGCCAGGCCGAGTGCGATGCCGATGCCGCCCAGGCTCATGAGCGTCGCGGGCACATCCAGCAGCCACATCCCCAGGAAGGTCAGCCCCAGCACCACCGGCAAGGTGATCAGCGGGACCAGCGCGCTCCTGAGATGGAGCAAGAACAGCAGGATCACCGCCACGACCACGGCGACTTCTTCTGCGAGCGCAGCCAGCAAGTTGCGCTGCACGTGGCTCACCAGATCGAGGCGATTGTAGACGGTCGTGAGTTGAACGTGATCGGCGAGGGGCGCGAGCTTTTGCTCGAGGGTGGTGCGAACCCGGTCGATCAGCGGAGCCAGCTCTGCGTCGCGTCGCGCGATCACGATGCCGCCCACGACCGCCGGATTGCCGGCGAGATTGGCCAGTCCCGTCGGCATGTCGGCCGCTAGGCGCACGCGCGCGAGCTCGCCGAGCGGACGCGAGGTCCCGTCAGGGCTCGCAAGCGGTAGCTGCGCCAGCGATTCGGGGGAGAGCTGCGGGCCTTGCGCTCGCAGCGCCTGATCCATCGCCGGCAGCGCATCGCTGAAGGCCAGGCCGCGTGCTTCGAGCGCGCTCCGTTGCAGCTCGACCCGCAGCTCCTGGACGGCGCCCCCGACGCTGGCCGCCTCGGCGACGCCCGGGATGCTCTGAAGTGCCGGTCGCAACACGTCGTCTTGAAGGCGCTTCAGCGTGAGGAGCGATTGCGTGCGTGACGGGTCGGAGAGCGCGTACTGAAAGACCCAGCCGGTGCTGGCGGCTGCAGGGCCCACCTGGAGGCGCACTCCCGGCGGCAGTTGCTCGCGCACGCGCGAGAGTTGATCGAGCACCACCTGGCGTTCCCGGTCCAGATTGGAGCCGTCCACGAAGCTCACGTCGACGTAGGCCATTCCTGCCATCGACGACCCGCGCACCGCGGTGGTGCCAGGTAGTGGCCGCAGGGTGCCGGTGAGCAGGCTCGTCACGTGTGCGGCGACATCCGGAGCCGAGCGCCCCATCCAGTCCGCGACGATCGCGATCTTCGGATCCGAGAGCTCGGGGATCACATCTCGAGAGAGCGCTCGCCGCCGCCACTCGCCCGCCAGCGCCAGGCACAGCAGTAGGGCGACCACGGGGCGCGCGTGGCGCGCGCTGAAGCGCGCGATACGATGGATCAAGGCCTGTTCCCGAGCCCCGCGCGGAAGCGGCGCTCGGCGTCCAGCAAGAAGGCGTTGCGCACCGCCACGGGCTCGTGTCCGACCAAGCCGCTGGCCACCGTGACCATGTCATACTGCGTCTTGCCGATGCGCAGGGGGCGCTTTTCGAAGCCAGCGGAGTCTCCCTCGCGCACCAGCACATACGGTCCATCGTCGAGCGCGAGCAGCGCATCTTCCGGCACTACCAGCGAAGACCGCCGGCCTGCGGGGAGCAGTACGCGCCCCACGCTGCGGGCTGTCGCGGCGCTCATGCGATCTTTCAAGTCGAACGCCACTCGGGAGGTCGCCTCGTCCCACGACGCCGGCGGCTCGGACGTGCGGGACAGCGCGAGGCGCCGTTCTCCGGCAGCGAAGAGCGCGAACGGCTCTGCTTCGGCGAGCGCCGGCAGCTCGTCGTTGTAGAACACCGCTTGAACCTGGCCGCTCTCGTCCATCCAGGCAGGGGCGTCGATGGCCTGCGAGAACACGTGTTGCACGGCGGGTTTCACGGAACCGCGGCTAGCTGTGCGGTCCTCCGGGGTGGCGACGCCAGCGGGGGCTGACGCGGAGGGCTGCGACGCTTCCAGCGCCATGCCGCATACCGGACAGTCGCCGGCGTGCTCCGACCTCACCTCCAGGTGCATCGGGCACGAATAGGTGAGCCCCTCCGAGGGCGCCGCGCCGCCTCTTGCAAAGGCCAGGGCAACAGCGCCCAGCGCCAGCGAGAGCAGCGCCAGACGCACCGCCAAGATCCATCGTGACAGAGCTCGAACTCCTTCTTCGGCCCCGCTTCAGGCAGCGCCGGGCACACACGAACTTTCCCGTTGCTCAGGGCCTGACCAGATAGGGCCGCATCATCTCGTTATCTTCGTGATCGAGGATGTGACAGTGCCAGGCGTAGCCCGGGCCCGTCGTCGGATCGAAGGAGAACTTGTTCTGCCCCGCGCGGACGCCGCCGGCCGCGACCGCCTGCGGCGCCCAGCGCACGGCGATGCGCGCCACCTCGAAGGGGTTCATGCGCAAGGTATCCTTCCAGCCCTGTTCGTTGGCTGCAGGCGCGGCCGCGGGCGCGTCGAAGAAGGAGCTGAATGGGAGATTGCCTCCGAGAGCGCCGTCCGCATTCGGCGTCGTGTAGCTCAGTGGGGGACCGAAGCCGGGAATGTACTCGCCCGGCGCGTAGGTCACTCCGCTGAAAGTTCCGCCCGGGAACTGAGCGTCCCAGGCTGCCCGGTACCCATCACGATCGAAGTGGCGACGGCTGATGGGCTGGAACTGCACCAGGTGCAGGTGGATCGGGTGCGCGTCCTCGGTGAGATTGGCGATCTCCCAGATTTCCGTGGAGCCGACGCGAGGATTCTCGGTGGCGTTGACCACACCGTTCGAGCGCGAGCCGGGAATTGGCGTGGCAGTATCGGCGCGCAGGCCATCCCAGTGCGAGTTGTTGAGCAGCACCATCTCCGGACCACCGTCGCCCTCCACCTCGACCAGCACCAGCTGTCGCTGCGCGTCCGCGGGCCGCGCGGCAGTGGGCCTGATATCGACAATTGGCGACTGGCGCAGGGGCACGCTACTGGGCGCCGGAAGCGCCGGATTGAAGCTGCGATCGGTCCCCGCGAGCGGCTGGTTCACGCGGAACTGCATGACCTGCCCGCTCGTGTTCGGGTCCACGGGATCCCCGTCGGGAAAGGGACCATTGGCGCCGTTGACCAGCGTCAGGTTCCTGCCCGACAGTCCGCTGAAATCGATGATGATGTCGGCGCGCTCGCCCGGCGCCAGCAGCAGCTTCGGCCCTGCCGCATTGTTCGGATCATCGAGCTTCACGGGCGCATTGAGCAGGCCTCCGTCGGTACCGATCTGCCAGATTGCCGGACCGGGTGCGGAGGTCGTGCTGTCCTGCAGTTGCAGCTCGAAGAAGCGAGCATTTGCGCCGTTCACGAAGCGAAATCGATAGCGCCGCGGCTCGACATTGAAGAAGGGCCAGGACTTTCCGTTCACGACGATCACGTCGCCGAAGAATTCCGGGTTCCAGAAGGGATGCAGGTCCGGGTTTGGCGGGTCGCCGTTCAAGCCGGAAGGCGAGCCGTCGGGGAACAATAGCTGGCCCTGGGTGTCGAACTGCCGGTCTGCGAGGAAGAGCTCGACCTCGTACTGCGCCGCTGGCAGCCCGATTGGATTGTTCGTCGCCCCCGTATCGCGCCCGTCGCGCAGCAGGTACATGCCGGCCAAGCCCGAGTACACGTTCAGACGTGTGGCGCCGAGCGCGTGATCATGGAACCACAGCGTCGCGGACTGCTGCGTGTTCACGTACGAATAGACGTTGCTCACGAAGCTGGGCCCACGGGGTCCACTGCCAGGAGTGAACCACGCATCGGGCTGGCCGTCGAAGGCCGAGAGCACCTCCGCGCCATGCAGATGCGGCACGGTCGGGACGGGCCCGGAATAGGCCCGGACGCAGGCATTGGCGTACGGCGGACCGTCGCTGCAGTGCGCGGATGCATCCAGGTTCAGCGGATCTGCCCAATGCAACGTCTGATCCACCGTGAGGAAGCGCTGGAGCAGGGCGGGGGAGCCGTCTTGCCGGCGCAGGCTGTTGGTGTACGTCACCTTGGTCGTGGTCCCGCTCTTGGCCTCGATGGTGAACGCGGGCCAGTTCGGGGCCTTATTGTTCATCCTGTAGCCCCAGAGCAGCGTGCCCGAGTTGAATGGCGCGGACAGCCCGGCGTAGAACGAGGCAGGTAGAATCTTCTGCTGGAACTCCTGCATGTCGGCCGTGACGGCGTGGGTGCCGTCGACACGCTGGCCCGAGAAGGCCGGAAGCGCCTCGACGAACTTCGGCAGCGTGGCCCCGTCCAGCGCCGTCTGCCCCGCTGGCCGCGAGGCGAAGTCGACGGTCGCCGTCGCATTTTGCGTGATCGTTTCCTGCGCCTGAGGCGCGGAGTCGGTCTCCGCGCGCGAGCCACAGGCGCTCGAACCCAATGCCCAGGCTCCCAGAAACAGGGCCGTGCCCTGCAGCCGGCTGCGCCCGAGGCGTGCCCGTGGCGCTAGCGCTGCGCGTACATTTCGCGGCTGGATCAGCATCGAACTCCTGCTTCCGTCGATGTCGAGCGCTGCGCGACCACCATGGTCTCGCGATTGCCAATGGAGACGAGCAAACGCGGGCGACGCCGGGGCGACATCAAGGGCGCAAGAAGTCTTCGCTGAAACACGCGTTAACCGCAAGGCTCCTGCGCGTTTAGATTTTAGCGACGCTATGTTGCATCAGTGAAGTGCTCGGCATTGCGCTGCGTCACTGATCAATCACGTCAAACTTTTCTGATTCCGGGCTTCGGAGGCGAACTCAGCTGAACGTCGTCTTAAGTAAGAGTAGCAGTGGCCGCGGCGAGCTACAGCACGCTCACGGTCATTGCGAGGGGTGCCTTTTGCACGATGCAGCTCGTCGGGCTGCACACGCTGAGGTTCAGCACTCCGCCGACGGAGAACTGACCGGCGTGGCTCGCGACGAAGGGGAGCAGGAAGACCGCGGTCTTCTCCTCGAACTGACCATCAACGCGCTCCAGCACGGGTTTGGGGTAGGATACGCCGTCGACGGGCGGCGATGCTCTGAAGCGATAGGGGTACTGGTCGTTGATGTGGAAGCCCCCCTTGGCAGTCAGCGACACCCGGACACTGCCCGTAGCACCTGCTCGGGATGGGCTGCCCGTGCTGATCTCGACGAGATAGCTCTCCGCTTCGATCTTCGTGGACGTCGCCTGCATTCGCTGGGCGGGCTCCGCGCTCGACGCGTAGGTGCTGGCTGCCGGCAACACCGAGGTGGCCAGCAGTACGGTAAACAGGGCGGGGAGCGCGAGGTGTTGGAGTAGGACCGGGCTGTTACGCATGGAGGTTTCCTTCTTCGGGTGGAGCAGATGCGACTCCCACGATTCAATCTACGGAGCGCAGCGTGCTCAAAAACTGCTCGGGTGGAATGAACTCGGTGATCCGGGCGCGTTCCTGACCGTTGGCGCCCAACAGAATGACCGTGGGCAAGCCGACCACCCCATACTTGTCCTTGACCTGGTCAATGGTCGGGTCGTCGTCGGAGGTGGCGTCCACCTGGACGGCGATGAAGCGAGAAGCCTCCTGCATGACGGTCGGGTCCGCGAACGTGTGCCGGGCCAGCTCCTTGCACGCCCCGCACCACTCCGCGGTGAAGTCGAGGAGTAGCGGCTTGGCTTCGCTCGCCGCGCGCTGTGTTGCAGTCGCCTCCGAATGCTCCCAGCGCAGCTGGGCTCGCGGCGCCTCGAGCCAGGCCACGAGCATGAGCGCGCCGCAGATTGCGCTCGATACGCCGGCCGCCTTACGCAGTCGGGTGATGCGCTCGGCATCGAAGGAGAGGTGAATGGCGCCGAGCAGGATGCTGGCGACGAGTAAAGCAGCCGCCAAGACCGGCCTCGAGCCGCCCCAATGCGCGAAGCTGGCCAGCGGAGGGATCGCATTTTCGAGAAAGTAGAGCGCGAGAACACAGAGCACGATGCCGAAGAAGGACTTCGTCCAGAGCATCCAGCGCCCCGCTCTCGGCAGCTTTACTGCGAACGTGCCCACCAACCAGAACGGGATGCCGAGACCGACGGAAAAGGCAAACAGCACGACCGAGCCGAGCGCCGCGCTGCGCGTCTTGCCGATCCAGAGCAAGATGCCTGTGAGCACCGGCCCCGTGCAGGGAGCCGCGACAAGCCCGCTCACCAGACCGATCAGGAATGCTCCACCATAACCGGCGCCGCCGACCCGAGCCAAGCGATTGGTGACGCCGCTGGGCAGCATGAACTCGAACGCGCCGAACATCGACGCCGCCAGACCCAGGAACACGAGCGCGATGAAGGTCGTCACCCAGGGATTGGAGAGCGCCGAGCCGAAGAGACTGCCGGTGAGTCCCGCGATCAAGCCGAGTGGCGTGAACATCGCAGCGATGCCGAGCACGAAGGCCGTGGATAGTGCCATCGCTTGTCGGCGCGAGCTCTGACCGCGAGCACCGAACACGCTGACCGTGATGGCGACCATCGGATAGACGCAGGGGGTCAAGCAGACCAGGAGACCTCCCAGGAAAGCGGTCAGGGCAGCGTAGAGCGGGCCGCGGGCGAGGCCCTGTTGGAATAGATCGGGCCCGGCCGCGAGCGATTGGCTCGGCGGCAGAAGTACGAGCAGGACCAGGCTCAGCAAGAGCGCGCGCGGGCGGCGACAGGGGGAATTGGATCGAATCATGGCCATTGCCTCATTGGCTGTTGGGGCGTGGAGCATTGACGACGTCCGCGCAGGGGTCGGGATCGAACTTCCCGGTCAACCAGAGCACGATGCAGCGGTCCAGGCTGTCGCCTGTCCGTGCTCGCTGGCCGCCCTTGTGATGTTCGATCCCGCGGGTCTTGCGCACCAAGGAGAGTTGATTGGGATCCGCCTGCAGGATGGCGACCTCGGACAGTGTCTCGGGCTCGAGGCTGACGAGCGACACGTACGAGGAGAGGTACTCGAGGTCGGTCGTTGGATCGCCGGCAGGCGTGTCGGGGGCCGACAGCCTGAGCCCGCCATAGCCGTAGACGCGCAGATTGCGCCCGACTTGTCCGTGGCAATCGAGCGTGCCGCAGCTCACCTCCAGCGCGTCGCTCACCGCCGGGAAGTCGGCTGCCGCGGGCGCCGCCAGCACGGTCTGGTGCTCGTGGGTCTGGGTTTCAAGGTCGGAGCCACAACCCATGATCAGGAGCAGCAGGCTTCTGCAGCCCCGTACCGATGATCGAATGCTCAGCGACATCGGCTGACAGGCACTTCCTCGACCTCGGGGTCGTCGATCAAGAAGACGTGACCCGCCGACGCCGGGCCTATGGGATCGCCGTGGCAGCCGGCGCAGGAACCGTCGCGGTACACTGGGGTATCCATCTCACGGAAGACTCCCTCGCGCTGCATGTTGACCCAGATGGGACCCTGCAACGAGTACTCCCGCGGCCGCACGAAGAAGTTCCCCGCGCAGTTCGTGACGCTGGAGAACGTTCCTCCCAGCGGATCGATCAGATTCACGGTCACGTCCTCGATGGGCTTCAGCGACGCAGCGTCGATGTAGACGGTGCCTGCGACGGAGAACGGTGGAGCATTGCCGGCTTCGTCATGACAGAGCAGACAAGGCTGCCCGGAACGATGCAATGGGCCTTCTCTCACGCCGGGAGTCTCTGGGCCGAGCGCCTCGATGGCTTGCTCTCGAGCCGGATCGATGCAGCTCGATAGAGCGGCCATGAGTAGCGCGTTCGGCAGCAAGCGCAGCAACGTGGTCGATGGTCTCGAAGGTGTGCTAGCTAACAGTCTTGCAGCAGCCTTTGGCACGAGCGCCTCGCGCCCTTGCCGGAGATGAGAAGGAGAGGACTGCACATGAGAACCAATGTTTTGACTGGGCTCGGCTCGCGCAAGCTCGTTTTCAGCCTGCGCGCGCTGTTGTCGGCGGGGGTCTTGACCCTGCTTTCCGCCTGCGGTGGTGCGGCTCGACCCGCAGCCAATTCGCCGACTGATGGTATTTCTGTCGTGGGTCAGCCGGCGCCGGAGAGCGAATTCGCGGTGCTCCGAGGCACCGGCACGATCAGCCTGAGTTCGCTCCGAGGCAAGGTCGTGCTCCTGGACTTCTGGGCGTCGTGGTGTGCGCCGTGCCAGGAGGAGTTGCCGTTGCTGGACGACATGGCCGTGCGCCTGAAGGACGAGGGCATCGAGGTGGTCGGACTCTCCATCGACGAGAGCCAGGCAGACGCGGAGCAATTCCTCACACGCAAGAGCGCCTGGTCGCTGATCTTGGGGCATGACCCGGAGCAGAAAATGGCGGACCACTTCAAGCCGCCCAAGATGCCGACCTCCTACGTCATCGATCGCCAGGGTGTAGTCCGGCAAGTCAACGCGGGCTTCGAGCGCGCAGACATGAAGAAGATCGAGGCGCAACTGCTCGAGCTCGCTGCAGCGAACTAGCAGTGCGCGGTCTGGCTGGCTAGCGGGTGACTCGGCTCTCCGCCGCCAGCCGGGCTCGGCGCCATTCCAAAACGGGCAGCGCATGGCTCAGAACGTCGCCTCGACGGCGAGGGTGGAGTAGCCCATGAAGCGCTCGCTGATGTAGAGCGCATCGCCGAAGCTCGTGCGCCCGGCATCGAATTCGAACACGAGGTCCCAGTGGTTGCCCGGCGGCTCCGCGAGCTTCAGGCGGACACCACCACCCAGGGTGATCGTTTGCAGCGGTCCTAGCTCGCGATTGCCAGTGCGAAATACCGGCACCCCCAGGATGCCATCAGGCCCGGGAGCGGCCTCGTAGGCGCGACGCCAGAAGCGTGCCGCGCCCTGGATGTGATGGCGCAAGTGCGGCCATAACTCCAGTCTGCGCCGCACGTCGAGGATGTAGCGAAGCTCGCTGGTGGCCGCCAGGACGCCCCAATCGTCCGCATAGAGCCGCTCGTCCAGGCGCAGCGTCGCGGCGTCGCCGCGGTGGGCGAGATGAGCGCTGATGGCGTGGCGGTCCCGGGCGTCGGGTACCTGCTCATTGGGACGCAAGCTCAGACGGAGTCGATTGACCTCGTCGATCGAGGTGCCGGCAGGGATGGAAGCGGCCTGTCCGGGAGCGAAGAGCGGTACATAGCGGTATGGCTTGGCGAGATAGCCCCGCTCGAAGCTGCCGTCCCACTGGATGCTGCCGATTGTGGACCGGCTCAGCACTACAGTCAGGCCCGCCTGCAGATTGTTCACGTGCTTGGAGTGCCAATACTCGTGGGGGAGGTCGGTTCGCCCGACCGAATCTTGTTCGCGCGAAAACGCGAGGTAAGGAGTCAGATTCTTGTCGAATAGGTCCAGGCTCAGTGTGGCGCCGCCAGTGATGGACAGATAGTCGGGCTCACGAGAAACCACCGCCGACGCGCCCACCGTGACCGGATCGAAGGCCGCGCTCGCCGACACGCCGCCGGCATGGCGTACCTCGGTCCAGTGCGGGGATGCGGTGGACACGATGTCCACGGAGGCAGCGCTCACCACGTCGACCAGGTAGTGCCCGTTCAGCGACCAACCGCTGACGTCATCCGTGAGCCCGGCAGAGATGTTCGGGCTGAGCACGCTCACATGATCGGTGTCCAAGTAACCCGAGGTCTCGAGCGAGACATGGGCCGCGGGGCCCCCTCGGGAGCGCGGACTCGAATCGACGGGCGTCGTCGCGTCCGTCCTTCTCGGTTCCGCCACGGCCTCAGCGCCCGCCTCCGTCGGGACGAGCGTTGGCTGTTCTGGCCCCCCTGACGGTTCGTGGTCCGCGCGGACAGGGCTCGAGGTGGCGGGCACGCTCTCCGCGCGGGCTTCTTCTTCTGCCAGCGGTGCCTCCTCTTGTTTCAGGTCCGGGGCGGCGGGCGTCACGTTGTCCCTCGCGTTGTCCGTCGCGAGGGCCTCCACAGCGCGCGGCTGGGAGCTTTTTTTGGCTCTTGCCCGGGAGCCCCTCCGCGTTCTCGCTGCCGAGCGTTTTCGGGTTTGGGTCGTACCCTTCTTGGCTTTGGGGACCGATCGTTTCCGAGCCTTTGCGGTGGAGCCCGTGCTGCTGTCTGCCATCGGAGCCTGACTCGCCGGAGCCGCCGCAGCGGACCCGACGATCTGCGTGCCCAACACGAGGAGCAGGGCAATCACGCAGCGCAGAACAACGACCTGGCATGACGAATCAGTTGCAGCCGCATCCGCCTTTGGCACCCGAATCACCACCAACGGCACCTTCATGAATGGCGTACACATGTGCGGGGCCGGCCCGCGACAGATCACCGAGCAACATCGTGGGATGCGCGAGTTTTCCGCGCTCGTAAGGTTTGAGGCCGGCGCAGCCGGCAGGGCCAACGATCAGCAACAACACCACGCCGCGTGGCAGGAGCTGCCGGAGCGTCATGGCGTGAACGTGAGGACGATGCCGTTGAAGTTGGTGGCGCTGGCTTGCGCCGTGCCCGCCGTGGGGCCCTTCGTGAAGGTCTCGAAGTGATTGGGTCCCGAGTTGTTGGAGTCGGTCACCTCGAAGTAGACCCGATACGTGCCGTCGGGCACGACCTGACTGTTGTAGTCTTCGCAGTTCCAGGTCACGTTGTGCGTACGGTGCGCTGTCAGCGTAGCGGATGAGACCGCGTCCACCTTGTTGCCGGCGACACCCGCCGCCCTGGTGGCGGCATTCCAGGCGGTGACATGCGACAGGCGCCGGTTGCCCCAGACGTCGAGCGACTTGATGAAGATTCCTGCGTCGTCCGAGATCCAGATCGCGCCGACGTTCCGCGGTTGGTACCTACCTCCGGGCGCCGTGGTGGTCACCGACACGCTGAGCGAGCAGGAGCCATCGCTGCCGCTGGAACCGCCGGTTGTCATTGCACCGCTCCCGCCTGTCGAGCTCCCGCCTGTCGAAGTCGCACCGGTGGCGCTTCCGCCGCCCACTGAATTGCCGCCACCGGTGGCACCGGCTGAGCCACCGCGGGGTGCGATGTCGGCGCTCCCGCCCTCGTCGGTTTGTTCATCGCCGAGCAATGGAGGCTTCGTACCGGTACCTGCGTCCGGCCCGGTCGAGCCAATGCCGAAGCTCACTGGTCCCAGGTTGGGCCAAAATTGCGCTTCCGGATCGTAGGAGGAGCCGCATCCGAACCAAGCACACCCGCTGCTCAGCAGCACAGCCAACCGGCACCGAAGCTTTTGAATCCGTCGCGCTGGCATGGATCAGCGTACTTGGTGCCCGGTAGCCCAGAAAGGCAGGCAGTCTTTCTGCATCCAGTGTGCGAATTGTTCCGCTGCGCGCGCCGTGTTGGCGCGCAGGAAATGTAGGTGTGCTGAGCTGGCCGCAAATTCTGACCCGAAAGGTTGCGCGGCGCGCCGTTTTGGAAAAGCTCTGCTTCGTCAGCGCGGGTGCGCTGCCGGCGCTGGGAGCAGCGTCTAGCCACTGTCGGCGGAACTTCAAAGGCATGCGAAAACGGACAGCACTTCTCTCCCAGCGGCGCCTCGGGTGGCACTGCGTCGCGCTCGACGTCTTGCTGCTGTTGCTCGGCGCCTGCAGCCGTCGGGTGGCTGAAAAGGTCCCTGACCTGAGTGACGAGGCGCGCAGGAACCCGGCGACCACCGCGCCGGCGGCAACGCCGCCCGCCGAGAAATCCCGGCCCGAGCTTGCCACCGCCGAAGCCGCCGCTGCGGCTGGCGGTCGAGGCCCCGACAAGGTCGATCTTCACGATGAAGCGATGGGCACGAACGTCCATTTCATCGCGTACACCAATGAGCAGGTCGACGTTGCGCACGTCCGCGCTGCGATGGCGCGCGCGCTGGACGAGATTCGGCGCCTGGCGGGTATTCTCAGCGAGTGGCGCAGCGACAGTGAGGTCGGCAAAATCAACCTCAGCCCCGCTCAGTGGGTGAAGGTAGGGCCAGAGACGTTCGCCGTGATCCATGGTGCACTCGACGCTGGCAGAGCCTCTCAGGGTGCCTTCGACATCACATTTCAAGTGATGAGCGACGTCTGGAAGTTTGGCAGCGCCGCCGAAGCGGAGCCAAAGGTACCGTCGAAGGCGGAGATCGAACGGCGCCGTCGCTTCGTGAACTATCGCAACGTCGAGCTCGACGAACCGGAGCGCGCCGTGCGTATTCCCGCGGGCTACAAGATCGGACTCGGCGGGATCGCCAAAGGGTACATCGTCGATCGCGCCGCCGACGTGTTGAAGAAGGCGGGCATCCAGAGTTTTCTGGTGCAGGCGGGGGGGGACCTGTATGGATCCGGCAGAAAGCCCGACGGTTCCCCATGGGTGAGCGGCATTCAAGACCCGCGGGCTGCCCAGGGTGAGTTCTTCGCTACCATCGAGCTCACGAACCACGCCTTCTCGACGGCGGGTGACTACGCTCGCGCGTACGTGATCGGCAACCACCGCTACCATCACATCATCGACCCGCGTACGGGCTATCCCGCAACGGCGTCGCGCAGCGTGACGGTGTGGGCCGACGACGCGACCACGGCCGATGCCATCGACGACGCGGTCTTCATCTTGGGGCCCCAGCGAGGGCTGGAGCTAGTTGAAGCCACCCCTGGCGTCGGGGTGGTGATCGTGGACGCGAGCAACAAGGTGTGGGTGAGTCCGCGGCTGGCCGGCAAGGTGCAGGTGACGCGCCAGCCCACGGACGGCATCTGAAGCTGCGACCGGGGCCGACACGCGCCCACGCGCGAAGCCGCTCGGCCCTCAGCCTTCAGTCATCATCGTCTGGTCCGTCGTCGTCCTCGTCATCCTCGTCGTCGTCGTCGTCCTCCTCGGAAGGTGCGCTGGGCGAGTTCGAGGGCTGGGCCGCCGCGCTCGGCGGAGGGGGTGGCGCAGAGTTGCCCACTCCAGCGTCGGGAGAGACCAGAACGGGATCCTTTTGCGCCTCGCCTGTCTCCGCCGGCGTGGGGCTGACGGGCGAGTCGGCGCCACCCGCGCCGAAGATCTGCTGGCCATTGGCCGCGCGCAGCACGGGCGCGGCAGAGTTGCTGGTACCTGCTGGCTCGGCCGTTCCCGAGCCGCCTGCGGACGAGCAACTCACGACCACCATACCCGAAGCGATGGTGAAGAAACTGCGGCACAACCGCACTGCGCTTCTGCATGCATGAAACATCACGTCTTCTCCTCTCAGTCTGCCGCGGGCTGCAGACTCCGGTCTTTCGCTGCTCGACCCCATGTCGAGCCCGTGGGACTCAGTACCCGCTAGAAGAAAAGGCAGGCACGTTCAGCGCCGCTGCAGGTCTGCTCCAGCCAGCGATTCGTTGTGAGTCCAATATCTGTCAGCGAGCGGACGAATTTTTGCCTGGTTCCAGTCCGGTCAGGGAACTCATTGGGCATGAATAAACTCATCGTCCTCGGCATCCTTGCACTCTCGGCCTGCGGAGGCAGCAACGACGCAGAGGAAGAAGAATTGCCGCCGGTCGTGAACTGCAGTGCGGTCCAGCCGATTCCAACGTTTGCGCAGGTGCAGGTGTTTCAGTCCGTTTGTACCAATTGCCACAGCTCCACCAAGACGGGCACTGCACGCAACGGGGCGCCCCCCGAAATTAACCTGGATCAGTATGCGAGCGCGTATGCGCATGCCGAGCAAACTGCCATCGAGGTCAACGCGGGCGCCATGCCACCGGCCTTCGCTAACATCACTCTGACGGAAGTGCAGAAGACAACCCTGTTTAATTGGGCGATGTGCGGAGCGCCTCAGTAAGCCATTTGCGTGGCGTGGCGCGCCCTTCGCCCGACATGCTGGCGAAACTGAAGTTCGGTCCGCCTTCGGTTCGTTCGCCGTTCGGCTCGAAGGTGGCCGCCCGCTCGAGCAAGGAGCTACACGGCGCGGAGGGGAGCCCGCGAGCGCCGCCAGGCACGACCGCTTCCTGGCCAGTTCTACTATCCCGCCGGCTTGCGGAGTGAGATCGTCTCGAAACGATGTCCGCAAAGCGTGCGCCAGCTGTCGCCTCGGAAGGCGCATTCTCGGCCAGTCAACCGAGCGAGAACCGATTGGGCCTCAGCGATGCCGTCGCCGCCGAGCGGTTGGTGCGCGACGGCCCCAACGAGCTGGAGCGCAAGGCGCCGCCCTCCGTGCTGCGGCTGCTAGCGCGTCAGTTTCAGAGCCCGGTCGTGGGCCTGTTGCTGGTGGCAAGCGTGGTCTCGGCGCTGGTGGGCGAGCTCGTCGATGGACTCGCGATCGCCGTCGTCTTGATCCTGAACGCCGTCGTGGGCTTCTTGCAGGAACATCGAGCGGAAGCGGCCGTGCAAGCCTTGCGCAATCTGACCGCACGCCGTGCGCGCGTGGTACGCTCCGGAGCAGCGCGGGTGATTCCCGCCTCGGAGCTGGTGGTCGGAGATCTGCTGCTGCTCGAGGCGGGGGACGTGATTGCCGCGGACGCGCGGCTGCTCGAGGCGAACCAACTCGCCGTGAACCAGGCCAGCCTGAGCGGCGAGAGCGAGCCCGTGGCGAAGCGCGCGCAGCCTTTGCCGGCGGAGGTGCCGCTGCTGGAGCAAGCCGACCGAGTCTTCATGGGCTCGTCGATCACACGCGGCACGGGGCTCGCGCGGGTGGTCGCGATCGGGATGGCGACCGAGCTGGGCCGCATCGCGCACCTGGTCGAGAGCGCGGAGCGCAGCTCCACGCCGTTGGAAGAGCGGCTGGCGCGGGTCACGCGCGGGCTGATCTATGTCTGCCTGGGCATCGTGGCGCTGGTCGCGGCGCTCGGCTTGTTGCGCCGGGTCCCGGCGTTCGAGGTGTTGCTCAGCGCGGTCTCTCTCGCCGTCGCTGCGATCCCCGAGGGGCTGCCCGCGCTGGTGACAGTGGCGCTCTCGCTCGGCGTGCGGCGCATGGCGGCGCGGCAGGTGCTGGTACGGCGCATGTCTGCCGTGGAGACGCTCGGCTGCACCACGGTGATCTGCACAGACAAGACCGGCACCCTGACCGCCGGGGAAATGAGCGTGCGCGAGCTGTGGGGGGCGGACGAGCAAGCGTTGCTCGACGCGGCGGCGGCCTGTTGCGACGCGGAGTTGGGTACACAAGGACGTCCCGCCGTGGGCGACCCCACCGAGATCGCATTGCTGGGTGCGGCCGCGCAGCGCGGCATCCAGCGCTCCGAGATCGAGCGCGAACGCCCTCGGCTGAGCGTGGAGCCCTTCGACGCGGAGACGAAGCGCATGCGGATCGAGCGCGCCGACGGCATCGCATATGTGAAGGGCGCCGTCGAGGTGGTGTTGCTTCTATGCCCGGAACACGATCGGCAGGCCCTGCCCAAAGCGGCCGAGATGGCCGCTCGGGGGCTGCGCGTATTGGCCATAGCGAACGGCCCCGCGCAGACTCCGTTGCGGCTGTCGTTGCGGGGGCTGTGCGGCATCGCAGATCCTCCGCGCGCGGAAGTTCCAGCGGCGGTGGCTGCCGCACGCAATGCCGGCATTCAAGTGGTGATGATCACGGGTGACCATCCGACGACGGCGCACGCCATTGCGCGCGAGCTAGGGATCGTCGCCCCCGGCGAGTCGCCGGAAGGGCGGGTGCATGCCCGCACCACTCCGGAGCAAAAGCTCGCGATCGTGCGCGGCTGGAAGAGCCGCGGCGCGATCGTGGCCATGACCGGCGACGGTGTGAACGACGCTCCCGCCCTGCGCGAGGCGCACATCGGCATCGCCATGGGTCGCACCGGTACAGAGGTCACCAGAGAGGCAGCCGATGTGGTGGTTTCCGACGACAATTTCGCGAGCATCGTGGCTGCTGTGGAGGAGGGGCGCGGCATCTTCGAGAGCATCCGCAAGTCACTCGTGTATCTGCTCTCGACCAACGCGGCCGAGTTGCTGGTGATGCTGGTGGCGGCGCTCGTCGGGCTGCCGCTGCCGCTTCTGCCGGTGCAGTTGCTCTGGGTGAACCTCGTCACCGACGCGCTGCCGGCGCTGGCGCTGGCGATGGATCGCCCTCCCGGCGACGTGCTCCGCCATCCTCCGCGAGATCCACGCGAGCCGATCCTCGGGCGCGCGGAGTGGTGGACGGTCGGAGCGGTGGGCACGCTGCTCGCCGCGGCGACGCTGGCGGCCTTCTTCTGGTTCGAGCGCGCCGCGGGGCCGATGTTCGGGCGTTCGGCGGCTTTCTCGACCCTCGTGTTTGGGCAACTGGGCCTCGCGCTGGCCGCGCGCGACGCGCGGCGCACGTACCTGCAGACGGCTCCACTCGGCAACGCGGGTCTGCTCGCAGTGGTGTGTGCGTCGTTCGCGTTGCAGCTCGCGCTGTACCGCTTCGAGAGCTCGCGGCGAGTGTTTCAGCTCGACGCGCTCGGGCCTGCGGAGCTGGCGCTGCTCGTCGGGCTGGCGCTAGTGCCGGTCAGCGTGGTGGAGTTGGGCAAGCTCGTGCGGCAGTGGCGAGCCCGCCGCACGAACTCCTGACTGCGTGGCGCGGAGCCGAATACCGCAGCATCTGCGGTCTGGGAGTCGCCGACGCGCAGATCGTGCGCTGACCGAAGTGGCAGGTGGCGCGATCGGTGCGGCACGCACCGTGCAAGCGCACGTGGCATGTCGAATGACTCTTTGGAACGAGCCTTCGGGGGGGCTGCCTCCGCCTCCGCATTGAGTCGCGGCTGCTTGGGACCCTCGATAGGAGAAATGGATATGGCAAAGACTGTCGCAGAAATCATGCATCCGGACTTCTTTCACGCATCGCAGAGCGACTCGATCGGGCAGGTGTTACAGGACATGGCGGAGCTGGGTATCGGCGCGGCACCTGTACTCGACCTGGCGGGGCACCCGCTGGGCATGGCCACGGTGCGGGAGATCGATGGCTGCCGGCGCGTGGAGGAGCTGTGCGAACAGCTGCATCAGCCCGTCGTCACCCTCCATCAGGACACCCCCATCGACTCGGCCGCGCGCACGTTGGCGGCGCACGACGCGGACATCTTGGTCCTCGTCGACGATCAGGGGGTTGCGGTGGGTGGCTTGCGCGCGCTGGATCTGCTGCGCGCCATGCTGGGCCTCGCCCCCAGCGGGCCCGAACGAGAACGCTCGGAAGCTTCGCGCATCGGCTGGTCCCGCGGAGCCTTGCTCGATCTCGACTCCGTTCACCACGTCTCGCCGTCACCGGGCATCATTCTGCTCGATCCGGGGGCAGGGGACGCGCGCCCGAACATCGTGTGGGCGGAGGCGTGCGACAACGTTCGTGAGCGGCTGGACGAGATGTTGCGCCAGCCCCAGGACGACGCCGCGCTGGAAGAGTTGCTGGGCGCGTACCCGCGCAGAGTCATTTTTCACGTTCTCGTCGTCAATGATCCCGAGCGCCGGGCGCGCTTGCTGCGTTCGCTGCGAGCGGTGCTGGCGCGGCGGCGTGCCGAGCCGGCCAACTCAGCCGTCAGCTGAGTGTCTTCTTCAGGAGTGATCCTTGGCCGACGCGCCCGGCTGCCAGGGGCGGACCCCCGTCGGCTCGGGCCGCTCAGGAGCGCGTCGGGAGCGCTGCTCCCCTCAACCACTCGGCAAAGAGCCGGCAGGCATCGACGCTGGTAAAGATGCCCGCGACGCGATCGTCCTGAGCGACGAGGGCGCAGTCCAGACCGCGTTCCGCCATGCCCGAGAGCACGGCGTCGAGTGGCTCTGCGATGTCCACGATGTATGGATCCTTTGCGCACAGCTCGCCCACGCTAATTTTCCACGGATCAGAGCCGGGACGAGCCAACGCCAGCTCCAGGTCGCGCGCGCTGAGAACACTATAGACCTCACCCGCGCTGGTCACCGGGAGATGGTGGATTGAGCGGCCCGCCAGCATGCGCTCGGCGTCGCCGGCGTGACGATCAATGTCGATGGAGTAGGGGAAGGGGGTCATCACCTGACCGATGCTGGGGCTGACGTTCAGGGAGTGAGAGGTTCGTGCCATGCGGAAGCTCCTCGAGTTTGGCCTTGAAGATCGCAAGGCCCGTGCCGGCCATGCTGCGCAGGCGCAGCAATACCCGCGCGGCCTGGCAACGCAGGAATTGCGTGCGCGCCCCAGGCGCCGCTAGAGCTGCTGAGCCTGGAACGGCAGGTTCGCCAGAAGGATCCGTCGCCGCCTGTCTCCACGACCGCGGCGTGGAAGTGGGCGTGATCGACGCGGGTGGGAGCGGCCTGTACGCAGCTACGCCTGTGGCCTGCATCCAAAGACGTTGCGCCAGTTGGACCGTCTGGGTCTGCTACCAGCGCTGCAAGAAGTCGCGCAGCGGAGCGATCGCGTATTCGTGGCAGTGTCGAGTCGCGCCCGGTCGCGTCGGGCGCCACCATTACA
>Ga0070682_100000781_pt1 | contig 18714 bp, 12 predicted proteins | sample KBSC63LmetaG_FD_64668 | JGI IMG/M metagenome (GOLD analysis project Ga0070682, IMG submission 64668) | Corn rhizosphere microbial communities from Kellogg Biological Station, Michigan, USA - KBS C6-3L metaG | ecosystem: Host-associated > Plants > Roots > Rhizosphere | place: USA: Michigan... | reverse complement strand
TTCGGGTACGACCAGTTCACGTCGAGCTGCGCGATGTCCACGGCGCCCGCGTGCCTGAGCCCCTCGGCGAGCACGCGCGCGTTCGTGTGGTTCGTGATCGAGACGTAGAGCACGTCGCGCGCCGCGTTCAGGCCGATGCCGGAGCGACGAATCACGGTCTCGCCGTCGAGCGTGGCCCCCCACTTGCGATTGCCCGACACGTAGATGATGCCCGGGTGGAGCTTGCCGCTTCGCACCATGCACTCCGGCGCCTGCCGGAACCAGAGCATGCTCGGCGCGTCCGGCTCGAGATCGGTCCAGGGCGCGATACGCACGCCGCCGTCCTTGAAGACGGCGACGGTGCAGGCCTTCGGCTTCGGCGCGACGATGGTCACGTCGCCCTGGCGCATCCCGTAGCCGCCGTGCTCGGTCATGAAGCCGCCGTTGAACGCCGCGAGCAGCTCCTCGTGATCGGCGGCGGGGATCACGGCGGGGCGCTCGAGCTTCTCGGCTGCCTCGTTGTCGGCCTTCGGCTCCTGGGTGCCCGCGACGACGTGCAAGCTCACGCGCCGGAGATCCACCGCGACGACGAAAACCTCCGCCCAGCCGCGGTCCTTGTCGGGATGCAGCAGGGTCTTCAGCATGTACGGCGCCTCGCCCGGCCGCCGCGGATCGCTGATCGGCACCCAAAGGCCGTCGCCCGGCGCCGACCACGACTTCAGCGCGGGGCCCGGATCCGCAGGGTGAAACGGCGGGAGGGCCGGTACCGCGGCGCTCACGGCGGGTGCGGCGCTCACGACCGGGGCGACCTTGGCCGCCGCGGCCGACGCCGCTGGGACGGACCAGTACGATTTCGGTGCCTCGTGGCCGCGCGCCAGGCGGTTGTAACGATCTTCCACCGCGTAGACGACGTCCTCGAGCTTGGCCACCGCGCCCACCCCGACGACCGAACGGAGCCCGTTCGCCACGAGCGGTCCCATCCAGTCGTAGCGATGGACCGCCCACCAGAGAACGGCCACGCTCACGCCCAGGCCCGCGGAAACACGGGGCAGCCAACGCGACCAGCGCCCGCTCTTGCGGGTCGCCCGACGCGCTCGGCTCGCGCCGCGGACGGCCGCCTGAGTCATGCCGCTCTGATAGCCCAATCTGCCGGATCCGGCGAATCTTGGGCCGTCGGTTCGCCCCCATGTACTAAAGGTCGAGGCATGCGCTTGGCCCCGGTGCTGCGGCTCGCCATGCTCGTCATGGCGCTCGCGTCATCGGCGTTCGGCGAAGAGGCCGTTGCCCCGGCGCCCGCTGACGAGGCCGCCCCGGGGTTCGCGACGGGTCGTCCGAAGGAGCTCACGCTGCCCCCGCCCGCGGGCGGGGAATTCGTCGGCAAGCCCATCCTGCGCGTCGACGTCGTGGTGGAGGGCGCGCGCTTCAGCCAGGCGGTGACGCTCAAGCAGGTGATGGTGGGGCAGGCGTTCACGCCGGAGCTCGCGCGGCGGGCGCTTCAGGAGCTCACCGACAGCGGTCGCTTTGCGGAAGTGCGCATCCAGCTCGAGCCGGCAGCGGGCGGCGTCGTGCTCAAGCTCGTCGTCGTGCCGCGCCGCGTCGTAGCGCGCGTCGAGCTCTCCGGGTCACCGCTCTCGAGCGACGAGCTCGTCCCGGGCGACCTCGTTCGCGTCGGCGACGATCTGACGGCGCCGGATCTCGGGCGCATCGAGCGCCGAGTCACGGCCGAGCTCGTGCGCCGCGGCTTCCCGCAGGCGACCGTCACGGCTCGCGCGATCGACACGGACGATCCGCTCAACGTCCTGCTCCTGCTCGAGGTGAAGAGCGGGCCGCCCCTGCCCGTGAAGGACCGCTGGTTCGGAGTGTGGCCGGATCCGGATGCGCCCGGCTTGCGCCAGGTGCTTTCGGGCTACGGCGTGTCGGCCGGGGATCGCGCGGACGCGGAGGAGATCGACGCCGCCGACAAGGAGCTCGAGGCCGAGCTCCGCGCGCACGGCTGGCACCGCGCGGAGGTGACGCATCGCATCGAGCGCCGGCAAAAGGGCGGCTCGCTCTTGCGCGTCGAGGTGCAAGCCGGCGCGCTCGTTCGCATCGAGTTCGAGGGCAATCGCAGCTTCGACGCGGACGCGCTGCGCGAGGCGCTCGAGCTCGACGAGAGCGAGGAGCGCTCGCCCGCGCTGCTCGTCGATCGCCTGCGCGATTTCTACCAGAAGCACGGCTTCCTCGACGCCGACGTCCGCTTCGAGGAGCGCGGCGCGAAGAACGCGGCGGTGCAACGGCTCGTGTTCGTGATTCGCGAGTCGCGCCCGCTCGACGTGATTGCGCGCGAGTACCCGTGCCTGACCGAGCGCCCGGCCGCGGAGGTTTCGAGCGAGATCGACTCCTTCCTCTCCGAGCTCCCGGGCGGGGGCGAGGTGATAGGTCCCGTCGACGACAACGCGGCGCGCGACATCTACGGCCCGAGCAGCCAGGGCGCGCGCAAGACGCCGCTCACGCAAAACCCGTGGCAAAGCTACGTGCCGGACGTCTACGACAAGGCGATCGACCACCTGCGCGACCTGTTCCGCTCGCAGGGCTACCTCGGCGCGAGCGTGGGCCCCGCGACGCTGCTCCGTCGCGCTTGCGATCCGCGCTCGCAGCCGGGCGCCTGCATTCCCGTCGGCCAGCGGCGCCGGCCGCCCACCGAGTGCCGTTACGACCCGATCGGCCTCCCGCTCGACGAGGCGACGCCCGATGCCGCGCTCACCTGCCGTCCCGATCCGAAGCGCGGCATCTGGTGCGAGCCCGAAGCCGTGCTCTACCTGCCGATCAAGCTCGGGCCGCGCACGATCCTCTACGAGGTCTCCTTCGAGGGCAACCGCCAGGTCGTGGAGAAGGATCTCGCGGACGCGGCGGCGCTCACGCTCGGCACGCCCGTCTCGCAGGTGGAGCTCGAGAACGCGCGCCGGCGCATCGCGGATCACTACGCGGAGCTCGGTTTTGCGTTCGCGGAGGTCGAGGTCAATCTCGATCTTTCGTCCGATCACCGCCACGGGCGCGCACGCTTCGTGATCGGCGAGCGGCAACCCGTGCGCGTGTCGCGCATCGAGGTGCGCGGCGCGCGCACGACGCGCGAGGGGCTGATCCGCGAGCGTATCGCCCTGAAGATCGGCGGGCTCTACAAGCGGAGCTTGGCGCGCCGTACGGAAGAGCTGCTCGGTCAGCTCGGCGTGTTCTCGAACGTGACCGTCGGGTTCGAGGATCCGTACGTGCCGGCGCGGGAGAAGGTCGTCGTCGTGCGCGTCGAGGAGCGCAAGCGCCAGCACATCGACATGCTGCCGGGCGTGAGCACGGGCGACGGCGTGCGCTTCCTGATCCAGTACGATTACCTGAACATCGGCGGGGAGGGGATTCACCTCACGGTCGCGAGCCAGCTCGGCTACTTGCCCGACGCGTTCATCCTCGACGACACCGTCCGCAAGAACTACGACGAGCTCATCGTGCGCGACCGCCTCGAGCGGCGCAACTCGATCACGCTGCAATTCCCGGGCATCGGGCTCGGACCGCTGTTCCCCGCGGAGCTCTCCGGTATCGACGTGCGCGACAACTCGCGCGATTACGGCGTCACCAAGGACGCCGCGATCGCCACGCTCTACTATCGCCCCACGCGGCGCATCGCGCTGCAGCTCGGCGGCTCGCTCGAGCGCAACGTCGCCGGCATCTTCGGCACGGAAGAGAAGGGCGCCCTCGACGAGTACGTGAAGGCGAACCCGGAGCAGCGCAACACGTTCCGCGTTCCCGAGGGCACGACGTTCGTCTTCGCCCAGCGCGCGCGTGGCTCGTGGGATCGCCGCGACAAGCCGCTCGACGCGACGACGGGGACGCTCCTTTCGCTCGGCGCCGAGCACGTGCACGCGACGCCCACCGGCGAAAGCGCGAACAGCGGGCCCCCGAGCCCGACGGACAGCGTGTTCACGCCGACCACCAGTGATTTCATGCGTTACGACGCGCGCGTCGCCGGCTACCTCCGGCTCAGCCAGCGTGGCCTGGCCCTCGCGATCAGCCTGCGCGCGGGAGTCATCCAGCATCTCATCAGCGACTCGCGCACCTATCCCGATCGGCTCTTTTTCCTCGGCGGCGCCGACACGATCCGCGGCTTCGCGCAGGACTCGCTCGTGCCGGAGGACATCGCACGCCAGCTGCTCGCGAACAGCGGCCTCACGATCGACGACGTCGTGATCCGCGGCGGCGACTTCTTCGTGAACCCGCGCGCGGAGCTGCGCATCCCGCTCACGGGCAGCATCCAGACGGCGCTCTTCATCGACACCGGCAACCTCTGGACGACGCCCTCGCAGATCTCGCCCTTCACCCTGCGCTACGCGACGGGCAGCGGGCTGCGCATCGGCACGCCGATCGGTCCGCTCGTGTTCGACTACGGCTTCAACGTCGATCGCGTGCTCGACAAGCTGTTCCCGAGCCGCAAAGATCAGCGCTACTGGGAGGCGATCGGCGCCTTCCACTTCAGCATCGGCGTCCTGTGAGCGGGGCGCCCCCGCGGGGTGGCGTGCCCTCAGTCCGCGACGATCGAGCCTTTGTACATGTCCATGCCGCACGCGAACGCGAGCTCGCCTTTTTCCGGCATGGTGAGGTCGATCGCCACCGGCTGATTCAGGGGCAGCTCGTACTTGAGGTGCAGGCTCGGCACGACGAGCTGCTGGCCGCAGCCGTCGTCGGTCGTGCGCGTCACGAGCATGCGCACCGGCTTGCCCGCCTTCGCGTGCAGCTTGTCGGGGTGATAGCCGGTGGCGTCGACCTTCACGTCGACCTCCGCGCGGCCGTCGGACGGCGGGACGCTCGGGGCCTTCTTACACGCCACAGCCGAGGCGACCGCGAGAACCACCAAACCGAGACGGCGCATGGTCGAGGGATCTCGCGCGCCGCGGCGGTTTAGTCAAGGCGGAGCGGCGTCTCGTTTAGCCAAGGTGGAAAAGGTTCCATGACCGGCCGTCATGGCAGTCTTTACGGTATTTTTGTTCCAAGGCGCGCGCGTGAGGTTGCGATCCCATCGCTTGGGCTCTAAGTGAGCCGGCCGTATGCCCGAGCTTCCCGCGCGCGTCCCGACCGGTCTCGTGGCGCAGCTCGCCCGCCATGGGCCGCGCTACGGCGTCGGCGTGCTCCTGCTCGGGGCCTACCAGGTCTCGCAGTACTGGTTCGACACCCGGCTCCGGGTCGCCATCAACGACGCGCTCGGGCCCCATCACAGCCGCGCCGTGTGGCTCGGCATCGCGCTCATCGCGGTGATGCTGGGGGCGGCGGTCGTCCGCGTCTTGTCCCGCGTCGTGGTCTTCAACGCCGGTCGCGACGCCGAATACGAGCTGCGCAGGGAGCTGGAAGAGCGCCTGCTCGAGCTCGGCCCCTCGTTCTACCGGCGCATGAGCACGGGCGAGATCATGAGCCGCGTCACGAACGACTTGCAGCAGGTACGCCTCCTGCTCGGCTTCGGCGTGCTCAACGTGATCAACACGGTGTTCGCGCTCGTGAGCGCGCTGGCCGTCACGATCCCCATCTCCGGCAAGCTCACGATCGCGGCGCTGTCGCCGCTGCCGTTGCTCCTGCTCGTGTCGCGGCGCCTGTCCCACGAGTTTTACACGCGCACGCGCGACAACCAGGCCGCGCTCGGCAAGCTCAGCGCGCGCGTGCAGACCAGCATCGCCGGCGTGCGCGTGATCCGCTCGTTCTCGCTCGAGGACGCCGAGCTCGCGGCGTTCGACCGGACCAATCAGGGCTACCTCGATCGCAGCCTCGCGCTGGCTCGCCTGCGCGGCTCGCTCGGCCCGATCATGCAGGTGACGATCGCGGTCGGGATCTTGGTGGTGTTCTGGTACGGCGGCTCGCTCGTCTTGAATCACGAGCTCGACGCGGGCGGATTTCTCACCTTCAACCGCGCGCTCGGGCGGCTCACCTGGCCGCTCCTGTCGCTCGGCTTCGTGCTCGGCATGGTGCAGCGCGGCCGTGCCGCCTACGACCGGCTGCGTGACGTGTACCTAGCCGAACCGGACATCGTCGACGGCCCGCTGCCGGAGCCCGCCGTCGTGACCGGAAGGCTCGAGGTGAAGGATCTCACGTTCGCGTACGGCACGAACCAGGTGCTCCGCGGCGTGAGCCTCGTGCTCGAGCCCGGGCGCTCGCTCGCGATCGTGGGCCGCACGGGCAGCGGCAAGAGCACCCTGGCCGTGCTGCTCTCGCGCCTGCAGCCCACGCCGCGCGGCGCCGTCTTCCTCGACGGCGTCGACGTGTGCGATCTCCCGCTCAAGACGGTACGCGGCGCCATCGGCTACGCGCAGCAGAACGCGTTTCTGTTCTCGACGACGGCCGCGCGCAACATCGGCTTTCCGCTCGACGACCCGGATTCTCCCGAAAGCATCGCGCGCATCCACGCCGCCGCCGTCGAGGCGCGCGTCCACGAGGAGATCCTCGCGCTGCCCGACGGCTACGACACCGTGGTCGGCGAGCGCGGCGTGCAGCTCTCGGGCGGGCAAAAGCAGCGCGTGGCCCTCGCCATGGCGTTCATTTCCGATCCGCGCATCTTGATTCTCGACGATCCGCTGAGCGCGGTCGACGCCCGCACGGAGCGCGGCATCCTCGAGGCGATCGACCGGCAGCGGGCCAAGCGCTCCGTGCTGCTCGTGACGCACCGGGTGGCCGCCGCGTCGCGCTGCGATCACATCGTCGTGCTCGACAAGGGACGCATCATCGAGCAGGGCACGCACGCCGAGCTCTGCGCCACGGGCGGCCTCTACTCGATATTCGCCGAAGAGCAGCGCATCGAGCACGAGCTCGAGAAGCTCGGGCGCGTCGACCCCGAGGAGGCGCGCGTCGCATGAGCCAGCCCGTCATCGACCAGCGCAGCGACGGCCAGAAGCGCACCGAGAAGATCCTCGCCGCCTTCCACGACGAGGACCGCTTCACGAAGAGCTACGACGGCCGCCTCGCCCGCCAGATCTGGCGTTTCCTCTCCCCGCACCGCGGCATGATCGCGCTCAGCGTCGTCGTGCTGCTCATCACGTCGGGGCTCTCGCTCGTGCGGCCGCTCGTGATGCGCGACGGGATCGACAATGCCGTGCTCGCCGGCAATCGCGCCGCCTTGGTGCGCTTCGGTCTGGTGTTCGCGGGCGTCTTGCTCGCCGAGCAGGTGCTCGGGTTCGTGCACATGTACGCGATGCAGATCGTCGGTGCGCGCGCGATGTCGAGCCTCCGGCGCGAGGTGTTTCGCTTCCTCCACGGCCGCAGGCTCTCGTACTTCGACCGCCAGCTCGTCGGGCGGCTCGTGTCGCGCGTCACGAACGACGTCGACGCCATCCTCGAGGCGTTCGCCTCCGGCGCGGTGAACGGCATCGGCGACGTCGTGCGCCTCGTCGGCATCGTCGTCCTCATGATCTCGCTCGACTGGCGGCTGTCGCTGATCGCGTTCATCGCCGTGCCCCCCGTCGCGCTCTTCGTGCGCGTGATCCGCAAGCCCATGCGCGAGGCGCTGCGCGAAATCCGCGCGCGCACGTCACGCATGAACGCGATCACGAACGAGCAGGTGTCCGGCATGAGCCTGATTCAGGCCTACGGCCGGCAGGACACGGCGCGCCGCGACTTCGACGACACGAACCTCGCCTACCGCCACGCCAACGTCATCAGCATCAAGTGGGAAGCGATTCAGGACGCTTCCATCGACATGGTGGGCTCGGTCTGTCTCGCCTCCATCATCGTGGCGCTCGGCTACCGGCCCGTGAGCTTCGGCACCGTGGTCGCGTTCAGCGCCTACCTGAGCCAGTTCTTCGAGCCGATCAGCCAGCTTGCGCAACGCTACACGCTCGTCCAAGGCGCGATGACGGGTGCCGAGCGCGTCTTCGGCTTGCTCGAGCTCGGCGAAACCGACGCGGAGCCGAAGGCCGGCACGGGGCCGAACGACACGGGCGCGGCCGTCTCGCTCGAGCACGTCACCTTCTCCTACAAGCCCGGCATCCCGGTGCTCACCGACCTCTCCCTCTCGATCAAGAAGGGCGAGAAGGTGGCGCTCGTCGGTCCGACCGGCTCCGGCAAGACGACGATCACCGCGCTGCTCCTGCGCCTCTACGACATCGAGAGTGGCACCGTGCGCGTCTTCGGCGACGACGTGGTCGGGCTCGATCGCCACGCGCTCCGGCGCCGTTTCGCCGTCGTTCCGCAGGATGTCGTGCTCTTCCCCGGCACCGTCGCGGAGAACGTCGCCGCGGGCGAAATCCCCGATCCGTCCCGCGTCCGTCACGTCCTCGAGCGCATCGGCGCCCTCGACCTGTTCCTCGCGCGCGAGGGCGGTCTCGACGCCGACGTCGGCGAGCAGGGCTCGAAATTCTCCGCCGGCGAGCGCCAGCTGATCGCCTTCGCGCGTGCCCTCTACCGCGACGCCCCGATCCTCATCCTCGACGAAGCGACCGCCAGCATCGACAGCGACACCGAATCACGCCTCCAGCACGCGCTCGAAGAGCTGCTCAAAGATCGCACGGCGCTCGTCATTGCCCACCGCCTGAGCACGATCCGCGAAGCCGATCGCATCCTCGTCCTCAAGACGGGCAAGCTCGTCGAGCAGGGCACGCACGACGAGCTGATCCGCGCCGGCGGCCTCTACGCCAAGCTCCACGAGCTCCAGTTCTCGCGCGAGCACACGCCGCAAGCGCAGAGCGGCGAAGTGGTCGCGACGGCTTGAGTCGCTCGGGGTGGGGCTACTCGAGCCAGCCCATCAAGATGGCTCGCTCGGCCATCACTTCGACCACGTCCTCGACGCGCGCAATCTCGCGTGCGCGGAACGGGTGGCCGCCGCGCCCGACCTCGAACATCGCGACGAGCTCGCCGTAAATACAGAGTGGGACCATCGCGACGCCCACGACGTCCGGCAGGCAGCGCATCAGCCGGCCCACGATGTGGCGGCTTTCGTTGCCGAGCTTCGGCTCGCTCACGATCGTGAATTGGTTCTGCGCGGCGTCGAGCGTCGGGTCGTCCTCCGCGACGCGCTCGCCGAGCAGGCGCTCCGTGCGCGGGCCGTGGCCGCCGACAGTCACGACCGAGCGCAGGTCGCGCCGCACGCGGTGCACGAGGCCGACCTCGGCGTTCGAGGCCGAAACAGCGGTCGAGATGGCGAGCAGCAGCGCTTCGGAAAGATCGAAAGCGTGCGACAGGACGCCGACTGGATCGACCGCGGCCACGCGGAACGTCGAATGGGTGGCAGGCGGCGGGATGGTCGGGCGGATCGTGAGCCCGAGGTCCTCGGGCGGTGGCGGCGGGATGCTGTCGAGCGGGTTCGACGCGCGCGACTCGAGGCTCTCGCTGTGAACGGCGAGGTCTTCCACCGTTTGCTCGCGGCCGTCGGCGGGCAGCGAGCCGATCTCGTCGAGGCGCCGCCACACCTGCCACGACTCATGGCGAACGAAGGAGCTGTCGGGGATGCGGCCGTGTGACGCGCCGCGCATCAGGAGCTCGAAAGAGATCGGTCCCACAGCGACCACGCCGTTGGTGACGAACCAACGATCGTTGCGGCGACCGCTTGGCGGCGCCGTGTCCCTCAGAGGTGCTTCTGAAGCTAGGTTCCCGAACGACATACCCTTGAAGCGTACCTTGTAGGATAAAGCATACAGTATCCTACAGACCCCGACAACCCATGCTCTTCCGCCTCGTTGCGCGCCGCGTCGGTCGCCGTCGCGCGGAAGGCGATAACCTCACGGAACGTGGCAAGAGGAAAGGTTTTTCTCGTTGGTGCCGGTCCCGGCGATCCCGGGCTCATCTCGGTGCGCGGGCTCGAGCTCTTGGCGGCAGCGGACGTGGTCCTCTACGACGCCTTGGCGCACCCGGCGCTGCGCGAGGTGTGTCGGCACGACGCCGAGCTCCGTAACGTCGGCAAGCGGTTCGGAGAGCCGAGCTCGGCGCAAGACGCGATCAACGCGGAGCTGATCGCGCTCGCGCAGGCGGGGCACCGCGTCGTCCGCTTGAAAGGTGGCGATCCGCTCTTGTTCGCGCGCGGGGCGGAGGAAGCGCTCGCTTTGCGCGAGGCGGGCATCCCGTTCGAGATCGTTCCCGCGGTGTCATCGCCGATTGGGGCCGCGGCCTACGCGGGGATCCCCCTCACGCACCGCGACCTGTCGTCGAGCGTCACGTTCATCACGGGCAGCGATCGCGCCGGCGTGCCGTGGTCGCCGGATTCTTGGAAGAAGCTTGCCACGGCGACCGACACGATTTGCGTGCTGATGGGCATGCGGCGCATCGACCCGATTTGTGCCGCGATCGTCGAGGGCGGGCGCGCACCCACGACGCCGGCCGCCGTGATCCAGTGGGGGGCGCGCGCGGCGCAGCGCGTCGTGACGGGCACGCTTGCGACGATCGCCGACGCGGCGCGCGCGGCTGGGCTCGCCAATCCGGCGGTGATCGTCGTGGGCGAGGTGGTGGCGTTGCGCGAAGAGCTCGCGTGGTTCGAGGCGCTGCCGCTCTTCGGCAAGCGCTTGCTCGTGCCGCGCCCGAGCGGACAAGCGGCGCGAACGGCGCGCGCGATCCGCGAGCGCGGCGGAGAGCCGACGGTGATGCCGCTCATCGAGATCACGGCGCCTCCGGAGCCGAAGCGGCTCGCGGAAGCGCTCGCCGCGCTCGGGAGCTACGACTGGGTGCTCTTCACGAGCGAAAACGGCGTGGTGCGGGCTTTCGACGCGCTCCGCGCGGGAGGTCGCGACGCGCGCGCTTTCGGCGGCACGCGGCTCGGCGTGATCGGTCCGCGCACGGGAGCCGCGCTCGAGCGCTACGGGCTCGTCGCGGATCTCGTCGCCGAGGAGCACGTCGGCGAGGGGCTCGCGCGCGACATGCTGAGCCGCGGTACGCCGCGCCGGGTGCTCGTGCTGCGCGCCCTTTCAGCGCGCGATGCGCTGCCGGACACGTTGCGGGAGGCAGGCGTCACGGTCGACGTCGTCGCGGCCTACGAGACGAAACCCGTGTCCGACGCCGCCTCGAAGCTGCGTAAGCTCCTCGAGGCACGCGCGCTCGACGCCGTGCTGCTCACGTCGAGCTCGACCGCCGAGAGCTTGGTCGAACGCCTCGGGGCGCGCGCCGGGGAGCTGCTTTCCGGTGTCACTATGGCGAGCATCGGCCCCGTGACGACCAAGACGGCGGAGGGGCTCGGCCTGCGTGTCGCGGTGACGGCTGCGACGTATACCGTGGACGGCTTGCTCGACGCGCTCGAGCGACACTATCGTGGCGGCTGATGGCGACGCTGATTTCGGCCTCCCCGACTCCCCCCGAGGGTGACGAGCGCGTGCTGTTCGACGGCTACGCGTCGCTCGTACCGAGCGTCGGCGCGCTGTTCCTCGCCATCGTCACGCTCGGTCTCTGGCTCGTGCCGCTCTGGTGGCGCGCGCGGTCGCGTCACTACCGGCTCACCACGCGCCGCGTCGTCGTGGAGACGGGCGTGCTCGGCAAGCAGCTCGAGCAGGTCGATCTGTACCGGGTGAGCGACTACACGGTCACGCGTCCGATTGGCCAGCGGCTGCTCGGCACCGGTAACCTCATCCTGCGCACGCTCGACAAGACGTCGCCCGTGGTCGCGATCGAGGGCATTCGCACGGACGTGGTCGCTTTGTACGAGAGCATCAGGGCCGCGACCGAAAGCGAGAAAGCGCGCCGGGGCGGCGTCCGCGTGGTCGACGTCGAATAGACGGGACCGAACTCGGTCTTAAGCGGGGCGCCCTGCCGAGGGGCTTGTCAGCGGCGCGCGGCGGGGCGAAGAATGCCGCACGATGATGGCTGGGGCTCGCTGGCTCGCGGTTCTACTCTTGCTTTCGGCTTCGCCCGCGCTCGCAGAGCAGGCTGACGAGTCGACGCGTACCGCGGCGCGCGCGCTCGGTACGGCGGGCGTCGAAGCCTACCAGGCGAACGATTTCGCGGCGGCGACCGACAAGCTCGAGAAGGCGTACTCGATTCTCAAGGTGCCGACGCTCGGCCTCTGGGCGGGGCGCGCGCTCGTGCAGACCGGCAAATGGATCGAGGCGAGCGAGCGCTTCCTCGAGGTCACGAGCCTGCAGGTACCGGCCGGAGACATGGCCGTCCAGAAGCAGGCGCAAGCGGACGCGGCAGTCGAGCTCCGGACGCTGACACCCCGCGTGCCTCTGGTGACGGTCGCCGTCGAGGGTGCGGAGCTCAGCGATTGCAGCGTCACGATCGACGGGCAACAGGTGGCAAGCTCGCTCTTGTCCGCGGGTCGGCTGATGAATCCCGGAAAGCACCTGATCGAAGGCCGTCACGGTGGCGAGCTGTCGCGCACGGAGATCAGCGTGGCCGAGGGCGAGCGCGCCACCGCCGTCTTGAAGTTCGCCGCGCCGCCGCCCGCACTGGTTGCCGTTCCTCCGCCGGCCCCGCCGCCGGCACGCGAAACGAATGCTGCGCCGGGCTCCGCGCAGCGCACCTGGGCGTTCGTCGCGCTCGGAGCCGGGGGCGTCGGGCTCGTCGTGGGCGGGATTACCGGGGGCATCGCGCTCGGCAAGAAGAGCGACATCGACGCGAACGCGAACTGCCGCGACAACCGCTGCGCGCCGAGCGAGACCGATCAGGTCAACTCCTACAATACGATGACGACGGTGTCGTCGGTGGGCTTCATCGCGGGTGGGGCGCTCGCCGCGCTCGGCGTGGTGCTGCTCGTGACGGCGCCGAGCGGCGCCGGGGCGCAGGCGTTCGTCGGGCCGCAGTCGGTGGGCGTGCGGGGGCGGTTCTGATGCACGGCCTCTCGGTGTGGTCGGCCGCGGCGGTCCTCGCGGCCGCGTGCGCGTTGCCGAAGGTGGACATCGACCCCGCGCTCACGCCCGGTGCCGGCGGAACCGGAGGCGGGACGGGGGGCGGCGGCAAAGCCGGCCTCTCCGCAAAAGGCGGCAGCGGAGCCGTGACGGGCGATGCGGGCGCGGGCGTCGGCGACGACCGCGAGTCCGCATGCGGCGACTACTGCACGACGTACCTGGCGAACTGCGGCGACTCCGTGGCGAACACGTACGACGACGTCGGCGACTGCCTCACCACCTGCTTCACGTCCGACTGGCCCCTCGGCAGCGACGCCAACGAGCCGAACAGCGTCCAGTGCCGCGTCGTGCACGCACACCTCGCGGCGACGACGCAGGATCCCCACTGCTTCCACTCCGCCGAAGTCCCGTCGAAGACGACGTGCGCCCTGCCCGCCAAGTAGGCGCGCGCCAAAATTCTAGAGCACGACGCGCGCGAGGAAGAACTTGTTGTTCTGCTCCTTGGTCGTCAAAAGCTCGAACTTGTCGACCTTGCCGAGCTCGGTCTTGAGGGTCGATTCGCGGGTGTGCTCGGTCGTGAAGTAGACGACGGTCGTGCCGCGCTCGCGCTCGTCCTTGAGCCAGGTCTTGAATTTGGCGCCGCTCGAGACGAAGGCCGGCACGTGGTTGCCGGTATAGAAATTCTCGCCCTTCCAGTTCATTTGGAACGCGACGAGCGGCTCCTCCGGGCCCTTTCGGCGGCGGTAATACTCGAGGATCGTCTCGCGCTGGCCCCAGTGGGGTGCGGCGCGCACGATGTACACGTCGAGCGCCCAGACCGCCGCCCACACGCCGGCGCACGTCACGAGCACCGCCGCGTGATGCCGTAAGCGCGGCAACGCCAACGCTACGGCGCCGAACGCCGAGACCAGCGTGATCGCGGCGAGCACGCCGCGAAAGTCGAGGTTCGCCGGCCACGGGCGCGCGTAGTTGTAGCTCGCGAGGAACGTGAGCCGCGCCGGACCCTCCGGGTCGTCGACCGACGACAGATCACGCCCCACGAGCAGGACGACGATCGCCGACGCGAGCGCGAACAGAGCGATGACGGCGCGCGCGTAGCCGTCGCTTTCGGCCGGCACCGAGGGCGCCGGCCAGCGCCGCATCGCGAGCACGAGGAGCCCCACCGCGCCCGCCGTACAAACGCCCGCTGCGAGCGGCGAGGCGGCGGGCCCCGGCACGCGGCCGACGAACGAAGCCGGGAAGAGCTCGAGCGCGCCCCCGAGGAAGAGCAGCGCGGAGCCGCTCATGAGCGCTAGATAAAAGGCCAAATCGCGGCCGCTCGGGGCGCGCGCCGGCAGGACGCGATCGAGGACGATGCCCGTGAGCAAAGCGACGGGCGGCACCGCGGGCAGAATGTAATGGTGGAACTTCGTGAGTGAGATCGTGAAGAGCGAGAACGCCATCGCGAACCAGAGCAGCAAGAAACCCATCCCCTCCGCGCGTGGGCTCTTTGCTTCGTCGCCCTCGCGCTGCGTCGTGAGCAGGCCCGCCACGCCGAGGCCCGTCCATGGGAACAAGCCGTAGCCGAGCTGCCAGACGTAGTAGCGAAAGCTCACGTCGTCGCCCGTGTTCGTGTCGTGCACGTGCACGAACGCGCGCTTGTACATGTCGTGGAACAGGAGTCGATCGGTGAACGGCGCGCCGTGACGCGCGTACATCTGCACGTACCAGGGCATGCACAGGCACGCGACGACGAGCACCATGCTCACGAGCTCGAGCCGCGCGAAGTCGGCCCAGCGGCGCGTGGCGCCGACGGCGGCCACGACGACGACGACCGGCAGCACGAGCCCGGGCGCGCCCTTGGCCATCGCGGACAGCGCCGTGAGCGTCCACGCGGCGATGAAGTAGAGCCGCTGCACGCGCCGCTCGCCGCGATTCGCCCACAGAAAAAGCGCCAGGATCGCCACCCAAATCAGCGCCGCGAGCCCGGGCTGCAGCACCGGATCGACCGGCTGTGTCCAACGGCAGGCCTCGTTGCCCGGCAGGTCGCAGTTGCCCGCCGAGCCGTAGAGGATCTCGTCCAGGTGCCAGCGAAACCCGCGGCTCCCGAACGTCTGCAGCGAGAGGTGGCGCGAGAACAGGTAGAGCACCTGCGGGATCACCCCGGCGAGCACGACCCCGACGACCAGGTGGTAGGCGGAGAGCCCGACCGTGCGCTTCCCGACGCGGACTGCGTAGACCGTGGCGCGGCGCTCGGGCTCCGTGCCGAGCCCGAGCATCGCGCAAGCAAGCGCCGCCGTGAGGGGCGCCACGTACGGCATGTCCGTCATGCTCTGCCGTCCGAGCACGTACCAATGCGGCGCGGTCGCGAGCACGAGCCCGCCCAAGAAGCCGGCGCGCGCCCCGAAGCGCTCGGCGACCGCGCGGTAGGTGAGGTAGCTCGCCGGGAGCATCAACAGAAAGATCGGCAGGCGCGCCGCCCACTCCGGGTGCGGCACGAGGCCGAGCTTCGCGCTCGCCAGCATCTGGTCCGGCTGGAAGCCGACGCCGAGGGTCGAGAACGACAGCGCCTGCAGCCAAAAATCCAAGACGGGCTTCGACCAGAACCAGTTCTCTTGCGCCCACCAGGTCGAGATCCAGTCGTCGCGCGACAGCATCTCGCGCGCGACCTCGCCGTAGTGCGTTTCCCACGGGTCGCTCAGCGAATAGGCGCCGAGCAGCGGCACGACGAGCAGCACGTCGAGCACCACCAGCCAAAATCCCCAGCGCGTGTGGAGCGGGCGTGTCTCGTCGACGATCCCGAGCGCGCCGAGCGCGCGGAAGCCGGCGACGAGCGTCCAGAGCAGCGTGCCCGTGACACCGAGCGCCGCACCCGCGTTCCCGAACGGCAGCCGGCCCGCGACGGCGAGGCGCAACACAGCGACGAGCAGGACGATGCTGCCCGCGAGCTCGACGGGGCGCGGTCCACCGAGCGCCGGCGCCGTCCCGCTTCCGTCGCGCGCATCGTCGAACGTGCCGAAGAAATCGAGCACGCACGCGGTAGCGAGCAGCGTGAGCGCCACGCCGACCGGCACCGAGAACGAGAAGTGCCGATCCGTGCTCATCAGCAGAAAGAGCACGCCGAGCGGAACCAGCGCGAACGCGAGCGCTGCGGGCCGCAGCGTATTTCCCGGCGGCGCGAGCGGCGCGTCCGGCTTTGCGCTCGGCACGTCCGGCTCGGTCATGCTCGCTTAGTAGCCGGCGCCCCTGCTCCGCTGCAAGGCGCCATTTTCCGTGGCTCTCGGCGCGGGCGCGGGCGTATCGTCCGGCTTTCGATGCCCCCGAAGCCCGCGACCTTCGAGCTCGACGCTCAAGTCCTGCGGCAGAGCATGCTGCGCCGCGTGCCGAAGCGCCTGTACGCGAGCGGCCACCTGACGCTCCCGTGCGTGCCGGCGCTGCTCGACCACTACACGGAGATGCTCGCGAAGCTCTTCGCGTTGCACGGGCGCACGTTCGCGCCGGAGGAGATCGAGCACATGCGCGGCCTCCTCGCGGACAAGCTCAACGAAGGGTTCGCGACAGCCAGAAACGCCTACGTCCACGTCGACTTCCAAACCGACGAGCCGCCGAAGACGAGCCTCTCGTACAAATTCTATCTCCAGACCTCGACCATTCAGGAGGAGTACGAGCACTGGGTGCAGACGCGCACGCCGCCGCTGTTCGGCAGTCGCCCCGACGGCAAAGTGATGGAGCTCGCGGGCTCGCTCGGGCCGCCCGGGTCCGCGCCCGTCCTCGACATCGGCGCCGGCACGGGTAGAAACACGCTGCCGCTCGCGCGCGCCGGGTTCCCCACGCACGCCGTCGAGTTCAGCCCCTCGCTCGCCCAGATCCTGCGCGAAAACGTCGAGAAGGCAGCGCTCACGGTGACGCTCTTCGAGGGCGACTTCCTGAACGCGGAGCTCGGCGTGCCGAAGGCGCACTACGCGCTCGTCATCCTGTGCGAAGTGGTCTCCGATTTTCGCGATGAAGCGGCGGTCCAAGGCATGTTCGCCCGCGCCGCCGAGGTCGTGCGTCCGAACGGTCTCCTGCTCTTCAACGCGTTCCTGCCGGTGGGCGGCTACCAGCCCGACTTGCTCGCGCGCCAGCTTTCCTTCGTGCTTTGGTCCACGATCTTCACGCGCGACGAGCTGCGCGCGGCCGGCGCCGCTCACGGCTTCGTGCTCGTGTCGGAGGAGCCGGTGTACGAGTTCGAGAAAGAGCGTTACCCCGCCGCAGCGTGGCCGCCGACCGGCTGGTTCGAGGAGTGGACGCGTGGCGTCGACACCTTCGATCTGCCGATCAGCCGCGCGCCGGTCGAGATGCGCTGGCTCGTGTGGAAGAAGAGCGGCTAGCCTTCGGCGACGACGCGGTTCCGACCGCCGTGCTTGGCGGCGTAGAGCCGCTTGTCGGCCGTCTGTACCAGCGCTTCGGCGGTCTGGTCGGGTGTGGTCGCGAACGAAGCGCAGCCCACGCTGACCGTGACCTTGAGCTCGCCCTTGTCGGTGGTGACCGACAGCGCCGCGATGCGCTCGCGTAGGCGCTCGCCGACGATCTTCGCGCCGTCGAGCGCGATCCCCCGCAGGATCAGCGCGAACTCCTCGCCGCCGTAGCGGGCGAAGACGTCCTCGTTGCGGACGAGGCGGCGCGCGGCCTTCGAGATTTCGACGAGCACCTCGTCGCCCACGGGGTGGCCGTAGGTGTCGTTCACGCGCTTGAAGTGGTCCACGTCGAACATCACGAGCGCGAGATCCGTGCCGTGGCGGCGCGCGAACGAAAGCTCCATGCGGAGCTGGTTGTCGAAGTGCTCGCGGTTGTTCGCGCCCGTGAGCGCGTCGGTCACGCTCGCCTCGTAGAGTTGGCGGAGCAGCTGCTCCTGCCCCTCGTCCGCTTGGGAGTAACGGAAGACGGCTTGCGGACCGAATTGGATGAGGTCGCCGTCGCGCAGCGGCGACGGGCGCTCGACCTTCTGACCGCCGACGAACGTGCCGTTCGCCGAGCCGGTGTCCTCGATCAGGTAGTTGCCGTTGTCGAACGTGATCGTGGCGTGCTTGCGGCTCACGCCGTCGTCGCTGAGCCAGACCTCGCACTCGTTGGCGCGGCCCACGCGATGCGGCTGCGTGCCGAGCTTCAGCACTTGGCCGAGGTGGGCGCCGCGGGCACGGATGAGCAGGTGGCGGTCCTTCGCCTGGCGCTTGGACGCACCGGGCCGCAGGTCGGCCAGATTGACGACGGCGGTCCGCTCGAGCGGGTCGTCCTCGTCGGCCAGCACAAAGGCCTTCTTTGTCTCCTCGTCCGTCACTGCCGTAGCTCGACGTCCTCTCACTAGAACCTACACCACGCTCCTCTACTCGGGGAGCGCTAATTTAGAACGGCACGAGCGCGCGGAACTTTCTCCCGCTCCGCCTGTCGATAGGTGAGAAGCGACGAGCTTCACGCGGCAGAGCGCGGCGATTCGCCATTCCGAGCGCTGCTTTTTGCCCGTGCGTCGCCCAAACCACGAGCGAGGAGTTTGTCTTCATGGCCCACGACCATCTTGGTGCGCCGAATAGCGGCAGTGTGCGTTTTTTCCCACCCCCACCCCCAGCCCCGACGTTTTTTGCGGCGGAGCCTCCCTCCGATCCGAGCGCAGAAGCGTCGAGCTACGTGCTGATCCAGAGCACGGGACCCATCGATCCGAGCGAATGCGAGGACGCGCGGCTCGAGGCCGTCGAAATCACGGTGCTCTGGGGCGACACCGTGCTCGCCGTGCGGCACCTCACGCCGCCGCGCGCGTACACGGTCGGCCACGGCGAGGGCACCGAGGTCGACTACCTGCTCCCGCGCGAGCTCGCTCCGTTCGCGAGCGCCCCGATCGTGACGATCGAGAACGGCACGGCGCGCCCCGTGGCGCCCGAAGGTGCCGTGCTCGCGGGTGACGAAGTGCACTTCGGCGCGCTCAGGTTCCAGATCAGGAGCGTGGCTGCGGGCAAGCGCG